>Ga0193753_10000469_pt1 | contig 39913 bp, 27 predicted proteins | sample H1c2metaG_FD_144925 | JGI IMG/M metagenome (GOLD analysis project Ga0193753, IMG submission 144925) | Soil microbial communities from a riparian zone of the East river system, Colorado, United States - H1c2 | ecosystem: Environmental > Terrestrial > Soil > Riparian zone | place: USA: East...
CGACCGATCGCTGAGCCCTCCACGGGCGCGCCGTCGCGGTCGAGCAGGATCAGCTCGAGGTCGTGGCTCTCCTCCTCCTTGATCACCGAGAGCGGCGTGCGCAGCGATCGGTCGGCACCGGCGGCGATGAGCGCGCCGCCGAAGTCCCCGTCCGGTCCGGCCCCGCGGGTGTCGGCGGTCACCGTCACCTGCGCCTCACCGCCAGGCGGGACGATGATCTCGGCCGGATCGACCGCGAACATGCCGACGCCGGCCGGCTCGCCGTCGGGGCTCCGGACGTCGAGGGTGAGCTGGAGGGAGATCGGGCTCGCCCCCCGGTTCTGGTACGTCAAGGTGCGGGTGACCGGCTCGTCGTCGTCATGCGGCCATCTCGCCGTACCGAAGGCGAGGCTCACTGGCGACGAGAAGACGTCCTGGGTGATGGCCCGCGCCACGTCGACCCGGCCGGCACCCTCGAGGAACACGCTCTGGTCGGCGGCCGCGCGGGCCGAGGCCATGAGCGCGGCCTTGATGTCGGCTGCGTGCCAGTCCGGATGCTGCTGGGCGAGGATCGCGGCGGCACCGGCCACGTGCGGGGTCGCCATCGAGGTGCCGGACAGCCTGGTGTAGAAGTCGTCGACTGGATCGAGGTCGCCGACCAGCGTACCGACGGCGCGTGCGGCCACGATGTCCACGCCGGGCGCGGCGATGTCCGGCTTGACCGCGCCGTCGCCGGCGCGAGGACCCCGGCAGGAGAAGCCGGCGAAGACGTCCTCTCGGTCGACCGCGCCGACCGAGAGCGCCGCGTCGGCGGTGCTGGGCGAGCCGACCTGATTGAAGTCGGGGCCGCCGCAGCTGGGGAAGTTGCCGGCCGCGACCACGAAAAGAGTGTCCTGCTCGGCGGTGAGCGTGTTGATCGCCTCCTCCAGCGGGTCGACCTCGGGGCCGTCCTCGCCGCCGAGGCTGAGGTTCACCACCGCGGCGCCACTCTCGGCCGCCCACTCCATGCCGGCGATGATCGCGGACTCGGGGCAGGTGCCGAACTGATCACACACCTTGCCGACCAGGAGGCGCGCGTCGGGCGCGATGCCGCGATAGCGGCCGCCCTCGGCGGCGCCGGTCCCGGCCAGGATCGAGGCGACGTGGGTGCCGTGGCCGTAGTCGTCGATGGCGTCGGTCACGCCGTCGATGAAGCTGCGCGAGTCGGCGATGTGGCCGGCGAAGTCCGGGTGGCTCGCGTCGATGCCGCTGTCGAGCACCGCCACCGTCACATCCTGACCGGTGAGGCCGGCCGCCCACGCGGCCGGCGCGCCGATCTGGACCGCGCTCTGGTCGAGGAGAGGTCGGCGCACACCGTCGAGCCAGATCCTGGCGATCCCGCCGGCGAGCGCGGTCGCCTTCCTCGCGCCCGGTGCCCGGCCCTGGCCGGCGATCGCGGACCAGAAGGCATGCGCGCCGCGCCTGGGCGCGCGCACCGCCGATCCGTTGATGCTGGCGAGCGAGCGGGTGACCTGGCCGCCCGCGGCGGTGATCGCGGCGGCGGCGGCCACGCCGCGCGATGACGAGGCCGCGCGACCGGAGCCGGGGCCGGGCTGGTAGGTGACGATGAGGGGCAGATCGGCCCGCTGGGCGTCGTCGTAGTCGAGGGCCAGGAGCTCGGTCACGTCGAACAGCCGGCGGTCGAGCTGACCGGCGGCCAGGAGCGGCTCGACCTCGGCCGGCACGACGTGGAGGTGATCGCCGTCGCGATAGCTGCGAATCGCGGCCGACCCGATCGAGCCGCGCGGCGACTCGATGGTGAAGACGCCGTCGCCGTGCACGGTCACCCGGTGGCCGGTCAGGAGCGTGACGACCCGCGGCGGCCCCGCGGCACGTCCGGACCGCGTGCCGGGCGCGGCCGGGCCAGCGCCGTCGCCCGGATCGGTGCCGTGCTCGAGCGCGTCGCCGCCTCCCTGGCAGGCGACCAGCGCACAGCCGAGCGAGAGTGAGAAGAGTGTGTGGATTGTCGTCATCCGGATCTCCTGCCCATCGAGGCTCGATAGAGGAGACATGGATGTCGTCGCCAGCGTTGCACGCCGATGACTCACAGCGACTCGCAGCGACTCGGGCCCCGAACGCCGGCGCGATGAAACTGCCAGTTAACGAAACCGCGCCGGTGAGATCCGGCCGCTCCCGCTCAGCGATGCAGCGCCGAGCTGGTGTCGTCGGACGGTCGCCAGAAGCGCGGGAGTCGCGGGCCGGCTGTGCGCTGGTACGCAGCCGCCGCTCCCGGATGCGACCGGCGCCTCGCCGACGCGGTGCCATTTTCGCGCTGTTCGGCCACCGCGCCGACATGGTAGGCGCGCCAGCAGCTGGCGTGATGCTCGTCGATGAGGTCACCGTAGGGTGGGACCTCGTCGCGGCCGAGCCGCTCGGCGCACTCGGCCTGCCCTTCGGCCGGAACCAGCGTGATGAAGAAATCGCCGACCCCGTCGGGCGGCAGGCCCATGCCGGCCAGGACCGGAACGGTCGAGTCGTCGGCGGCCTCCTCGGTCGAGTAGTAGCGCAGGCTGGTGGTGTCGCCGCCGGTGTCGGCCATCAGCATGGCCTCGACCTCGCGCATGCGGCGGTAGCGATCCTCGGTCAAGAGCGTGATCTGGTCGAGGATCGGTCGGCCCTCGATCAGCGCCTGGTCGGCCGGGTCGAACTCGGCGAGCACCTCCTCGACGGTCACGCCGAAGAGCTCGGCGATGAGCGGGAAGAGGTCGAGCGAGCTGCCGGTCAGGCAGGGCGCGCGAAATGCGGCCAGGAAGTCGCTGCTCAGCCGATCGAGCTCGGCGCGCTCGCCGTCGTCGAGCGGGCGCAGGAGCCCGTCGAGCGGAGAGATCCGCTGGCCGAGGAACCCGCTCAGCGCGCCGACCCGATCGATCGCCAGCGCGCAGGCCGCCTGATCGTGAGCCACCGCCGCCTGGAGGACCGCGTTCATCGCCTTGGTCATGAGCGAGTCGCTTCCGGTCGGGATGCCGTGGAGCTCGGCGACCGGGTACGGCCCGGCCTCCTCGCCGAGCTTGCGCCAGGCGCTGATCGCCGCGCGCGCCAGCGGCTCGTCGTCCTGCGCGAACCCGAGCGGCTCGGCCTCGCCCGGCTCGAGCTGGTAATGGATGCGGATCCGGTCGCCGGCGCCGGGCAGGACGTGTCGATCGACCGCGTGGGTGAGCTCGTGCATCACCACGCCGAGGATGGCCGGCTCGGACGCGTCCAGCTCGATGAGGCCGCTCTGCACCATCACGGTCCAGCCGATCGTCCCGCTCGGCCGGTCGAACGCGACGAACGCGTTCACCGCCGGATCGTCGATGACCACCAGCTCGGGCGCGCGGTCGAGCTGGCCGACCGGTCGGTGCTCGGCATAGCTGGCCCAGCCGCGGTCGAGCAGCTCGCGCATGCGCATGTAGCGCGGATCCGACGGCGGGATGAGCGAGCGCGGCGGCCGCGACTCGGACGCGGCCAGGGTCGCCTCGAAGCCGGTGAACCAGTCGTCGGCGGCCGCGTGGTCGTCGAAGAACAGGAAGCAGTCGGTGTCCGGGAGGGCGCAGGTGCCGTCGCAGGTGCCGTCGCCGTAGCGGCCCTCGGCCTCGCACGCGTCCGGCTCGCCGGCGTCGTCGCACTTGCCGCCGGTGCAGTGCGGATCGTCGGTGGAGGAGTCGGGCCCGCACGCGGCGAGGGCGAGGGACAGGAGCGCAATGGAAGGCGAGGAGCGGAGCATGAGTGGCATGGGTTCCTTCTCGGTCTCAGTTGTAGGTGGCGCTCAGCGCGAGGCCGAGGGTGGCCACGCCCCACATGTCTTCGTCGTCGGGGACCGCGCCGGCCATGAGATCGACGGCGACCCCGAGGCCCACCTCGGACCCGACCCACCACTCGTAGCCGACCGCGAGCCTGGCGGCGCCGCCCACGTCGGTCTCGGCCGACTCGAGCTCGTCGCTGTCCAGGGTCATGATGAGCGGACCGCCCGAGCCGGCCAGATAGAGGTTGTTGCGGAAGTAGTAGCTTGCGCCGAGGCCGGCGTACGAGATGCCCCACTCGACGTCCTCGTCGGTCTCGGTGACGTCGCCGTCGATCTCGAGGTCGGGGCCGAGGATGGCGTGGCCGAGCAGCTCGGCGGTCAGGATCAGGCGCGGGGCGATGGCCCAGCCGGCCGTGATGCCGAGCTGGCCGGCGCCGCCCCGCAGCGACATCTCCTGGTCGTCGACGGTGGCGGACGCCGCGGCGCTGGAGATGCCGGGCGTGACGCGCAGGAGGAGGCCCTCGTGCCGCTGGGCGGCCGCGGAGGAGGGGACGGCGGCCACGGCCGCGATCAGGAGGAAGGGGGACAGAGGTCGTTGCATGTCGGACTCCGGGTGGTTCACGGGTACGACACGGCTCGCCGCGCTCGTCGCACGGCGGGCCCGCCTTTTTCTCCGCTGCAGGCCGGCCCCGTCGGGCTACTCGGCGAGCAGGCGGCTCAGCGTCACGTCGATGCGGTCGTGCAGCTCGCGCAGGATGCTGTCGACCGCGGAGTCCGCGGCCGACAGGCGCGCCTTCAGGTCGGCGCGGGTAGCGGCCAGCAGCCGCTCGCGGGCGCGCGCGAGCCAGCGCGCCACCGTGGCGCGGTGCACCTTCATCGTCGGGGCCAGCTGGTCGACGGTGAGGCCGTGCAGGTGGTGCAGGCGCAGGAGGTTGCGCTCGCGGGCGGTCAGCGCGGCGAACGCGGCGCGCAGGGCGTCCGCGCAGGCCTGGCCGTAGCGCGTCCGCATCTGCGCGCGCTCGGTGTCGGTGCCCTCGGTGACGGTGTCGAAGAACGCCTCGTCGTCGACCAGGACGTTCTGGCGCCGGCCGCGCACCAGGTTCATGGAGATCCGCATGGCGGCGACGCGCACCCAGGCGGCCAGGGTGCCCTGTCCGCCGTACTCGGCGATCCGCGGCGGCGCCGCGTCGCGGGCCACCAGCAGGCGCTCGCGCGTGGCCTGCACCGCCTCGTCGACGAAGTCGTGCGACGAGTCGACCCGGCGCGCGGCGGCGCGGGCGACCGGCTCGAGCTCGCGCTCGAAGGCGGCGATCGCGGCGCGGTCGCCGCGGGCCGCGGCGCACGCGAGATAGAGATCGTCGGCGTGAGGGTGGGACGGATCGCCAGCGATGCCGAGGGCGGTCAGGTGCTCGCCGAGCGCGGCCGGCGCCAGATCGACCTCCGGCCATCGCCGCCGCGCGGCATCGACCCACCGGGTCAGACCCTCGCCGGCGCCGGGCTCCACCGCGCCAGCGTACCAGGGCGCGAGCGGCCGCCGGCGCCGAGCCGGTCAGATCCGGTGCGCCGCGCGCCCACCCGCCGCGCGCATCCTGCAAAATGCCGGCAGGTGGCCTGCCCCGCGGAGAACACGCTGCTCGGTTACGTCGGCGGGATGCTCGACGACGAATCGAGCAAGGCGCTGGAGCAGCACCTGGACGGCTGCTCGACCTGTCGCTTCCTGTTCGCGGATCTGGCGCGGGCCGACGGCGCGAGCGCCAGCGCGGCGCAGCCGGTGGGGCCCGGCCTGGGCCTGGCGCTGGCCAACCCGATCGAGCTGCCGACCGGCACGGTGGTCGGTCGCTACGTCATCCTCGGGCTCCTGGCCCGCGGCGGCATGGGCGTCGTGTACAAGGCGTTCGACCCCGAGCTCGACCGAACGATCGCGCTCAAGCTGGTCGGCCTGGCCGGGCTCGGCCGCGGGGCGGAGGAGGCGCGGCTGCGTCTCGGCCGCGAGGCCCGCACCCTCGCCCGCCTCTCGCACCCGAACGTGGTGGCGGTCCACGACGTCGGCACCTTCGAGGGAGACGTCTTCCTCGCCATGGAGTTCGTCCCCGGGCAGACCTTGCGCGCGTGGCTGCGCGAGCGCGCGCCGGGGCCGCGCGAGGTGCTGGCGGTCTACCTGGCCGCCGGCGCTGGCCTGGCCGCGGCCCACGAGGTCGGCATCGTCCATCGCGACTTCAAGCCCGACAACGTCATGATCGGCGAGGACGGCCGGGTCCGCGTGCTCGATTTCGGGCTCGCGCGCGCGGCGATGATCGCGGCGGCGGGTCCGCCGGGCGACGACGAGCCGGGGCTGGACGCCGACGGCTCGCCGCTGACCCGGGCCGGCGCGGTGGTCGGGACGCCGGGCTACATGGCTCCCGAGCAGGACCGCGGCGGCGAGGTCGACGCGCGCAGCGACCAGTTCAGCTTCTGCGCGGCGCTGTTCGAGGCGCTGTACGGGCGGCTGCCGTTCGAGGGCGAGACCTACCGCGCGCTGGCCGAGCACCGGCTGGCCGGCGAGATCGTCGCCGCGCCGGCGGTGCGCGGGGTGACCCCGCGGGTCCGGCGCGCCATCCTGCAGGGGCTGCGGGTCGACTCGACCGCGCGCCACGCGGACATGGGCGCGCTGCTCGCCGAGCTGGGGCGCCGGCCGTGGGTCACCGGGGCGCGCATCGGCGCGGCGGTCCTCGCCCTGGTTGCGGCGGTCTCGGGTGGATGGGCGGTGTGGGCCCGCTCGCATGCGGATCCGAGCATCGCCGAGACCTGCGCCGCGGCCGGCGCCGACGTCGAGCGAGTGTGGACCCCGGCCCGCCGCGCCGCGCTCGGGCGCAGCTTCCTCGCGACCGGCCATCCGCGCGCCGCGGCGATCGCGGCGCACGCCTCGGCCGCGCTCGACGGGTGGGCGGCCGAGTGGTCGGCCAGGCGCATCGAGCTGTGCGAGATGCCGATGCGGCGGGTCGCGGTCACCGAGCGCTTCGTCGCCGATCGACTGCAGTGCCTCGAGCGCCGCATCGGCACCGTCGACGCCCTGGTGACCGCCTACATCGAGGCGGCCAGCCGCGAGCTGGTCGAGGTCTCGATCGCCGCGGTCGACGGGCTGGAGCGGCCGGCCAGCTGCGACGCGCTGGTGGTCGGCAACGCGACCGAGGCGCAGAAGCAGGAGTGGAAGCCGGCCATGCGCGACCTCATCCAGGCGCGGCTGGATCTGTCGGCGGGCAAGCCGGACGAGGTGATCCGCCGGGCCGGCGAGGTCGCCGCGCGCGCCCGCGCCCAGGGCGAGACCGAGCCGCTGTGCGCCGCGCTGGTCATGGTCGGGCAGGGCCAGGCGATGCGCGACGCGGTCGACGCGGCGCGGACGGCGCTGCTCGACGGGATCCGCGCGTGCACCGAGGTGAAGGAGGAGTCGCTGGCCGCCGATGCGTGGCTCGAGCTGGTCTCCCTCGCCATGCGGTCGACCCGGTACGACGCCGAGCTGGACCAGACGATCTTCGGCGCCCAGCTGGCGATGCTGCGCCTGCCGGCCGAGGATCTCCGCGCCGCCGCGCTGGCCTACCGGGTCGGGACCGTTCGCTTCATGCGCGGCGATCACCAGGAAGCGCTGAAGCAGCTGCGGCGGGCCGAGGCGATGTGGCAGCAGGCGGGGGCCGACAAGTTCCGCCTCGAGCTCGGCGCGGTCGCCAACTCGCTCGGGCTCATGTACGTCAATCGCGGCGAGTGGGACGCGGCGCAGGCCGCGTTCCAGCGCTCGCTGGCGGCCTGGGAGGCGGCGGGACCGACCGGGGCGCTCAACCACGCCATCACCACCGGCAACATCGGATCGATGCGAATGTTGCAGCGGCGCCACGCCGAGGCCGAGCCGCTCCTGCGCCAGCAGATCGCCGAGATGGAGGCGCTCGGGGCCACGGCCCCCTCGATGATCGCCGACGCCCGCATCGACCTGGCGATCCTGTACGCCCTGACCTCGCGCTGCAGCGAGGCCGAGCCGCTGCTGGCCAGCGGGGTGGCCGGAGCCGCCGCGCTGGGCCCGCAGGGCGCCGCGCTGATGGCGGTCGGGCGACTCGGCCAGGGGCTGTGCCAGCTCGCCGGCGGCGACGCCCGCGCGGCGGTCGCCTCGCTCGAGCGAGCCCGCGAGCTGGCCGACGGGGATCCGATCGCGGTGTTCCAGCGGCCGCGCATCGCCTTCGCCCTGGCTCGCGCGCTGTGGGCGGCAGGCCGCGAGCGGCCGCGCGCCATCGAGCTGGCCGAGCGGGCTCGCGCCGGCTACGCGACGATCGGGGGCGCCCGCGCCGACCAGGCCGATGTGGACGCCTGGCTGGCCAGTCGCCGGCCGGGGCGAACTTCGCGCTGAGCCCGCTGGTCCGCCAAAGGGGCTTGACCGGTCCGGGCGCCGTCGGGACTATCTCCTCCGAGCCCGACGGCCAGGTAGCGGTAGGCGTCGGCGCCCGCTGCTGCTGGTCGATCTGGTCAGCCCGTCCTGCACCGACCGCACATTTCCCGCTCACTCGTTTCTCCCGGAGGCGACGCAACCACCATGGGCCTGCATGTCCCGTACACGTCCATCCCGGACATGTTCCTCAAGCGAGTCGCGAGCACTCCAGACCGCGACGCGTTCGGCTATCCCTCCGGCGCGGCCGGCTCGGAGAAGGTCGTCTGGTTGACCTGGGCCCAGATGGGCGAGCGAGCCCGGGCGGTCGCCGCCGGCCTCCGCGGTCTCGGCATCGGCAGCGAGGACCGGGTCGCGATCCTGGCCAACACCCGGTACGAGTGGATCGTCGCCGACCTGGGGATCATGTGCGCCGGCGCGGCCACGACCACGGTCTACCCCACCACCGAGGCCGACGACGCGACCTTCATCCTGACCGACTCCGGGTCGAAGATCCTCATCGCCGAGGACGCGCGCCAGGCCGCCAAGGTCGAGGGCGCGTCGCTGCCGGACCTCACCCACATCATCTTGATCGAGGGCGAGCCGAAGGCTGGCTCCTCGGTGCCGCAGATGACGCTCGCCGACCTGGAGCGGGCCGGGGCCGTGGCGCTCGCCGCCGACCCGGAGCTCATCAAGCGCACGGTCGATCAGATCCGGCCCGACCAGCTGGCCACGCTCATCTACACCTCCGGCACCACCGGCCGCCCCAAGGGCGTGGAGCTGCTCCACGCCGGCTGGTGCTGGGAAGGCGTCGCCCAGGGCGAGCTCGGCCTGCTCCAGCCCAGTGACCTTCAGTACCTGTGGCTGCCGCTCTCGCACTCGTTCGGCAAGACGCTCATCTGCAGCGTGGTCCACGTCGGGATGCCGACCTACGTCGACGGCCGGGTCGACAAGCTGGTCGACAACCTCGCCCGCATCCAGCCGACCCTCATGTGCGCCGCGCCGCGCGTATTCGAGAAGGTCTACAACCGATCGGTCACCGTCGCGCAGGCCGCCGGCGGCGCCAAGGCGAAGATCTTCGCGTGGGCGGTGCGGATCGGGAAGCAGAAGGTCGCCCTGGAGCAGGCCGGCAAGCGGGTCCCGCTCGGCCTGCGCGTGCGCTACGCGCTCGCCACCCGCCTGGTCTTCTCCAAGCTGCAGGCGCGGCTGGGCGGCCGCATCCGCCTGCTGGTGTCGGGCGCGGCGCCGCTGTCCCGGGAGATCTCGGAGTTCTTCGCCGCCGCCGGCCTGCCAATCATGGAGGGCTACGGGCTCACCGAGACCAGCGCCGGCAACTTCGTGAACCGGCCGGATCACCTCAGGATCGGCACGGTGGGACAGTCGCTCGGCGACCTCGAGTGCAAGCTCGACACCGACGGCGAGATCCTCCTGCGCGGCACGCCGGTCATGCGCGGCTATCACAACAAGCCGGAGGACACGGCGGCGGCGTTCACCGAGGACGGCTTCTTCCGCACCGGTGACATCGGCGAGCTCGACGCCGAGGGGTTCCTCCGCATCACCGACCGCAAGAAGGATCTGGTCAAGACCTCGGGCGGCAAGTACATCGCCCCGTCGTACATCGAGGGGCAGTTCAAGGCGATCTGCCCGTACACCTCGCAGGTCGTGGTGATCGGCCAGGCCCGAAATTTCTGCACCATGCTGATCACGCTCGACCCGGACGCGCTCGGCGGATGGGCGGCGAGCACTCCGCTGGCCGGCAAGCCATACGGCGAGATCGCGGGCTCGGCCGAGGCCAAGGCGATGGTCGAGGGCTACCTGAAGCAGCTCAACCAGAAGCTCAACCGCTGGGAGACGATCAAGAAGTTCGCGATCCTCCCCCGCGACCTCACCATCGAGGACGGCGAGATGACGCCGTCGATGAAGATCAAGCGGAAGCGGGTGGAGGTCAACTTCGCCGGCGAGATCGAGAAGATGTACGCCGGGTCGGTCGCCGAGATCTGAGCGGCGGAGCCGCGGCTACCTCTTCAGCTTGTCGACCACCAGCGCGGCGAGCGATCGCAGCCTGGTGGTCGGATCGCTCGACGTCACCGCGAGCTGGGTGGTGCCCACCAGCACCGCGACCGTGTTCCGCTTGCCGACCGCGGTGGAGTAGGCCGCGTCGCCGAGCCGCTTCTCGTCGACCGAGCGCTGGCCCATCTTCTCGATCTCCCTGCGCGAGGCCGCGATGCTGGCGGCGCTGGTGCCGGTCTCGAAGCGGATGGTGACGCGCGACGGCAGGCGATCGTCGGCGTAGCTGCAGATCGTCACCGGGCCATTCACCGTGGCCGCGGGGACCGCGAGCTCGCCGATGCCGAGCGCGGCGCTGATCTCGGCCGGCGTCACCAGCGCGCAGGAGGGCAGGGCCGAGTGCTTCACCGCGGCCGGCGCGGCGACAGCGGGCACGGCCGCCGGGGCCTGATCCACCGCCGCCGGCCTGGCGTCGCTCCTCGACCGGTCGCATCCGGCCGCGGCCAGCGCGACGACGAGAGAGCCCACCGCGACCGCACCTGCGTACCTGCGAGTGCGTGCCACGCCCTCATCGAAGTGCAGTCGGAGACGCATGTCTGACTGGGCGGGCGCGCGACGCCGAGGGGCCCGATCAGGCCGCCTCGGCGTCGATCCGCTCCTCGGACAGCCCGTTGCGCAGGCGGGCCAGCGCGCGGTCCTGGATCTGCCGGATGCGCTCGCGCGACAGGCCGTGGGTGTCCGCGATCTCCTGCAGCGTCCACTCGCGGTCCACGCCGTCGAGCGCGAAGCGCTTGCGGATGACGTCGAGCTCGACGCGGGACAGTCGCTGCTCCATCTGCCGGCGCGCGGCCCGCGCCATGCCCTGGCGGTGGATCACGTCGAAGGCGGTGTCCGCATCCGGGTCCTGGATCGGCAGGAGGTCGTGGCGCGTGCGGTCCTCGTCGTCGCCCAGCGGCTCGTCGAGCGAGATCTGGTTGCCGCGGATGGCGTCCCGGACCAGCTCGATCTGGTCCTCGGTCGTCTCGGCCGCAACGGCGAGCTCGGCCGAGGTCGGATCGCGCCCCAGCGAGGTGCGGAGCTCCCGGCCGAGCAGGTTCAGCCGCTGGTGGGTCTCCTGGATGTGAACCGGCACGCGGATGAGGCGGCTCTTGTCCGACAGCGCGCGTCCGATGTGGTGCCGGATCCACCAGGTGGCGTAGGTCGAGAAGCGGAAGCCTCGCCGGTGATCGAACCGATCGATCGCCTTCAGGAGGCCCAGCATCCCCTCCTGCACCATGTCGGGCAGGGTCATGTGGCGGTTCGGATACTTGCCAGCGACATGGAACACCAGGCCGATGTTCGCCTGGGCCAGGCGATGGCGCGACTCGCTGACCGCGCGATACGCGCTCTCGACTCGCTCGACGTGAGCGGCGAACGCGCGGGTGCGCGCGGAGCGGGCCAGGGCGCGCGGCGCCGAGTCCGGGTGCTGGCGCGCGTCCTCGAGCTCGACGACCAGACGATCGATCACCTCGTGATCCGGATCGAGCTCGCAGAGCCGGCGACTGGCCTTGTCGGCCGCGCGCCGGAGCGCCTGACGCGACGATGCGCTGCGCGCGGTGCGGGCCTGCTCGGCGGCTGCCTCGACCGCGGCGAGCGTGCGCGCCGCCGCCGGGATTCGCTCGGTCGCGAAGCCGACCGCAAAGCGGATGGTGGCCGGATCGGCCAGCGCCACCGTCCACAGCTCGGCGCTGCCCTCGGCGATCTCGCGGGCCAGGGTGCGCTCGGAGACCGCGTCGAGCACGGGGTTCTTCGCCGCGGCGCGCGCGTAGAGCGGCATGCGGCGATCGGACATCCGATCCGCCGCCGCGGCAGCGGCCGCGCGAGCGGCCTCCTGCGGGTCGGACAGGTCGGCGAGGGACTCATCGACGAGCTCCGGCTCTCTGTGCCGGCGACGCTGCTTGGCCGGAGCCGAATGCGATTCGATGCGGTGAATTTTATTGCGGTTTGCCACGGCTCCTCTCATCGAGAGGCGTGATGACGCCCTCGAAGTCGGGTTAGCGTGGTCACGAAAACGCATACACACAAGCCCCTGCCAGAACCGCACAGATGGCGCGCTGATTCCCGCTTGCTGAACCAGCGCCAGTAGCATCTCAGGGTGCCCGAGATCCGCGATTCGCTCGCGTGCATCCATACGGAGGTGGTCGCGTGCGCGCGCTGTCCCCGCCTGGTGGCCTGGCGGGAGGAGGCCGCGGCGCGTCCCCCGCTCCGGTTCCGCGGCCAGGACTACTGGGCGCGCCCGGTGCCGGGTTTCGGCGACGCACGGGCGCGGCTGCTCGTGCTGGGGCTCGCGCCAGCCGCCCACGGCGGCAATCGAACCGGGCGGGTCTTCACCGGCGATCGATCCGGCGACTGGCTGTACCGCGCGCTCCACCGGGCCGGCTTCGCCAGCCAGCCGACGTCGGAGCACCTCGACGACGGTCTGCGGCTGCGCGACTGCTACGTCGCCGCGGCGGTGCGGTGCGCGCCGCCCGACAACCGCCCCGCGATCGACGAGCGCGATCGGTGCATGCCGTACCTCGTGCGCGAGCTGGCCGCGCTCGCGCGCCTGCGGGTGATCGTGGCCCTGGGCGGGTTCGCGTGGGACGCGGCGCTGCGCGCGCTGCGCGGGCGAGGCGTCGCCACGCCGTCGCCGCGCCCGCGCTTCGGTCACGGCGCCGAGGCCGCGGTGGGCGCCTACCTCTTGATCGGCTCGTATCACCCGAGCCAGCAGAACACCTTCACCGGGCGACTGCGCGAGGCCGACTTCGACGCGGTGTTCGCGCGCTCGCGAGCGGCGGTCGAGGGATGATGTGTTCCGCCGGATCGCGGCGCCGGCGGGCCTTCATGCGACGGCGGCGCATCGCATCCGATGCGGACGGCGATCGGCACTACACCTGTAGCAGCCAGCGAATCGCAAAAGCGTCGATCTCGATCCGGAAGCACGCGCGCGCGCAGCATCTCGGCGCATCGCGCTTGCTGCGCACCCGCGAGTCGTTCTAGCGTTTTGCGACTGATGTCGCCCACGCGGAGCTCACGCGCCTCCAGCACGCTCAGCCCCGCTGGATCGATCCAGCTCATCGAGCGATCGATGGTGCGGATCCGCCGCAGCCAGACCCGGCGCAGCATCACGCGCTACGGCCTGGTCGGCTCGCGGCGCAAGTCGCAGGTGGCGGTCATCGGCGTCCTCGACGCGGTGGACGACGCGATCGAGGTCGACAAGCGCGAAGCCACCGTCGGTGAGGTGGGCGTGCGACTCGGCATCGATCAGTCGCGCGCGAGCCGTCTGGTCAGCGCCGCGGTCGCCGGGCGTCTGGTCGCGCGCAGCGTCTCGCAGGCGGACGCGCGCCGGAGCAGCCTGGTCCTGACCGAGCGCGGAAAGCGTCTCCTGGACGAGATCAGGCAGGCGCGGGTCGCGCTGTTCCGCCGCGCCACCGCGAACTGGTCGCGGCGCGATGTGGACGCGTTCGCGCAGCTCCTGGCCCGCTTCATCGGCGAGATCGACCGGTTGCTCGGCACGGACGACGCGGAGCCCTGAACCAACCCGGCACCAGTTCGCCCGTCAGGGGTGAACTGCTCGGCGGCGTCGCTGGCACGCCCCGGCCCGCGAGGGGCGAAACCTCTCGAACGGTGCAATCGACCGGTCGACCGGACCCTTGAGCCTCAAGGCGAGCGTCCCCCGGTCGAAGTTCAGGGAGAGCGGCTCCATACCCGCTCCACGCCCGCATGAAGCTGCGCACACGACTGCTCGTGTTCACCTCGACCCAGCTGGCCATCCTCGGCCTTCTCTTCGCGGCGAGCTACGTCCACTTCCGCCACGTGGTGTTCCCGATCGTGATGGAGCACCTCCACCGCAAGGCGGAGACCGCGGCGGTCAGCCTCGCCTCCCAGCTCGACGTCGCGCTCGGCGCCGGCGAGCCCAAGCTCATCGAGAGCGCCGTCGCCGAGCTCGTGGCCGACCCCGACTTCAGCTACGTCGAGGTCCGCGACCCGACCGGCCAGATCCTCTACAACCGAGGCGTGCGGCCGGCCGGCCCGCTGAACGGTGGCCAGCCCCGGGAGGCCACCGAGAGCAACGACGACCACACGGTGCGCTCGTGGAGCGGGGTCAGCCTCGAGGGGCTGGACCTCGGCCAGGTGTCGATCGTGTTCGACACCCGGCGGGTCGAGAACGTGCGCACGTGGGAGGAGCGTATGGCGCTCCTCGTCATCGTCGTCTGGTGCGCCGCGACCGCGTACGGCTTCCGCTTCTCTCGCGCGTTCGTGTCCCCGATCCGCCACATGATGGTGTTCTCGCGCAAGGTGGCCGGCGGCGTGTTCGGCGAGACGCTCTCGTGCGGAGGAGCCGGCGAGCTGAAGGAGCTCGAGGACTACCTGAACGCGATGACCCGCGAGCTCGAGGCGCAGCAGACCGAGCGCGGCCAGGCGGCGGCGCGGGCCGAGGTGCTCCAGCGCGAGCTCCTGACGGTGTCGCGCATGGCCGGCATGGCCGAGGTGGCGACCGGGGTGCTGCACAACGTGGGCAACGTGCTGACCAGCCTCAACGTGTCCGTCGGGGTGATGAGCGAGAAGATCCGCAGCTCCAAGGTGTCGGCCCTGTCGCGCAGCGTCGACCTCTTCGCTCATCAGCCAGGCGGACTGCCCGCGTTCCTCGCCACCGACAAGGGAAAGCTGTTCCCGCAGTACCTCGCCAGCATGGCCGAGCACCTGAGCGACGAGAACGCGAGCATCGTCTCCGAGCTGGAGTCGGTGGCGCGCCACGTCGAGCACATCAAGAACATCGTCGCCATGCAGCAGAACTACGCGCGCGTCGCCGCTCACCGCGAACGCCTGCAGATGAAGGAGCTGGTCGATGACGCGCTCACGATGGTCGAGATCTCGTTCACTCGTCACGGCATCGAGCTGGTCAGGGAGTACGGCGACGTCCCGTCCGCGCTGGTCGACCGTCACAAGGTGCTGCAGATCCTCCTCAATCTGGTCTCCAACGCGCGCCACGCGATCAAGGATCAGGGCGAGCATGGTGGTCGGCTCACCGTGCGCATCCTCCCCGAGGGCGAGCGCATCCAGATCCAGGTGGAGGACACGGGCATCGGCATCCCGGCCGCGAACCTGGACCAGATCTTCGAGCACGGCTTCACCACCAAGAAGGACGGCCACGGCTTCGGCCTGCACGCGGCGGCCAACTCGGCGCGCGAGCTGGGTGGGGCGCTGCGGGTGAGCAGCGGTGGTCCCGGGCACGGCGCGATGTTCACGCTCGAGCTGCCGGTCGAGGCGCCCGAGCGCGGCGGCTTCGACGCCCGCTTGCTGCAGAACTGACCGGCCGACCGAGCCCGAGCTACCAGGACTCGAGCGCCTCGAGCCGGGCGAGCACGCGTTCGGGCTGGTCGATGCCGCGCAGATCGTCGGCCAGCCCGCGCCCGGCCAGGTGGGCGACGTGGACCAGGAGCTCGAGCGATCGAGGGCCGGCCGGTCCGGTCATGACCACGACGAGCTCGACCGGTCTCCGATCCGGGGTGTCCTCGCCGAGCGGCCTGCGCAGCGCGACCAGGGCGGCCGCGGATGGCAGGTGGCTGCCGAGCGCGTGGGGCAGCGCCACGCCGCTGCCGAGCCGTGACGGGGTCTCGCGTTCGCGGGCGAGGATCTGGTCGGCCACCGCGCGCGCGGCGGCGCCGTCGCGCAGGCCGAAGCGGCCCACCGCGATCTCGACGACGTCGGTCATGTCGTCGCACACCAGGTCGATGACCACGCGATCGGCGCCGAGCATCTGGCCAAGACGGACCGCGCGCCGCCGCTCGGCCCGGTCGGTCGGGAACTCGCGCTCGACCAGGGCGCTCAGCCGCGACACCTCGGCGTTGGACAGGTCGCGCCGGGCGAGGTCGAAGAACAGCGACGCGGCGGCCGGCGTCCGCGCCATGTAGGACGAGACCATCGGGCCGGCCTGGCCGGCCAGCTCGACCAGAAGGAGCGGCGGCAGGTCGAGCGCGCGCGCGATGGCGACCAGGCGATCCGGGGTCGGCGCGGCGTCGTGGCCGTGCTCGACCCGGCTGAGGTACGCGGTCGACACCCCGATCCGCCGGGCCAGGTCGCGCAGGCTGACCCCGGTATCGACCCGGACGAGCCTGAGAGTGGCGCCGAAATGCATGGAGTCTAGTCAGAGCGTGGGCGCGTGCGACAGGGAGCGGGCGCGGTCGCGCGGGCCGCGCACGATGAGGAGCGACGCCGGGCACTCGCGGACCAGCATCTCGGGCTGGAGCCCGAACCGGCGCTCCTGCAGCCCCCACTCGCGCCCGACCCCGACCACGACGAGGTCGTAGCCGTTGCGGCTGTGCTCGAGGGCGGCCTCGGCCGGCGAGCGGCTCTCGACCACGGTCATGGTGACGCTCGCCGCGTCCTCGCCGAACACGCTGCTGGTCAGCTGCCCCGCGGCGCTGCCGGGCGCGGACGACTTGCGGTCGCCCGACGGCTTGACCACATGCAGGATGACCACCTCGGCACCCGCGTTCTGCTGCAGCCGGTGGGCCAGGCCCAGCGCGGCGCGATCGTGGGGCGAGCCGAGGAACGGGACCAGCACCCGCTTGACCGAGGTCAGGCCGCGGTCGACGAAGACGCCCACCGTCGGGGCTGCCTGCGCCATGACGTCGTGGACCACGCCACCCAGGTGCGACTGGCTGAGGACCGGCTTGTGCCAGCCGAGCAGGATCAGGTCGGCCTGGCGGACCTCGGCCACCTGCGAGATGTCGCGGGCCGGCTCGCTCGACACGAATGACAGCGACCGGACCGGCAGCTCCAGCGCTGCCGCGCGCTCGACCACCGGCGCCAGGATCGCGCCCGACTCGTCGGTGCCGCCGGCCAGGCGCGACGATCCGCGCTCGGTGTCGCGGACCAGGTGGAGCGCGTACAGGCGCGACGCGCTGCTGCGGTCGAGCAGCGCCCCCGCCATGGTCAACAGCCCGCCGCCCGATCGCGCGTGCGACACGCAGAGGAGGATGCGATGGCCGGTCGCGGGGGCGACGACGTCGGACGCGCCCGCGGTGGCCTCCGCCGCCGCGGAGGCCGCGATGGCCGGTTCGGCCAGGTCGACCAGATCACGCGCCATCTCGCGCTGCGGATAGACCTTCTCGAGGATGGGCGTGGTGATGAACGTGGTGAACAGCGCCATCAGGACCATCATCGAGAAGACGGTCGGCGAGATGACACCGAGGTCGAGCCCGATGTTGAGGACGATCAGCTCCATCAGGCCGCGCGTGTTCATGAGCACGCCGAGCGCGCCGGACTCGCGCCAGGTGAGCCCGGTCAACCGCGCCGCGATCGCGCTGCCGCCGAACTTGCCGGCGCAGGCGAGGGCGATGATGGCGCCGCAGGTGATCCAGTCCGACGGCGAGTCGAGCAGCCCGATCTGGGTGCGCAGTCCGCTGAACGCGAAGAACAGCGGCATGAACGCGACCAGGACCAGATCCTCGAGCTTCTCGGCCAGGGCGCGGGCGAAGCCGCCCTCCTTGGGCAGGATGGCGCCGAACAGGAACGCGCCGAACAGCGCGTGGATGCCGATGAGCTCGGTCAGGTAGGCGGACAGGAGCACCAGCACGATGACCGCCGCGACCACGTTCTGCGACATCGCGTCGGGGGTGGCCACGCGCGCGGCCAGACGGGCGAGGAGCGGGCGCGCGACCAGGAACATGAGCGCGATGTAGGCCAGCGCGACCCCGGTCGTGATGATCGCGCCGTGCACGCCGGCGGCGCGCGCGGTCGCCACCACGAAGGCCAGGATGCACCAGGCGGTCACGTCGTCCACCGCGGCACAGGCGATGGTGACCGCGCCGACCCTGGTGCGGAGCAGGTGGCGCTCGGTCAGGATGCGAGCCAGCACCGGGAACGCGGTGATGCTCATCGCCACGCCCATGAAGAGGGCGAAGGAGAGGACCGGCACCGACGCGTCGGAGAAGCGCGGGTGCATGTAGAGGGCGAGCCCGGCGCCGAGCGCGAACGGGACGATGATGCTGGTGTGCGAGATGGCGACCGAGGTGTGGCCGCGGCCGCGCAGGAGCCGCGGATCGAGCTCCAGGCCGACCAGGAACATGAACAGGACCACGCCGAGGTTCGCGACCATCTGCATGATCCCGAGCGACGAGGCCGGGAACAGCGCCGCCGACGCCCCCGGCGCGATCCAGCCGAACAGCGACGGGCCGAGCAGGATGCCCGTCACGACCTCGGCGATCACGAACGGCTGGTTGATGCGCCTGGTCAACAGGCCGACCAGGCGTGAGGCTGCGATGATGACGATCGCCTGGGCGAGCAGGCGGGTCAGCGGATCATGGAAGAGCCAGGCCATGGAGGCGTTAAGCTAGCACTTAACGTCCGGACCCGTCATTGCCGAAATCGGCCCGCGGGACGCTCAGGGTCGAGGTGGCGCCCCCTCATCGCGCCTCAGCTTGGCCAGGACGCTGTGCTTGCGGCCATACGCGAAGTAGATGATGAAGCCGAGCGCCAGCCAGATGAACAGGCGAAGCCAGTTCTCGCCGGGCAGGGACAGCATCAGGGTCAGCGAGCAGGCCATCCCGGCGATCGGGGTGAACGGCACGCCTGGCGCGCGGAAGGGCCGGTCCACGTTCGGGTTGGTGCGCCGCATGATGAGGACCGCCGCGCACACCATGAGGAAGGCGAGCAGCGTGCCGATGTTCACCAGGTCGGCGAGGATGTTGAGCGGCAGCAACCCGCCCAGCAGCGCGACGAACAGACCGGTCATGATCGTCGACTTCCACGGCGTCTTGAACCGCGGGTGAATGGCGCCGAAGAAGCTCGGCGGCAACAGGCCGTCGCGCGCCATGGCGAGGAAGACACGCGGCTGCGAAAGCATCATGACCAGGAGGACCGAGGTGATGCCGGCCACCGCGCCGAGCGAGACGACGAACTGGGCCCACGGCTTGCCCGCCTGCATGAAGGCGTTCGAGACCGGCGCGTCGCGGTTGATGAGGTGGAAGGGGATCATGCCGGTCAGGACCGCGGCGACCGCGATGTAGAGCACGGTGCATATGATGAGCGACGCGATGATGCCGATCGGCACGTCGCGCTGCGGGTTGCGCGCCTCCTCGGCGTGGGTCGACACCGCGTCGAACCCGATGTACGCGAAGAAGATCGTCGCGGCCCCGGCCATCATGCCGAGCGGCGCGCCGCCCGCGGTGCTCTGCCCGATCAGGGTCTTGCCGAGCACGCCGATGCCGCCGTAGCCGAACGGCGCGAAGGGCTTCCAGTTGGCCGGGTCGACCAGAGTCGCGCCGACGCCGACCACCAGGAGGACCACCCCCAGCTTGAGCGTCACCACCAGCGCGTTGAAGCCGGCGCTCTCGCGGATGCCCTTCACCAGGATCGCGGTGACGGCGAAGGCGATCATGATCGCCGGCACGTCGATGATCGCGCCGGTGCTGAAGAAGTCGCCGGTGGTCAGGTTGTAGTCGAACGGCGCGTTGCCGAACCGTGCGGGCCAGACCAGCGTGTCGCTGGAGGCGACCCGTAAGAAGTCCTGGAAGTAATGCGACCATCCATGGGCGACGGTCGCGGACGCCACCGCGTACTCGAGGATGAGGTCCCAGCCGATGATCCAGGCGAACAGCTCGCCCATCGTGGCGTACGAGTAGGTGTAGGCCGACCCGGCCACCGGCACCATCGCGGCGAACTCCGCGTAGCAGAGCGCGGCGAACACGCAGGTGATGCCGGCGACCACGAACGAGAGCATCACGGCGGGGCCGGCGAGATCGGCGGCCGCCTTGCCGCTCAGGACGAAGATGCCTGTCCCGATGATCGCGCCGACGCCGAGCGCGGTCAGCGAATAGGGTCCGAGCACCCGGTGGAGGCGGTCTGCGCCGCGTACCTCCTCCTGGAGCATCGCGAATGACTTGCGGGCAAAGAGCGGGCTCGGCATGGACCTACGGGCATAACATCGCTCTGCCGAGCGCCACAATCGACTGCGGCTCACTCGAGGTGGCAGTCGTGCGAGAAGGAGGCGGGGGAGGGCTGCCGCAGAGCGCGCGCGACAGTCCCTCCCCGCTCATCCTCGTCGCGGGGCCCGGAGGGGAGGAGGTCCGACCCCGCTGCACCAGAGAGAATGCAATCAGTCTGCCATCGGGGCGAACGGAGCGATCTGGGCCGCTTGGAGCGCCGGCGAGAGGCCGGCTCGGCCAGACTGTCATCTCCGCCGGCGAGACGCTGCCGAACTGTCAGCGAGGCTCGCTCCCGGCAGGAGCCGGCCCGAGCTCGCCTAGAGTCGCGGGTCGTCGAAGTGAGCGATGTCGCGCGCGAACTCGGCCTGCGCGTCTCCCGAGCCCGGCATGGTCAAGAGCTTCTGACCGCGCACCAGGTTGGCAACGATCTGGTCGGTGGCGATGAGCGTCAGCAGGAGGACGTTCACGAGGAGCGAGAACAGCACCTGCACGCCGCTCCAGAACGGGATGTGGAGCTGCTTGAGCAGCTGCGAGAGCCCGATCACCACGAACACGAGGCCGATCAGGTTGAGGACGAAGTAGGTGGTGCGGACCTTGCGGACCAGCGCCAGCGCCTCCTCGAGCCGCTCGGGGCGGGCGAGCTGGAACGCCATGCGACCGAGCCAGATCTGCGCGCCGATGAGCCCGATCATCGCCGGCACGAAGTAGCCGCTGCCGGTGATCTGGTACGGGATGATGAGCACCACATACATGAAGAGCGCATAGATCGGCGCGAGCAGCAGCATGAGCCAGCCGGGCCCGGAGGAGCCGGGGAAGAGGAGCTTGGAGGTGAGGGCGCCGCGCAGGAGCCCGGGCATGAGCGAGATCGCCTTGGGGGCCAGCTGGATCATGGCGACCACCGACGCGATCATCCCGAACAGCCCGGAGAAGGCCTGGGCGACCCGCGGATCGGTGCCCGCCTGCTGGGCCAGGACCTCGTCCATGGCCGAGCGGAGCGGGTAGAGATAGAAGACGAACGGCATCAGGAAGAAGGCGAGCCAGCCGATCGCCAGGACGCGGCGCTGGCGGTGCCAGTGGGTCCAGTGGCGGAGCTGGGTCCAGAGAAGAAGGGCGAAGGACGCGTCGACCAGGAGCTGGAGCACCTGGAGCGCCCTCCATGCCGACGGGGAGTCCTTCGAGTCGGCCAGACCGATGATCTGGAACAAGAGCAGCGGCACGATCGCGACCGCGACCACCAGGTGGACCGAGCGGCGCCATGACAGGAAACCCTGCACGTCGGGATCGGTGATCGGCGGCGAGGTGGCCTCGAGCGCGGCGCGCTCGGCGTCGGTCACCTCGCGCGCGTCGATGTAGAGGCGGAACGCGCGGCGGAGCGCGAGGGCGAAGGACGCGGCGGCGGTGTTGGGGGCGCGCAGCGGTGCCGAGTCGTCGGCCGAGGCCGGCCCGAGCGGCGCGGACGGCGACGAGTGGTTCTGGGCCCAGGCCGGATCGGGCGAGGCCTGCCAGCCGAGCATGGTGGAACCGGCCTGCGGATCAGGCGGCGCCGACGGCCCCGGGCCGACCCCGGCGAACGGCGGCTGATACGGCGGCTGATACGGCGCCTGCTGGCCGCCGCCCTGGGCCGGCGAGAGGTGCGGCAGGGGCTGGAACGGCTGGGGCTGGGCCGGCGGAAACGACGCCGGCGGCTGGAACGGCTGGCCGTGCCCCGGCGGGAATGGCTGCGGCTGATACGGCGGCTGGGCCTGGTACGGCGGCTGCGGAGACGGCGGCTGTTGAAAGGGCTGCTGCGGATGGGCCTGAAACGGCGGCTGCTGCGGATGGGGCGGCTGCCCCGGCCCCGGGCCGTGCGGCGGCTGGAACACCTGGGCTGGCGGCGCCTGTCCCGGCGCCGGCGCGTACGGTGGTGGCTGGTGCGGGAACGGCGACGGCTGCTGCGACGGCGGTCCCGGCGGCGGCCCGTACGGCTGTGGCGGCTGCGCCGCATGGCCGAACGGACGGGGTGGCTGCAGGTGTGGCGGTGCGTGCTGGAACGGGCGCGGCGGCTGCGGCCCCTGCGGTGGCTGGCCCGACGCCGGCGGCCCCTGCGGCGGCTGGCCCGAGGGCGGCCCGGGCGGTTGTCCACCGGGTGGCGGCCCGCCGGGCGCCGCGCCGGACGCCGGGTCCTGCGCCGGTGCCTCGCGCCCCGGTCTGGGCCAGTGCCTCGCGGCCTCGCCGGGCGGATAGGGTGGTCCACCGCCGCCGCCCCCTCCTCGCTCGCTCATGCCCGAGCATCATACACCGGGCCACGCCTCGCACCCGGTTCGGGGTCAGAGGAGCTCGAGGAACGCGACCAGCGCCGCGCGCTGCTCCGCGCTGAATCGCCCGGGGTGGCCGCTGGTCGGCGCGTGATCGTGGAAGAACCGCCCGTTCGCCCACGCGGCTCGCTCCACGATCTCGTCGAGCGAGCGGGCGCTGCCGTTGGTGAAGTACGGGTACTTCTGGTAGGCGCGGCGAAGCGAGGTCGTGCGCGCCCCTTCCTGGTGCACGTACGGCTCGATCCCGGTCTTCTGGTACTCGGCGCTGGCCCAGACGATCGGCCCCTGCGTCGAGAACACCAGCCGCTCCCATCGATCGAACGGGACCTCGCTGGCCGGCTCCTCGGTGATCGTGCGCGCGCGATGGCACGACGCGCAGCGCTCACGAAACAGCCCGGCGCCCTCTCGCTCGCGCGCGCTGAACCGCTCGCGACCGCGCACCGCCTGGTTCGGCTCGAAGGTGAGGTCCATGAGAAAGGACATGAAGGAGCGCCGCAGGTACATCGGCGACATCGTCGCCGGCACGCCGTCGACCACCGCGAGCCAGGGGAAGTCGGCCGCCGCCAACGAGAACCACGGATCGCGCCCGCTCCACCGGTTTGCCACGCGGAACTCGGCGTGGACCATCCGCGCCATGGTCCGATCGAGCGCGCGGGTGAAGTGGGGCCGGTTGTTGAACAGGCCGCGCAGCGGCTTGGTCGCCGAGTGCACCGTCCCCCGCCCGGTGAAGTGCACGCGCCCGTCGCCGTATGCCTCGAAGTGGCAAGTCTCGCAGGTGAAGCGGCTGAGCTTGCCGTCGCTCCGGTTCCACGGCGACATGAGCGTGGTGAAGAAGAGCGCCTCGCCCACGCGCGACTCGGTCGACCGCTGCGGAGTACCGCTCGCCGGCGCCGCCGGCGCGATCACCGGCGCGCCGCCGCCCGGCCCTGTCACCACCCAGCCATCGAGGAGCGGGCTCGCGGCCACCTCCGCCCCGCCGCCCGCGGCCGGCGACCAGTCGGTGGTGCCGGGCGCGAATCGCCGGCTCTCCACCGCCGGCGCGGCGTCCGCCGTCACCGTCGGCCAGGTGAGGGTCACCAGCGACGCGGTGGCGTAGCCCGCGGTCCGCACCACCGCGCCGCCGCCGTCCGTGAGCTCGAGCCGGACCCACTTCGGGGTCACCACGCCCGCGGCGCCCAGGTTCACCGCCGCGATCCGGCGGGCCGGCTCCCCCCGCGCGCGCGGCAGCTCGTAGAGATATAGAAAAGAATCTATATATCCGAAGCCGCCGCTCTGTCGCTCGAGCGGGTGGTCCTCGATCCCGCCGGCCGCCACCAGCGCTCGATCCCCGGACGATGCGGCGGCCACCGACCAGAACGGCCCGTCGATCGACATGCGCACCGGGGCGACGTCGATCGGTGCTCCTCGCGGGTCGAGCGCGTAGGCCAGCAGCGAGTGCTCGGCCACACAGTCGGCCACCAGCCAGCCCGCGACCACCGCGAGCTGGATGGGCGAGCGGCACCGATCGATCCGCCGCTCGTGCGCGGCCCGGCCGGCGCGGGTCAGCTCCAGCGCGGTCAGCGCGCCGGTGCGCTGGTCGGCCGCGTAGACCCAGTCGCCGGGGCCGGTGGCGAGCGCGCGCACCGTCCACGCCCCCGCGATGGCCAGCTCGCCGGTCCGGACCAGGCTGCTCGCGCCATCCGCCCGGTACATCGCGATCGCACCCGAGCCAGTCCCGCCGACCAGGATCCGGCCCGATCGATCGACCGCCAGCGCCGTCGGTGACGGTGGCGCCGTCGCCCGCGCCAGCTCGCGCCCGCGCCGGTCGATGAGCACCACCGCGCCGGCGCCGCGCAGGATCCCGACCAGCACCGAACCGTCGCCGATCGGCTGAAGCTGGTACGGGTTCGAGCCGAGCGCGGAGGTCGCGTCGGGCAGGGCGGCGAAGTCAGTCCGTCTCCGCCGCTCCTCCTCGTATCGCTGCAGCGCGGCCAGATCGTCGGTGTGTGGCTCGGCCGCCGCGGGCACCGGCGAGCCGTGCCCGGGGACCTCGCCGCGTGACGGCTCGGAGCCGCGACACGCGGCGACCACCGCGACGAGCAGGGCCGCCATCCGCGCGACCCGGCCTGACGCCACTCGATCCACGCCCAATAATGAAGGAGCGCACCCCGCGGTGTGCGAGGTGCGCTCCAAAAAACCTAACTATGTCGATCGAACGAGAAAGCGGGGAGAAACTACCAGCCGCCCTCGCCAGTCTTCTTGGCGCCCTCGTCCTTCTTCTCTTCGTCCTTCTTGCCCTCGGTCGCGCCGCCTGCGCCAGCGCTGTCGGCCGGCTTGTCGGCCGCTTCCTGACCAGCCGCCGCGCCAGCAGCCGCGCCAGCCGCCGCCGGGTCGCTACCGGTCGCGCCAGCCGCCTGGCCAGCCGCCGAGCCAGCCGCCGAGCCGGCCGCCGCGGGATCAGTGGCCGTACCGGCCGCGGCCGGGTCAGCCGTGCCGCCAGCAGCCTGGCCGGCCGCGGCGCCAGCCGCAGCACCCGACGCCGCCGGGTCAGTCGCGGGCATATCAGCAGGCTTCGCCGCGCCGGTGGTGTCCTCGGTGGCGGGCTTGTCCTCGGCCTTCTTCTTCTTGCACGCCGGGACGACGGCCAGGCTGAGGGAAACCAAAAGTGCGGTGATGAGCGAGCTCTTCTTCATGCGATCTGCCTCCTTCTTCAGAGGCAAGCTACTGGGCGAGGCCCATACCGGCAAACCCTCAAATGTAATGAATGGCAACGAGTTGTAAGGCCCCTCGTACAGAGCTCGCTAGAGCGATGGAGTCACGCCCATCTCGGCCAGGATGTGATCGGCTCCGTCGACCGCATCCATCACCCAGGAGACGAAGCGCAGGTCGACGTGGATGGATCGCTGTGAATCGGGGACGAACATCCAGTCGGCGGATACGGAGTCGAATGTCCCGTCGAACAGGAGCCCGCACAGCTCGCCGCGCGCGTTGAGCGTCGCCGATCCGGAGTTGCCGCTGGTCGTGTCGGCGTCCGACAGGAAATCGACCGGCACGTCGTCGAGCTTGTGGTCGCGGTACGGGCCGAGGTCGCGCGCCGCCGCGGCGAGCAGCGAGTCCGGCACGTCGAACGGCGCGGCCCCCTTGTGCCGGCCGACCAGCTCGCGGAGCGTGGTGAACGGCCGTACCGCGCCGGCGCCGGCCCGCGCGCGATAGCCGCGCACCGTGCCGAACGCGATCCGGAGCGTGCCGTTCGCATCCGGCGCCAGCTCGCCGCCCTGCTGCTCGCGCAGCGCCGCCATGTAGCGCGGGCGGACCAGCGCCGCGGCGCCCGCCTGGCGGTCCTCGCGATCCTCGATCTCGCGATGGATCGGGCGGAGCGCCACCGCCAGGCGGATCAGCGGGTCCCCGCTGCGGGCCAGCTGCGCGCTGCTCGCCTCGCGCAACAGCGAGAGCCGGACCGCCTCGCGGTCGAGCCTGGTCCCGCCGTACAGGCGGGCCACGGCGCGGTCGATGGCCGCGCGAAGCGCGCCTGGCTTGCCGGCCGTCTCCGCCGCGGCCAGCGCCCGCCGATCGACCACGCGCTCCAGCCAGCCCCGGTTGTGCTCGAGGTCGCGCGCGGCCCGCTCGAGGACCACGCGCAGCACCGCCTGATCGATCGGGCGGCTGTAGCGCCGGCCCAGGTCGACGAGCGAGGCCTCGATGCGCGGCCAGTTGCGCTGCTGGTATTCCGGGTCGCGCTCGGCGTCCGGTCGGGCCCGCTCCTCGGCCATGCGGACGATCGTCGTCGCCGCCGCCACCAGCCGCGCGGTGCGCAGGTCGTCCAGGGCCGCGTCGCGGTCGCGGGTCGCTCGCGCTTCGGCCTCGAGCTCGCCCAGCCTGGCCAGCGTGTCGCCCCACTTGCGCTTGCGCTGGCCGTCCTGATCGATCCACGCGGCCAGCGCCGCCTGCGCCTTGCGCCGCCGGTCGGCGACGCCGCCGTCGACCAGGCCCTTCATCAGGCCGCGCGTCTTCTTGAGCGAGTTCTCCAGCCCGAAGATCATCTGCTGCGACTTCAGCGCGGCCTCGCGGTCGCGCTCGCCCGCCTCGCGCAGCGCGGCCAGGAGCGCCTGGTTGCGCTCGATGAGGCGCGGGTACTGCCACGACACCACGTCGTCCAGCTCGCCGGCGGTCCGGTAGCGGCGGGTCGCGCCGGGGAAGCCGGTCACCAGCACGAGGTCGCCCTGGCGCAGCGGCTTGCTCGCCACCTTGAGGTGGTGCTCGCTGCGGTACGGCACGTTGCGGTCGGAGTGATCGGCCGGCACGCCGTCGGGGCCGACGTAGGCGCGATAGAACGCGAAGTCGCCGGTGTGACGCGGCCACATCCAGTTGTCTTGATCGCCGCCGAACCAGCCGATCCCCGACGGCGGGGCGTAGACCAGGCGCACGTCGCGGATCTCCAGGCTCTGGATCCGCATCCACAGCGCGCCCTCGAAGAAGCTGGCCACGCGGCAGCGCACGTGAGCGCGTCCGCCCTCGCACTCGGCGACCAGCTTCTTCTGGCGCGCCTCGATCTCGTCGTGGCGGCGGGCGTCGTCGCCGATCCGGTCCAGCCCGGCGGTCATCGCCGGGGTCACGTCCTCGGCCTTCTCGGTGACGTAGACGCGCGAGGTCGGCCCGTTCCACTTCTCGTCGGAGCGGATCTTGGCCAGGTAGCCGAGGTCGACCAGGTTCTGCTCGGAGGTGGAGCTGTACTGGAGCGCCCCCTTCGCGCAGTGGTGGTTGGTGATGATGAGCCCCTCGGACGACACGAACGAGGCCGAGCAGCCGCCCAGGCTGACGATGCTCTGCAGGAGCGAGGAGGCCGGATCCGCGAGCAGCGCGGGATTCATGTCGATGCCGAGCCGCTGGAGGACGTCGGTCTGACCCGGCATCTGCGACGGCATCCACATGCCCCCGGGACTGACGTAGGTCGGCGCCGGCTTGCCGCCGCGTCCACCGCCGCGTCCACCGCGCGGAGCGCCCGCCGCCTGGTCGCCTCGGGCCGAGCCGTCGCCGCTCTTGCCGCCGCCACCGCCACCGCAGCCCACCACCAGCGCGAGCGCGGTGGCGAGTCGAAGGCCTGGCCAGAACCCGCACAGTTGGCGCGCCATGAAGCGTTGGTAACAGCTCGGCCGGAGAGCGACAAGGCGCCAATCGTTCCCAATTGATCGCCGTGATCGAGTACAAATGCGCGTCATGGGTTCGACGGACGCCCAGCGCCTCGAACTGCTTTCGCACGTCATCGGGCTCCTCGCGGAGTCGGCGGATGGCGAGCGCGGGCTCGAGGCGATGGCGCAGGCGGTGGTCGCCGCGCCCGGAGTCGCCGACTTCTGCGCGGTCGATCTGGTCGACGAGCCGGGCCTGCCGCCGCGCCTGGCGGCGGCCGCGCACCCCGACGCCAACCTGTGCGATCGCGCGCGGCGGGTGCGCCGGCGACCGATCCTCGACGAGGCGGCGCCGAGCGGCCTCATGAAGGTGCTGCGCACCGGCCAGGCCGACGTCGTGCCGGCGTGCGATCGCGCGCGGCCGGGCGTCGAGGCCGAGCTGGGGCTGTCGTCGTGGGTGGTCGTGCCGATCCGGATCGGGCAGGTGGTGGCCGGCGCGCTGACGCTGGCCTCGGTCGAGTCGCGCCGGGCGATGGGCGACACCGAGCTGGCGCTGGCCGGCGCGCTGGCCGGCGCGGTGGCCGCGGCGGTGGAGCGCGCGCGGCTCCGCTCGGAGCGCGACGAGGTCCTGTCGGTGCTGTCGCACGACCTGCGCACGCCGCTCGGCGTCATCCTGCTCGCGGTCGACCTCCTGTCCGGCGACGGGATGCCGGAGGCGGTGACCCGACAGCTCGGCCGGCTGGAGCGGGCAGCCAAGACGATGGACCGCCTGCTGACCGACATCGTCGAGGCGGGGCGGCTCGAGTCGGGCGCGATGAACGCGGAGGTCGAGGCGCTCGACGCCGGCAAGGTGCTCGAGGACGCGTACGAGGCGGCGTGGGCGGCGGCCACCGACGCCGGCATCGAGCTGGAGCGATCGACGCGGCCCGGGATCCGGCTGCGCGGCGACCGCGCGCGGCTGCTGCGCGCGCTGCACTACCTGATCGAGGGCGCGGTCAAGCGGACGCCCCCGGGTGGGCGCGTGACGGTGTCGGTCGACCGCGGCGACGACGAGATGATCTGGTCGATCGGCGACGGCGCGCCGGATCTCGGCGCGGTCCCCGACGGCAAGCCCGAGGTGGGGCACGGCGGAGGTGGCCGGCGGCCCGCGTCGGTGCTGGGCTGGGCGCTGGTGCGCGGCGTGGTTCGCGCGCACGGCGGCCGCATGTGGATCGAGCGGCGCGCGGGGGCCGCGCTGTCCGGGGCCAGCGGCAACCTGGTGCGCATCGCGCTGCCCCTGGTCGACGGCTGAGCTGACCGGCCTCCGGCTCCTCGGTTTCGCGCCGGCCGGCGAGCGGCCTCGGCGCTATACTCGAGTGTCATGGCGATGCTGCTCACCCGCGCCGAGATGAGCTTCGACTTCGAGGGCGCGCGCCTCGACCCGGTCCGCGACAAGGACCTGGTCGAGTGGATCCTCAACCAGTTCCTGTACGGCGAGATGACCGGCATCCAGGTCGGCCACTGGCTGTTCCGCGCGCCCGACGTGGCCGCGGCCAAGTTCCTGGCCCGCCAGTCGCTCGAGGAGATGCAGCACGTCGACAACTTCCTCCGCATGCTGCGGATGATGGACATGAAGCCGCGCCCGGCCCATCCCCTGGTGCGCTTCCTGTCGACCGGCATGATGGGCGGGTCGTGGGCCGAGCACGTCTGCCTCGAGATGGCGGCCGGCGAGGGGTTCGTGCTGGTCGCGTTCTACGCGATCATCGACACGCTCGACCACCAGCCGAGCATCGACATCCTGCGCCGCGCGGTGAAGCAGGAGGAGCGCCACGTCGAGTTCGGCGAGCAGCAGACCATGCGCGCGATCCAGGGGCGGGCGGGGCGGCGTCGGCGGCTGACCGGGCTCCACCTGGTGTCGCTGTGGGCGGTCCGGCGCCTGGCTCGCTTCATCCAGAAGCGACTGCCGGCCGATCACCCGGTGCTGCGCCACATGACCGCGTTCCTCGACCACACCAGCGGCTGCGCCGAGCAGCGCATGGAGCGGATGGGCCTCATCGATCGCCCGCTGGCGGCGATGTCGGGGGCGCGCAAGGCGCTGCTGGTGGCGGAGGCCTACGCGGCCAAGCTGCCGGGCGCGCTGATCTCGCTGGTCACGCTGCCGTTCCGGCTGATCGCGGCGCCGTTCCGCCGGCGCAAGCCGCTGACCGACACCTATCTGGACGACCCCTACGTCAGGAACTTCGCCGCCGCGCTGCCCGGCGCCGACGAGGCCGACGCCGACGAGCGCGCCGCCTGAAGCTCACGGCGAGCCGAACACGCGCCGGCTGAGCTCGCGCTCGCCGACCGGGGCGCTGACGTGCATCTGCACCAGCTCCCAGCCGCGCGCGGCGCGCCGGAAGACGTAGGTGCCGCGCATGCCGATCTCGACCCGCTCGTCGTTGACCAAGGTGTGCACGACCAGGTTGGCCGCCAGCCACGCGATCGACTGGTTCTTGGCGATCCCGAGGCGATAGTCGCGCAGCGCGACGGTGGTGCCGGGACCGAACAGCGCGGCCAGCGACGGCGCCTCGGCCGCCTCGGCGCCGTGCAGCTCGTGATCGCGGTCGGGCAAGAGGACGAGCGTCTCGTCGCCGGCGGCGATGCGAACGCCGCCGTGCGCGTCGGCGTCGTGGAGCAGGCCGACCAGGCGGACCAGCTCGCGCGCGGGCCCGACCAGCGGCCGGCTGGCGAACCGGCGGGGCAAGAGGGCGTGGCCGGCGGCGGCGGTCGCGCGCAGGTCGTCGATCGCGGTCGGGTAGGACTGATGCTCGAGGACCAGCACCCAGCGGTCGAAGTCGCGGATGAACAGGCTCGTGCTGCGGACCGGGATCGACGCGACTCGCCCGCCGAACGGCACGCGATAGCTCAGCTCGTCGAAGGTCCAGCCGACCGAGGCGTCGGCCGAGACGTGGATCTCGAGGTTCTTGGCCAGGACCGTGGGCGAGCTCGCGCGGTAGAGGCGCCGGTCGTAGCCGGCCTCGCGCGGCTGCATGCCGACCACCGTGTCGCCGGGCGTGACCCCGAACAGCGCGACCGGCTCCTCCCCGGCCAGCGTGTCGCGAAAGGCGGCGAAGTTGCCGAGGGTGAGGTGGCTGTAGATCTCGAGCACGGTGGCCTCGAGCTCATGCGCGAGGGCGTCGCGGCTGACGTCGGTGTCGATCGCGGTCGGCCCGGGGGCGGCCGATGGCCGTGGCGCGCCGGCGCGGCCGCCTCCGCCGCACGCGGTCGGTGCGAGCGCCGAGCCGGTTGCCAGGCAGGTCGCGACCAGACGCGCGGCGAGCCGACCCATGCTATCCGAGGTCGGCCGGGTGATCGACGTCGGCCACCACGCCCGGGTCGGCGACCTCGAGGCGGCGGACGCGGGCACCGGCCGCGTCGACGACGCTGCGCGCGCCGCGGGGAAGCCCGGCGCATGCGGCGAGCTCGCCCCAGAGGGCGCGCCCGAACCAGGTCGGGTGCCCGCCGCGCCCGCGCCAGGTCGGGATCACGACGCCGGCCGGGTCGGCGGCCGCGCCGGCGATCAGCCCGGCGACGGTGGCGAGCGAGACCCGCGCGTGATCGACCGGCCACAGCAGCGCCGCCGCGGCGGTGGCGAAGTGGCGCTCGCAGTGAGCGAAGCCGATCGCGACCGACGAGCTCATCCCTCGATCTGGATCCGGGTTGTGAGCCAGGTCGAGGCCGAGCCGGCGGGCCTCCTCGGCCACGCGCTCGCCGTGAGGCGGGCCGACCACGACCACCGCGCGCCCGGCTCCGGCCCCGGCGGCGGTGGCCGCGATGCGGGCGAGGAAGGTCGGCCCGTCCGCGGTGCGCGCCGCGTCCTGGTCGGCGCCCGGAGCGCGCAGCAGCGCCTTGGCCACGCCGCCCAGTCGTCGCCCGGCGCCCGCGGCGACGATCACCACGACCACCTCCGCCGCGATCACCCGGCGGGCTCCGCGCCCGCTCGATGTCGCACCTGGACCAGCTCCGCCGCCACCGAGATCGCGATCTCGGCCGGCGTCTCCGCTGCGATGTCGATGCCGATCGGCGCGCGCAGACGCGCCCACCGCTCCGGCGTCGCGATCCCCTTGGCCACCAGCCGCTTGTGAAATCGCCCGACCTTGCCGCGGCTGCCGATCAGCCCGAGGTAGGCCAGCTCGGGCAGCGACTCGTGGGCCAGCGTCTGCTCCAGGATCCGCTGATCCACCGCGTGGTCGCGGGTGAGGATGAGGACGTGGTCGGCGGCGCCGAGCGGCCCGATCTCGCGCACGACGTCGACGAGCTCGAACGAGGCGACCACGCGCGAGGCCCAGGGCGGCAGCTCGCCGTCGAGCACGCCGGTCTCGTTGTCGTCACACACCACCACCTCGAAGCCGAGGCCGGCCAGGATCGGGCCGGTCGCGCGGGTCACGTGGCCCAGCCCGAACAGCACCGCTCGGTCGATCGGCCACAGCGTCTCCTCGAACCGGTCCCCGTCGAGGCGCGGCTCGCGCGGCCCGTGCGCGCTGGTCTCCTCCAGCGCCATCGGCGATCCCTCGAGCCGCGTCACCAGTCGACCGGGCCGCCGGGCGCCCCACAGGGCCAGCGCCGCCGCGATCACATCCGCGCTGGGCGCCACCGGCTGCACGTAGAGCTCCATGCTCCCGCCGCAGCACATGGCCAGGTCGCGGACCAGGTGGTGCTTCACCCGCGCGGCCGGCGCGCCGCTGGCCACGCGCACTCCAAGGGTGATGGCCTCCAGCTCGACGCGGCCGCCGCCGATCGTCCCGCGTATTTCACCGTCGGTGTCGACCAGCATCTTCGCGCCCGCGTGGCGCGGCGTCGAACCGGAGCTGTGGATCACCGTGACGAGCGCGTGGGGTTCGTGTGCACGCGCCCGCTCCAGGGCCTCCCGGAGCAACTGCATGTCCGCTAGACTAGCTGGAACCCTGTCGATTCGAAACAGTGGAACGGGGCTCTCACGAGAGCGGAGGAGGCGTGATGCTTCGGATCGTAACCAGCAACAATGGCGAGGTCTTTCGCCACCTGGGCAGCGCGCCGTTCCGCCGCCTCGAGGTCGAGCAGCACACCGCCACGACCGGCGCCGCCATCACCGAGCTGGTCAGGCGGCTGCGTCCGGATCTGGTCCTGCTCGACGCGGCGATGGGGGATCGCGAGAGCGGCTTCGACGTCTGCCGGGCGCTCAAGGACGATCCTGAGCTGGCCCGCACCCATGTGATCCTGCTCCTGGCCCAGCGCATCAGCCGGGCCGAGCTCGACGGCATCGAGCGCTCGCGGTGCGATGACGTCCTGTCGCTGCCGATCCACAGCGACGACTTCTTTCACCACATCGCCCAGCTGTGCGGGTTGCCCAGCCGGCGCTCGCCGCGCGTGGCGGTGGTGCTGGAGACCAAGCTGCTCGATGGGGTGGAGTCGCTGCGCGGCACGGTCATGCACGTCAGCGCCAGCGCCCTGGTCGTGCGAGTCGCCGGGTTGCTGGTGACCGGACAGGCGGTGGTCGCCCGCATGGGCCGCGGCGGCGTCACCTGTGAGCTGCCCGCGGTGGTGGCGTGGACTCGCTCCGCCGATCCGCCCGAGCCCGGCACCCTGGTCGGGCTCGAGCTGCGCGACGAGCTGCGGCGCCGCGAGCGCCTCCTGCTCGACGAGATGTCGCTGTTCGACATCGTGCCGGCCGGGCCGGACGGAGAGCTGGCGGGAGGCGTGGAGGTGATCCTGCAGGGCGATCTCACCGAGTCGGTCGACTTCGCCGCGCTGGCCGAAGGGCTGCGCGGCCAGCGGCGCATCGTGTTCGACACCGCCGGCGTGCGCTACATCAGCTCCGCCGGGGTCAAGGCGTGGTGCGATCTGGTCACCGGGCTTGGCAGCGCCGAGTACGTCTTCCGCCACGCGTCGGTGGCGTTCGCGTCGCAGGCGGCGATGGTGCCGATGGTGCTGGGCAGCGGGCGGGTCGTATCGCTCGAGGCGCCCTATCACTGCGAGACCTGCCGGCGCGACGACCTGCGCCTGCTCGAGACCGACGCGCTCCTGCGCGAGGGCGGCCACGTCACCGCGCCGTGCCTGCGCTGCGCCGGGTGCGGCGGCCAGCTCGAGTTCGATGACGTACCCGACCGCTACTTCGCGTTCTTGCGCGGCCCGGGCCCGAGCGGAGAGGAGAGCGACCGATGAGTTTCCTGCGCCAGATGTTCAGCGGCGAGGTCAGCGGCGAGGACCCGCGCCGGTACATCGTCGAGGCGATGCTGGCCGCCATGGAGGCGGACAGCGACGTGACCGAGGAGGAGATGGACGCCTTCGAGCGCGTGCTCGAGGAGCACGAGCTGTTCGCCGGGCTCACCTCCGACGAGCGCTCGCGCCTGATCGACATCGCCGCCGACGCGATCCGAGAGGCGGGCGGTGGGCGCCGCCGGGTCGACGCCATCGCCGGAGGGCTGCCCAGCCGGGCCCACCGGCTGACCGCGTACGCCATGGCGGCCGAGCTCTGCGTGTCCGACGCCGACCTTCCGGAGATGGAGATCGCCTACCTCGACTCGCTCCAGCAGGCGTTCGCGCTCGGCGACGAGGAGGCCCGCGCGCTGTTCGAGGGCGCGCGCCAGAAGAGCGGCCTGAAGACGGTCGAGGAGCGGGCCGCGGTCATGCGCCGGCTGATGCCGCGCTTCGTCGACTGCATGGCGCTGATGGCCGCGGCCGACGGCAAGGTGCGTGAGTCGGAGCGGGCCGGGCTGCGCGCGGTCCTGCGCAACATCCCGGACATGGCGGTCCTGACCCGCGAGGAGCTGGACGAGGCGATGCAGGACTCGTTCGATCGAGTCGAGGGCGTCGACGTCAGCTCGGCGCTGGCGCAGATCTCGGACGCCATCCGCGACCCGGCCGATCGCTACTGGACCACGGTCTACATGATGATCATCGGGCGGGCCGACGACCGCGCCGACTGGCGCGAGGTCAGGTGTCTGCAGACCGCCAAGGAGCGCTTCGGGCTGTCCGACTCGCAGATGGATCACGCGATGGACACCGCGGCGCGGTTCCCGGCGGTCAGCCTGGGTGGCGACGCCCCCGCGTAGCGCCGGCCTGGCCGAGCTACCGGGTCAGGCTGAGGATGTGGCTGACCACCTCGCGGAGGCCGGCCCCCTCCTCGCCGCGCGTGATGAAGCGCGGCTTGTGGGTCAGCTCTTCCCACCAGCGCCGGATGTTGGCCACGCCGACCGAGTTCTCGAAGCCGGCGAACATGGGCGCGTCGTTGAGCGCGTCCCCCACGTACACATAAGGTGAGAGGTCGGCCGGGTCGCCGTCCAGCACCTTGGCGACCAGCACCTTGCACGCCGACAGCTTGTCGAAGGTGGGCGGGCCGAAGTTGACGTGCACCGACGAGCGGACCGCGCTGAACCCGCGCTGGCGCAGCATCGCGACCACCTGCTCGGCGTCCTCGCGCGAGAGCCGCGACTCCTCGTTCCAGTCGATCGCCAGGTCGACCTCGCGGTAGTTGCTGTCGGTCGACATGCGCGCGCCCGGGATCTCGTTCATGACCTCGACCGCGGCGGCCTGCATGCGCCGGCGCCACTCGGGCAGCGACGAGGCCGGCACGCCGTAGATCTTCTTCAGCGATGTGCCGTAGCGGAAGAAGGTGACCCCTCCGTTCTCCGCCACCACCGCCGCGAACGGGACAAGCCCGGCGATCGCCTGGGCCCAGCCGGCCGGACGCCCGGTCACCAGGATGATCGGGATGCCGGCCTCGCCCAGCTGCTCGAGCGCCATGTACGTCGACCCCTCGACGCGACCCTTGGTCGACAGAGTCCCGTCGAGATCACTGAAGAGCGCGCGAACCGGACCGGTGAGCTCCGCGAGCGGAAGCGACATCGCCGACCCTATAGCACACGGGCGGCCCCGGTCGGGCCGCCTCGGTTCACGCGATCAGCTTGAGGTTGACCTCGGGCCGCGCCATCGGCTCGGGCGCGACGGCCACCGGCACCGGGGTCAGGCTGCGCTCGCGCTGGCGCAGCAGCCAGTCGGCGAGGTCGTCGCCGTTGAGGCGCACGATCCCACCCACCTTGAATACCGGGAGCGGATCTTGCGCGCGCTGAGCCATGTAGCGACACCACCTCTCGGACCGACCGAGCGCGTGGGCGATACCCTTCCAGGTCTCGACGTAGGTGCTCATCCCGACAATCTCCTCTGTCGCCAGTTGGACCGGCCTCGGCCCACTTGAAATGCAGGGGCCGTGCCGCCTCTTGCCATTCGACTCAACTGGCCGTAAATGAAGCGAATTGGGGCAAAATCCTGTCAGGCTTTCGCCAGCGGCATGGTCGAATACCAACACCACATCGTGACGCCAGCGTCACGCTTCGGGCGCCCCTGGGCGGATCCTGGCGGCATCGCTCGGTTCTCGCTATCCTGGTGTCTGATGCGCCGTAGCACGGTCTCAGTCGCTCTTTTGGCCGGCTTGCTCGCGGCGTTTCTCTCGTTCCGCGTCGGACTGGGCGACGCCGAGGCGTCACCCGGCACGGCGGCGGCCAGCTCGATCACCAGCGGCGCGGTCGAGACGTTCCCGCTGGCCCGGGTGCGCCGCGGCCAGGTCGGCTACGGGCTCACCACCATGCAGGGCACCACGCCCGAGCGCTTCGAGTTCGAGGTGATCGGCGTGACTCGCAACTTCCTGCCGAAGATGGACATCATCCTCGTCAGGTCGAAGGACAAGAAGCTGGAGGTGACCGGCTTCTGGCAGGGCATGTCGGGCAGCCCGCTCTTCATCGACGGCAAGCTGGCCTGCGCGTTCTCGTACGGTTTCCGCTTCAACAAGGTGGCGATCGGCGGGTGCACCCCGATCGAGTACATGAAGCGCGAGGGGTTCAAGGTCCCGCGCAACCTCCACCAGGAGGCGGTGCGCCGGGGCGGCGATTCGATCGGCGCGGCCCGGGCCGCTCGCCGCGCCGCCACGCCGGTGGTCTCGCCGCGCACGGCCGCGACCCGGCAGGAGTGGCTCGAGATCGCGCCGGGCGGGCGCGTCGGCGCGGCGATGGATCGCCTCGGTCCGCCGCGATCGCCGTGGCTGCTGAGCGCGCCGCTGCCGCGCGCCGCGGCTCGCCCGGGCGCCCAGCTGGGCGGCTCCGCCGACGAGCGCGGCATGACGGCGGCGGCGGTGCCGATGGCGATGTCCGGGTTCACCGCGCCGGCGTTCGAGCAGGCGCGTCAGCTGATGGCGCGCTATCCGATCGAGCCGATGCAGGCGGGCGGCACTGGCGACGCGTCGAGCGGGCCCGGTGAATTCGCCCTGGGCGGCGCGATCGCGGTGCAGCTGGTGCGCGGCGACATGTCGGCCGCGGCGACCGGAACGGTGTCGTTCCTCGACGGTGACGGCGTGCTGGCGTTCGGTCACCCGCTGTTCCAGGCCGGCGAGCTGTACGCGCCGGTCGCGGCCGCCGAGATCCACACGGTCATCCCGTCGGCGATGAGCGCCTTCATCGTGGCGTCGCCGCTGCGCGAGCTGGGCACGCTGGTGCAGGACCGCCAGTCGACCATCTCGGCCGACGTCGGGCTGAAGACCCGGATGATCCCGGTCGACATCTACATCGACGCCGGCGCCGGTCGGTCGCGCGACAAGGCGGAGTTCCACGTCGAGGTGCTCGACAACCGGTTCTTCACCGCCGCGCTGGCCTCGATCGCGACCACCAATGCGGTGTCGCTCTACCTGCCCGATCGCGACCACGTCACCGCGACGATGCGGTCGAAGGTGAAGATCAAGGGCTACGAGGCGCTCCAGTTCGTGGACTACCTCTACTCGTCCGGCGGTGCATCGGGCGTGGTCGACGGGGCGCGCGGGCTGCGCGCGCTGGTCCCGCTGCTCATGAACCCGTTCGCGCCGCTCACGGTCGAGCGGGTCGAGCTGCGGGTCGATCTGCGCTACGACACCAACTTCGGCGAGATCCGCGCGCTCGAGCTGCCCAGCCGCGAGCTGGAGCCGGGCAAGAAGGCGGTGGTCGAGGTCGAGCTCCGCCGCTACGACGGGCGCGACGTGATCGAGCGGGTGCCGTTCTTCGTGCCGGCCAGCCTGGCCGGTTCCATCGTCAGGCTCGAGGTCTCGGCCGGCGACTCGGCCGCGCTCGACGCGGCCCCGCCCGAGTCGGTCGGCGACCTCATCTCGGTGTTCCGCAAGCTCCTGCCCGGCAACGTGTACGCGGTGACGCTGTACACCGCGAACGAGGGCGCCGCGGTCGATGGCAAGGTCATCCGCGACCTGCCGTCGAGCGCGCTCGACAAGCTGCACGCCGGCGCGGCGACGCAGCGGGTGGAGAGCTACCGCGCCATCGCGCGGTCGACGTCCAGGGCTGGCCGGGTCATCAACGGCAAGCAGTCGATCCTGGTCAAGATCGCCGACAACAAGCCCGAGTGACGGGCTCATTCAGGAGGCAGGCTCCGTGGTGACTGTCGCAGCGCGCCGCCGTCGGGTGGCATGGCTCTGGTCTGCTCTCGTCGCGTCCGCGGCGCTCGTACTCCCGATCCGTCACGTCGAGGCCGGGTCGACCGCGCGCTGGTCGGTCGACGGCTATGACCAGTGGGACGAGGGGGACGCCGACTCCGCTTTCATCACATCGACCGGCGCGGTCAAGCCGGGCTGGAAGACGACCAGGTCGGAGCTCGAGGTCGGCGGGTCGTGGGCGGCGGTGCGGGCCGGCAACGGCGTCATCTACCTGGGCAGCGACGACAAGGCCGCCGTGTGGGCGGTGTCGAACGGCAAGGCCAGGAAGCTGGCCTCGGTCGGCGGCGGCGCGGTGGCGGTCGTCGCCCTCGCGCTCGGGCCCGGCAACGCGCTCTACGCCGGCACCATGCCGGGCGGGCAGGTGTGGCGCATCGATCGCTCGTCGGGCAAGGCCAGCAAGCTGACCGAGCTGAAGGGGGTGGAGACGGTCTGGTCGCTGGCGATGGACCGGGCCGGGCACCTGTTCGCCGGCACCGGGCCGGACGGCAAGCTGTTCCGCATCGACACCAGGACCGGCGCCTCCCACATGGTGTTCGACAGCAACGACCGGCGCATCCTGTCGATGGTGGCGACCTACGACGGCGCGCTCTGGTTCGGGACCTCCGACGACGCGCTCCTGTTTCGACACGATCCGGCCCGCGGCACCACCCGCGCCATGGCCGACTTCGCCGGCAACGAGGTCACCGCGCTGGCCGAGTACAAGGGCAGCGTGGTGGCGGCGGCCAACGAGATCAAGGAGCCGAGCACGAGCGGCGTGAAGACCACCGCCGCGGTGAAGGAGGCGGAGGGCAAGGAGGTCAAGGGCGAGAAGCCCAAGACGGCCGAGAAGGGCAAGCCCGGCGCCGACAAGGCGACCCCGAGCGGGACCGAGCCGGAGCGCAAGGGGGAGCGCAAGGGCAAGGGCGGGCTCTACCGGGTGCGCGGCGACGGCCAGCTCGAGCAGCTCCACTCGCTCAGCCAGACCTACTTCTCGTCGGTGGTGGTGAACGACGCGGGACAGATCTTCGCCGGGGCCGGCGACAAGGGGCGCATCTACCTCATCGACGCCGACGACAGCGTTTCGACCGCGTTCGACGTGACCGAGCGGCAGATCTCGCAGCTCCTGCTCGAGCCGGGCGGCAAGCTCGCGTTCGTGACCGGCGACGCCACCGCGCTGTATCGCTCGACCGGGCGGGCCGGGACGGCCAGCTACACGTCCAAGGTGTTCGACGCGCAGGCGCCGGCCCGGTTCGGCAGCCTGGGCTGGCGCAGCTCGGGCGGCGTGGCGATGGAGACGCGCTCGGGCAACACCGAGGAGCCGGGGCCGGGCTGGAGCGGCTGGCAGAAGCTGCGCGACGCGCACGCGGCCGGCGGCGGCGGGCAGCGGGCCAAGGTGGCCAGCCCCCCGGGGCGCTATCTCCAGTTCCGCGCCCGGCTGACCACCGACGACGCGGTGCTGCGCCAGACCGGCGTCTACTACCTGCCCCAGAACCGGCCGACCCGGCTGACCGAGGTGACGGTGAGCGGGGCCGACGTCGACAAGCTGAAGACGCTGGAGCAGGCGGCCAGCACCCCGCGCAGCCCGGTGCTCAAGCTCAAGTGGAAGGTGGAGAACGAGGACAGCGACGAGACGGTCTACAAGCTGGCAGTGCGGCGCGAGGGCGACGTCAGGTGGCGGCCGATCGCGACCGGCGGCAAGCCGCTGACCGCGGTGACCTTCGACTGGAACACCGAGACCTATCCCGACGGCTACTACCGCCTGCGAGTCACGGCGAGCGATCGGCGAGCCAACCCGGACGACCGCGCGCTGGACACCCAGCTCCTCAGCGCGGTGTTCGCGGTCGACAACCAGAAGCCGACGATCGGCAACGTGTCGGTCAAGTATCCGGCCGCCTCGGCGCGCGCCACCGACGCGCTCAGTCCGCTCAGCGAGGTGGCGTTCTCGGTGGACGACGGGGCCTGGCAGCTGGCTGGCTCCCAGGACGGCCTGCTCGACGAC
>Ga0193753_10000470_pt1 | contig 39905 bp, 34 predicted proteins | sample H1c2metaG_FD_144925 | JGI IMG/M metagenome (GOLD analysis project Ga0193753, IMG submission 144925) | Soil microbial communities from a riparian zone of the East river system, Colorado, United States - H1c2 | ecosystem: Environmental > Terrestrial > Soil > Riparian zone | place: USA: East...
CAGGAACTCGTCACCCGCATCCATCCGCTGCTTTATTTTTTCGTATTCCTCTTCTGGCTCGTTCGCGAGATAACCTGAGAACTGCGTCAACTGTTCGACTACCCTAACGACATCGAGAGAATAGTTGAAACGTTTCAGCGATTCCTGGAGAGAAGAGCAAAGCAAGGTTGCATCTGCTCCCACAGGAGCAACTATCGCGATGAACAATTCTGCGTCGCTGTGGCGAACAAGATCTATAGGAAACACTTAAGCATAGTTAATACAAGTTGCACCGTCGTCAAGTATGTGACTGTATACCTGTTTCTACCTTAGTACCGTCGCTCCAGCGCCCGCGGGCTCCACTTTGAAGAATGCGCTATTCTCCATATCGCATCATTTCAGCCGGAATTGCGCTTTCACCCCCTTAGCGGACAATCGGCCCCGAAACCGTTCTTCGAGCTTCTGCGAGACTCCGATAGGAGCCGGAGCGGTCTTACTCACGCCAAAATTGTCCACATCATTGTCCACGCTTAAGTTGTCAATGCGAGTAGATGCTCTAAGCAAAGGATTTAAAGACCAATAGTATCTTCTGCATCGGCAAATAGCTTAGAAGTCAAAGACCTCCAATAAAAGCTGCCAATACTCATTATTGTAAAATGAACCAAGTTTAGCCACGGTTCAAAGGAGAGTTATGGCTTTTCCTAAAATGTCTCTGATGCAGAATCTTAAGGATCTTGTAACCAAAGGTCCAAACGGCTTGGTGAATGAGCGGATGAAAGAACACCTCGCTAGCGGCGACGAGTTGATGGATCTCGATCGTTCAGACCCGGAGGCCATGCGAAGGTACATGGCGAAAAAGAATGCGGAGATTAACAGCACTCTTGGTAGCCGCTTCGGCAAGAACGCTATCTCCGACGAAAACCGGGATCACATTGAACGCCTCCAGAACCAGGCGATCGACAACCAGGCTGCGATGTATAAAATGTTGAAGGAGCACAAGGCGGGTCAAGCTCCGCAGGATGGCCCTATTGCAGAGCCTCCGGTAAAACCGTCGAATCCTGATATCGATAAGTAATCGACTAAGCCCTAAACCTGCTGGGATATTTGAATCCAGAGGAAAACCTCGATCCCACCCAGAACCTGTTCTTTCAATCGCACCTCGAAGTCGAAAATGAATGCCAACTATAACTCACCGGAGAGGCTAAAAGGGCATCAAAAGGCTAAACAGTTTGCTTTGCGACGACCGATCGGGGCCCTATGATATGAGCGCGCAGTCTTTTACAACGTCATACGATTCAACGCCCACAGCAGATAATCCTGATCCCCTCCCCGAATCCACCTCTAGCAATTTCTGGGCCAATTTGCTCCATGATCGGTTCGACCTAATCGAATCTGCAGATGTGGAGTCTATTGAGCGCCAGACGGTTCTGATCGAAATTCTTCATGCGCTCGAGCAAGGCCATTTGCGAGTAGCCGAACCGCTTCTCGCAGGTGGCTGGACCGTCCGCGGCTGGGTTAAGCGTGCACTCATAGCTCTCGGCAGCAGCGGCGTTGTTACCACACAGACCGGCCCGTTGCCTGGCACGGAATTGACTACGCTCGGTTGGCGCGAAGCTCGTTCGCTCGATACCCGCGTGCCAGCAGGTAGCCATATCAGGAGTGGCTGTTATTTGGCTCCGGGCGTCTCCATCATGCCACCATCCACGATTCAGGCCGGTGCCTGGCTTGGTTCAGGTGTGCGCGTCGATTCGCATGTGCTGGTCGGCAGCTGCGCGCAGATCGGTGAAGGCGTTGTGCTGGGCTGCGGCACTATGGTTGGCGGCATCATCCTTCCGGAGTCGGTACTCCCCATCATCCTCGAAGCAGGGGTCCTTGTCGGCGGCAACTGTGGCCTATATGGGTCGTTGTGGATTGGCGAGCATGCAATGCTTCAGCCCGGCACCATTGTCCAGGCTGCCGAGGGTGTCTTCGACAGCACCACAGGAGAGTGGCTCCAACCGGGCCCTGACGCCGTTTTGCGCATCCCCCCCCGCGCCCAGCTCGCCATGGGTCTACCTCCATCCGAACATCTTCGAAGCGGCATTCAACGCATCGCCCCCGTCATTTTTGATTATGACGCCGACCTCAACCCTGTATGATTTTTCACCAAGAGATTGAGCACAAGGGACCACAGTAAAGAGGGAGTACACCACATGGGAGTCTTCAACGCAGACAATAAAACACCTCGGGTCACAAGCGATCCTGGCACCGACCACATTCTGCCGCCCTCGGGCTCACTGAGCTATGGCGCCATTACCTCCAACAGTGCGCTGGCTGGCACCAACGGAGTCGATACGCTGCTCGTCTCTGGCGACCGCGACCGCCAAATGAATGGCAACGAGAGTACCCGTATCTCGCAGAACCGCACTCATACCATCACCGGGAATCAGCAGAAGAAAATTGTTGGCAACAAAGTCGAAAACGTCATCAGCAACTTCACCCAGACAACTATTGGAAATCTACACCGCTCCACCATCGGCGCCACGAACGATCTCTACACCGCCGCGCATACCGTTGCCCACAAGGCCAACCAGATGCTACAGGAGCCGGTCGCCTACTTTCATGACGTGTCGGAGCACTTCGTTAAGACAACGGAACATCACGACGAGTACCAGTTTCTGCAGATCTACGCTGCCTCCGTCATCAATGTCTTTGGAGTCAATATGGACTTCAAAGGCGCCCAACTGGCGGCGATCATCGGTAGTGCCGAAAAAACCGCATTTTCCTCGGCTGAGCACCTGGCCAAGCTCCACGATGCGGCTGTTGACCAGCGGTTTGAAGCGCTGGACAGCAAAATCGGTGCGATCCAGCCTGTCGTTCATGTCACCATGCTGCACGAGGTAGCCCTTACCCAGAAAATCCTCGTCATCGGCGTCAACCAGTACTTCTAAGGCCAGCGAATGAAACTTATCTCTATCATCTCCAACGCGAACGGCCAGCTCGTCGCAGAGCAACATCCGCAAACGGTCGGCTTCTTATTAGTGATCTTCACACTCGTGCTACTTGGTCTGGCTATTTATTTTGTCCGGGCTCGTGCATGGACGATGCTGGTTCTGCCTGGTCTCGGACTGGCGGTCCTTATGTTCCTCTCGCTCATAGGACAGAAGACGACTTATCGCATCACCATAGATCAGCAGACGCACCAGATCGTCTCCGACGAATTGACGAAAGACAAAGTGATTTCAAGCACGACGACCTCTGCCAGCGATCTGACTTCTGCTGAGATGCAATTCAATCGCGGGGCTCGCAAGATTGTGCTCATCCATCGAGATGGACATCAGAGCTTTCCGCTTGGCGAGCAGGAGTTGCAGAATGAGCCCGATCAGTATGTCATCCTGAATGCCTTACGCCAAACCATCGGGCAGAGCCCATTACCTCCAGAGTAGAAGCATTATGCCTTTGTCGGCATGGCTCTAGAATCATAAGATATTAAATTTTGATGGCAAGACTTAAGCTTATGCGCTCTCTCATTGCAAATATGTAACTTGCCCCAAATACCCTCCCCCGGGGGGGTATCCCACTCAGTGGTAGTACTTACGTACATCAGTGATCTTGTTGAGAGCGCACTTGGTGAAAGGGTTTCCAGAGATGCCTGACGCTCCAGCCTCAGAAGATCGTCGGCGGCGGCTCGAAGAGCACGACGACTCCATACGCTTCCGCCCTTGGCAGCGCGCCTGGCAAATAGGCACCTGCCAGCTCTACTGGATGCCTGTCAATACCTTCCCCGTTCCCTTCCGCCAAAGACAATGGCTGCTCCGTTTTCATGAGCTCCTCGCAGCCCGGCTTACTGAGAAGTACGAGATCACGCCCGAACTCTTTCTGCAGATGAAGACCATTCATCCGCATCTCCGCGATACCTTCATCAAGACTTCGCGTGAGTACCACCCAATCTTTGGACTAGGCAGACATCCCGGCCGTCCCCTTCCTGCAATGCCTGATGAAAAGTACGCGGAAGATCTGCAAAAAAACCGGATTAAGTACGACCACAAGGCTCTGCAACCCGACTACTCCTACTGGTTTCTGACGAAGAAGGCGCGCGAGCAGACACAAGCCTTTCTCGGCTTTGGCGGCCTTACGACTCTCTTCTTCCCTCCAGCAGACCCAGAGATGCCGAAGCCACTCAAGCCAAATATGGCGAGCGTGCGCGATCCTAAAATGCGAGAACTGATCGAGAAAACAGATGTGAATGCCATGGTGGCCAAACTGAGCTCTCTACAAGCCCCTTTTCTCAAACACAGCAAGGACCTTTTCGCAGCAGACCTTATCGATGACCCACAGTACCCCGGTTTACTCTTCGCTCTTCCGCTCCTCGGCTCCCGCGACTTCTTCGCCGCAACTCCAGACGCCATCGACGAGTGGTTCTCTCTCTTCAATGTCTATGTGCGCGAAAGCCCCGAAGACGGTGGTCTGATCCTCGCCTCCAGTAAGGACATCGAACAGGATCTAGAAGATCTGCTAATCACAATGCGCGATGAAGATCTTGAGTATCCCGAATGAACACTCCGACACATTCTAGTAAGCCACGCCTTCGACTACACGAAATTGTCTGTCCGGTTGGCTGGACTGCTGCCATTCTGGAAACCCCATTCGCACCTGATGGCTGTCCTCATCCGGACTACCACGCAGCTGTTGCATGGCTGCTGACGCATCTCGACCCATTCGAACGCGCGCAGGCCGAAGAGGTAATGTTGCAGTTCGATCGTTGCCGCCCCGATGTGGAGATCCCGCTGCTGCGTGCCAACGCACGCACTTGGCAACCGGAGATTGGGCTCGGTGTATGGCCAGATCAGGGGCCACCAACTACCTGGACCAAAGAAGAGTTTCTCGCTGCTGCACCTGGCACTTTGCGACCGGTGATGTACCGGGTTCTTCGGGTTCAAACGGAGGATCGTTCTGCGCAGGCCTTGGCTTGGCAGACGTTGCTCGGTTCAGGTGTGCTCGTTCGTGTTGCCACCTCCAAACCCAACGCTTTTCTCTCTGCCACGACAGGGTTCTTACAGCCCAAGATTGAGGATGCTTCGTTGGAAAGCTTTCCCTTCTATGTACCTCTGCTAACTGCGACCGCCCTTGCACGTCCACACCCAGCCTTTGCGGCGGAACTGGACTCCTGGCTTCCTTTCGCCGAGGGCTACATGCGGGAGAGTCAAGAAGACGGAGGGCTGCTGATTCTTTCGCGGCAGCTCCCGGAAGTATTCTGGAGCACGCTTGCGAAGAGCAGCATCTCTGTTGATCCAGTACGTCTTACGCGAGAAACCAACGACCAGCTCCATGCCGGATGAAGAGGGCACACCATTAGCTGGTGCCTGCTGCTTTGCATCTCTATAACTATCTATAAGCTTAGAATCTTTTTGATCTACGGCAACAAACACCTCAGAGATCAATTTATCCCGAGGTGCAACTAGATAACCTAAGCCTCTACGACCGCATGAATAGACACTTGTTCTGTTTAGGAATTAGGGAGCAGGTCACAGGGAATAGAAAACAATTCGGCTATTCTGTTCCCTATTCCCGCTAAAGGACAAAATCATGGTTGCGGTACTAGTCTAAAGTCGCGCTTCGATGCCGTATCGACTGTAAGCATTTTGCCTGGGGTCGCCAATGTCAGGTCTGCTGCGGTCCTATTCTTGCTGTAAGTAGCGAGGCCAATCTCCCGCGTGGAGCCGTTGGCTCCCGCGAGAGCGGCTGTCAGTGTCTCGCAAGGAAGGGGCAGCGACCTCTTCTTTCCAGCGTGTCGGGGATCAAGACCCGAGAGGAGACAACGGAATACCGTGTGACGTGAGGAATTGCCAAGCCTTTTTCATTTCTGGACAGACAGTCGAACCGGGCCGCACCACCCCTCGCGAACTGCTGAAGAGTTGTTCCCACGTGTAGTGTTGCCCGTTCAGACGGTATTCGGCTCCTAGTTGCAACAAAGTCCAGACGGCATCCCAATCCTGGGAGAGAGCCATATCCAGGACGAGCGGAAAGCCATCTTTGCTTTTGGCGTTCAAGTCAGCTCCATGACGTGCAAGTAACCTGATCGCATCCATCTTCCCTGTCCCAACAAATGCCATCAGGATCGGGTCGTTGTCTGTCCTGCGCGTGTTGGGATCTCCCTTCGCGTCAAGCACCGACACAAGGTACTCTGGATCCTTCGCATAGGCGCGCACGGCGAGTGTGACCGCGTTGTCCCCTTCGGCGTCCGCTGGTTTGAATCGGCATGGAGGTCAAGCAGCGCCTTATAGGTGGCCTTTTTGAAGTGTCCCAAGGCATACTCGAGCGGCGTGACGCCACCCCTTCCTTTCGCGTTGATCTCTGCACCCCCGGCAATCGCCTTTCGCAGTTGATCGACATTGTCGAGGTCGATAGCCCGTTCTAACGCGGCATTTTTTCCGGCAAACCAATCCATTCTGTGGTCTCCTTGAGAGCAACCTGCGTGGGTACAAAGAATGAGCGCTAGCAGGACAAGATAAGAACTGGCTGTTCCTGTGGGAAAAAGAGCCTTATTTCGGGGCACAATCACGAACGAAAGCGTCCATAGCATCACGATCTTTTCCCACAGTCTTTTCCATGGAGCTTTGCACCACAGACATTTGATGCTGGTAAAGCTTTCCTGACATCTGCTCATCATACGTACTATCCATACACATTGTGCTTCAACGTATAGCTCAAGCATGATTGGCTTTCTTGGTGTTCACCTTCCCGCACACGTCTTGTCAATGACCGGATTTACTTTGTGGGATGGGCTTCTTCGTTGGACCCAATGCCTCTGAGCAACGCAATACAGGCTTGGTTGGCGACCATTGCGCAAAGGCGTCCGCGCTTAATAACTCAGTTATGCGCGCCGGTGCAAAACTAGGCCACAGTGCGCCGCGTGAGCGGTGCTCTGCGGCGGAGTAAAAGTAGTCCACCGCCGGATTCTGGTTTCGTGAGCATTTGCCTGGATGGGATGGTTCATGGAACACCGGAGGGATGTCGTTACTTTCGTCGAGAGTTTGATGGATAGCGTCATGCGCACCCACGTGTTTGGCATAGGCTGCAACAAATGCCTCTGCTTTATCTCGTCCTGAACTTGTCGATGCTTTCGCGCGGTCTAACCCTCCTGTCCACCACCATGCCGCTAACACAAGCGGAATGGCCATAAATAATACGATCTGCCGTTTGTGCTTTCTATTGATCGTCATTGTCAGCTTCCACATTTGATAGAAGCTGAGTTGTTACCATTTATCACGTCTCAGCGTTAAGGATTGCACGCGGGCTGATGGGTTATTTGCGTCGTCGCTGAGTGCAGCAAAGAGTGTTATTTGTATCTTCGGCCCATGTGGGGTATAGGTGGTGCTATAACTCCATGGGTTGCCCTCGGGGTTAGCCGGAACTCTATGCCATTGACCGAGGGCTTTGGGTAAATCCGAGAACTTTGGCCGGAACGATAGCTCGACATAGCTCGGAACCTGAGCATTTCTATTCATGTCTGCCACGCCAATAAATACTTCAGAGATCGATTTGTCTCGAGATGCAATTTCATATCCGAAGCCTCTTCGTTGGGAGAGATCGATCCAGCCGAAGAGGCCAATTGGTCAACAGTAATATCCGCTTGAAGTAACCCATCTGCTAGCTCTTGAATCAACGCCACAGTGGTATCCGCTGCTTTAACCCTATTTGTTGTTTTTACCAGCGTGTACGTAAGAATGCATGCGATCAGAGTAATCAAAAGTGTCGTTTTTTGGGTGTTAGCTGAGTTTATCCGCATATTCACTCAGTGAGTTCCGTAGGGATTGTGTTCTTGATCGATGCGCTGAGTTGGCAACAGCTCGGCACCGTAGCTTTGGCGAGCCGCACGGAGACCCCAACTCATCACCCAAATTCCAGCCAGACTGTTCAAGTTGTCAAAATCCCTAATGAATTCAGAAGGGCTGACCTTTGTAATATCGTAATCCTGCAGGATTTTCGATGCGGTGACTACTACTGTGGTCGCATCTGTATCGAGCTGTTTGGCCCACCCTGAGCCTGCGAAATCTAGGCGAAAGGTATCGAGGTTCTTCGCAAGCCAACTTCATTCTCCGCAATAACGTAGAGCGCGTTCCGACCTCGTCCCTGAGTTGAGGAAGACAGTAATAGCTTTCGTTCTGCCTTACCGTTTAGAGCCCCTGACATCGAACGCGAGCAGGACACCATTGATCCATATTTAGCAATGGCGCCGGCGAACAGCCATTAGCTCGTGCCTGCGGCTTTGCATCGCTTATAACTGTCCATAAGCTTAGGATCATTTTTTTGATCTTGAGGCCATTTTTCCGGTGGCGGCGGTCCACACTGCGGCACACTCAAATCGACGTGGTGAGCAATTAGAAAATCTTTGATCTTCTGCCTATGCTGTGCCGCAGGCAGCGTGGGGTTGACGTAGTCATGTGCAATGCTCCATGCCAGTGAGTTACCCCCGTAACCGATATGTGTATAGTTTGCACCCCGCATCAGCAGTTCATAGACGTGCTCTTCGCCGCCTCCCATTGAATCGACGGCTAGCGTCTCGCCCGTTCTCAAATCCAATGCGTTAATATCTGCACCGTGATCGAGGAGAAACCAAACATTTTTCCATCGATCTGAACTTTTTGCATCAAAGATGGGCGGTATCTTCTGATAGCTATACAGATTGGGATTGCCACCGGACGCCAATAATATTTTCAAAAAAGTTGGATCTTCCAGACTTGCAGCCCAACCCATAGCGGTGAAGCTCTCTTTAGGAACGCGGTTCGGATCAGCACCATTATCAAGAAGCAGCTTTACTGCGCTTTGATTTCTACAGAGGATCGCCCATATCAATAGAGTTGATCCGTCTTTGGCCCCTTGCTGATTAATGTCGAATCCGGCATGTTTCATCGCTTGGAGTTTAGCATTATCGCCGCGATCGACTGCCTCAGCAGCCTCCAACATTTGGGGCTCAGAGAAGAGCGCTTTCGCGTTATTCATATCCTTAGTCATTTGGCATCCCCCTGCACATAAAACTGTAGCGAGCGTCAATATTAAGCCAGCACAAATTGACTGTTTCATGGCTGCACCGCCGACTCAATTGCGAGCCTGTCCGTTGTCTTCTGCTTTTCGATTGAGTTCAGGATCGTGTCTCCTAGATGCCTACGCACCGATTCTGTGACATTGTAGGCGGTTCCCGCCACTGGAGAAATTATGCTTGCGCCGTGAAGTTCCTGAATAGACGAACTTGTCGAGAAATCTGGTTCGGGCAGGAGAACCTGTTTTCCTGATGCTGGAAAGACCGTCCGCCACGTCTGGTTCGCTGGGTACTGCTCTAACTTTGGCATTGGTTGCTGCGGATTTCCCAAAACCCAATTGATCGCATTCAGTTCAACATTTCCCGCACGAATTCCAGCATTCTCAGTCGCAGTTACTATATCGTTTCCCGCAAGTATGGCTAGATGGCTTGGTGCGAGCAAAAGATTCGGACCTGTACCTTGCAATTCGCCAACGACCTGTCCTGGAACTTCAAGATTTGTCACTGTTGTCAAATCTGCGGAAGTTAGACCGGCACGGGCCAGGGTTTCAGGATGCAGTCCCGCCGCATTAAGCGTGGTAGTTGGCACATGCAACATTGACCCGATAAGAGCTGCTTCACCTCCTCCCAAAGAGTGTCCGGTGGCCTGTAGATTAGGTAAATATGGGCTTGATCGAAGCTGCTCAGCCAATCTTTGCGCTGAATCATATTGCTTTGTATCAAGACCGAAGGCCTGTCCAATATCAGTTGTCAAATCCTTTGCGTTTGACGTGCCTGCTGTTGCGACAACATATTTATTCGGATCAATGCTGGAGCGATACAGCCCGGCTCTGAAATGAGTCGTAGGGTTTTGCCATAGGTTGCGATCTTGTAGATTCTGCGGCATGTCTTTAGGATCGACACGCGTCCATCCCTCAGGCGCACCGTTGGAATTATAGACTGACGCTGATATACGTGCCATCTCAGCTCTATTATTATTTGCCTCAAAGCTGTCGCATGAGTTTAGAAGAGAGGTTTTGGCTTTTCCGGGAGACATTGTGCGTGCTTTAGCACGGCCGGCTGCAATTAGATTTGCACGGTATTTCATTCTGTTTGCCTTTGCCATGCTTTGCACCTGGCTATCTGGCAACACTCGGAAGCCGCCTTGGGCACTGCCAGTACTTCCGACCTCACGACTATGAGTTGCGGAGTTGGAGTGGATGCGGCCATTTGGAGCGGAGACGAGGATATCGCCGGCAGTGTGGAACACGAGGGCGGGTCGTCCGGTCTCGTTGGTCTTCTCGGTCATTGTCAGGTGGTTCGACGTTGGGGTTGCGAGGGTGATGCTCTCCTGGCCTGGGGTATCGTTCAAGGTGATGCGGATGCCGGATTTGGTGACGATACGCTTGATGTTGTTGGAGGCGAACTCGACGTCATTCGGATTGCCGGTGTGCCAGTAGCCCTCGGTGGGCGGCTGGTGAATGCCATTCCAGACGGAGCCGACGATAATGGGCCGCTCGGGATCACCCTGTTCAAAGCGGACAGTCACCTCGTCGCCTAACTCTGGATACCAGAGTAAGCCGCGGTCGGCACCAGCGTGAGCGGTGAGCAGCCGTGCCCAGGTTGTCGGCGTTTCCTCTAGCCACCAATACTGAATCTGCATGCGACCCTGATTGTGCGGGTCGTGATTGGCAGCGACACGTGCGGGATAGAGGCCGCTAGCCGAAGCCCTTGGAACGCGCACTGGAGCGAACCAGCGTTTTGCCGGAGTCGCGGTGAAATGGTTCTCGTAGCCCTTGCTCGTCCAGCGATGCGTGCAGGCGATGACCCCGTAAGTGCCGGATGCTCCAGGCAGGCCAGCGACGACGATCTCGTTGCCAGCCGTCAACTGTGGCTCGCGGCTGACGCCTTGGCAAGTGACGGAGTTGACCGCCGCGCGGCGCGATTCAAGTTGCAGTCGCTGCTGGTAATGATCGAGGGTAATTGCTCGATTCCGGCCAGGGTGAGCGCCAGTCGCGGTGGCGGCGGAAGCAGCTAGTGCCTTGCCAACGAGTTGCGGGACTGCATCGGGATAAAATACGGCTTCGCTCTGGATGGCGCCGTAACGTTGACTCTGCATGGCGGTTGCGTCGTAGTGGGCACCGTCGATGCGCCGCGGCGTAACTCTACCAGCGGTCTGAAATTCGAGCAGACCATATTCTCCTTGGCGCCACTGAACGGTGACGCCGGGTTGGAAGTTGGCTTGGGTCTCGACACCGCCCTCGGTAGGGCGAAGCCAAGCCTCACCGTCATCGGCCAATTGATGCAGAAAGTCATAGTCAGTCTCGGACCATTGCACACGTGAAGGGGTCGCGTCTCCGCTAATCGACCCGGTCAGCGCGAGGCCGGAATTTCCGGTAAGGGTCTGGGCGATCTGCTGCGGACTCTGCTTGAGGTAGTAGGCGTAATGCTGGCCAAGGTCCATAAGCCAGCAGAACGAGACGGCCTCCACTTGTGCGGTATAACTGCCCCAGACCTCGTGTGCAAGGTGCGCGCCGCGAATAATCCCGGAGAAAATAACATGCTCCGTACCGTCCAGGCCGAGAGTTGCGATACGCAAGGGCTGGCCGTGCATCTGCTCGACCTCAGGCCGGCTATCGAGTGTTGCTCGATATTCAACGCGGCACGTCCAATGCGCGTTCAGTTGCTGCTGGACCACAACCTCGGCGAGAAGGTTCGAGGCTATTTCATCTTGGCCGATCCGGACATAGCTTGCTGCCATTCATCTCTCCGGTATGCGTGCGGGACTAAAATCTGCACCGATATTTCACTAAAAAACTAATGTTTACTCGTTATATAACTCGAGTGATCTGTTGCGATTTACCTTGGATTTCCCAGAGCTATGGTGTGCGACAACTCCAGTTCTGTCGATCTCATTAAAATCCGTCATATCTTCGTTGCTACGGTTTAGCTATTCCCAGTTTCATTGGAGCGGGTAGCGCTGCGGAAGTGAATACGCCCATTAGGCGCTGAGAACAGAATGTCTCCCTTTGATTCAAGAACGATCGCCGGACGCCCTGTTTCATTAGTTTTTTCAGTCATGGTAATGCGAACGTTCTTTGGGGTTGCGAGAGTAATGGTTTCTCGACCCGGGTTGTCAGCCAACGTAATGCGGTGGCCGGATTTTGTGACGATGCGCTTGAGGTTGTTGTCGGCGAACTCAGATCCGTTCACCTCGTCTGCGGCCCAATAGCCGGCGCTGGGCGGTTGTTGTACGCCGGTCCAGAGAGACCCGAGAATGTAGGGACGCTCCACGTCGCCTTCCTCAAACCCGACCGCGACCTCGTCGCCAATCTCTGGAAGGAAGAGGATGCCGCGGTCGGCGCCTGCATGTGCCGTGATCAACCGAACCCATGTGGACTCTGATTGGTCTTGCCAGTAGTACTGCACCCGAATCCGGCCCTGATTGTGGGGATCGTGATTGGCAACCACTCGTGCTGGATAGAGGCCATCAAGGCTCGGCCTTTCGCGACGATCGGCATTAAACCAGCGTTGCGCCGGGGTCGCAGTGAAGTGGTTTTCATAGCCTTGCGGCGTCCAGCGATGGACGCATTCGATTACACCGTAACTGGCATCCACTTCGGGCAGACCGGAGATGGTAACGGTGTCTCCGGGGCGCACGCGCGGCTCGCGGCTTATGCCGTTGCAAGTAACGGAAGAAGCGAGGGCACGCCGCGATTCCTTCTGAAGAAGATCCTGATATTGTTCGAGCGTGACCGCGCGATTGCGATCGGTGATGGAGGCAGCGGGCAAGTTCGCGCCCTGTTGCTTTACTGCAGCGACCATTTTCTCCGCGGCACCGCCGTAAAATCCGGTGTCGCTCTTGACGTCGTTGTAGGACTGGGTCTTCATCGGCAACGCGTCGTAGTGCGATCCAGTGTGCAAAAGAGAACGGAGTCGTCCATTGGTCTGCCACTCCAGCAAACCGAACTCGCCTTGCCGCCATTCAATGGTCGGGCCCGCCTGAAACGTGGTCTGTACCTCCAGTCCAGGAGAGTCGGTCGATGGTCTTAGCCAGGCTTCTGCGCCGTCCACTAGACGGAGGATGAACTTGTAATCGGTCTCTTCCCATTGCACATAGGTCATCTCTGGTCGCGCGGGAACAGAACCTGTAAGAGCAAGTCCATTGTTCGATAAGATGGTGCTGGCCACTTGTTGAGCCGACTCCTTCTTGAAGTATGCGTGCCGTGGCGCCTGGTCAAGCTTCCAGCTGTCAGAGAAAGCTTCGACGATGGCTCCATAACTACCGGTAACCTCATAGATCAAGCGGCTCTCGATGACAGTACCGGAGAAGATAATATTTTCACCATTCTCCAGAGTGAACGTGGATATCTTGAGCGGCTTGCCCAATAGGCTTTCAACGTCCGGACGCGCATCAAGTGTGTTGCGTAACGTGATGCTGCAACGCCAATGCTGATTGAGCGCTTGATGCACCTCAATTACGCTCCAGAGAGTGCCGATAATTTCGTTCGATCCTATAATGACGCTTGCCTGTGCCATGTTTGACTCCCTTATTGCGTGAAGCTAATCCATATTGCCGATCCTTCTCGCTAATCGATCTGTACTACCATGCAAGTAATGTTATCGCTACCTCCGGCCCGATTGGCTGCGTTGATGAGTTGACGACAGGCGTGCTCCGGAGAAACGGAAGCGATCAAATGGGACTGCATCTCAGAGTGAGAAATCGTGCGCGTCAGGCCATCTGTAGCCAGCAAAAAACAGTCTCCAATTGCCACGCGCACTGTCGTTACGACAGGCACCGCGAACTGCCCCGCGCCAAGCGCCTGGGTAAGCACACTTTCGAGCTTTGCAGCCTGCACGTCCGACATTTGCCCACGCCCCGCACGCATGTGTTCGGTCAACAGGGAATGATCTTCCGTAAGACGGTGCAAAGAGAGATCGCGCATCAGATAGGCCCGACTATCTCCAACATGCGCAATTGTCATGCGCTGGCCGTCAAAATGAGCCGCGACTACTGTCGTACTCATCCCAGCATAGGCGGGCTCCGAGCGAGAGGCTTCGTGAAGAACGCGATTTACTCTTTGGATCGCTCGATGAAGCACATCGCCTCCAATATTCTCCTCAGTCTGCCGGGCGAATGTCTCAAGCAGAGAATCGACAGCCAAGCGGCTGGCTACCTCGCCTGCTTGGCGGCCACCAACGCCATCGCAGACCACGAAGAGCCCGCGATCTAGGTCGAATCCGAACGCGTCCTCGTTCGTCTCCCGCACCTGGCCGACATTGCTCTCCGCTGAGGCTTGAATCCGTATCTGCATCGATATCCGATCTTTCTACGCTCATAGTGTTTGTTCGTTGTCTCATCCTGTATCGAGTGGTCTCTTTGCTCGCAAATTGCTCAGGTCTGTTTCTTCTTCTCAAAATCAAACCGCAATACGGTTGAACCTCCGAGATCGATTTTCGATCCTTTACGGAGCATGACGAGCTGGTTTGGTTGCGTTCGTTCTCCATTTACGCTTGTCCCATTCGAGCTGTTTGTATCGACGAGGAAAAAATTCCCATCCTTCTTATGTATTTCGCAGTGGAAGCGCGAGATCATGTGCTCCACGTCGCGGATGACAATATCGTTTTTTTGCCCTCCATCCTGTGCGATGCCTCCGATACGAACCACATCACGATCCATCGGGTAGAGTCTTCCCTGATCGAGCCCCTGAACGATTTGCAGGATAGGTAATCGAACCTGTCTTCGCGATCGCCAGAACAGGCCGCCTACGCCAAATAGCGTCAGAATTCCAGCTCCTGAGCCAAGAAAGACGAGCCGATGCCGCAGACTAAACGCTGCGTTAATCCGTGACCGTAGATCGCGGGCTAACGGATTATCCGGCATCAGACGCTCAGCCACCTTCAAGGATGTATCCGCTTGCTTCAGGTTTCCGTTTAGGAAAGAACTTTGTGTGGCGGCCAGCGAGTCCGAGACCTGGTGATCACGCTCATTCGCGCTCACCTCTTGCTGTTGTGCCTGGCTTTGTTGTTGTTGCTGTTGCTGTTGCTGCGCCGCCGCCTTGGCTGCAGCATCTTTATATCCCTGCACCGCGGCTGCATTGTTAGGATCGATGCGGACAACTTGGTCATATAACTGCATCTGTTGTTCCGGATCGCTCGTCTTCAGCGCCTGGCTCATCAAATGTGCGACCTGCTGTCGGGCTTGCGGAGTCGGTGTACCTAACGCTGCCGCGATCTGTGCCGTTTGCGCGGCGATGCTGGCGGACTGTTGCGCCGAAGAAGCTGTATCCGAAACTGCCGCTGCGGGTGGCGGAGGAGCTGGTGCCGCAGCACGAACGACGCCTCCAAATGCGTGCGGGATCATTTCGACGGCAACAGTACGTACGTCAATCGACTTGACATCTTCGGGCATATCCAGGCTGACCGCGCCGGCCTTGATCTTGGCCCCAATCTTTGTAGTGGAGCCCTCTGGACGAGTGTCGGTATAAAGCGTCTCCAGCGCACCATCGAGGAAGATGCCAAGCACCCGTCCGCCTGCGACAACAGTCGTGGACATCGCGGGTTGCGGCGTGACTGTTCTTCTAGGGCGGGCTAGACCGTGCAGTTCACCGTTTTTAATACCGATGCCTAGCGGGTAGCCGGTTGCAACACTTCCGGGGTCGTTCCTAAGATAGATTGCGGGGAACGCGTCCTTTTTCTTTCTGTCCTCAATTTCAGCCCCGCCCGAAACTTGGAGTACGAAGTCATCGTATGATCCGTTTGTCTCGAGGGAGCCTGGTCCGCTCTCGCCGTGGATCTTTCCACCCCGTACTGACCAATTTGCGGTATGGGGTTTGCTGCCGGCACCGAAGCTAAACATCTTTGCCAGCGAGTGACCGACCCCGTCGCCGGGCTTTGGGGCGAACGGCACACTTTTCCATCCCGAGAGGTCGGTGCCATTGAATAGCGAGGTCACATTTAATGGCTTCACATAGATGCTGCGCAAATCAAGACGCACGCCTCGTGTGCTTTCAAATTGAATGTAGCCTGCCTTTGAACTTTCGTCAGTCGTCTCTGCGGTCTGCTGTCCATCGATTTGCACAACGATGTGGCTGCCATTCGCTTCAATCGAGACCTTATGCCATGCATTCATCGGAGGGTTTGGCCGGCTACTCTTGCTCTTCAGCACGATGCTGCCTGCCGGCCACTCTGGCTTGGCGTCGCCCAACGGAATACGATAGCCGCTATCCGCTGGCTCGCCGTTATGTGGTGCTCGGATCCGAACAGCGGCGCCTGAAGGTGTTGCGTTCAGACGAAATTCGAAGTTAAGGACAAAATCCGCAAATGGCAGAGCAGTGACGATGCGACGATCATTGGTCATGGGTGCACTAAGCAACTGGTCCTGTGTCGACCACCCGCTCGTCGAGTCCCATCCATAGGTGGAACTGCCGTCGAAGAGATTCAGCCATCCAGTACCTACTTCTGCGGACGAAAGCTTGTTCTGTGCCTGCGCAATGAAGACTGTCGCCAGCAAAGGAGCGAGGGCAATGCTAACCCGAAGTGTTTTCAGAAAAATTCTACTGACACTCATCGTGTCACCACCTCTGGCGCATCTGTTGCAACATTGGGTTGTATGACGTTAAAGCTCAGTCCCTCATCATCTGCATCGAGCTGGACGTGCTGACCCGGCATAATGTCCTGAGTTAGTAGCGCGTTGGCCAATGGAGCGAGCACAATCTGCTGCATGACACGTCCAGCCGGACGTGCGCCATACTCGGGATCGTAGGAGCGTTCTGCAAGCAGTGACAGAGCGGCGGGGCTTACGGTCAGCAGAATCTCGCGATCCTCTTCAAGCTTCTTCGCCAGGACCGCAAGTTGGATCCCTACAATACGCCTCAACTCAGCTTCGCTGAGAGGGTTGAAAGCGATCACCTGGCCGATACGATTGTAGAGTTCAGGGCGCAGACTGGCCCGAACGACTTCGAGGATGATCTGCTTGCGCTCCACGTCGTTCTCCGCACCCATCGACTCACGAACGCCGAGGTTTGAAGTAAAGAGCACGATGGTGTTCGAGAAATCGCAGAACCGTCCCTTCGCGTCGGTCAACCGCCCCTCGTCCAAAACACCTAGTAGTAAATCGAGTATTTCAGGATGGGCTTTCTCCACCTCATCGAACAACACGATCGAGTACGGAGAGCGACGAACCTGCTCGGTTAGAAAGCCTCCCTCATCCGACCCCACCAGGCCCGGTCGCGATCCAATCAAGCTAGCCGCAGAAGATTTGTCCTTATACTCGCCCATGTCGATCCGGATCAGCGCGCGTTCGTCGTCGAAGAGCGCTTCGGCTAATGCTTTTGCCAACTCTGTCTTGCCGACGCCGGTTGGCCCGACAAAGAGGAAGGAGTTTGGGCTGCGCTTCAACTGTAGATCTGTGCGCATGCGCCGCGCGGCTTCGGCTACAGCCTGCACGGCATCCGGTTGCCCAAAGACACGTTCAGCCAGGCGCTCATCGAGCTTAAGCAGGCGATCCCGTTCGCTTTCGAGCAAGCGGCTTACGGGAACTCCCGAGCGCTCAGCGATTACCTCGGCGATATGCGATGGCAGCACCTCATCGGCTACCATCGGAGATTCCTGTACCGTAGCCGCCTTTGTCTCGAGATCAGCCTTTTGCTGTTCCAGATACTTGAGTGCGCCATATCGAATCTCGGCGGCCTTCGCTACATCGCTCGCGGCCTCTGCTACTTGCAGCAGGTGATTTTGTTCTTCGATGGCTTGAAGTGTCTTTTTTAACTCTGAAGAAGCCTTCCTTTGGCTCTCCCATGCCTCCGCCAGCGCAGTTACCTCTGGTTCGAGCGTAGAGATCTCCGATTCAAGTACTGCTATAGATTTCTTCTGCTGTGCGCTGGCTGCTGCGTTTCGCAACGATTCCAATTCAGCGCGCTTGCGCAGCAACAGTCGCTCCTGCTGATCGACGTGCGTGGGCTTCGACTCGATCTGCATGCGCAGCCGTGCTGTCGCCGCATCGATCACGTCGATTGCCTTGTCCGGAAGAAACCGGTCACGCAGGTAACGCCGCGACAACTTTACCGCCGCTTGCAACGCCTCATCTGACAGCTTTACACCGTGGAACGCCTCATACCGATCGCGAATGCCACGCAGAATGTAGAGCATGGATTCATCGGTCGGCTCTTTCACCTGGACCTGCTCGAAACGGCGAGCAAGGGCTCCGTCCTTCTCGATCCGCTCGCGATACTCGTCGAAGGTAGTTGCTCCCACGCAGCGTAGCTCGCCCCGTGCCAGCGCCGGCTTCAGCAAGTTGGCCGCATCCATGCCGCCTTCGGTGCCTCCTGCGCCAACAAGCTGGTGGAGTTCATCGAGAAACAGAATAATCTCGCCCTTCTTCAGCTTCACTTCGTCGATGACACCTTTGATTCGTTCCTCGAACTCACCTCGATATTTTGCCCCCGCGACAAGCGCTGCCAGGTCGAGCGAGATGACACGGCACTTGCGCAAGCTCTCCGGAATATCTCCTGCAGCAATGCGCAGTGCCAGCCCATCGACGATAGCTGTCTTGCCCGTACCCGGATCGCCGACTAGCACCGGATTGTTCTTGGTCTTGCGCAGCAGGGTCTGAATCAGCGAACGAATCTCCTCGTCACGACCAACCACCGGAGAAAGCTCGCCGGCACGTGCGGCGGCCGTGAGATCGCGTCCGAAGCGTTCCAGCACCCGCCCTGACTGGTTCACGCCCTCCGAGCGAGAGGCCTTCTCGGGCTCGTAGGCGTTTTTCAGCGTCTTTTGTACACCATCAATCTTCTCGACGGATTCCTTGGTAATGCCAGCTTCGCGCAGCTCTGTTTTCAGCGCCGTTTCGCCCAAGTCGACCGCTGCCAGCAACACATCGATCGGCTCGACGTTCGCGTCTTTGCGCTCACTGACGCGCTCCAGGCTCTTTTCGAGCAACTTTCGCAAGGCCTGTGACGCAACTGGTCTTCGGCCGGGCTCAAGCGTACCGCCATCGGCGCCGTTTACTTTCATCGTCAGAGCATCCAGCAGAGCTCCGCAGGCGACACCATTGCGCTCTAACAGGGCATAAAGGCTGCTCTCGTGATCGAAAAGCGTGTACAGCAGATGCTCAGGCTGAATGAGCGACTGTTTGCGTCGTTCCGCCAGCAATCGCGCCGCTTCAAGCGCGCGTTCCATGTCATCAGACAAAAGGCTCAAATCCAGTGCCAAGACGTTCTCCTATTCCAGGCGCCGTCTTCGTGGACGGTTGGCTGTATTGTCAATTTCAGGCGATCCCTGATCGTCTTCGCGCTTCCGCGGACTCCAGGGCGGCAGGGCGTCGCCTACATCCGCGGGTTGTGGACGCTCGACTGAAGTCTGGGCTCTCGGATACTCAGGCGCCCGCGAAGGAGTATCTCCCCTGTCTCGCGGCGACGGAGAGGGATACCCATTGCCGAATCCCAATGGATCAGAGCGCCCGCTCTCTTGGGGTGTGAATCTGCTTGGCGTTGCCAAATCGTCCGTCCACCCTGGCGCAGGCTCAATGCCGCGAGCGCTGTTCGGCATGTTGTTTTGAGTATCGAGAGTTCGTCCCGCGAAGAATCTGTGCCTCGTAAACAACAGAGCCGTATGTACCGCATGGTAGGCCTGCACCGTCACGCGTACATCGGTGATAGTCGGAACATCCTGCGCTTCAAAGTCCAATTCGAAGTTGTACTGGTCGTCGAGCTTGGCCTCTGCCTGCAGAATGATTGCCTCTCGCCGGAAGCCACTTCCTTCGTTCAGCCGTATCTCCGCACTGATCGTTGTCCCTCTGGGATAGGGCTGGTTGCGATCACCGACCAGGATTAGCCGATAGCGGTCGCGCCCTTCAAGGCGTAGCTGGGAGAAGAAGATCGTCAGCTCATCCACTACACCCTGTACCCGTGAGGGCTTTGCGGCCAGTTTATAGAGCACCTTACCTTGGCGATCGAAGATGAAGTTCATGCCTTCGAGCGACGGGCTGCGGCGGAAGTCGATGTATTTGCCTTCGAGCGCGCGCTCCAGCTTTTCGAGTACTGCGAGCGATTGCAGCGCGGATCGCAACTCCACGCCAAGGTCTTCGTTCAGACGTAGCGTCCGTCCGGTCTGCAGCGTGTGTTTTTGTACCTCGATAAGCGCGATCAATTCGGTTTCGCCTGTCTCGCGAAGGGTCTCGTAGTACTGTTGCATCCCTGGAGCCAGATCGAAGAAGGTCGCCGCCTGGTGTAGGAGCTTGCGGATGCTCGCAAAGAAACGCTCAGGTGATTGTGTACGATCAAGCACCTGGTAGGCGGTCTCTTGCAAGGCTATTACCATTCTTTCGGCGAAGTTGAGCGAGTCGCGATCAACCTCAGTCTCGATGCCGCGCTCGGTGAACAACACCATAAACTCGCGCATGGCGCGATGCAGCTCGGCATAGCCTGCCACCAGGTTGTTGACCATCTCCGTGATCTTCCGCCAGCCGGAGGTTAGCTCGCTGTGGGCGGAGAGGGACAGACATGATGGGATGTACTGAGGGTCCTTCTCGTAGTGCATCCCGGCAGAAGGGCGGCGCAGCCTCGCCACCGCCACGGCATTCTCCTTCTCCGATGCGGTCACGTCGAGAGCGATGCGGTAGGAGAACACCCGCTCGGTCTTCATCTGCGGATTGAAGGCGTCTGGGGTGCCGTCGACCTTCTGCTTTTCGTTGAGGTCGCAGATCACATAGACGATAGCTTCGGCGACCCCGGCCAGATGATCCTTGGCAAATCTCTCCGACAGCACAGAGCCTTCTTCGACTTCGACAATCCGGCCCGAAGGCGTCAGACCACGGCACTTGCTGATTGAAAGTCCCAATGCCTCCGGACTCTCTTCAAGAACAACGGTAGGGTCATGCCGTACTGCGCCAAGATCGCTCGCGGGCATGCGCACGCCGCCACCGACCAACCCTGACCCCGTCGTCAGATATCCGATATTCCAGAACAGCAGTGACTCGAGATAGTGCTCCTGCCGCAAAAAATGCTCTGGCGTCAGCAGCATCCCGTGTTCCCAATTCACCGACTTCAGTCGGATCTTATCCATCCTGTCTCACCTCAAAATCCTCTCTCATGCGGCGTACCCCCAGATGGGTGTTGACGCCAAGCCGACTATTTCGTTCCGCGATCCCGAGTTGTGGACACCGACGCGCATCCTCGACCGTCCAGCCAATCTCGTAGTCTAAAAATGCGGGCATTAGATAATCGAACGCGCGTCGCAGCAGCTTGCCTTGTACCCCCTCAGCGAAGGCTTCATAAGTCTTCAGTGATACCGGCCCAAGGGTGACACGCAAATGGGCAAGATCCTCAACCGCGTCGCCGACTACCGTATCGATCCCAAGCCGGCTTGCACGGTTTCCCAACAGAGTGGTCTTCTCGCGATGGATCAAAGCCACGGACCGCTCGTAGCGAAGGCTTTCGATGGGTATCTGGAACAACACGCCGAGGACCAGCCGCATCCCCTCTTCACTGCATGCAAGCGCGGGAAGCTGCGCCAGCAGGCTGGCCAGTCGAAACCATAGCTCATGCGGCCAGTCTTCACTTCGTACACCGAACAGTGCCATCCAGCGTTCGCAGGCGAGTTTGTCTGTGTCCGAGATTCGAAAGAGCGCTGCCCCCTCATGTGCCCAGTGCGCGAGCTTCTCCAAAGGATCGTCGATGCCCTCAAGCATCTCTTTGGTTCCTGGTTCAGCCTCTCCACCAGAGTCCCACATGCCGACCGGTAGAGCATGCGTAAAGCCCAGTCCGGCGACATCTAGGCGAATCTGTGCGTCTGGCTCGAGCGCCTCACCTGCGACCGGGAACTGCGCCACGATCGTACCCTCTGGCACAGCTTCCCGTCCCGTGCGTCTAAGATGAATCCGTCCCGAAGAAATTCGCATCGCCGCGAGACACGCCAGCGCCGAGTCCACAGTGTGGCGGAAGGCATGTGTACCCGAAGTCAGCTCCGGCATGACCGGTAAAGCTTTGGGTCCGCCTGCTGTATATGCTTCCATCCCGGAGGCTCTCTGTGGGTTCATCATGGCTTGGTGCCCCCACTCCATTCAAACCGCACGTCCAGCAAAATTCCTTGAACCAGCCTTTGCCGCAGATAGCTCTCGAGTCCCTGCTGCAGCACCGGAAGCTCAAGCTCGGGCTTAGTGAATCCATCTTCATCGAGGGTTACCCAAAGGCGCTCCATACGTCTCAATCCTTCTGGCTGCCGATCGATCTGGGAACGCACCTCCACGGTGAGGATTCGCCGGTCGAAGCTCAGCGTCGAAGCCTCCAGATCAGCTCGAGTCACGATTCTTCCGCGGCTCAACAACGCTTCGGCGAAACGGCGTTGCGTGTTGGAGTAATCGTCGCCATTAGTACCACCGGCTGCCGCAGTCACATGGTTCACGCTGATGTCGTCGAAGGTTGCGCTGTGGGCAAATCCGGTGATATCCCCTGGTCCCACACGATTGCCGAGTTCACCATTGGTGAGCCAGAGTCTCACGTTTGCAGCGGTCTGCGTCTGTCCATCGGGATCACTGCCGGGATGCAGCGTCAGCCGTTCATTGTGCAGTTCGTACCACCCTACAGAGGCGTTTCTGCGAGGTCGTAGCCCCGCTTCGTATGGCTCGTTCACCAGACTGCTTACTGACAGCGGAGCTACCAGCATCTCGCGTACTCCAGTGCTGTTGCGCCCCACGGGGATGGACGTGCCATCGCGTTCGAACTGGATCGTTTGATTCCGGCAGAAGACGTTCGAAGCCGTCATCGCATGCAACAGGATGCCATTGATGGCGTTGCGCAGAGCAGGAATTCCCGGTGGCAGCGGTATCTTGATCCACACCCTTGGCGTACTCAGGAAATTGCTCATATCCCGCCCGCAGATCTTTGCCAAAGCGCCATCCAGAAACCTCGGAACTTGGCACAACAATTTACGGCTCTCATCCATATCGGGAAAGACGAACTGCCGTCCGGAGTAAAATCCGTCCGGAATCTCCGGCAGCTCGCTCTTTGCTCCAATTTCCGCTTCTAACTGCCATCCCAACTCGTAGACGCCGCTGTTGGCTCGCCGTGGCCGCATCAGCCCTTCGCCATTCAGCGTCCCATCCTCGCTGAAGGTCCACCACGGCTCTTTGAGGAGCGCCTCTTGTAGAGAAAACGAGCCTGGCCCTAGCTCGAAAAAAAGGGCATGGCGCCGAAGCAGTGTGGGAGGCAGGTTTTCGATTGCCAGCAGCAAAGCTGGCTGCGCTCCCAGATTGACCTTTACGGGATCGATCGAAGGACGATAGGCCTGAAGCGATTCCGTCGTCTCTACACCAGGAAGTAGCTGCAACTGCTGATCCTGATAGGCGAGGGCAAGCGCTATGCGTGCCGATGAGACCTGAATCGTGGCGTCCAGGCCGAAGGTCAGACGCTCTCCCGTTGATGCTCTTGCGTTCAACTCCGTGCCTGCACGCAGCACTTTCGCACGGTTGGCGTGGGAAGAGAAACGCACTACAGTCTGGGCCGGATGGGCAAGCCTCTGCGGAAGCTGAAGCCCTGCCATCAACTCATCTAGCAAAGATTGCCGCATACGACCTGTATCCGCGTAAACTCCTTCGATCTGTTGTGCAAATGTTCGGAACAGGACCGCCAGTACCGGGTCTGTTGCGTCGACCGAGATGCCGAAGTCCTTCACGCGCCTACGAAAGTCATCGCGTAGGCTGCGGTCGATATCGAGAATGGTCGGCGGCTGAAAACTCATTGTCTTACACTCGATGATTCCTGACGGTTCGTGGCCTTAGACAGGCTCTGTGCTGATACGGGTTGAGTATGTCTCCGCATTATGTGTCGCAATCAAAGTGATGGAGTAAACATCGAAGTCTGTACGCTGTGCATTTTCCCGTACGATCTCTTGTACCCGATAGCCGGTTATACCCAGATCATCGAACGCCCGATTGGCCCGTTCCATGGCAAGACGAGGTGAATCCGCGCGCTGCCTGCCCGATTCCAAAAGATCGCGAAATCCAAAATTTGGACATGCTGTCCACGACCCTCCCGGCGTCACCGCCATCGCGTGCAAAAAAGAAAGCAAGGCGGAAGACTCTTCGGTCCGATGAAGAGTCCCGCCCTCTCGAAGACGCAAAGGGAACGATAAAAACGGCATAGATGCTTCCCCTTGTGTTCGCGTTCGATCTGTGGACAAGCAAAGCCTGCCCGCGGCTCGTCACCGCAGGCATAACTTCGCAGGAAACTTATTACTTTAGTTGCTGAGCTTGATCTCGCTGAAGTTCTGCTGGTTCAGCGAGGGTTCAAGATCCAGCACAAGAACGTGGTTGATGCCGGTCTCGCCCGACTTGACCGCGTCCTCGCTCTGGTATGGATTCAACGTATGAAATCCGCTGATCCAGCCCTTGAAGCTATAGCTGCAGAGCGCGTCGTTGTGTGAGTCGTCCTTCCAGAACTCAAGCTTGATGTCCTTGACCTTGTCTTTGGTCACAACATTGGCAAGACTGAAAAGCGAATTCATCGTCGAGTATGGCATATTCTGATCATCGTGAAAATCCACATAAGCGCGGATATTCGTCTGCAGGCTGCCCATCTGAGGCATGCCGGCGCGGTCCTTGTCGGTTGCGAAGGATACGGAGATGGAAAGGCAATCGAACTTATTGCCGTCAATCGTGCAAGTGCTGCGATACGGAGAGGCCGCCATAGTTTTTCCCTTTATTGAAGTCGTTTAGTTGCTCATCCGGATGTCTTGGAAGTTCTGCTGGTTCATCGCAGGTTCCAGGTCGAGAACCATCATGTGGTTCAGGTCGGGCGCTGCGCCGTCGGTCAGTAAATCCTCCGTGCTTAGCGACTGCGAACGTGGGATAAAGTCCAGCGGGTTGCTCGTCTCGAAGCGGCGCACCCAGCCGTTGAAGCTATAGGTGCAGAGAGCATCCTGCTGCGACTCGTCCTTCCAGAACTCGATCTTGACTGCTTTGATCTTGTCCCGTGTTACTACATTCGCTAGGTCAAAAAACTGCTTGATTGTCGAAAAGGGAATGTTCTTATCGTCGTGCAGATCGGCCCATACGCGAATCCGCGTTGAAAGGCTGCCCATCTGCGCAACGCCTGAGCGATCCTTTTCTGTCGTGAACTTCACGCTGGTTGTCACGGCATTGAACTTTGTGCCGTCGATCGTCACTGTCGTTCTATAGGGAGTTGCCACGTTATTCTCCTTGCGGTCGTTTTACGTTCAGTAGGGGTTGCTTCTTGTCCTGCTCCGGCAACGTACGCGAAAACAGATCTCGAAGTGTTTGGAATGGAGATCTCGGTGGTGTCTGAGTCTCCCTTTTGTCTTTACCAGTCGAAATGCCCTCGTCGAAGCCCGGAACATTTCCGGTTGGGGCAGAAATTTTGTCGCGCTCAGAGAGAGGCCGAAAAGATGATGTCCGAACGTCACTCCCACGCAATTGATCTTCCGATACGCTTGCGGATCGTTCGCCTTGCAGGGCGCTCTCTTGGCCCTTCGCCGTCGGCTGAGAATTCATCCCCGAGACGTCGGAAAGAGTAAACGGCTTTCCAGTTCGCGCCTGCATGCTGATGCTGTAGGCGCGCTGTGTCGCAATCGGCGGCTCGGCCTCAGCCATTCTTGCCGCGGTCCCGCCTCGAATCTGCATCTGTGGAGTTGCTTCTGCGGTCTTGCGCTCCTGCTCCGCAATGCGTGCGGAGCTTCCCGGAGCGATCCCAAACCTTATCTTTGGAGTGACGCGATCCATCGTTGCTGACCTCCTCGGTCATGCAAAGCCCACTGAGGCCTGGACACCAGGCCTCAGTCCCTTACTCTTCCTTACTCTGTTTGCTGAAGTCAGGGACGTCGATCTTCAACACGAATGTCTCCGCAGGCCCGGTTGGCATCACGGAGAGTGTAATATCGCAGATTCCTTGCATCCTCTTGTTGGAGTCCTTGTCAACAAACAGGTCGTACCCAAGAATCGTTCCCTGTTCTACCTGTTCATCCAGCAGCCGCTTCAACGGCATTTCGATCTGTTGATCCATGAAGTCCCGTGTCAGAATCTGCCCTGCTACCTGCAGCAGATAGTGGCGGCAGCACCGCTCCAGATAACGCAGAATGCGGTAGGACGTAAAGAACTTCAGCACGCCGTAAGGATCGTCCGCCTGCGTTCTGCAGCCGTAGAAGCAGAGATGATTATCTGCATCTCGGATGATCGGGATCAGCTGCCGCTCCATGCTGAGATGTTCCATCTCGCCGATCAGCGGCTCGATGCGAGCTTTCTCAGCTCCGACCACTCTGCCGAAGCGCGATCCGACCGGTCCCTGAGCCATGCCCTGCGCATCGTCGGCTCGTGCCACAGCTCCAGCGAAAACCACCGAAGGAGGACCGTACAGTCCTTCCTTCGCCTCGCCTTTCTCAAACCAGTGCGGTGCTCTCAACTGGAGATATCCCATGAGGCACACATCCGCTGCCGCGGCGTCGTCGGGCCGTTTTAGAAACTCATACTTGCCGCCGGGCAGAAAGTTTCGCTCGACATTCTTGAACGATTTCTCATCGTCCAGATCGCCGATAAGCAACATCCCCCAGGCATTCGCTATCTGCTCGAACTTCTCACGAATCGGCTGCGGATAGAAACCCGGCACTACAAGGTTGCAGATGTCATCCCGAAAGTTGAAGTTGTCATTCCGCTGCACGACAAAGTTCTCAATGGCAGCGACACTCATGCTGAAGATATCCTGCATTGCTTTAGGATCCGCATTCAGGACGAACAGCTCCACCGGCTTGCGTACTTTGCCGTCGTTCACCTTGGTGTTCTCGAAGAACATCTGCAGCTGGCGATAGCTGAGCTCGATTGGCCGGATCTGCTCGAAGACCTGCTCCAGCAACTCATCTCGAACGCTCTCCGCATCGTTGATCTTTGCCTGCAGCTTCTTCACGGTTGCGTCGTAGTTGTCCTCTGGACTCAGCAGTTGCTCGAAATTCATCAACTGCGCAAGAAAATCCTTCGCGGACTGCGCCGTAAAGATGCTGGCAATATCTCGCTTCTCATCGGTAAGAGCAGGATGCAGGTCGGCGAAGATATCCTGCAGAAGTTCGTGGGCGGGGGACTGCGCGATGATCTGTTCAGTCGTGACTTTCGTAGCTGCGGGTGCGGTCGCCATGGCTATTTACCTCCCTGTGCTACGCGCTCAAGTTCTCCGCGAAGCTTGCCGAGTGCAGTAATGATTTCTTTTCGCTGAGCCTCGTTGGACCAGGCGCGTCGCACCGTCGGAAGCTTCCAGCGGTCCTTGAGTCTGTACAGGAGATCAATATTGGTCTTCAGATCCGCCAGATCGTTGCGCAGGTACTCCGACTCGCCAGCGGCATTTTTGATCTCCTGCTTCTTCTGCAGGTTGTCCGGGTCAAAGTCCTTAATGCTGCGAAAGCGGATGTCAGCGCGAAACTCAGCTTCTTCTGGGCCGGCGTTACCCCGGAAGTTCAGTTTTGGCTCAAATTTTTTGAAGGCGTCCCCTAGATCTTCAACCTTAGTCAGATCCTCGTTCTCCGACCCAGCTTCACTGCCTACGCGCTCGGACGTCATCGGCAGCATCAAGGCCGCCGTTGAGGTGGGAACCTTTCGAACTGAAGGTGTTACTCCCTTGCGAATTACTTTGACTAACGGCATCGTCCCTCTCTTTCATCCTTCCCGGCTGATCCCTGCCCGGTTCGGTTAGTGCGCATCCCGCACAATTCCAGTCTTTGAAAACTCTCCCCGCGGTTGTACCTGGGTAATTTGTCCAGCGGATCGTTGCTGCTTGCCGCGTATCTGCTCGGCATCGAAACCATCTGGTGCATTTGCGACGGTTCGCATCTGAACCGCCGAAGCCTTTACTCCTGCATCCTTGCCCCAGCGTCTGCCTGCACTGACGGATGTCAGGTCGCCGGCATAGGTGTTGCCCCAGATGAGCCGAGGAATCCAAAGCCAGAGCAGCAGCAGGAGAACACCGCATCCAACGAATACTAAAAGACCGCGCAATACCGCATCCCATCCTGAGTTCGCTTCCGGTCGCGTGGCAATAAGAGCCTGCATCTCCTCTGGAGACGCTTGTCGTTCATAGAGCGGTGTGCTCATCGCCGGCGTCGTGTACCGTACCAAAGGACTCATCAGCCGCTGTCCAGCCGGCAGGGTTAGGGTGAAGGTGAACTGCGGATCTTTCGATGACAGTGACGGCCTGTCGCCCCACGGCGAAAGGAAGGTCACTTGTATCTCACTGGTTTGGAGTGGTGTCGTTGTACGGAAAATCTGTACCAGCTCATCGCCGCTCGTTGCTAGAAAAATGCGTTTGGATAGTCGCTGTAGCGCTTCCGCATCAATCTCACTTCGATCCCCGAAACCGATCCCGATCACATCAAGACCCGAAGAAGCTACCTTCGCCGCTGCCTGCTGCATACCGAGCGGGCCGTCAAGCAGGTCCGGGTCATCGGCCCGCGCCACTTCATTTTTTCCGTCGGTCATCACGATCATCCGCGGCTGGAAATCTGCGGCTGTCGTTCCCGGCTTCACCAGCGACGCCATTTCAGCCTGCATCGCCTGAACACCGGAGAAGACGGCCTGGAAGAGCGCTGTATTGTTCTTCGCGCCTGGCCGGGGCATCGCCTTTAACTGTGCCATTGCCTCATCCCGCCTGCTGGTGAAGACCGCAGCTCGAATCGTGGACACGACGTGATGGCTTTCGAAGGGTACGATTGCAATCTGGTCGACGCCTTCGTGCATGCTTTCCAGGTACTTCGCGATGGCAGTCTGTGCCGCGTCAAAACGCGATACGCCAGAGCTGATCGGCGAGTTCATGCTGCCGCTGATGTCCACTTCGATCAGTACGATATTGGGTCGCTGACTCGAGTCGGAGCCGGATCCCGAGGAGACATAAAACGGAGCGATCGCCGCTCCATTGGCCTCAACCTGCATTGCCTGTAGCAAACGATCCTTTGTTGGCAATCCCACCGGAACGGGCTGTCCTGCACCATTGGATGGAGTCACGGTAACCGAGAGGCAGGGAATCAGGCTTATCGGGGTACAGCGGACAAGCTCAGGAGCACGAACCACGGAGAGACCCGCAGCGTTCCCATTTCCGGCTTCTCCGTGCAAATTGGCGGCGCTTGCAAGCAAAAGCGCGCTCATTGCGATCCCGAACTTCGTGGCCCGTATCAACAAGATAACTTTCCTAATCGTGGAGTTTTTTGCTGGTAAAGCGGAGGGCCGTCCGGCCGACCAATATATCGTCTGATTCCTGAAGCTCTTGTGAAGTTGTCACGGTCTTTCCCCGAACCCGCAGAACGAACTTTGCGATTCCGGCCGCTCCACCCGCATCCGGGTGTCGTGCGATGAAGTACCGCCCGTCTTTCGAGAACAATACAGCATGCCGTGGCGAAAGGAATGAATCTGGGACAAAAATATCGACGCCTTGCTGGAATCGGCTGCCTGTGTCCGAGGTTGCGATATTGCCGAGAATGTAGCTCTCTCCGATTTCAAGCGCCCATCGCTTGCCGGTCCGGCCCAGTTTGCTCTGTGCGCGCGCATCACCACTGCTGATGAATTGAACGGCTCCGTCCCGCAGCAACATTGGCGAAAGTGCTGCGCCGAAACCTGTTCCTGCACCCGTCAGCATCAGCCCAAAGGCCTGGCACAACTCCGGGGAGTGCGGTCCTAGAAACGTAAAGATCAGGCCACCGGCCAGGCCACCGGCCAACCCACCGGCATAGGTATGCAACACTCTGATGCGATTGCTCTTTACCCAGCGAAGCCCGATTCCCATGGCGATCAGCGATCCCGCCAGCGCCCAGACAACAAGGCGGAACAGCGTCGGCGACTCCATTTGGATGTGCATTTGCAGCTGCCAGATCACCAGCACCACCACAAGCGCCGATCCCACCCCAAACAGCAGCCCCCATCCCACGGTCGCCCACCGCATCGGCTTGCCGGCTACATAGTCCATGTGCCTGAAAACGAGCGATGCCAGTAGAAATCCCAATATCAAAACCACCGTCGCATCCGGTATCCACAAGCCCCGCTTGATGTCCAGGCCGATCAACAGCAGACTGCTTACACCCCAGGTTAAGAGTCCTGCCAGTGCGCCCGTAAGGGCAGCGAAATATATGTTTCTATATAGACTCATGATTTTTTATGCAGTGCGAGGCACGGAAAATCTTAGCACGGGAAAAATGATTCTAAGCCTGCAAATCAAGCCCCATCAAGGTTAAAATTGCATACGATTCACATTGGCCCTCGGAAAGCATCTTCTCAACCTCCCATGAACCTCCCTGATTCCCCCAAAATCTACGACCGTCTCGAGCAGACCGCCTACACCCGTAGCGCTGTCGGCAGTCTTTCTGTTGCGGTCATTGGCTGTGGTGCCCTCGGTTCGGAGGCAGCCCGGCTCCTTGGTCTTCTTGGCCTTAGCTCTGTACTGTTGATCGATCCCGATGTAGTAGAACCTACCAACCTTATCCATAGCCCCTATCTCCTCTCAAATAATGTACTTAGCCGTTTCAAGGCGGAGATTCTCACTAAAAATTTGGCCGCGCATTTTCCTGATACCTCTTGGGAGGCGCTTCCCTGCGAGATCGCCGACGCAGGTTTCCAGCGTCTCCAAGGCTGCGCCCTGCTCTTCTCATGCACGGACAATACCCTCGCCCGGGTCGAAACCTGTTATACCGCCCATCGCCTCCAGCTTCCTGTGGTGGATGCCGGTCTCAAAGGTCGCGCCTTCTGGTCAGGGCGAGTGGCCTGGCTCCCCGGCGGCTCAGCCGCCTGTTATCTCTGCCAACTCGGCGAAGCCCGCCGCGCCGAGTTGCTCTCGCTCTCTCTCGCGGCCTCTCAAAGCTGTTCCGCAGATATTCAGGACGATCAAATCTTGCCCAGTACGCCTACCATGGCTTCCATCGTGGCCGGTCTGCAGGTGGACCTCGGCCTCCGCCTCGCCCTCACGATAGCCGGATCGCCAGTCCAGGCCTGCGCATGGGAGCTCTCCCTGCCGCTCCCAGAGACCACTTGGCACTCCTTCACGATCCCGCGTAGCGCGGACTGCCCCTGGCACGATCCTGACGATGCCTTGCTCGATCTGGTTCCACTCCCTATGGATATCGTGCTGAACGAATCTCTTGTGCAGCAGAGCAGTGGTTCCGATCATTTACCTCAAATCCTCGAACTCGACTGGCCACTCTGCGTGAAGGCTCGTTGCAACATATGCCGCCATCTCTGGAGCCCTATGCTGCGTCTCGCAACCCTGCGCCGCCACGCCACCTGTCCAGCCTGTGGAAGCTCACGCCCTCACTCCACTGAGACGCTGTCCCGTGTCGCCCCCGGTGACCCCTTCGCCAGTCTTACCCCTCGTCAGTTGGGCTTTCCAAGCGACCATCTCTTCACCCTCCGCCGCTCCGGCAGACCGTAAAATCACGAAACACGCTTCAGCAGGTTCTTGCGCCTCAGCTAAGATGCTGAAGGAGAGTGTGCGTGCGTCTCAATCAGGTTGGTCTGCTCCTTGGATTTGGTGTTCTCTGGGTCTCCATGCAATTCCTCGGAGCGCTCGGCGGCCCCATTCCCGCACTCCTCTCCGCTGTTCTCATCGGCGTATTGGGAATGTTCGCCGCCCATTTCTTTTCGCTGCTCGACCGCCCAGTCTGGCTGTTGCCTGTAGTTCTGGGCGGCTGCTCCCTGTTGGGTCTTGGCATAACCTTTCTCGACCGCAAGTTTGCCTCTTTTGAGTGGTTGGCCGTTCCGCTCTGCCTGCTCGTCAGCGGCGGCATCGTTCTGCTCCAGACTATGAGCCGCAAACGCTGCGGGCTGTGCAACCGCCGCCTTAGCCCCAACGCTCTTACCTTTACCTGTCCGCGATGCGCCCTTATCGTGTGCGACGAAAGCTGCTGGAGCTTCGAGCATCGCCGCTGCCAGCTCTGTGTCGAACATCGCGTTCCTATCCTCTCTGCCCAGAAGCAGTGGTGGGACCGCACTCTTGGCCCGGCGGCCATTTATGGACGCTGCCAGGTCTGCATGGTCTCCTTCGAACAGGCCGATTTGCGGCACTGCGGCCGCTGTCGCCGACCGCAGTGCCGCGATTGCTGGGATAATCTCAACGGGGAGTGTGCTCGTTGTGGCTGGACCGTTCCCGACCTGCCAGAATCTCTAAAACGTATCGCCACGTCGTACAGCGACGCGTTACCATCGCATCACCACGAGTAAAAACCATGGCCAAATATCAGATGTACTTCGATACCGTTCGCGGAGAGACGAAATATAACGTCGATATAGACGAAGACGAAAGCCTCAACGTCGTTCTCGACGAGATCCTCTTCGATCTCCGCGAGCGCGGCGACGTCCTTCAGGGCGACGGAGAGCCCGAGGTCAACTGGAACAGTCAGAGTCTCGACTTTTCCCTTCCGCTCCCCAAACAAGGCGTTCGCCCCAACGATGTTCTTCGTGTCTCTACCATCTCCACCAACGGTTGATCGTGTCGACTCGGTCGCGAAGAGCATCCTACTATCATGCGTGCACGCCGAATAGAGAACGAACGGCTTTTACTTGAAACGCTCCAGCAGGCCAACTCTGGTCGGCTGCGGCTCACGCGGAATCACGACGGCTTCGCGCTTCAGGTCGACGGTGTACCTGCACTCCTCGCCCCTCCCTCGGACACGGCAACTACAAGCGAGGTGGTTGGCAGCCATAGCCTGCGCGTCGTCTTTCCGCGCTACTATCCAAGCATGCCCGCAGAGGTCTATCTCGACGCGCCGGTCTTTCACCCCAATGTGCATCCCGATACAGGCTTCGTCTGCCTCTGGACCAGACATCGTGTCAATATCACGCTCGAACAGACCCTCGCCCAGCTTCAGCGCGTTCTCGCCTGGAGTCTCCTGAACACAAACCCAGAACACGTCATGCAGCCTGAGGCTCTCCTCTGGTATGCGCAGCCCGCCGTTCGCGCGCATCTTCCTCTTCACTTCATCCCGTTCGTGCCAGTCCATTCCGAAGCTTGGGTTCCCCCTGCTGCGTCCATGCGCCGGAGGCTCTCATGACTGGGCTTAGTAATGCGCCCATCACGCTGCCCACGCCCCCCGTGCCCGACACGCAGGAGATCGCCGCCCGCCTCGCAATCATCTTTGCTGGCCGCTATCTCATCCTTCGCCTCATCGGTATCGGCGGTATGGCAAGCGTCTACCTGGTGCGCCATCGGATTCATCACGGCCTCTTCGCCGTCAAGGTATTGCATCCCGCCCATGCCGAACAGCCGGAGCTGCTTGCCCGGTTCCGTCGCGAAGGTCTGCTCTGCGCCCGACTCGCCGGCCATCCCAACATCGCCCCTGTCCTCGACGTCGGTGAGAGTGAGGGGCTCCACTACCTCATCATGCCCTACATCCGCGGCGAAGACCTCGACCACCTCCTCGCCCGCGTAGGCCCCCTCAGCTTCGACGATGCCATCCTGGCCGTCATCCAGGTCAATGAAGCCCTGCTCTACGCCTGGCGCAAGAGAGTGCTCCACTGCGATCTCACTCCAGGCAACATCCGGCTCAATGAATTCGGACTATTCATGCTCGTCGATTTCGGCCTGGCCAGTACCGGCCTTTCGCGGCGCGAACCTGTTCTACTTTCCGCTCCCACTCCCCATCCGGGCACGCCGCTCTACATGAGCCCCGAGCAGATCCTTGGTTACCCCATCGACATCCGCAGCGATCTCTACGCCCTCGGCGCGATCCTCTATGAGTTGCTGACCGGCGAAGCAGCCTTCGCTGGCAGCACCCTTGAGGAGATTGAGCGCAAGCACCTCGAACCCACGCTCTCGCTCTCTCATCCCAAACTGCAAGCGCATCCGGGAGTCGAGCCCCTCCTCAAATCTCTCCTCGCTCGCTCGCCCGACGAACGTTTCGCCGACCCAATTGCGCTTCAGCAAGCCCTGCGTCACCTTACCGCCTACCCCACCCGGCCATACGTCTGCCCTAAGATCGAGCCTGAGAAAGAGTTCGCCGCGCCCCGCCGCAGACTCTCCTTCAGCTGACGTCGCATCGACAGGCAGTCTCTCTCAGTCAAGCACCAGATCAACTCCACCCGCCGTATCCGGCAAACTCGCCACCCACGCTTCGCCCGACTTCTTCAACTTCAGTTTGCCCGCAGACGAGGTAGCCTGCTGTCGCTTTGGAGCCCACCCATAGGTCTCGATGCTGAGCTGCTTCCACCACGGCTTGAATGCGCCCTCATGCTTGCCTATATGAATCGCAAGCGTGCCATCCGCCTTCTCTTCGCAGGAAAAGTGCATCCGCAAAAACTGTCCCGTCCGAAACGCGAAACTTTTGCCGTCATCTTGATACAGATCACCCTGACAGTTCGCACCCGCATAGACCCGCAACGTCAACGGGCCAACCGGCGTCTCTTCCGTACTCTGGGTCAGCGGAGCCACTGGCAGAATCGTGCCTTCGCGAACGTACACTGGCAGGTCCGCCAACTTCAGCGTAATCAGCAGCGGCATATTAGGCTGCGCAGCATCGCGTTGTTCCAGGTCGCGCGCTGCGGTCTGGTCACGCCGGTCGAGCCGAGCGCCCGTCCAGTAGTCATACCAGATCCCCGGTGGCAGATTCACCTCATACGGCGCCACCTCTTCCGGCGAAGGCGACGGAGCGATCAACAGTCCCGGCCCCAGCAAAAATTCACTTCCCGCATCCAGGTCCAGCGGATGTCCATCCTTCGTCGCATGCGGAAACTCAAGGAAGAGAGGCCGCATAATCGGCAGACCCGTGCGCGAAGTCTCCTCCGTCACCGTGTACAGATAAGGCATCAGCCGATAGCGTTCTTCAATATAGCGTCGCCGAATAGCCTCGTGCTCCAGCCCATCGACCCAGGGCTCGTGATCGCGCGTGCCCTTCGCCGCGTGGTCACGATCAATCGGCTGAAAGGCGGCCAGTTGCAGCCAGCGCGTCAGCAGATCGGGCGGAGGCGAACCCGCAAATCCCCCAACATCCGCGCCCGACATCGCAAACCCGCTAAGCCCAAGGTTCAGCAGTTGCGGAACCGTCATGCGCAGATGGTTCCACGTCGAGCTGTTGTCTCCCGTCCATGTAGCAGCGTATCGCTGGCCTCCCGCGTAGCTCGCGCGCGTCAGCACAAAGGGCCGCTCATTGGGCCGCAGCGCCAGCAGCCCATCGTAGGTCGCACGCGAGTTCTCCATGCCGTAGACGTTGTGAATCTCAAGGTGATTCGCTGTACGCGAAGCAAACCCGGGCTCTGCAATCCGATGTTGAATATCATCCGGCATCGTCTTCGAAGGCACACCGAAGACAGCCGGCTCATTCATGTCATTCCAGAACCCCGCGACCCCGTCGTTCACGAAGCCTTTATACAAAGTGCCCCACCATTGCCGCGAGATCTCGCGCGTGAAGTCAGGGAACACCGAAGGCCCGGGCCACACCGGTCCCACGTAGGTTGTGCCATCCGGATTCTTCACGAAGTGATCACCCGCCGTGCCCGTGTCATAGGGTGCATATCCCGCGCCGGGCAACTTCGCAATATGAAGATCGGTGATGGCGACAACATGAAAACTCTTCTGCGCCAATTCGTGAATCATCTGCGAAAAATGCGGAAACTTCGCCGTATCCACCGTGAACGGCCGGTTATGGTCCTGGTAGTCGATATCGAGGTAGAGCGCATCCGCCGGAATACGATCGGCACGCAGCCGGTTGGCAATCTCCATCACTCGAGCCTCGGGGTAGTAGCTGTAGCGCGACTGCTGAAAGCCAAGTGACCACAGCGGAGGCAGCGGCGTCGGTCCCGTCAGCCACGCGTACGTCTCGACCACATGCTTCGGATCGGGCCCATACATCAGGTAGTAGTCCACAGGCCCGTTCGGTGCGCCGAACGAATATTGGTCGGGAACCTCTCTGCCGAAGTCGAAGAACGTTCGCCACGTGTTATCGAAAAGAACCCCCAGTGCGTGGCCTGCGCGAAAGTCCATAAAATACGGAACGCTCTTGTAGATCGGATCGCTGGACTCCTGCCACCCGAAATTATCCGTGTTCCACATCGCGAACGCCTCACCCGCGCGGTCGAGAGGCCCCGGTTTGTCGCCCAGTCCAAAGAAGTGGCTATCCACGAACTTCTGCTTATAAACGTGGAACGCCTTGCCATGCCACTCAATCGGCCGTGTCTCCTGCTGCAGAATCTTCCCCGCAAGGTCCGAGACGGTCAGGCGAAGCTCCGCGTCCAGGCTCACCCTCAGCAAGCCCGTATGGAAGCCCGCACTCTCCGCCGTCACCTGCACCGATGCAGTGCGCGCCGCGGGAAGCACCGCCCACGAAGCATCCTCCGGCAGAGATCCATCGTGACTGGCTCGAACCCGCAGTACGTCGTCGCGCAGAGCGGTGACCTGCATCGTCGTGCCATGCGCCGAAACTGCGACCCCATTCGGCAGTTGCCGTACCTGGGCACTATCGTCGCCCCGCGCCGCTCCAGAACCACTCTGAGCCAGGGAGGCAGGCATCGAGAAGCCGACATACACCAGAACGAAAGTTAGCAGGAAGCGCGGACGAATATAACTCATAGGAAAAGAGACCGTATCTCCGGGGATCGTCGATACAACAATACCCTCGCTCTATCATCATCTGTCAACGCGTAAGTATCCGGGATTGCTGGAAAGCGCAAGACTTGCCGTGTCACGATCGACCGTTTGGGAGATGGATAAAAGCGGTCGATGACTCGTTCGCTACTGAACTTTAGAAGACACAGGAGATCCGCGATGCCTGAAAGCTTCCGGCCACGCATGGGAGGGCGGCCGCTTCTTCCCGGCAAGCTCACCACAGCACACGCGATTCCTGCCAGTCCGTTTTGCCTCGTACAGTGCCTTATCCGCCGCTCCCAACAGGTCATCCTGGCTCTGGGTACCATTCGGCCAGCACGAGGCCACGCCGCAGCTTACTGTCGTCAGGGGAGGAGTCTCTCCCGCCTCTTCCAGCGCTGGCGACCCCGCCACTTCCACCAGTTTCCGAATGCGCTCCGCCACAATCATCGCGGCCTCCTCCGATACCGCAGGCAACAGAACCACGAACTCTTCGCCGCCGAAACGTGCTGCCAGATCATCCTTGCCGCGCAAACCCTGCAACACCAGCGACGCGACCCTCACCAGCACCCGGTCGCCATACAGATGGCCGCGTGTGTCGTTCACTCGTTTGAACTGGTCGATATCAATCAGGATCGCCGACAGCGCTCTCCCCTCTGCCACCGACTCATGCCACAATCTTTGGAACTCTTCCTCATAGAAGTGCCGGTTCGCCAATCCCGTCAGGCTGTCGACCGTGGAGATTCGCTGCAGCTTCGCATTTGCAAAGGACAGCTCTCGGCTCTGCATCTCGCTCTGCAGCCGCCTCAGGTATCCCAGGCGCTCTTCACGCCCTATGCTGTAGTTGGCGATCACAGTCATTGTGACCGCGCACGCCGCCAGCGTAATGCCCAGCAGCTTTTCCGAAGGGGTCAGAAAGCGATCCTGCCCGACAAAGATAAGATCTCCCGCCAACAAGACGGCGCACGTGCTCAGCGCATAGGGAAACTGCAGCCGCATCACGACATTCACAAAGATTACCGCCACGATCAACCCCACCTGCGCGTAGGCCGAGGAGGCGGGATCTTTGTTGCTCTCCAGGTAAAGATGGATCAGCCCTATCAGGCAGGTCGCCAGCGAAATGCTCGTCTCGCGGTAGACCTCGCTCGGGCTGAATCGCATGCTCGCATTCACGATCAGCGCCACTGGAGTAATCACGCACAGCCGCACCAGTAGCGGAAACGCCAGAACGTTCCCTTTAATGAAATAGTCTGCGATGACAAAAATATTGAACAGCCCAATCGCGATCAGGCCTTCAATCCAGATACGGCTCGTCCTTTGAACAGCCGTAGACCGCTCAAAGCCGCTCTCTAGGGCCTCCGGCAGCGTTAGCCGGCCGAAACCCTTCTGCGAAAGTCGCTCTATCTCTGCGACAATGACTTTTTGGAGTGAAGTAGGCAACATCTCTGTACTGCGATTCTCCTTCTCAGCGCCTCATCAATCTCAGCCGGTGAATCATCCCTGGCACAACGAAAGGCGTTGGCCGCAAACGGATACTACTAGTGTGACATCCCGTTAGACGCTTAAATTACCTTTCCTTATAGCACTTTGGTGTAATTCCACCGGGCTGCACAATGTGTGCATTTTTAAGTCCAAATGCCGAGACGGTGCAGTTTCATCAAACTGCACCGCCTCGGCCTCCCGCACTCTCCTACGGATTGCTTGGTGTCTGCGGCGTTCCCGCCACTGCCGTGCGCGGCGCCAGCAGGAAGTTCACTCCATTCAGTGTCCCATTGCCCAGCACCCGGTTGTATCCCCTTTTTGTGGAATAGAAGCCGTTGTAGCCCTTGATATCCATGTCGAAGATCTTCAGCGGAAGCCCAACCTGCTGCAGCACCGCCAGCCCATAGATATCGTAGTTCTCATTCCCCAGCCGACTGCCCTGCCGCTCGATCTTCAGTGCCGTCAACCCCGCAAAGTCCGGAGCCGAAGCACTCGTCCCGATCACGCCATACAGTCCACCCGCAATCACCGCGACATCTGCACTGCGGTCCGTTCCACAAGGCTCTACAGCTCCCTGCGGGCAGCCTCCCATATGCAGCGATACATCGGGAACCGTCCTGTACTTCGAACCCGTGTTGCTTAGAAGCTGGAACAATGGCTTCTTGTAATAAATGCTGTCGCCGCCGCCCGAACCCCAGAACCCTCCGCTCGCCGGTGTGCCGTAGAAGATGTCCTCCGCCAGCGGATCACCGAACGCAGCCTCGCTCACATACTTCGAATCCAGTGAGCCCGTGCTCATCGTGGTCACCAGGTTCGTGCCGCCCACCCCCGTCACATGCGGGCTGGTGGCAGGCGTCTCCGCCGACAGCTCAAAGCCACCGCAGCCAGCCTTGGCATCCGGGTCGAAGCACGCGATCGCGGGAACGGACAACGCTCCCAGGTCGCCCGACGAAGCCACGAACGTAATCCCCTGCGCATTGCCCTGCTTGAAGATATCGTCATACACCCCAAGGATTCCCGTCCCATCCACGCCGCCGTTGTAGGACGGCAGATAGCCGATCTCAGGCCCGCCAAACGACATGTTCACCACATCCGCCACGTTCGACTCCACAATCGTCACCAGGCCCGCGATCACATTTGAATCCGAAAGGTCCGGCAGGTTGTACAGCACCAGATGCGCATTCGGAGCCATGCCTCCCGTCTGCTGCAGGTCCAGGTGCGTCTCAAACGAGTTGTTCGGATCGAAGGGCGACCCGCCCGCAATATCGACCTCGCTGATATGCGGCGTCGCCAGCTTCTCATGTCCGAAGTAGAGGTCCATATCCGAAGGGTTGTACCCGCCGCTCATCAGGATGCCGATCGTCACGCCCTTCCCCGTATAAGCTTTGAAGCTCGGATAGCTGTACGCCTGTTTCAGATCGTCGAACCAGTACGGCCCCACGTTGCTGTAGCGGTTCTGCGGCACCGCTCCTGCTGCCGCCTTCAACGAGTGCTTGTGCAGCCGGATGAATCCCGACAGTCCAAGCACCACCGCATCGCTCGAAGCCATCGCCGAAGGCATCGACACGCCGCCCACCGCCGCCACCGTCTTCTGGCCATTCTTGAACGTTCCAACCTGCAGACGCGTCAGGAAAGCCTGCTCTACCGCGCGCGCATCGCCGCTCACATGGATGCGTTGCGGCGATATCACCTGCGTCTTCAAACCAAACGCGTTCAACTCGTGCAGCACCGCCGCGGCCTTCTCTGGGCTCGCCCCAAACCGCGCATTGAACTGCTCCGGCTTCAGCCACTTGTGATAGTTCCCCGAACCCACATCCTGCAGCTGCGTCAACAGCGTATCCAGCTGTGCCCGATGCTCCAGCGGCAGGTAAACATCGAACTCCACCTGTTGGCTCGCGGCA
>Ga0193753_10000471_pt1 | contig 39866 bp, 68 predicted proteins | sample H1c2metaG_FD_144925 | JGI IMG/M metagenome (GOLD analysis project Ga0193753, IMG submission 144925) | Soil microbial communities from a riparian zone of the East river system, Colorado, United States - H1c2 | ecosystem: Environmental > Terrestrial > Soil > Riparian zone | place: USA: East...
GTGGGTGAGGACCAAGATCCGTTAGAGACCTACCCCCCTCCCTCTTGATCTATACCGGATGATCACGCCCCTGACGTGCAGTGATGTCCGCCCGGATGATCATACAATGATCTTGCATGAATATGCATGGTTGTTGACCTATGCACAAGATCCGCATACTTATTCTGAATAAATCCTGAATAGATCATCTGTATAGATCTATACAGACTTCATGATCCACGGACCACAGCCGGTCGGTCACCATGATCGCGACACGTTCGGTGGTGGCTTCGGCCGTCGGTTTCCCTTTCGGCTGTTGCAACCGAAGTGAGCAGGACGAAGGTGATCTATCGACGAGGGGTCAAGGCCAAGGGAGATCAGGGTGGCAAGGTCAGGTTCGTGATCAGCAGACCATGACCACGGATGACGAGCGGGCAAGGTCAGGTCGATGACATGACCACACAGCACGCACACAGGTGGTGCCTCACGCCGTAGCCTGGCGCAGGCGGCTCGGTACCGGTGGTCATCACGTCCGGGTCCGCCACTGACCATGGGATCACTCCATGCCGTAGGACCATGCCGCGCGTGGGGATCATGGATGGGTGCACACGAGGGCAATGATAATGATCATAGGTCGCGCATCATAGATCATGGTGCGTGAGGTATGGATCATGACAGCTGCATGGTCATCGCACGGGGGTAGGGGCCGGGTGCAGGGCCAGGGTTGGCCGGGGGGTGGATAACCCCGACCCTGCCGGTGGGAGGCACGGACCCGAGGACCACGGACCCGGTTCCGTTCTCGACCACCGGCCATATCGTACGTCAGCCCAGCCGTAGCAGCAGCCCGGCATGGATCAGATGGGGGGATGCGCCGACAGCCCCCCGGTTGATCCGGTACAGGGCAGGCCAGCCACCCCGTACATGGTGCGCCGTGGCGATGCCGTCCAGGGTGTCTCCTGCCCGGACCTTGTAGGTCTTGGCCCCGGTCACCGGACGGGTGACCTGAGGTGCCGTGGTACGGGCCACCCCGACGGGGCGCAGCACGGCGGTGAAGTGATCCGCATACCACCCTGTGCGGAAGGGTGCCAGGCGTACCAGCTTGCCGGGCCGAGGGGCCTCTACGATCTTTCCGCCCCCTACATAGACCGCTACATGGTGACCGCCCAGGTAGGTCACGATGTCACCGGGCTGGACCTGGGACGCGGGCACCCGGGCCAGACGGGCCAGCTGCTGTTCGGACGTGCGGGGGATGTCGACCCCTACCGTGCGCCATGCCGCACTGGTGAGACCGGAGCAGTCGAAGGAGTGCGGGCCCGCAGCGCCGAACACGTACGGCTTGCCGATCTGCGCCCGTGCGAAGACCGCTACCCGCGCGCTGGCACCCAGCCGCGCAAGGGGGCTGACGGTCATGGCTGCCCGGACGGTGGACCGGGTGGGGGTGGGTGCGGAGCGCAGGACGGTCAGCGTCTCGCGCGCTCCGTTGACCTTGGTCAGGCCGACCTTGCACTCCCATTGCCCGGGACCGGACCGGGCCAGCAGGATTTTGGCCCGCTTGAGCTGCTCCGCCGGGGTGGCCGATGCCGGGCTGCCCAGACCGCCGACGCTCTTCCAGGTGGCCGGGGAGAACTGGAACCCGCCGTAATGACCATTGTGGCCGGTGTCCTGGTTGACGAAGTTGCCCGAAGACTCGCACTGCGCCAGCCGGTCCCACACCGTGGACGAGGCGGCGGCCGTAGGCGCCCCCGCAGCCCCTACCAGAGACGCACCGGCGCCCACGGTCCCGACCACCGCCACAGCGGGCAGAGAACGCCGTGTAGCGCCTCCCAGGCGGTCCTTGGGCTTCCTGTGCAGGGCCATGTCCGCTCCAGGTCTGTGTCTGGGTCTACAGGGTCCCGGTCAGCGTACAGGCTCAAGATCCTGCGGCCCACGACGGGACCGTACGGCTGCCGTTGATCACACGGGTCACCGGAGCGGTCTTGAACGTCCGCTCGATCATCACCGGGTGCAGAGAGGCCACCGGGATCGGAATGGTGATCTCCTCCGACCGCAGTTCCACCTGGGACCGGGCCAGCCGGTTGCCCATGTCCCGGCAGACCACCCGCAGGGAAACCAGCTCTTCCATGATCGCATCCCGGTCAGCCTCGGACCATTCAAGGTCATTACGCAGCCTGGCCAGCGCCGCCGCATGAGCCCGGCATCCCTTGGGCGCCCGGTGGCGGCCCTTCCTGAAGATCCTCATTTGCTGCCTTCCACATAGCAATGCCCCCGCAGTGACCTTGGTCATCCACTGCGGGGGCGGTCTTGTTCTCGGTCATTGCACACGCAACCACTGCCGCGCTGATCTGTCCATCACCCGAAGGACTGCCACCGCAGATACGTGTTTTGGAGATGGATGTCGCGACCGGCCGCCTGCACCACGGCCTCACGGCCGGGGATCGTGAGGAAGGTCTTTTTGCCCCGGGGGACGGCGAGCAGTTCGATCAGCTCGAAAGGACTCCCGGCCCGTTCCAGGGAGATCCGGTGGTGTTCACCGGGGACGATCGTCGCACCGATCTTGTAGAGGACGTAGGTCCGGTCCGCCCGGCCCCCGAAGATCCGGGGTTCGAACCACCGGCAGGCCCCGCACCGCCGGTCGGTCCCTGTCCAGGTGTCCGCCGTGCCGTACGCCGAACCGTCGTGGTTCTCATGCTCGTCTCTGCGGGACGAGGACATGCCCAGAAACCGCCCGTGGAAGCGCTCTTCCGTGCCGTCCTGGAGGGGCAAGGTCCAGGTGTCATAATCCCCGAGATCTTCGGGCCCCGGAAGCGTGGGGACCCCATCTTGGATCATCAGTCCTGCCAGTTGGGTCACGTGTCAGAATCCTCTGCGAGTCGATCATCGATCATGCTCCAGGAACCTTACCGGACGGAGATGTTCCCCTCGTCAACAAGGGCCACTTGACCTTGGACAACCGGTCCCGTTGTGTCTTGGGAAGATCGAACTCCGGGGCCCCGTAGTGATCCATACCCGCCCACCGGAGCCATGCAGCGTCGCACTGGTTGTCGTCTGCAAACTCCTGGCCGGACCGCTTGTAGGCGGAAAGGATCATGGCCGCCTTGTCGGCGTTGCCCTTCCCCGTTGCAAACGCCTTCAGGGTGGCCGGTGCGATCAGTACGTACGGGATCCCGGTGTCCATGATCTCCGTCCGGACCGCTCCGTGAACCATACCGGTGACCCCGGCCGCATGGGCATGCGTGGGAAGATCCTCGATCACTACAAGGTCCGCGTCCGCATCGGCCAGGTACTGCCGGATCTGATCACGGATGATCTGCAACCGGCCGTCGCCCTGTGCCGCCTTGCACTTGATCGTGTACGCCCAGCCAGCGGGCAGCACGACCCCCGTACCGTTGAGCGAAAGATCAAGCCCCATGATCCGGATCATTCGTGATCACCCTTCTTCCGGCGGAAGACCGCCACGCAGCAGAATGACCCGTCCGGCGTGTGCCGTGCTTCCACCACGAGATCCCCAGGCGCCAAGGCCAGTGGATCACTGACTGCGATGATCTCGAAATCCCCCGGGATCACCGCCGTACCCTCGTGCAGATCTTCAGTCATGATCAGTCCTTGTAGTTCCAGTCCCGGCCGCCGCGCGAAGTCTGGCTGGTGAGGTGATACGCCCGGTGCTGATCGCACCAGTGCGTGCGGCACACACGGAAGTCACCCCTGGCCCACCGCGCCAGCATGTTCTCCCTGGCGTCCTTCCGGAGGGTCCAGCTCTTGGTCTTCACACAGACGTGGGCCATGGCTCAGCGCCCTCCAGGCACGCGGTGAGGACGTCCCACATCCACTGGGGCACGGCGCCGCCCAGGGCGGTCCGCAGGGCCGGTTCTATGGCGTCCAGGGTGTACGCGGGCACCGGGGCCTCCGTGGCCGGGAAGATGCACGGGCACCAGTGGCTGCCGATCACCGCACCACAGGCGCAACGGACCGTGACATGGTTAATGGTCATCGGCTGGGACTCCCGTCGGGGTGCCCGGTGGACCCCAGCCATCGGGCAAGATCCATCATCTCTTCCTTGATTGTTTCCATGCCTTCCGGGCCGTACCGGCGGCAGAGATCATCCGGACCCCACCCGTCGTTGATCACAGCATCGATGACCAGACCGATGTGGTACCTCGCGATTCGCCGGGCACGGCGCCGGGTGATCGGCTTCCGTGCCCAGTCGAGACCCCGGCCGGTGTAGCGCGCGCTGTGGGTCTTGACATCACTTAGCACTGCACACCCCCCAGTTCGGACCCGTCGGGGACAGGTCGGCCAGGATCGGCACGCCCCGCCATTCCCAGGTGAAGCCGTCTTTGATCTCCTTGCCGATGACGTCAACCTGGTCCTCCGGCACGACGAACACGAATTCATCGTGGGCGTGATTCCGAAGGTACGGGAGGTACTCCGGGTGGCGCTCGAAAAGGATCAGCACCACCTCACAGGTGATGTCCCGCGCCGCTCCCTGGCCCATGAGCGCCGGGCCGACGGTGTAGGCCCACTGGGGGTCACACCGCATCCGGCGGCCGAAGCCGTTGTTGAGAATCTTGCCAGCCCTGGCGTCGGCCCGGACCTCCTCGCGCCACTCGGCACGGCGTGGGAAGTTGTTGACCATTCCGTTGAAGAACGCGTGTACCTTGGCCGGGTCGTGGCCTTCCTTGATCAGCCGTTTGGCCCCCAGGCCGTATCCCTCACCGTGCCCGAAGCCTTTGGCGTCCTGGCGGGAGATCCCGAACATGTCCGCCGTAGCCTGGTGGGGGTCCGGGGCGCCGACCGCGAACATCTTCATGTACGCCGGATCCTGGCACTGCGCCGCCACGGCGCGCATGTCGACCTGGGAGAGGTCACACGTGATCACGGTGAATCCCGGTTCGGCCACGAAGATCATACGTTCGGTCCACCGGCCGCCGTGCTTGCCGAACACGGTCATGCCCGGGGTGACGGACCACCGGCCGGACGCCTGGCGCATGGACACCCTCGGGTGGATCCTCCCGTCCGGCGCCAGGTTGTCCAGGGCCATCTGGTAGATCGTCCGGGTGGTGGTGACCGTGGTCACCAGCTCGCACAGCCGGGAGATCCCCGGCAGCTTCCCGTACCGGTTGCTGATCCTCTCCATGCTCTCGCGACCGGCCGCGATGTCGCGTTCCTCCCGGCCGGTCTCCGGGTTGATCCGGGTGGTCTTCTCCGTGAACGGGTAGTACCGGACCCCATGGGCCCGCAGGGCGGCGATCAATCCGTCCTTGCCTGCCCTGGTGGACAGGGGCGCCTTCACAGGAACGGTAGTAGTGATCTTGTTGGGCTTGCGGCCCCGGGTGATCTCTTTAGTGATCGGAACGCCGTAGGACGCGTGCAGCTCTTCCAGGGCCGCGATCTTCCGTTCCTGACCTTCCTTGATCCGCTCCTTGAGCAACGGGACGTCCACCAGGAAGCCGTTCAGGGTCATGTGACCCGCCAGGGTGGCCAGCCGGTGCTCCCGGCGCGCGTAGTCGTTCATCCGGCCGCCGGGCGCCAGGATGGCCCCTACGGCGCGGGACGCCTCGACGTCGGCGATCAAGTAGGCGACGTAGTCCGGATCATCGACCGGGATCCGGTCGTACCCGCCGTACTTGCGCTTGAGCGCCGCCAGCCCGCCGTCGCCGGTGATCTTCCCGGCCACCCCGAGACGCTTGGCCACGTGATCCAGGTCGTAGAGATCGGCAGAACCGTGCTCGCGCGACCGGGGCGGGGTGTGCTGCCGTGACAGGGGGTCCGTGTCAATGGTCTTGGCTGCCGCCGTCGCCCAGTCCAGGCCGTGATGCCAGGCGAGCGCCAGGAGATCGAACCCGAGCAGGTTCTGACCCTGGAGGAGATCCGCCTTGTTGATCTCCCAGAGCAGCTCATCCATGTCCGTGGTCGTACGCACCGGGAGATCATCTATCGCGTATCCGGCCAGGCGGCAGAAGGGGCCGTCCACGTCCCGCCACGTGTCGCCCTCCTTGACGCGCATGGTGAACAGCGCATCGGCATCCGCCGTCTCGATGTCCAGAGTCAGGATCCGGTCAGCCACGCCCTCACCCGCCTTTCGATCATGAAACCGAACCGGTCGACCCACTGGGGGACGTAGTCGCTCTCACCGGTCCTGATCCAGTGCAGTAGGTCTGCCCCGGCCCACGCCAGGCACACGGCGGTACTGGCCGCCAGCCACACGGGGGCGGTGACGAGGGTGACGACCATGAACGTGATGCGCCGCAGGGGTCCGGCCGGGCTGGTTGCGGTCATGATTCCCTTCCCCCCTTGGCATCGGCCGCTGCGCGCATCTGGCGCGCCTCGTCGGGCGTGCGGTTCGTGGCCGGGCAGTGAGGGAACTTGGCGACGCCCTTGTGGAAGGAGATCACTCCGTTCCGGGTCAGGGGGGCGGTCCGGTCGCACAGGGGGCAGGACCGGTACGCCTCGATCTGGGACAGGGGGCGCTTCCGCCGGGGGGCGGGGGAGCCACCGGCACCCCGCCGACTGATCTCGGTCACGCGTCCTCCTCGATCACGTAGCCGGGATCAAGCTTCTGGGTGATCACGGCGAACTCACCGGAGTACTCGCTGCCCAGTGCGATCACGCGGGCAGGCCCGCCCTCCGGCTTGTAACCGTTCCCGGGAGTCCACACGGTGTCGCCCACGGCCAGCGTGCCGACCTCCGGGGCCACCCGATATGCGTACGAGCGGTAGCTGTGGGGGAAGCGCACACGGACGATCTGATGACCGTCCACTTGGTCACGGAAAGGCCCTTTAAGGCTCATGACAGCCACCCCCAGGTCTTACCGGTCTTGATCGATCGGACAGCCGTATCGGTCACGCCGTAACGGCCAGCGATCTGCCATTGCGTCATCCGCCCGGCTGCAAGGAGATCGCGGATCTCCGCTACTTCGGCAGCAGTCAGCTTGGCCATGCCATGCCGTGTACCCCGGTTCGAGACACCGTGGGGGATCTTGTCAGCCTCGTTCTCCGCGCGGGTGGACCACCGGAGGTTGTCAGACCGGTTGTCTGTCTTGATCCCATTCCGGTGCGCCGCCTCGTGCACGGAGGTCGGTCGAGGGCCGTGGAACGCCGTACAGACGGCCACATGGACCGTCTTACAGGCTCCCCCAGCCATGACGAACGACCGATACCCGTTACCACCCACGGAAGCCTTGAGCCACTTTCCGGACGGACCTTGAACCCGGCCGTCATCAGAGATCACGAACCCCGGGTACTCGGGGATGATCCGTACAGCGCTCATGACGGCCCGCCCTTCCCGTCTCCGAGGCCCAGGACGTCCGTGCCGTCCTCCGGGCGCCAGCTCCCGGTATGCAGTCGGCCCTGGTCGCGCTGGTACGCGGCTTCACGGTCACCCTCCAGGGTGATCACTGCCTCCAGCTGCCGGATGCCTCCCCGGAAGCCCGCGCGCACCTTGACCCGCTCCCCGCCGGTGGCACCGGCGATCCTGGCCTGCCGGGCGAACTGCATGATCTCGTCCAGGGTCATGTCCTCGTCGGACCGGAGGACAACCGGCCGCACCGCCGTCATATGTGATCCCATGCCTTCCTCTTTACGATCTTGCTGACATGGGACCAGTTGATCCCATAACGTTTCCCGAGATCAACCACGGTTGCGCCACGCTTACGTGCTGCGCGGATCTCCAGTACCTGACGTTCCGTGAGTTTGACCATGCTGTGCCGGACGCGGGTCATACGGTGCCCTGGCCACTATCGACGGGGGTCAGAAAATCGAGAAGGGCCCACCGGATGATCACGGTGTAGGGAACACCGTCCTCCTCCGCCTTGGCCTTCAGCTGACGGAACAGGTCCATGGGGACGTCGGCCCCGATGTGGTGGATCTTCGGCCCTTCGGCCGTCACACTCTTTGATGTCATGGAACGGATCCTAACACGGTGTGATGATCGTCGGGAGGCCTCGTGACCATGGGATGGTCCGTGTAACGATCATGAGGTGAATCCGCAGGGCGATCTTGTCAAGAGGCTTATTGATCTTGGGCGGAACCTGCTCGGAACCAGGGACCTGCCGACCACCGGATGATCTCAGTTTCCACCCTGTAGGACGTAGGACGGTAGGACACCCCGGAGCGCGCGAGAGAGCTAAAAACACGATTTTTGTCCTACACAAAAGATCTACACAAAATGTTGAAACGCTCTGACCTGGAAAGAAAGAAAGAGAAGTTTGATTCATGCGAGGCTCTGGCGCTCTCTCGCGCGCCCCCCTGTAGGACGGGTCCTACCGTCCTACAAGGCCCCTCCCGTCCTACGTGTCCGCGTGTCCGTCCACCTGCTTCCCAGGGGCCGTGAACACCCCGTTGTCTTCGGTGATCCAGCCTTTGGAAACCGCGTAGTCGACCGCCCGTGACCCGGCGCCGTCCTTGCGGTCCCGGCTCGCTATCGAGTTCAGAATGTCCCTGCGGCTGCACGGCCCCTTGGACACCTTGCGCAGAACCACCCGTGCTACCCGGTCCCGGTTGATCTCCTCGTCATTCACCGCGCTCTTGACCGCCACCGCGTCAGCCACCTTCGCCTCCCGGTCCGTGATGCGCTTCCGGTTCGCTTCGACCTGCCTGGACTCCAGGAGTTCGTCACGCACGGCGCACGAGGTCGCCCACATAGTGGCCGCAAGGCGCCAGTCCTCTTCGGTCACCTGGGTGCGCCGGGCCAGGATGCACAGCAGCCCGGACAGCTTGACCATCGTCAGCGGCCGGTGCGCGTCGTACGGCCCCAGCTCTGTGGTGCCCTCCCTCAGTGAGTGCCGCTCCTCCCACAGCTGGGTGCGCAGTGCCTCGCACATGGTCACCGTGGTCTCCGCACGGTCCGGTCCGAGCAGGTTCACGCCGCTGTTGAACGGGTCCGTTCCCAGGAGATCCCCGAGGACGTCCGGCCCCCACAGGGGCCCGGGGTGTTCCGGAGGGACCCGGGGTATCCCCCTGCCCCCCAGACGGCACCACAGGAGCCGCTGGGGGGTACCTTCGTCGCCGCCGTCCAGCATGGGCAGCGCAGTGACCGGCTGGAAGCCGATCAGGACCCCGAGTGCGTAGCTGCTGACGTTCCGGGTCCGCTCCGCACTCCCGTTCTGCTGCCCCACCGTGTCGCCGGTCCATGCGGTACGGAACACCGGCCCCAGGGTGGACCCCTCGCGCTTGACCATGAGCGTGGTCAGCGTCTTGCCCTCGTCCACGTAGAACGATGCGTTGTGCCGCACCTGACCCCGCGCCCTGGTGATCCGGCCCTCATCATCGGTGTGTTCCACCATGCCCATGAACGACTCCACCATGCCCTCCCCGGTGCCGACGGGCGCCCGCTCGAAGTACCGGGGCTGCCCGTCCCCCATGGGTGCCAGGAACGCGGGTACGGGAAGGATGCGTGCGGCTACCTTGGACGACCCCGACTTGCCGATTCCGGATGGCGCCACCAGGGCCGCGAACAGGTTCAGGCTGGCCGGGTCCAGCATCCCCGTGTCCACCCGGAGATCACCCGGCAGCAGTGACGCGATGCGGGTCAGTACGCCGTAGAGCACCGCGTCCGGATCCGCGAAGGTAGCGTGTGCAGCGTCCCGGATGTGCGCCAGTTCCGGCCGCGTATTCCAGAAGCCGTCCGGCAGGAACGTCGGGGTCACCTCCACCGTCGCGGCAGGGGGTGCCGGGGGGGCGCCGTCACCCATCAGGAACGCGACGCCTGTGTCTGACACGGGCGTCGCCGGGGGGGCGCCGTCACCCATCAGGAACGCGACGCCTGTGTCTGACACGGGCTTCACGACCGGATCCGGCCCCTGCGGCTGCTGATGCGCGTCCTGTTCGAGCACACTGCCGACGGCATAGGCCAGGATGCTTTCCCACTCACCGGTCACCGTGCGGTCCACCGTGGCTGCGTCGAACAGCTCTGCCAGCCGGTCGAACGCGTCCTCGGCCGGGTACCGGTCCCGCATGGCGTCCCGTGCGATCATGCAGGCAACCGTGAAAGCGGCCGTGTGCCGGTAGGCACCGTCAGCCGTCAGCCGGGTGAACCGTCCGACCACGGTGTCCCGCAGCACGGTGTCACGGCCCCGGCCGTACTCCGCCGTGAACTCTTCCACGACGGACGCGGTGACAGCCTCCCCGCCCGGCCCCGGGGGGCGCAGCAGGGGTCGCAGCGATTCCGGCAGCAGCGGCAGGCAGCCGGTGGTCTGCCACCGGTAGCACCCGTGCTCCTTCTCGTGCTGCGACGGCTCTACGATGATCACACCGTTGAGCCCGCGCACGTCGCCCCACCCGGTGCCGAGCCCGCCGTTGCTGTTGCCCGCCATGAACCCCGGGGGCAGCGCGAACAGGTAGTGGCCACGTGAGGGGTCGTTGTCCCGGGTGGACTGGAACGGACCCGTGTAGGCCCCGTTCAGCTCGGTCGCCAGGACGCCGGACAGCTTGCCCGGGGTGTCCACGTCGAACGCTACGGCGCCGGACCTGCCGACGTGCAGGGCAATGCCCTTGATCTTCCCCTTGTAGGTGCTGAACCATCCCCGGATGGTCTCCGGGTCGCGGCTGGTCTTCCCGGGCCATCCCGCCCCGAGGAGCCCCCCGGGGTTCTTTCCCATGGCGTCACCCGGCTTCAGGGTGACGGGCGCCACGTACCAGCCGCATTCGGCGTAGCGGAGCATGGCAGTGCCGATGCGCAGCCCTGCCACCCCGGGAATGCGCAGGCCGTTGTCCGGGTCAGTGGTCATCAGGCACCTTTCCGGTTCACGGCGGGGGACTCTCCGTGCTCGAACCGCGCGGAACGGGCGGTGGTGTACGCGGCCCGGAACCGGCGGGTTACGTCTGCCCGGTCGTCCGGCCCGTGCCCGTAGCAGGCCCACGACCCCCCGAGCAGCCATTTCCGCATGACGTCCTCCGGGGAGACGGACCGGGCTTCGGCCCACCCGAGCACCTCACCGCTCCAATCGCCGCTGTCCTGAGCGATCTCGTCCGCGCGCCAGTCCTGGTGCACGCCGTTGCCTTCACCCCACCACGCGGATCCCGTCACGGACCCCTTGTGCATGTGCAGCCGGGTCGGCATGTGATCGCTGTCCGGATTCGGGATGCGCCCGAAGACGACCATGTCGTGACCCCCGCCGCATCCGCTGCGCGAGTCCGACAGTGCAGCGGCGTAATCGATCGTCCGCCGGGCTTCCAGGCGGCTGCGGAATCGGCACCCTGCATACCGGGTCTCGATCACCACCGGGTGATCGTTCATTGCTGTATGGTCTGTCATAGCAGCTCGCTCCTGCTCTTGGGTCCCCCGGCACCGTGCCCCGGTCCGGGGGACTGCTGCGTCTCTGGGGGGTCCGGCCATCCTAGGACGGCGGCCCCGGGGGACCCCTTCCCTACTGCCCGGTAAGAGATCCAAAGCTCTGTGCGCCCGTCTGCGGGCCTCCCGGCCCCCGGGGGTCCGGATGTACCACCCCCGGCATTTGCGGGACAGCTGCATGTCAGACGGGGTGCCGGGGACAGAGCTGGGCATCTTGGACTGCGGCCGGTCACCCCTGATCCAGGTCCATCGGGCGGGGCGCGCAGGCTCCTGTGTGGCCGGACGTCAGCAGGCACCACCAGCCCGGCGCGGTGGACATGCCGCACTCGATGCGGCCCGGGAACTGGCAGTCCCGGCACGGCTCCAGCGCCGGGGGCTCTTCCTCACCTGGGGAGATCGACCCGGGGTAAGAGTCCTCCGGGTCGATCGCGCTGCCCCTGCACCGCGCACAGGGGTCGGTCATGACGTCACCCCGGCGGGCTGCACCCGAAGGATCATGACCGTGCCCCCGGTACCGGGTCCGGCCGGGGCGTGAGCAGCGCGTCCAGTTCGGACCGGCTGATCACGGTGGCGCCGACCCCGATCCGGTACCGGGTGAGTGTGCCGTTCCGCAGCCACCGGTACACGGTCGGGATCCCCCGTCCCGCGATGTCCGCCGCTTCCGCGACGGTGACGTACTCCGTGCTCATGATGATCTCCTTGGGGTGGGGCACGGCCGCCCCGGGCACGTGCCCGGGGCGGTACAGACAGTCAGACCGCGATCCGTTCCAGGATGCTGATGATCACCCGTCGTTGGCTGCGTCCCCGGTCCGCTGCATACTTGTGATCGGCTGCCATGTCGGAGAGCTGCGCGGCCAGCTCCGGGTTCCCCGGAAGCGCCGCAGCCTTGCAGCATCGGATCGATCCGTTCTCGTGCCTCGTGATCGAGTGCTGAAGCTGATTCAGTTCCCCGTCGATCGTTTCCAGGACCTCTTTGGCAAGGGCAGTGCGGAACCTGTCCCGGTAGACCCCGATCGTCCAGTAGGCATCCGGGTGTTCGTGCCGGATGTACCCGACAACCTGGCGTGCCTGGTGTTCCGTCAGCCCGAGTTCATTCCCGATCTCCGACCATGACCACCGGGTGTCTGCGTGTTGCGGACGCCGGGCGGTGCGCAACAGCGACTCCGCCCGTTCCTTGAGGTGATCATTGCTGAGCGACCTGTACCGTGGGGTCATTTACCTTGCTCCAAGATCTTCCGTAGTTCGTCGTCGGCTCCGTCGGCTCCGGTCAGGATGAGATCCATCAGCTCGATGACCTCAAGTGCCTCCGCCTTGATCTTCTCTGCCATCTCACGGCCGTCCCGGAGATCCAGCCGGATCGCGCGCCCGGCGTACTTCTCTTTGATGATCTGGATCTGTCGATGTGAGAACTTCAGATCCGCCATGATCTGAAGTGTTCCGACGGGGCCTGTCGCATCCCCGTCTTTGTGTGCTGCGCGTTCTTGCTCCGCTCGGTACGCGTCAGGCTCCGACGTGTGCAGCTCCCTGATCATTTCTTTCCGGTACGCGGTCGGCATGGCCTTGACGACGTCGGCTGCGCCGCGCCGTTCTATGATCTTCGCTGCGTCCTCCGGCTTGCTGTCCCGGGGACGGCCGCCGGACGGCTTGTCAGCCGGGACCCTGTAGACGTCCTTCCACGGAACGTCGGGGTGCCAGGAGGTGAACACGTCGCCGGGTGCCAGGTCGGCCGCCGCCTTCATGTCCGGCTCGTCCTGCGCGATCGCGTTCCAGGCCTCCAGGAAGCGCAGCACGCGAGGAGCCGACGTACCGGCGCGCTCCGCGAACACGGAAGCGCTGGTCTTGTCACCGTAACGATCGTTACGGTGATCATGCCGTCCACCTTCTCCGGCACCTTTCTCCACGCTGCACGCGACGAGTACCGCGAACGGCCAGCCGTCCCCCCGGTCCAGTTCCGCGAACTCGTCCGCGTTGTCCTGCCATGTGCGGTTCATGATCTCCCTCTCAGACGGTTGCATTTCGGATCACTGTACCATGCGGATTTGCATTCCTTATCACGTAGGCGTAGCGTCATGGCCGTACCGCACGAGGCACACCGACCAAGATCCACCTACCCCGGAGGCTGACCTGATGGTCGCATTCCATTCCCTCGCGGATGTCTTCCCGCTGATCGAGGGACCTGAGTTCGATGACCTGGTGAAGGACGTCCAGGAGCACGGCCTGCACCACCCCGTGGTGATCCACGAGGGCAAGATCCTCGACGGCCGCAACCGCTACCGCGCCTGCCAGGCACTCGGCATCCCCCACCGGGAGATCCCGTTCAAGGGAGACGACCCGGTCGCCTTCGTGATCTCCGAGAACATGCGCCGCCGCCACCTCACCCCCGCCCAGCTCGCGCTGGCCGGTGAGCGTCTGGCCACCGCCCTGGTGGGCCACCCGGTAAAGAGCCCGGCCGGTCCCGCCGACGGTGAGCCGACCGCGCCGCCGACCACGATCGACCAGGCGGCCCGGCTGACGGGCGCGTCGCCCACCGCGATCAAGCGGGTCCGCAAGGTCCGCAACAGCGGCACAGCCGCCCCGGCCGTGATCGACGCCATGGACGCGGGGGAGATCACCCCCACGGCCGCCGACAACCTGACCCGCCGTCCGCTGGCGGAGCAGGAAGAGATCATGTCCACCGTTCCGATCGGGGAGGTCCCCGCTGTGGCCGCAAAGGCTCTTCCGGCGGAGCCCGCCGGTCCCGGCCGGGGGCACGTCGGCCCGAAGGTCCTCATGGAGCGCCACATGGATCTCCCGGATCTGGCCCTCGTCCAGTCGATCGTCAAGGACTGGGGTGAGAACGAAGCCGTGATCCCCGAGCTGGACGCCGACCGGCTGGCCGCGTTCGTCCGCAGTCTGCGCCGTTCGCGCACGGCCACCACCCGGCTGATCGAGCTGATCGAACTCAAGACCAGGCCCGCCGCTGACGGACCGGTGGTCGACACCACCCTGGCGCCGGTGACCAAGAAGGCTGCGGCCAGGAAGGCCACGGCCCGCAAGGCGCCCGCGAAGAAGACCACCGCCCCGGCCAGGAAGACCACGGCCCGCAAGGCGCCCGCGAAGGAGACCACCGCAGCCGTGACCGGCGAGACCCTGGCCGCGCAGGCTGCCGCTGTCACCGCATCCAGGACCGCCGGAGACACCAACTCATGATCAAAACATCTACGCAGGAGATCCCCGCCAGCCGCCTGACCACGGACCCCCGGGTCCAGCGCCGTCTGGACCCGCGCCGGGTGGCCCAGCTGGCCGCCGCCTGGGACGACATCATGGTGGGGATCATCACCGTGTCCCACCGGATCCCCACTGCGTTGTTCCTCGGTACCTCGCTCCCGGAGCCCTTCGTCGTCCTGGACGGGCAGACCCGCCTCGCGGCCTTCCGTGAGGTGTGCGGCCAGCGCACCGATCTTCCCTTGCTCGCGCAGGTGCACACCGGGCTGACCCTCGCCGAAGAGGCGGAGATCTTCCTGAAGCACAACGACCGGAAGGCCGTGATCGCGTCCGATGTGTTCCGGATCGCCGTGGTGGCCCGGGAGCCGTGGGCCCTGGAGATCACTGAGGTGCTGGCTGAGTTCAACTGGACGGCCCGGGGGGTGGCCGTGGACGGCCGCACCATGCGCCAGTTCGGGGGCATCGTGGCCGCGCAGAAGATCCATGCGGCCGGTGGGCGCGAAGCCCTGAAGAAGACCTTCGTGACCATCGAGAACGCGTGGGGGTCCCGGTCCCGCGACGCGGTCTGTGCCCACACCCTCTACGGGATCGGCATGCTGCACGCCCGCCATCCCCACCTGACCTCCAAGCAGCTGCACGGGTTCGTCAGCAAGCTGTCCAAGGTCACCCCGGGCACCTTCGTGGGTGACGTCACCTCCGACCGGCGCCGCTACTCGACGTCCCTCCAGGTGGCCGCGTACGGCTACGCCGTGTCCCTGTACAACCGGGGCCGGGAAGAGTCCAACCGGATCGCTTGATCGCCTGAAGCCACCCCGGACGGCCGCCGGTGCTCCCCCACCGGCGGCCCCCGTGACCATGAACGGAATGGAGACTGATCATGATATGCGATCGCTGCTGCCGAGGTGATCACTGCATGCGCACCGACTGCATGTGCGGTCACTACCCCCCGTCCCCGCCGGAGGCCGTGAGCGCCCCTGTGGCCCCGGTCCCGGCCGCGCCGGTGCCCGGCGTCCACCCGGACGCCGCAGCGCTGGCAGACGCCCCCCTGGCCGTGCTGCTGACCGCCTGGCAGGGCGCCCACCGCGCCGGGTCCTACACCCTGGCCGCCGCCCTCCGGACGATCTTCAGTGACCGGATGGGGGGCGGGTCATGACCGCTGTCCGGGAGCAGACCGGCCAGGTCCACATCCACACCCCTGCCTACCGGCCGGACGATCCGGGTCACCGGATGGAGGTGACCCGCCGTCTGGGACAGGTTGATTATCTGATGGACAAGATCCTGGACCTGCGGGGCGCCGAGACCTGGTCCGCCCACCGGGACAGCCAGGACTCCTTCTTCCGGGCCGCTGCCCGGGACACCGGGCGGTTCCGGGAGATGTGGTTCGAGGAGATCCGGCCGCTTCTGGTAGCCGAGCTGAACCGGTTCATGATCCAGCCGACCAGCGAGATCATCCCGTGCACGAGCTTCGGCCGGACCGGCCCCCGTCACCCGGACCGCATCTGCCTGTCCTGGGTCACGGCGGACACCCCCGAGACCTTCGCGGCCCTGTGGGACCACCTGGTGGCCTTCCACGGTTCGCAGAAATGGGTGAACTGGAACTACGCCGACCTCCTGACCCAGCTGGCTTTCCTCCGCTACCGGATCGCGACGGAGGTGCCTGAGTGATCATCATCGTCGCCTGCGTCCTGGTGATCACCGGGACCGCTGCCTGGGGGGTGAACCGGATGTTCCCCCACGGCAGGGCATGGCGGGTCCTCATGAGCATGCTCATGGAGGAGACCGCCTGGTCCGACCGGGCGTCCCGGAAGGCGATCAAGGACTTTGAGAAGTACGTCCTGCGCAACCATGACCGGACCTGCCTGTTCATTCAGCTCTTCTGGGAGCAGTCGGCTGCCGTGGCCGACTTCCTCGATCCGCACGTGAAGATCCGGAAGCTGCCCGACGCCGTGCAGCAGTCCTTCGAGATCAAGGGCGGGCTGATCAGGTATGACGACGCGTTCGCCCACTGCCTCGCGGACTGCATCCGGGCATGGGCCCGGGACCGCCTGAACCGGCGGCAGATCGTCCCTCTGGTCCGGGACCAGATCCACGCCATTGCCGACCTGATCGACCCGGAGACCACCGGGGAGATCGTATGGAAAGAAGACGGATCATGACCACGGACCCGAGCATGACCGATACCCGGTACCGGGGCATCCCGGTACCTCCGCACCTGACCCGGGACGATCTCGTCCTCTGGAAACTGGGGGTGGACGCAGCCCTGACGGCCCGCCCCCCGGCCGCATCCCCGTCCATGGTCACGGAGCTGACCTTCGCCGAGGTAACCGCGAAGGCGTCCGCGCTCCGCCTGGCACAGGAGCAGACCCGGGACCGGCTGACCATGGCCGGTGTGCTCACGGAGGAGGGCCGCCGTCTCCGCTGCCGCCGGGACTCCCTGATGCTGCGCTGCGCCGACTGGGAAGCCATCCTGGCGGTGATCAGCCGTGGACGATGAAGAAGATCAGTTCCTTCACTGCCCCGAGTGCCTGTACGACGAACCGGTCTCCGAGATGTATCCCGATTCCGCGTACAACGGGATCCTCAAGCACGTCCGGTGGAACCACCCGGACACCGACCTGACCGCCTCCGTGCTCCTGGCACGGATCACCCGGGGAGCAGAACGCCGATGACCACTGATCACAGCACCACTGCCGCCGTCCTGGCCGAGGTCCGGGAAGAGCGCACCCGGCAAGATCAGAAATGGGGCGTCCAGCACCTCCCGTTCCATGCCCGCTATGACGGCCGGGGGGTGGCTCTGACGGGCCGGTCCTACGCCGTGTGGGCCGCGATGTACCAGGCCCAGTGCGACCGCCGACACGCGGCCGTGGACGCGGGCGGGGCCGATCACCGGTCCAACGCGCTGGTGCTGCTCGAAGAGGTCTTCGAGGCGCTGGCCGAGACCGACCCCGCCAAGATCCGGACCGAGCTGATCCAGGTGGCCGCCGTTGCCGTCAAGTCGGTCGAGGAGATCGACCGCCGGACGCGGGGGATCACGGACATCATGGGTCGGTGGAACGTCCCTGACTGGGTGCGGGAAGAGGTGGTCCGGCTGACGGCTGCGCACGGTGCCGAGATGTCCTTTGTGCGCCTGTCTGACGGCCTCGGGTGCAGCCCCGGGGGTGATGGCTTGGCCCCCCGGGAACGGCACCCGTACAACGGCGCCGACCGTCTGCATGGCCTCTGCCGCTGCGGTGAGGGTCCGGACGCAGAGATCCACAACGGCAGCGGGGAGTGACCGTGGAAGCCGAAGAAGAGTGCAATGGGATCTGCCTGAGTGCGGCGGACATCGGTGTCCCGGAAGCCGGGGACGTCATCGCCTACGCGCACCCGGACTGCCCGGCCCACGGTGACCCCCAGGGGAACGATCCGGAGGCCGACATCTGCGGGGCCGGTGACGAGACGCTGCGCTACGTGCGCGGAGAAGACACAGAGATCCACAACGGCAGCGAGGAGTGATCGTGAAGACCAAGACGACGACAGAGACGATCAAGGAGTTCGACCGCTTCCTGGAGGGCCGGGTTGCGGCCTGGCGCAAGGCCGTGTCCCTGACCGGCGCGGGGTTCACCGGGGGTCTGCCGGACTTCCTGGGCATGGACCAGGAGACCTACGGATCATGGGTGGCCGGGCAGCTGACCTGGCGCCAGTACGACCGCATGGGCCGGTGCTGGAAGGGATGGCAGGCCGTCCTCGCTGCCGAGGACCGCGAAGGGGGCCGGTCCGATGGCTGACTTCCTGCCGCTTCGCGACTACCAGCGGGACGCCGTGGACCGTGTCCAGGACGCACACGCGGCGGGGACTCCTTTCCCCGCTGTGGTGCTCCCGCCCGGGTGCCACCGCGCCGGACAGAACGTGCTGATGTATGACGGCTCCGTCCGGGCTGTGGAGAACGTACGGACCGGAGACCTGCTGATGGGCCCGGACAGCACACCCCGGACTGTTCTGTCCCTGGCCGGGGGTACCGGCGCCATGATGGAGATCCGGCCGGTCAAAGGGGAACCGTGGGTGGTCAACGACGCACACGTACTGACCCTGGTCCGTACCGCGCAGGGCGGGCCGTACCCCTCGGAACGGGGGGGTGTGATCACCGATGTGGATCTCCGGGACTGGTGGCAGTGGTCCCGGTACCAGAAGCACACACACAAGCTGTTCCGTGTGCCGGTCGAGTTCCCCGGACGGGAAGTCCCGGATCTTGATCCGTACTTCCTCGGGGTCGTCCTCGGGGATGGATCATTGTCCGTTCCCTACCGCCTGTCGATCGCTACGGGGGACCCGGAGATCACCGAGCTGTGCGAGCAGACAGCGGCCGATCACGGGATCCAGGTCCGGCGGGACGGCCGGAAGATGATCCAGCATAATTTCACCAGCGGCCACAAGCGCAATGGCCGCCGGGGCGGGCAGAACCCCCTGGTGACCAAGCTGGCCGCCCTCGGTCTGTGCCCGATCGCGTGCGCCGACCGGTTCGTCCCGGACATCTACAAGCTGGGGGGCCGGGACATCCGGCGCGAGGTGCTGGCCGGTCTGATTGATTCGGATGGTGCCCGGAGCGGGGGCGGGTACGACTTCGGTTCCAAGTCGGAACGGCTCGCGGATGACGTGACGTTCATCGCCCGGAGCCTCGGTCTGGCTGCGTACATGACCAAGCGTCCCAGCGGTCACTACCGGGTATCGATCTCCGGGGACTGCACGGTCATCCCCGTACGGATCCGGCGGAAGATCGCGCCCGTCCGTGGGCAGATCAAGGACGTGCTGCGAACCGGGTTCCAGGTGATCCCTACCGGCACCACGGAATCTTTCTACGGCTTCACCCTGGACGGTGATCAGAGGTATCTCCTGGGTGACTTCACCGTGACGCACAACTCCGGCAAGACCGTGATCCTGGCTCACCTGGCTGCCGAGTACACCCGGTCTTACGGCAAGCGGGTCATGATCCTGGTACACCGTGACGAGATCGCTGATCAGACCGTGGCAGAGATGCAGACGGCCGCGCCCCATCTGAAGATCGGAAAGGTCAAGGCCGGGGACAACGATCTCATGGCCGATGTGATCGTCGTGTCGGTGCAGACGGCATGGCGCGCCGACCGGCTCAAGGAGCTGGTCGGCTCGCAGACCTACCGCAAGATCGGACTGATCATCTGCGACGAGGTCCACCATGTGGTCAGCCCCTCGTGGATCAAGGTGCTGAATGCCTTCCCCAAGGCGCTGCGGGCCGGGTTCACCGCCACCCTGGAGCGCGGCGACGGGGTGGGTCTGGGCTCCGTGATCGATGACGTGGTGTACACCCGGTCCTACCTGTGGATGATCACCCATGGCTATCTGGTCAACCCGGTGGGCCGCATGGTCACCGCCGAGGCCCTCCGCCTGTCCGGTGTCCACCGGTCCGGCAAGGACTACCAAGCGTCCTCGCTCGGGGACGCGATGATCGAATCGGGCTCCGGCCGGGTGATCGCCCGCGCCTACCGGGAGCACGCGGCCGATCGATCGGGGATCATCTTCACCCCGTCCGTGGCCTCCGCCCATGACGTGGCCGACGGCCTGGGGGCCGAAGGGATCTCCTGCGCCGTGATCACCGGGGGAACGCCCCGTGAGGAGCGCCTCGCGGTCTACGAGCGCTCGCGTACCGGGGACTGCCGGGTGATCGTCAACTGCGCGGTGCTCACAGAGGGGGCGAACTTCCCGTGGATCTCCTGTGTGGTCCCCCGGATCACCCCGTCGGCCGGGCTCTGGCAGCAGATGGCCGGGCGCGCGCTGCGCACCTATCCCGGCAAGAAGGACGCCCTGATCCTTTCCGTGGGCGGGACCGGCGGGAAGTTCTGCACCCTGGTCGACCTTGATCCCGGCCTGGTCCGGGCGGTCCTCCCCGGGGAGTCGCTGGCCGATGCGGTGATCCGCGAGGCGGAGGAGGACAACAAGGTCATCCCCGCCGGGCATCCGGCGTTCTCGCTGCGCGCCAGGGACGTGGACCTGTTCGCCGCGTCGGCGTCGGCATGGCTGCGTACCGAGGCCGGGGTGATGTTCATCCCGGTGACCGACGGGGAGATCTTTCTGTGGGCCGGGCAGGGCGGGACCTGGCAGGTCCGGCACGCTCCCCACAGCATGTCCCGGCGGAAGATCGTGTGGCCCAAGCTGCACGGCGGTCTGTCTCTGGATGACGCGATGCTGTGGGGGGAGGCCGAGGCGGAGGAACGCGATCACGGGATCGGCCGCGCCGCGTCGGTGTCCAGCCGGACCACGTGGCGTAAGCGCAAAGATCCGCCGACCGCTGATCAGCTGAACACGGCCCACATGTGGGAGGTGACCGTGCCCCCGGGGATCACCCGGTCTGGTCTCTCCGATCTGTTGTCAATGCGCCACTGCACACTGAAATTCGACCCGCACACCCCCCGGACGGAGACCCACGTATGAACGACAACGATCAAGCAGGACTCGATGACGCCTTCGGGGAGGACTGGGACGGGACCCTGGAACCGGCGGCCCCCGGAGATTCGATCATGGGGGACACCCCCGCCACGGAGCCCGGGACCGACACCCCGCCGTGGGTCATGGCCCGGTACGACGGGGAGTGCTCCGGCTGCTTCGGTCCGCTCATGGAAGGGATCACGGAGATCCGCGCCGACGGGTCCGGCGGCTGGGAGGGGCGGTGCTGCGAATGAACGTGCAGCAGATCTTCCTGGAGAAGGGCAAGCCGGTACGGATCATCGCGTCCCTGTCGGTCGAGGAGGCCGCAAAGATCACGGTCATGACCGGCCGGGGCGCCGCCGGGGACCAGACCGCTGGAGAGATCTACGAGTGCCTCACCGGGGAACTGTTCAACCGGTACCGGACCCTGCAAGCGGAGGTGACCGATCATGACGTCTGCCCCGGTAGCTGATCCACTCCATCCCCGGGGGCGCGAATCCGGCAACGCGCTGACAGAGATCCGTACGGTGCTCTCCCGCGCCGAAACCGCCCTGGACCTGATCGGCCCGCCCGGCTACCGGACCGAGCGCACCGCGCGTCCGGCCGGGGCCGGAATGTCCTACCGGGACCGGGTGGCCGGTGCCCATGAGGACCCGGACGCCGACCGGATGCGCGCCGCACTCCAGCGAGTGATCGAAGAGCTGGAGGAGTGGCGTAAGACCGGGTCTACCCGGACCACCACCTGCTTCTGAAGAAGGATCTTGCTGTGACCACTGACGAGCGCTACGCCTGCACGGTGTGCGACCGGGCCGACCTGCTGCTGACCGTGAACCGGCGGGTCCGTTCCCACACCGCCGACGGGAAGCGGCGCACCCCCGACAACCCGAACTGTGACGGGGGCAGCGAGTACCCGCGCGGCCCCGAGGACAAGATCCGCTGCCACTGCGGTGAGTGGTGGAAGACCATCGAGGCTGCCAACGCGTACGGCCACAACACCGGCGCGTGTCCCGGAGACCAGTGCCCCGGCTGTGGCCATGCCGCGCACACCGGCGTGTGCCGCGAGCTGACCATGCCCGGTGCGCCGGGTGACGTGGACGAGTGCGGCTGCCTGGACGACCGGGAGACCCCGGCGGCGCCCCGGCAGGCGGCCCCCGTGCCCGCCGGTGCCCCGGCGCTCACGGTCCCGGGGGATTCCATCATGGACACCCCACGGCGCCCGCAGACGGACACTGACGGGGCCGACGCCCTCATGGCGGAGGACCGCCCCACCGACGGGCTGCACAAGCTGATCAACGGGAACGGCCGCTACGTGCTGCCGGACCCGGTGACCGGCGCGCACCGGTCGTGGACCCGGGCAACGACCATGGCCGAAACGATCTCAGATCTGTACTCCCTGAATCTCTGGCGGTTGCAGATGGCCACGATCGGGTTCGCCAACCATCCGGAACTTCTGGCCCCGTTCAAGGGCATGGTCCGCGAAGACCGGGTGGCCCGCCGGGACGAACTCAACCGGGCCCACTTCCGGGCTGCCGCGCTGGCCGGTGCCAAGGACCCCGCGCAGTGGGGTACCGAGATGCATCTGTGGATCGAGCGGCTGTCCCGGGACGAGATCACCCTGGACGACGTGGAGGAGAAGTACCGCGCCGAGGTCTCCGCCTGGGCTGCCGCCATGGCCGAGCATGGTCTCTCCGCCGTCCCTCACCTGATCGAGCGCCGGGTGGCAGTGCCCACCTACGGCACGGCCGGGACCCTGGACCAGATCGACCGGGTGCACCGCTCGCGGTCCGTCCGTCTCGGCAACCGGATCGTCCGGCTGAACTCCGGTGATCACATTGTGGGGGATGCTAAGAGCGGCCGGTCCCTGGAGCACGGCTGGGGGGAGATCGCGATCCAGATGGCGATCTACGCGCACGGCGCCCGCGAGGGCCGGGTGGCCCGGTGGGATCCGGACGCCGACTCGGGTGATCCCGAGGACCCCGGCATGTGGGTGTGGGATGACATCGGCATCCCGCCCAAGAGCATCCGGCAGGACATCGGCGTCGTCATGCACATGCCGGTGGGTGAGAAGACCTGCACCCTGGAGTGGATCGACCTGGAAGCCGGGTGGTCCGCCCTGGCCCTGTGCGACCAGGTGCGGGACTGGCGCCGGGTCAAGGGGCTGCATCAGCCGTTCGCCATTGCCGAGGTTCCCACCGGGCCCGTTGCCCCGCCGGTGGTCCGGCTGCCCACCTGGGAAGAACGCTTCGCAGCCGTCACCTCCCGGGCCGCAGCCAGTGATCTCTACAAGCAGTACCGCGCGGCGCAGGGGGGCGGACGTCCCGGGCCGGAGGCCGACCGGTTGGTCAAGATTGCCAGAGACCATCTGCGCGGACTGGAGGAGCCGTCGGCATAGACCGTGCAAGATCCGGAGGCATCCATGATCTCGACCCCCCGGCATTCATGGAATCTGCGGATACTATGAATTCCCGGGACGCACCACTCGCCCGGTATACAAGATCCAATCACTACCGCAGAAGGACTCGCAATGATCACTCCCGGAGACTCTCCGTTCCGTACGTCCTCGTACTCCGCCGGGAACGGCGCGTGCGTCGAGGTCGGCTCACCGGCCTGGGTCAAGTCGGCCTACTCCACCGGCGCGAACAACTGCGTGGAGGTCAACGCGCCGGACAGCTTCGCTGTCGGCGTGCGTGACAGCAAGATCACAGACAGCCCGGTCCTGGCCGTGTCGCCCGCCGCATGGTCGGCGTTCGTCACCCTCGCCCGCAGCTGATCCACCCTCGAACGGGATCACCCGGGCTCATAACCCGGCCGTGATCCAAGTCCCCTGGCAGGGGCGGCGCGCAGTCCCCGGTCGGATGCCAGTCCGGCCGGGGGTGTCCGTTCATCCATTCCCGGTAGCTCAGTCCGGTTCGAGCGCGGCCCTGATAAGGCCGGGGACGCTGGTTCAAATCCAGCCCGGGATACGGCCGCCCAAGCGGTTGATCAACAATTGCATACGCAGAACCGCGTCATTGAAGAAGGACGCAGCGGTCCCCAAACCCCGAGCGCGGGGACCGCACCCCTGACCCGTAACCACAGAAGGATCACCGCATGTCCATGTCTCTCAGCAAGGCCGACGGGGCCGCTGATCTTCCCGGCGTGACCGGGCTGCACATCGGTCTGTCCTGGGACACGTCCACCGGCGGGGCCGGTGCCTTCCTCGGCAAGATCCGCGAGATGAAGGGAACCAATCTGGATCTTCTCGCCTACGCGATGCAGGGGGAGAAGCCGGTCAGCTACGCGGGCCTGGACAACCAGGACCCCGAGCCCGGCATCCACCACACCGGTGACAACAAGACCGGCAAGGCCGACGGGGATGACGAGCTGGTACAGATCGACTTCGCCAAGGTCCCCCCGGAGATCACCGGGGTCCTCTTCGCCGTTGCCGCCTTCCAGCGCGGGACCTCGTTCGGCAAGGCCAAGAACGTCAAGATCCGCGTCTACGACGCCACCGGTGGATCACCCACCGAAGTGGCCGTCGTCCGGCCGTCGCTGCTGGGCAATGCCAACTTCATCGGTGTGGCGAAGGCCTTCCGCTCCGGGTCCGGCTGGCAGTTCGAGGTGGTCGACAAGACCGGCAACATCACGCAGGGCAAGCCGGAGTCCCTGATCCGGGCTGCCGTCGGCATGTGACCGGCGCGGCCAGCACCACTCCATCCCGCAAGTGATCAATCAAGCAAAGGAACCGATCATGACTTCAGGTGTCGACCTCCTCATGTCGGGCGGATCAACGTCCGCCCAGTGGCCCAAGATCGGCCACAGCTACGCCGGGACCATCATCGCCATCGGTGAGGCCCGGCAGCAGACCGACCCGAAGGACCAGAAGCCGAAGACGTTCGCGGACGGGACGCCCCGGATGCAGACGCCGGTGACCCTGGCCACGGACACCCGGGGCAAGTTCGAGTACGACGAGGACGAGGAGAAGTGGACCGAGGTGGAGATCCCCGACGATGACGGGATCCGCACCCTGTACGTCGCAGCCGACATGCAGCGCGCCATCCGTGACGCGGTGCTGAAGGCGTTCAAGGGATCCGGGGACAAGCCCCGGCCGGAGATCGGCGGACACCTCACTGTGACCCGTGGCAAGAACAAGCCGAAGAAGCCCGGCATGAAGGCGCAGCACACCTTCGCCGCCGAGTACATCCGGGCGGCCGACAACGCGAACGCAGACGCCGTGATGGACGACCAGGATCCGTTCAACGACTGATCGTCCCCACCCTGCGGGGCCCCTGGACATCCCGGCCGGGGGGCCCGTGCAGGCCGACACAGAAAGGACACGGATCATGAAGCTCAGGATCAAGAAGCCGAAGGACCGGCCGGAGACCGTCCGGCAGGCGCAGGCATGGACGAACCTGAAGAACCACTACCTAGCAGCCGGGCTGTGCGAGGGCTGCGCCGGACAGGCCGCGTACGGGCATCAGCTCGGGTTCCGTCTGGCCCATGATCCCTGCGACGCCTGCGCCGGGATCACCCTCCCGATGAAGCTGCTCGCGCACAACGGTGACCGTGGCGCCGCGTGGCTCCGGGGCGCCTACCGCGAGGACGTGGCCCGCTGATGGGCACGATTACGATGCACCGTGCGCAGTGCGACCGCTGCGGGGTCCTGTGCCGAGGCACCGGCGGTGACCCCGCGCAGTGGCCCACCGCCGACGCGGCCGAGCGCGGCGCCCTGCGCTCCGGCTGGTCCCTGTCCCGGGGTCTGGTGCTCGGGCTGCCCAGGGGGATCACCTGCGAAAGGTGTGCGTCCAGCCGGGCTCTTTCCATGATCCTGGCACACACGTGGCTGAAGGACCAGGTACAGCGGGACCGGGACACCCTGGACGGGGTCCCGTCCAACCCGCACAAGGACCGCCGGTTGCGCAGCCTGGCCATGGCCGACCGGGTGCTCTCGATGTTTACCCCCCATGAGTGTTCGGAGCTGGATCCCTGCACCCCGTGCGAGTACATCGCGCTGCTGGCCTACACCTATTCCGACCGCCCCGGCTACAACCCGGCGTGGGCCAAGGAATACGACTGGGGCATCGGCTCGCGGGGGCTGACCGGTGTCTGAGACCCGCGCGGCCCGGCTGCGTGGCCGACGGCCGGAGGACTTCCCCGAAGCCCGCAAGCGCGACGCCAAGGTCCTGGGCATGCTGCACCGCAGCTCCCCGGGACTGACCCGCAACCACCTGGCAGCCCTGGTCCATGAGTCCCCGGACAGCGTCCGGTACGCGCTGGACCGGCTGCGCAACCGGGGCCTGGTGATCCACGTGGCCAAGGGCCATGAGGGCCACGGCTACTGGACCACCGGCGTATCCGTCGGGACCGCAAAGGAGACCCGCAATGATCCCCGACCACGATGACTATGCAGTTACGGCGCCCGAATCGATCACCCTCGGAGCGGTGCTCCCGGTTTACACCGCGCACCTGTTGATCGTCTCTGACCCGGGGAGTCCGGCCGTCGGTGTCCGCTATGAGGCCACCGTTTCCGGCCCGGCCGCCACCGTGGCCAAGGTGATCGCGTTCATGTGCGACGCGTTCGAGGAGGACGCGGAGCGATGACCACTCACCGGGATCATGTGACCTGTGAGCTGGCGTACACGGTCGGAAAGAAGGTGGCTGACCAGATGATCGCAGCCGTGCGCGACGAGTACGCGGATGATCTGATCGGCCTCATCCAGGAATGGATCAACGGTCGGCCGCAGCACGACTACGCACGCAAGGCGGCAGCCAATCGGATGGCCGACCTGATCCGGAAGACCAAGACCGAAGGGACCTGAACGATGACCACTGACCCGAACCGAATCAGCCCGGCCGACCTGGTTGACACGATCCTGATCTCCCTGGGGCTCGACCCCACGGAGGTCCACCTCACTGAGATCCGAATCGAGTCCAGCGGCCCGCTCAGCCCGGAAGTGATCGAGATCGACACCCTCGATCCGCTGCCCCGGCCGCCCGGGGTCGTATCCGCGACTTCCCACAGCACCCTGACCTATACCGTCCGTCCGGGGGAGGAGGACTGATCATGGAGCGTCGTATTCATTTCAGGGGGCGCGCGCAACAGCGACCGGCCGTTCCACAAGCACGTGCGACCCCAGCGGCGGTGCAGTGGATCATTACCGCTGTTGCGGTCCTGTTGACGGTGGCACTCACCGCTATCGCGTTCTGGCTCAGCTACGAGCACTTGCACGATGTGGCCGCAGCCCATGGCCTGGACGGAATCCGCGCATGGGCATGGCCCGCCACCCTGGACACCTTCATTGTGATCGGGGAGGCATTGATCCTCCGGGCGTCCCTGGTGTCCAAGATTGACCCATGGGCCTGGACCCTGACCGCCGTCGGGTCCGCCGGGTCGATCATCCTGAATATCACCGGGGTAGGCACTAACGGCGATGCGCTGGACTACACCGTGGCAGCTGTCCCGCCGGTGGCCGCGCTACTCGCGTTCGGGATGCTCATGAGGCAGCTCCACACCATGATCGTGCAATACATGGACGGCGGCACTGTCCCGGCAGTCCCGGTCCCGGCAGTCCCGGACCAGGCAGTCCCGGTCCCGGCAGTCCCGGACCAGGCAGTCCCGGTCCCGGCAGTCCCGGTCCCGGCAGTCCCGGTCCCGGCAGTCCCGGTCCCGGCAGTCCCGGACCAGGCAGTCCCGGTCCCGGCAGTCCCGGTCCCGGCAGTCCCGGTCCCGGCAGTCCCGGTCCCGGCAGTCCCGGTCCCGGCAGTCCCGGACCAGGCAGTCCCGGACCAGGCAGTCCCGGTCCCGGCAGTCCCGGTCCCGGCAGTCCCGGTCCCGGCAGTCCCGGTCCCGGCAGTCCCGGTCCCGGCAGTCCCGGTCCCGGCAGTCCTGGACCAGGCAGTCCCGGACCAGGTCAAGCGTCGGTCCCGGACCAGTGGGACGGGACTCACGCCCTTTGTCCTGGCGGGACTGGAGGCCGGTATCGACCGGGATCAGATCATCTCCGAAGCCATGGATCAGTTCGGGTCTGACCGGGACACGGTACGCAGGCTCTACAACCGGCATGTGATCAAGACAGCTAACGGGATGTCCCGGCCCCCTGTCCCGGACACCGGGACGCGGTGATCTCTGCCGCAAAGAGCTGATCCGCCCCGGGACGGAGTAGCGTCCCACTGACCAAGATCGAACAATGAGAGAAGGACTAGATCATGGCTACACCCGCACCCGCGAAGAAGACGGCGGCCCCCCGGAAGACCACATCCCCGGTCTCCTCTACCGGCGCCGTACCCACGGGATCATCCAAGATCAACGCCCTGGTCAAGGCGCTCGACGACGTCGAGCTGACCGATCAGCACACGCTGAACGCGTTCTGCGAGGCTCTGCGCCTGCTGTGCACCAAACTCGCCGTCGAGACCGCGCTCGGATCGGGCCAGCTCACCGCCGGGGCCAAGGCCATGGCCAAGGGATCCGGAAAGGTCTTCCTGCTGGGCCTGGACACGAAGATGAAAATTCGCAAGGTCACTAAGGCCCTGGAGTCCGTGTCGGACCACCTGGGCAGCGCGGCAGCCGACGCGGTCACCGCGTGGGCCACCTTCGAGACCGAGTTCGAGGATCTTCTCACCACAGCGAAGACCAAGGCCGACAGCCCGAAGACCTTCCACATCAACCAGAACTGATCACAGGGGGGATGAATCATCATGGCCAAGCAGAGTGCCCGGCAGGGCGGGGGGCACACGGGCGGGGGGCTGATGCCCTACGTGGTCCCCCTGCTGATCTGCCTCTCCGCCATGCCGGTCGCCCTGCTGGCCCGGTGGCGCTGGGGCGATGATCCCCGCATGACTATGATCATGGGTGCAGCGTCGGTGTTCCTGACTGGTGTCACCTATGTGACCTGGGGGAACACCCGTCATCACCACACCCGGAACACCGCTGTTCTGTTCGCGGCCGTCCTTCTGGGCTGGGTCGTGTTCGCGGTGTCCGGGGACCCCCTGTCCCCGGGAATGATCAACGCATGGGCCCTCGGATCCGTCGTGATCACGGTGGCATGGGACATCCGGTATGCGTCCCTGTCTGCCCCCCATGAGGACGACAAGCCGGGCAACCAGAAAGATCCGCTGTTCGGGCAGATCTCCTCCCTCCTGGGAGCCCGGTCCCGGAAAATCAAGACCAGCGCTGACCGGCTGGAGACAGAGGTGCAGCTCAAGCCGGGGGAACGCACCGTGGGGGACGTCCAGGCCGACCGCGAGAGCATCGCGTCGGTGCTGGGGATCGGGACAGAGCAGGTCACCGTGACCCCGGTTCCCGGCCGCGCCGACCGCGCCACCATGGCGTTCCAGTTCGCCGACGGACTGCGCCGGTCGATCTACTGGAACGGCCCGTCCCTGGCCGGAGGGTCCGTGTTCGATGCGCCGCTGCGGCCGGGCATCCGGTCGGACGGAAAGGATCTCGCTCTGTGGGTGTGCGCGGACACGTCCCGGGACCCGGTCCGCCAGCTGACCCACCTGCTGGCCACCGGGGTCACGGGATCCGGCAAGACCGAGACCGTCAAGACTGTGATCATAGATGGCCGGTGGCGCCGGGACTTCGTGCCGGTGGTCGGGGACCCCGCGAAGTTCAACCAGTCTTTCGGGGAGATCGCGGACGGGCTGGCACTGATCGCGGACACCCCCGAGAAGTGCGCGCGGCTGATCAGGAACCTGAAGGACACGATCGCGTACCGCGCGCAGATCTTCGGGGAACTGACCAGGTCAGACGGTACGCAGGGGTACTCCGGGTGGGAGCCCGAGCTGTGGACCCTGCACGGGATCCCCCTGGTCTTCCTGGACCTTGAGGAGGCCGCTGACATGATGGATTCCGATCTTGACGGGCCGGTCCGCAAGGCCCGGTCGGTGGGGATCTTCCTTTGGGTGTCCCTCCAGACCGCGATCTTCGAGAACCTGAGCCGCAAGACACGCGGCCAGTTCGGCCAGTCCGCGTGCCACGGCATGATCGAATTCCAGGACGCCAAGTTCGGTCTCAACGCGAACACGCTCAACTCCGGGGCGGATCCCACGAAGTGGGGGTCGGACAGCGCCGGATCGCTGTACGCGGAGTTCACCGGTACCTCCAAGGACGAATGGCCGGTGGACGCACGCAGCTTTGCATGGGGCCGGGGCGAATCGGAGTCCCGGCAGGCGCGCCGCGCGGAGCTGGCTGCCAGCAAGAAGGCGGGGACCTGGGCAGTCCTTGATCCCGGAACCGCTATGTACCTGGGGGCCGGACTGGACATGCCGGACCCCAAGATCACCGCACCGCTTCCGCCGGTGCCGCAGGACGAGCCTGCCGAGATTATTGAGCAGACCACCACCCTGGATCTGACCAAGGTCCAGACCGATACAGGAGAGATAGACGTGACGCAGTCGATCGCACCGCCCAAGCATGACGTGATCTTCCCGCTGACCAGCGGGGAGGAGAAGACCGTCGAGGAGGCACGCAAGATCATAGAGGACCGGGTTGACGCACTGGAGGCCCGCGGCCAGGACAGCATCGGGTATCACGATCTCGCCGACCTGGCCGCCGAGTGCGGACACAAGCGGTCCTGGATCTACAAGGAACTGAACCGGCTGGTGGCCACCGGCCGCCTGGAAGAAGGGATCAAGCCCCCCTACCGGATCAATCCCCGGATCCAGAACGGCCACCGTCCGGGGGCGGAGATCAATGCCTGACCAGGGATTCGTGTATTTGATCGGTCCGGTGCCCGGAGATCCAGGCTTGGTTAAGATCGGTAAGACGATAGATCTAACCCGGAGACTGGGGGAAGTTCAGGTCTTGTCCCCGGTACGCGCCATGATCCGAATGGTGCAGCTCGGGTATTTGGAGCCGACGGACAACCCGGGTGGCCCCCCGTACCGTGTCCTCGACATGACCCCCGTTGATCTTTCAGGAGGTGTTCCGAGCCCCTGATCATCGGAACGGGGGGTGTTCCCCGCGCCGGGAGTGTACCTGTCCGTCCCGGTTCGCTCGCCCCCCTGTTCTTCGTTGTTCCTCGGGGAACAACGGCTCTGACCTTAGACACTCCTCGCGGGACACCCCCGCAGTGTCCCGGGCCCGAAAGGATCACAGCATGACCCGCACACAGAAGATCGCCAAAGAGGCCGTGATCTGGATCAATATGATCTTTGCCATCCCGGTGCTCTATCTCACCGCCGGACTCCTGCCCGGAGACAAGATCAACTTGAACGTCCTCGGCTCACTCGTCATGATCGTCGTTCTCGTCCTGGTGGACGCGATCATCACCGTACCCGTGTGGCTCTGGATCTCCCGCTCCCGGCGTCCGGTGCTGGCTCCGGTCCGGGACTGGATCAAGCGGTGAGGCGCCGCCGGACCCGCGCCATGGGGATCCTGATCACGGTGTGGGGGATCTTCCTGCTGGCCGTTGTGATCGCTGACCGGATGGGGCTGACGAACCATGGATGATCAGACCGAGCGCACGGAGAAGCTGGCGGAGATCGTCGCGTACACGCGGCGGGATCTCGCGCAGCGAGACGCAGCCGGACCGCAGCCGACCATAGTGATCAATTATCACGAGGCGGAACGGCCAGCACCGCCCCCGCCTCCGCCGCAGGACATCGCATCCAAGTACGCCGGGCATTTCGTGCTCCTGCTCGGGGCATGCGTGATCCTCGGAATCCTGGGGGTGGTCGCCGCCTACCTGCTCCCCCTGATCATGGGAATGCTGGCCACCCTGGCGATCTTCGCCGGGGCGGTCGCGGTCCTTGCCATCGCGGTAGCCGCAGCGATCAAGTCTCTGGGGCAGACAAGTGAATCACACAAGATCAATCGAGAGGTCGTCGAAGATCTTCGGAGGTCACGGAGGCGGTGATGTGTGCACGGCACAGGTACCGAAGCAAGATCATGACGGCGACCATCTGGATCATCCGGGTGGCCGCCGTCCTCTGTCTGGTCATCGCGGCCCTGATCCTTGCATAGGCCGCTGCATAGATCATCTAGCCCCCAATTCGATCCGTGGGCGATCAACCCCCTGACCTGCGGAAACTCTTTTGATCTTAGGGGTGGCATACGGGGACCCCGGAGTTCTGGGAGGGCCGCAGACGGGCACACAGGGCTTTGGATCTCTTACGCCCCGGTAACTTCAACGCTGCGTCACACCATCTCGCTGTGCGTCACCGGAAATCTATGCATCATTCTGCATAGAGCATTCAGGACCGGCCGGTCCCTTTGGTCGACCGGCCGTCCCACATATGGATCACGCGCTCCCGCGTAGGGGCGGTATTTCCGCAGGTCAGAGGCCCTCAAAAAACTCTTCAAGATTCTTTGGATTCTGGCATTGACGTACCCCATATGGGGGCGCCTAATGGAGACACAACAACAAACGGTGATCGGCCCCCCGGAAGATCGGGAATGTCGCAAAGATCCACTCGGATCTCGTGGTCATCGGAGCCCCCGGACGGCGGGGGCGGGAGGGGCGCACCGGCCTCCCGGGAAGGATCACGGTGGAGACGGAGGCGGGCCTCCCCTAAAAACCCCCGAAGATCAACCCAAGATACGACCCCCTGGCCGGGGACGGATTGGTGATCGCCGAGGACATACGGCACTGACGGTCATCGCAGAGAACATCCGGTCGGTGGGAAAGCGTGCGGGTTGATCGACTGCAAAAGGATCTGCTTAGTAGAGCCGCTCCGGCGGTGACCTTGCTCCCCGGTACCCCGTGCCGGTAGGACACCCAGGAGAGTGACCCGAAGCGATCAAGGCGAGCATGATCCGGCGGTAGGTCCCGCCGGGTGCTCGCACACGGCAGCGAGGCGATAGAGATCACCGGTAGTGGTCATCGCGAGACGCTGAGCGGGTTCGAGCCCCGCCGTTGCCACTGATCACCACTTGCTAGGAACGAAGGTCAATACGACCCGGAAACAATCAAGCGCTCGGTGATCACACGTACGGCCCGCATCCACTCTGGGAGAGATCATGGACCACGTCGACTACCCGCACACCCCCGGTTACTTGTACGACTGCCCGGCATGCGAGGCCGAATGCTTCTGCACTCCCGGCTCCGCGCAGTGCGTGGCAACCGAGCACGAGATGTCCGATGACGCCGAATACCTCGCCCGGCAGGAAACGTTGAGTGACCGTGCGGCATGGGCCGCGCAAGACGCCTGATCACCGCTTGAGCGGCCGGACCCTCCGGGGCCCGGACGTTCAGTGAGGACGATCAGTCCCCACCCCTACGGACCAGGGAGCCGACCATGGCCTACGACAACGATGTGATCAACGCACTCGCCACCCTGCGGCTGCTGGCCGTGGACCCCAGGATCGAGGACGCGCTGAACGCTCTCGACAACGCGGGGGTGTTCACCGCCCTGGACGTGCAGGTGGACTACGCCGACCCGTCCGACATCATGACCCTGGCCATGATCCGCAACACGTCCGTTCTGGATCCGGCGGAGTGGGGCGACACCACGGCCGCCGACATCATCGCCCGGAGGAACTGATCATCCTTGGTCCGGCCCTTCGGGGCCGTGGCCATGGACCATCAGACCTGGAGGTAGCGACCATGGACAAGATCCGCAAACTCACCCATGCCGAAGCCGTCAACGGTGACCGGTTCCACTACGGGGAGTGCCAGGCATGGCACGGCCCCCGGGGTGGACAACACCGGGAGATAGAAGAATGGCGCCGCACCGGATCCACGCAGGTGTGGAAGACCCGGCCCGGGGACTTCCGGGTGCCGGTCAAGTTCGGCATGCGGGACTACGGATCAATCACCCCGTCCAACGTCGAAGAGTTCCATCTCGACAAGAGCTGTCCCCTGGGGGACATCGAATACCGCCGGGTGCTCCGGGACGGAACGATCATCGAGATCCAGAAGGCGGGAGGCGGCACCCTGGGACGCCGGTACGACGGTGACTGGCACGTGGAGATCACCGACCGCCGGGGCCACGGGGTGCTCAGCGACGATCTGTACACCGGCACCCCGAAGACGCATGCCGAAGTCGAGACGCTCGCGTTCGAGTTTCTCGGTGCGGCGGACGACGACAGCTGATCCACCAGACCCGAAAGGAATGATCATGTCAGAGCCGATGACCGTGGTTGTCAAGATCACCGTGACCGTCGAAGACCCGGACGACTGGACCACGGCCTACGGGGTCACGGGCCGCGCGGCGATCCGGAAGGACGTCAAGTCCTACATCGGCAACGGGGTGCAGGGTGCCTTCAGCGGCGACAACGGAGAAATGATCACTGACATCGACTGGAGTTGACCATGAAGCTGATCCACTGCCCTCTGACCACCGACCAGATCCATGAGATCCGGGTGGACCTCTACCGGGTCACGGAAGACGAGAGCCTGACCGACACCACCCACCAGGGTGCGATCGTAATGATCAACTATTACGGCGCGGTCCTGGACGCCCGGATGGCCACCCGCAACACGGACCGCGTGGGCGCGGGGAAGACCCGCGTGGGGGTCGTCGTCTGCACCTGCCCGCAGCCCCGCTCCAGTGCAGCACTGCACGCGCTCAACTGCCCGGTATGGGCTGTGCACCACAACCTCTGATCGTCTTTGGTCCGGCCCTCCGGGGCCATGGATCATCAGACCCGAAAGGAACGATCATGACACCGATTGACCACACGCGGTTCATCCGCGAGCACCCCCGGCCGGTCACCGCCCGGGAATCCCTGCTCCACACGCTGGAGATCTACGCGGGTATGGGGGATGACACGACCCTGGTCACCGCTACAACCGGGATCTACGGCAAGGGGGCGGTCACCGGACTCACGCTCGGGGATCTCCGCAAGCTGGCGCAGCCCTTGGACGATGATCAGATCACGCGCTGCCGGGACGCGCTGGCCAAGGCGGACGACGCCATAAACATGATCATGCGGGATGAGCGCTGGCGCGACGGACCGGCTGGCGTTCGCCTCGCGGATGCCTACGTCCTGTGGCTGGAACTGGGTCTGTTCGATGGGATCCGGCAGCTGCCAGAAGAGAACTGACCCGGCCGGGGGTTCCGGCCAAGCCCGGCCGGGGGTCGCACCCCTGCCGGGCGCTGGGGATACGGGAGGCACGGACCCCGCCCCTTGACCGGCCGGGCGTCACCCCGGCCGGTCGTCCAACCCGACCACAGAAGGAAGATCACCATGCAACTCACCCTCCGCAAGGGCAGCCTAGAAGATCTTGCCACCGAACTCCAGGAGCAGCAGGACCGGAAGGTGGACCTGGTCGTCCCGGCCGCTAAGCTGTGGTCCCACCACGGCCGCGTGATCATCGCCGACCACGGCGACCCGGTGATCACTGACACCGGCGTCACCCGGGGGAACCTCGAACTGACCGCGTCGTCCGTGTTCGACACGGGCATGGTCGGCAAGCTCTCCGAGGTCGGCCGCCCCGTCGGCCGCGCGTTCATCCGTGGACTGCGCGACACCGGCCGGACCGACCTGGTGGACGCGGTCTACAACGGGCTGCTGCACGGCAACCGCGACCTGAACGCACCGGGTGACCCCCGCTCGTTCTTCGTCCGGTCGTTCACCGGACAGAACGGGCACACCGGCTACGCTCGCGCGCTGCTGTCCGACAAGTACCGGCCCATCGACAACCTGGACGTTCTGTTGACCGTGATCCAGGGTCTGAAGGACGCGGGGTTCTCCTCGCACGTGGTCCGCCAAGCCGATCTCACGGACGACAAGATGTATCTGCGGATCTCGGTTCCGGAGATCACCGCGCTGGCCCCCGGCCTGCTGCACGGCTACACGTCCCCCTACGGCGGGGCGCGCGGTGCGGACAACCCGGTCGTGGAAGCGGGCATCGTGATCTCCAACTCGGAGACCGGCGGCGCCGCCTTCACGATCGGTCCGGAACTGACGGTCCGGATCTGCACGAACGGGATGACGATCAAGCGGGACATGATCCGAAAGACGCACCTCGGATCGAAGATGGACGAGGGTCTCGTCCAGGCATCGGACCGCACCCGGCAGCTCAACCTGGAACTGGTGGCATCGCAGACCCGGGACGCGATCACCACGTTCCTGGATGCGGACTACATGAACCGTGTTCTGCGGCAGATCGAGGACGGGTCCGACGAGAAGATCGCTGATGTCGAGAAGACGATCACCGAGGTGGTTGCCCGCCCGGCATTCTCGAAGGCCGACGCCAAGGGTCTGCTGGCTGCGTTCATGGACGGGGGTGACCGCACGCGCGGCGGCCTGGTCCAGGCGATCACGGCGCACAGCCAGTCTCTGGACGACGCCGACCGCGCATACGAGATGGACGCCGACGCGCTTCCGGCCGCCGGGTTCGGTCATGTGTCCGGCCGCGTGAACGCCTGACCGACCGTAGTGATCGGGGATCCTCCGGGCTCCCCGGTCGCCATGGATGATCAGACCACGATTGAAAGGATCATCATGACAGCACCCAAGGTGGACGTCTACCGGCATGAGACCGAATACCGAGGACACGGGATCATGTGCCTTCGCAGCTACGGTCCGTGCAAGGATCACGCGAAGATCGTCGCCGAAGCCAAGCGGATCATGCACCGGGACTACGGTGTCACCCGCGCGGTGACGTCCGGCGGGATCTCCGGCTGGCCCCGGGACAAGTACCACGGCAACCCGGACTACAACCGCCGGACCATCGAGACGCAGACGATCTTCCATCTGCATCACCTGGCGGAGAAGACCAGGATTGCCAAGGGGCCGGGCAAGGCCGACTGGCACCTGAACGCGGTCGTCGACCGGGGCACCGGTTATCTCGCCGATGGGGACACCGACCTGTACCTGACCGGTCCCGATCTCGACCGGGACGACTGGGAGACCCAGGCGGAGACCGTCGCCGACGGGGACGAGCTGGTGGAGTGGACCGTCACCCCGCTCAAGCAGGGCCGCTACTGGTTCCTGATCGGAACGAGTGACAGCTACCCGATCACGTGGACGTCCGATGGCGGGTATCGATGACCACTAGGCGCCGGTGGCGCAGCATCCTGCGTAAACGCCGTTGGTTCGACCGAGGCGAAGATGTCTCGCCCCGGTACTACCGGAACGAACCGATCATCACTGATCGCGAAGTCGTGATGCGCCTCAAGTGGGGACTCCCTGTCCCCCGGTGGCTCCGGCGTGAGTGGAAGTACGTGACCATGGTCGGGCTGATCGAGTCCGACGTGATCGGCATCCGGGACACCGTGTGGCCCGAGAGCGCGGGACACGTCCCGCAAGGGCTGCTCTGACGGACGGGGGTCCGCGTGCACCCCATGTCCTGTCCGTCTAGGTCCCGGGGCGCCGCTGTGGCGGCCTGGGACCACCGTCCTGGGGGTGACACCCACCGGGGCCCTGCGCGTCCGGCAGGCGGGCGCACAGAGCCTCCGTACGTTCCCGTGGTGGCAATGGATGCCCGGCGGTCTCTCACACCGCAGGTGCCGGATCATGACCGGCCGGGAGCACGCAGAGAAGGAGGTGGGGATCATGCCACCCGCCGGGGAAAGCCTGGCATGTGCCCGGGGGCCGGTAGGCCCCCGGGGTTCCGCAGACCAGGAGGAAGGAAGAGAGACGATGGCAGACGCCGGAACGCAAGGGCAGGGATGCCAGGGCTGCCCCGAGTGGAAGGGCATGGGGTACGCCTGTACCTGCGGGATCACCCGGGGGAGGAAGATCGTGAGCGGTTTGATCCCCCGGTACAGCGTCGGGTCGAAGCGGCCCAAGGGGTATCCCGTGCTGAAGACTACGGAGCGGCAGACCACGGTCCGGGTGTACCGGACGCAGCATGTCGCACAGGACGTGGCCGACAAGCTCAATCAGTGGGCCGGGCAGGAGGTCTGATCATGAAGTACGTCGTCAGCAACCCGGAAGCCGAAGCGATGATCAAGGCTCAGCTTCCGTTCCGCAACCGGTCCGGGGAATGGTCCGGGCAAGAAGGGTGGGGCGGTCCGGACTCGTTCGGCAGTCTGCCTGCCGAGCACCGGGACGCGGTGCGCCGCGCGGTCTATGTGGTCTACAGCTACCTCACCCCGATCGGGTGGGTGACGGAGGCCGGGGAGTTCGTGGTCCCGGACATCGGATACAGCCCGACCACGGGCCAGCATCAGATGGGAACGCTGGACGCCTGGGGAATCCGCCGGTGGCCAGCACGCGGCCGGGAGCTTGTTCCGTCCGGGGGCGGTCCCCGGCGGGGAGGGATAGATCGTGATGACGTTTAGGGCGGGGGATCTCATCTCCTGGAGCATGGAGATCGACGGTCCGTGGATCCGGGTCACCGCGCAGCACGGCGGGAAGGAAGGCCACGGGACAGCCCCGTGCACCGGAGTACTCGGGGCCGACGTAGCGCTCTACCGGGCGGTGCGTGATCTGAACGATCAGCTCGATCCGGCGCCCCTCATCATGGGAACCTGCCCGAACGGCGGTGACCACACCCCGGGAATATCCGACGAATGGGTGGGCCGGTGCACCAAGTGCGGCACCCCCTGTTAAGGGATGATGGGCCCACAACTGAACAGGGATGGCCGCGCCGCGTGTCCACGGGGATGCGGCCGTCCTCGGATCGATAGCTCAGACGGAAGAGCTGCCGGGTGAAATCCGGTGCGCGCAGGTTCGACCCCTGCTCGATCCGCGACGGGTTAGAGTATGGGTTATGCCATACTCTAACCCTGACAAGCAGCGCGCATATCAACGGAACCGTCTTGCCCGGACGCGTGCTGCGTATTTCGAAGGCAAGTCATGCACAAAATGTGGATCAACTGAACGTCTCGAATTGGATCACAAGGATCCAGCTACTAAAGTTGATCACAGGATCTGGTCTTGGAGTGCGATTCGGCGGGAAACCGAATTGGTCAAGTGCCAGGTCTTGTGTCATCCGTGCCATTGGTCCAAGACAAAAGAGGACTTTGGATGGGGTGGTCACGGATCGAATGGGATGTACTCCACGCACAAATGCCGGTGCTCCGAGTGCCGGGCAGAACACGCACGTATCGCCCGGCAAACACGGGCGAACAAGAGATCCACGCACGTGACCGAGACCGATCAAGCAGAGGAATGACCATGGCGACTCCCGTTTCCCCGCTCAAGCTGGTCCGCGAGTTCTTCGGCCTCAAGCTGGCCGACATGAAGGAGATGTACCAGCCGATGTCTGCCGAGGACAAGGCCGACCTGGTCTCGGGTCTGACCCCCGACCCGGAGACCGGCGTTCCGAGCTACACCTACTGACAAAGATCAAAGCCCCGGGCAACCGGGGTCCTTCCTCCGTAGCTCAGTTGGCAGAGCAGCGTCCTGTTAAGGCGCGGTGCGCAGGTTCGAAACCTGCCGGGGGAGCGACGGCCGCCCCGGCCGTGCGGTAAAGCCACCGTCCATGGACGGGGTGCCACCGCCGGGGCGGCCGGTCCCATGACCAAGACCAATCCACAGAGAGGTGATCATGCCTGCGCCTACGATCCTGTATGCGATTGAGTGGTACCCGTACCGGGGTGCCGAGAAGCGCATGGCCTACGCCATGCAACCGGCCGCACACGAGCTGGTGGCGGCCCTGCGCGGATCCGGGGTGACGGACATCGAGTGCGCCCCCGCACGCGGGCAGAGCGGCCGTCACGCCGCGATAGAGGCCCCCGTGGACGAACCCCTCACCGGCGCCGCCGCCGACCGCATCCGTGATCAGTTGCGCCGGGGGGAGTGACCATGGCTGCACGGACCATGATCTACCGGGGCGTCATCGTGTCCGGACTCAGTCTCGTGTGGCTGTCCACCGGCTGGGTCCAACTGCTGGACGTTGAAGACGATCAGGTGAAGTCCTTCGTCTGTGACGTCATGATCAAGAATCTCATGACCGACCCCGTGTTCCCCCCGGATCTTGACGCCCGGGATCTCCGCATCGCTGAACTCGTCTGGACGCAATCACCGTCCACCCCCGAGACCGTCAGCCTACGAAAGATCAGGAAGGAGGCACCATGACGGACAAGATCGCAACCTGGTACGTCGTATCCGTGGCCGAGGACCGCATCGAGACCCCCGAGGA
>Ga0193753_10000472_pt1 | contig 39851 bp, 31 predicted proteins | sample H1c2metaG_FD_144925 | JGI IMG/M metagenome (GOLD analysis project Ga0193753, IMG submission 144925) | Soil microbial communities from a riparian zone of the East river system, Colorado, United States - H1c2 | ecosystem: Environmental > Terrestrial > Soil > Riparian zone | place: USA: East...
TTAATTGATACGGAATTCAAACGTTTCCATCTCCGGCCTTTGCGTGATCTTTACTTTCATGGAGAGGTGCCAAAACTTTCGTATGGACTTCACGGCAACCTGAGGACGATTCAGGTCCTTATCGCTATTGGGTTATTTATGCTGGTGCTGGCAGGCATAAACTACGTCAACCTCACTACGGCGAGGTCAACAATGCGAGCGAAGGAAATTGCTGTGAAGCGCGTCACAGGTTCTTCCGCGGCGCTGTTGCGTGTTCAGCTTATTGGAGAATCAATCATACTTTCCCTTGTGTCTTTGGTGGTTGCCGTGACAACTATGCAACTCTTTTTGCCGTGGTATAACAGGTTGACATCAGTCAATATTCAGATTGCCGAACTGAACCACCCGGTGGTTTGGATTGGAATGATTCTCGCCGGAGTGTTAGTTGGTATTGTTGCCGGAGTGTATCCCGCTTTTTATCTAACGTCGATTCAGCCTGTCCGACTTATTAAAGGATCAGGGGCCACGGGTGAGGGAGGCTCGCTGTTCCGAAGCGGCCTGATGACTTTTCAGTTTGCCTTATCTATTATCATGATCGTGGCCATTATCGTGAATTTCCGCCAACTGCAATATTTGAAAACTAAAGACCTGGGCTTCAACAAAGAAATGGTTATTACTCTTTTTACACCCGCAGAGATGCCAAATGAGTTTGAACTAAGGAATACATTCAGAACGAAATTATTACAGCATGCTGAAGTCGAAAATGTATCCTACTCGTATGGCATTCCTGGCGGCGAGATTGCCGATTTGCCGACAATGGAACTCAACGGCGCTCGCGCGTCAGTCAAAGGTTTGTTTGTGGACGAGGAGTATGTCAAGGTGATGGGAATTGACCTTGTCGACGGCAGGGATTTCACGCAAACTGGTACGGAAGGCTTTCATTTAAGCCGTGAGACGGGCGTAATAATAGTAAACGAGTCGATGGTCCATGATTATAGCCTGGACAACCCTATTGGAAAAAAGATTTATTTTGCTGATCATAAATCAGTCGCTGAAATAATCGGTGTAGTCAAGGATTTTCATGTTCGCTCGCTTCATGACAACATTGAACCGATAATGCTTATGTGGCTCGCTTACCCTGGCCAAGTGGCAAATATTAAAATTGCTTCAGCGAACATTCCCGCCACCTTAAAAGGTATAGAATCCGAATGGAAAAGTGTTTGGGAAGCTGAACCTTTCAACTACGCGTTCCTGGATGAAAGTTTTGACCGGCAGTACAGACGTGATGAGCAGCTCGCCACAGCGATCGGATATTTTACAATTTTGGCAGTAATCGTTGCCTGCCTTGGTCTCTTCGCGTTGTCTTCGTTCACGGTGTCGCGCAGGACCAAGGAGATAGGCGTTCGCAAGACGCTTGGGGCTTCCGTTATTACAATCTATTCTATGTTGTCGTGGGATTTCCTGAAGTGGATACTTCTGGCTCTGGTATTCGCCGGGCCGGTTGCCTGGTACCTGATGCATTTATGGCTGGCGACATTCGCTTATCATATCACCCTTGGTTTCGATGTATTTGTGATAGCCGGCCTTCTGGCGATTGGGATTGCGCTCCTTACAGTAACGGTGCAATCATTAAAGGCGGCAAATGCAAATCCAATTGATTCGCTGAGATATGAATGATCTTCCTAAACCCCCTGGCCCCCTCAAGGGGGGACAATGCACGCACTGAATTCATTGATCATTGCTCATTGCTTCCGTTCCTTGTGGTCAATATAATATAGACTCTTCGGCGAGTTCTGGTGAGCAAATTTTCTTTGGGAGTCTTAAGCGGATTGCTTCAAGTAAGTAGCCGAAGGCCTATAGAACTTTTAAAAATGTAAGTACGGCCATCCAACTCATCACGCCCACAACGCACCATCCGGCAATATGCATCCAACGTGGATGTTGATAGTTGCTCATAATTTTTTTCTGATGTGCTGCAATTAAAATAACAGTGAGTGCGATCGGTAGAATAAATCCGTTGATGGTTCCTGCTGCTAATAAAAGTTTGACAGGATTTCCAAAGTACAAGAATCCAAGTGTTGAAATAATAATAAACAGGGAAATTACAAAGCGTTGATATTTTTCGATCATCGGAAGTGAGCGTAGAAATGAAACAGACGTATATGCACAACCCACGACTGATGTGATGGCCGCACTCGACATTACCACACCGAAAAACTTATAACCAATATTTCCAGCTGCAATTTGAAATACATCCGCCGCTGGATTTTTTTCGCCTAAAATTCCTCCGCCAACGACAACCCCCAATGCCGCTAAAAACAAAACAGTGCGCATCACTCCTGTGATGACAATGCCACTCACAGCACTTCGATTAATTTGCGGAAGATTTTCCTTTCCTTTGATTCCGGCATCGAGCAATCGATGTGCTCCTGCAAAACTGATGTAGCCGCCTACTGTTCCTCCGACCAACGTAACTATCGTCATCACATCAATTTTTTCCGGAATGAAGGTTCGATGGACTGTCTCTAACAGCGGAGGGTCAGAGCTGATCGCTACGAAAAGCGTCAAGCCAATCATAATGAAGCCCAGTACTTTCGCAAACATGTCCATGGCGCTGCCGAACTCTTTAATCCAGAACAGCGCAAGCGCAGCAACACAACTGATTAAGGCTGATGCTTCAACGTTGATCCCGGTCAGAACATTGATGCCAAGTCCACAACCTGCCATGTTTGCAATGTTAAACGCGAGCCCTCCCAGTACGATCAGAGCTGCCAAAAGATGTCCAAGGCCTGGCAACAATTTATTCGCCAAATCTTGTGCTCGCATTTCACTCATGGTTAATACGCGCCAGATATTTAATTGGGCGCCAATATCAAGAAGGATGGTGATCAGTATTACAAAACCAAAGCTTGTTAAAAGCTGTGATGTAAATATTGTAGTTTGCGTTAAAAAACCCGGGCCAATTGCGGAGGTTGCCATCAGGAAAGCAGCACCTAAAATTGCCGATTGTTTTGTAGGAAGTTTCATTTCGCTTGAATTGCCTGAATTGAAATTTTTTCTTGCTTTAACCCTTGATGGATGGCTCGTGAAAATTGCAGTGCATGCTCTCCATCGCCATGAATACAAATAGTTTCTACTTGTATTGATAAAAGTGTCTTGTCAGTAGTCTCAACTTGATGGTGTCGTATCATCTGCAAAACCTTTCTCAATAATTCATTTTCGCTCTGAATGAAAGCCCCTTCCTTTGTTCGAGGTGTTAATGAACCATTAGGCTGATAGGTGCGGTCGGCAAATACTTCATGAGCTGTTTGCAATCCTACTTTTATTGCTTCTGAGATCATGCAGCTGCCGCTTAAGCCGTAGTAAATAAGTTTGGGATTGAAATCAAAAACTGCTTTCGCCAACACATTGCTCATGCCTGGATCTTTAGCAGCCATGTTGTACATAGCTCCATGAGGCTTAACATGGTGAAGAAGGGCACCTGTTTCCTTACAGATTTTGACGATATCATCAAGCTGCTTGAATACGAGACCGTACAGAGCTGAAGCGTCCAATTGAACTGATGTTCTTCCAAAATTTTGCTTGTCATCAAATCCGGGATGTGCTCCTACAGCCACCTGATGTTTCAAGCAAAGTTCAATCGTTGAACGCATGGTATCATGATCACCGGCATGATAACCACATGCAATATTTGCGCTGCTGATGAACTTCATAATGGCTACATCGTGCAGCATACCTTCGCCTAAATCGCAGTTAACATCGATGCTCATCGTTATGGGTTAAAAAAATCCTTTAAATGAACTGTACAAGTTATCTGAATTTGCTTTAGCATTTTGCGTTGCAACAACAGCAAATCCTCAGCGTCCTGTAAACTTATTTTCCGAAAGGAAATCCTCTCACCAACATTGATTTGAACCAATTTCGACCGATCCGCTGCAATGACTTGTGCCACGCGTGGATAACCACCTGTTGTTTGATGATCGGCCATTAATATAATGAGTTGTCCATCGGGAAGAAGTTGCACGGTACCAAATGTTGCTGAAGTTGAAATTAATTCACCATGCTGCTTGCTTAGCACATCGCCTTTCAACCGATAGCCCATCCTATCACGCACACGCGTCATTGTGAAAAATTCTTTCATCAACTTCTCTTGCGATGATGAATGGAGCCAATCGAATTCAAGGCCACGAAGAAATTGAATATTTTCAGCCTCTTTGTAAAAATCAAAGACATTGGCTCGCCACGGAAACATTTTGGTTTCATCAATGATGGAGACGTCGTTTTTGAATTCAATGACATCGCCTTTCTGAAGAGATCTTCCATTCCACCCGCCAGCATGCGCTTTTTGATTTGTGCTGTTGCTATTTAACCAAGGTGACAAACTGAATCCGCCATGAATAGCGATATAACAAAATACACCTTTCGCAACTTTTGTGAATTTCAATTCAGTTCCTGCTGATACAGTGATCGATTGATTGACTGGAACAGGCCTTCCGTTTAGTTCAGCATAAAAATTTGCACCGCTTATTGCAATTAGTGCGGGCTTTTTAAAAAGTAAAACGGATGCAGGAAAACACAATTCCAATACTGCTTCATTCAATTCATTTCTAACCAATGCATTCGCAACATGCATGGCAACCAAGTCCATCGCTCCACCTGGATTAATTCCCAAATGTTGATGACCATATCGTCCAGTATCCTGGAAGGTATCGGCGATACCCGCTTTGATTACTTCCATGCTCATGAATCAAGCACATTAAATGTTGATTGATCGAATGATAGGAATTCTTCCTTTGCGATGGGAACAAATTTTACCTGATCCCCGGGTTGAAATAGTACAGGTTGAGCCGCGCTCAAATCAAAAACCGCTAATGGAGTTCTGCCGATAATATTCCAACCTCCTGGAGAATTAAAAGGATAAATCCCCGTTTGCTCACCGGCTATTCCAACACTTCCTGCCAACACGCGTGTTCGGGGAGTTGATATTCGAGGGGTAGCAATGCGAGGATCTACGGGACCCATGTACGCAAACCCGGGAAGAAATCCGATCATGAAAATGTGATACGACTTTGATGTATGTAACGCGATGAGCTCTTCAAAAGAAATGTTTTTTTCCTTTGAAATTCTATCTGCATCCCATGCAAATTCTGCATCGTAACATACCGGAACATTAACTTGTCGTGATGGAATAATCGTTTCCTCCTGGATTTCAGACATTACCTTTTCTATCTGACTTTTCATCCAGTCGAAGGCTGAGAATTGTTGTTGCCTGATTATCACAACATCATACACAATACTGATGGTAGCATAGGCGGGAACAATATCCAGCCATGAAATATGACGATTCTTCAAAAGCTGATGATAGAGATGAAATACTTTTTTGTTGACATCCAAGTCGATGGAATCGCCAACACAAATTGTTAGCATATTTTCACTAACGGGCTTGATAGGATAATGAGCAGGAGCTTTCACAGAAAAAAATCAACTGTAAAAGATAGGGATAATTCTCTCAGTTTATCCAGACTGCGCAGATGTTTCCGTAATTCGTTGCATGAAAACTCAAGCGCGTATGAAAGCTGTGTTAGATCACTACTCTGAACAGGAGCCAGAGTATTACACCGAACTTTCGGATGCATACTTGACCGCCGGTAATATTGATGTTGCTGAAAAACTTCTCAAAAAAGCCAAGAGCATCAGTCCGGAATCGATGTTTCAGTGTACATTTTGTCTTCACTGTCTTGGTAATACTTCTTCAATTTCATTTTTTCTAGCAATTGCCAAAATCGTTCATCTTTATTAAATAATGCGTTGAGTGGATAGCGTACGCAAAACATAATGCTACCAGCTCTTTTTTCATAGCAGGAATTAAGATGATAAAATGCTTTATCCATGTCTCCCAAAGCTGCATAACCATTACTCAATTCGCTCTCCAGATCGACGTTTGCGTCGCATTCGGCCCGCTGGTGAAGCTGCTCAATATAATGATAAGCCTCTTCCCTCCTGCCAAGAAGTCCTAATATGATGGCGCAACCGCTAACACCTTTGCCCTGTTGATTTACTTGCTGCCGGATCCGGTCCCAGTACTCAAACGATTTTTGCAGTTCTCCCTTCGCCTGGTACACAAAAGCCAATTTTTCCAACGGAGTTCTCCAGGCGGGATCCATTTCAACTGTTTTCTTCAGCTGCTTTTCCGCCTCGTCAAGTCGCTGTGCATAGAGCAATGCTTCGCCCAGTTGTTTATTCTTCATCAACGAAAGCGGGTCGGAACGAAGCGCGAGTTCTGCCTCAATCACCATGCATTTTTTATCGTTGATGATCGAGTAGTATTGGGATGCCACATAATGCGCGTCGGAACAATCGGGAGCGATCAACAGCGCTTTGTTAATGTTATTAATAGCATCGTCAAACTTAAACTCGAAAAATAGTTGCATCATAGCCATCGAGATATAGGCTTGCGGTAATCTACTGTTTAGCCGGATAGCATTTCGCGAGACTGTTCTCACTTTTTCGATCACGCTGGCAGAATTGATATTGCCAGTTGCTGCCAAGGCCGCATAACTGGAAGCAAGCATAGCGTGAGCGTTGGCGTAGTAAGTGTCTAAAGTAAGGGCCTTCTCAAAGAGTTGAATGGCGGTATGATAATCCGTAGGAGTTCCTTTATTGAAAAAAAATAGTCCTTTCAGATAAAGTTCGTAAGCAGCTACGTTGTGAGAAGATTCTGACAATTCCGTTGTTTTGCTCACAAGTTGCTCCCGCATTCGGTTGGCAATAATGCTGGCAATTTCGTCCTGCAATTCGAAAATGTCATTAAGGTTTCTGTCGAATGTTTCCGACCATAGCTGATAACCATCCGCCGTGTTCACCAATTCGGCGTTGATACGAACTCTGTTCCCGGATTTTCGTACACTTCCGGCGAGCACCTTGCTCACGTTAAGGGCTTTGCCGATATCACGGACATCTTGATTCTTGCCTTTAAAACTAAAAGCAGATGTACGGCAGGTCAGTTGCAGTCCATCAATTTTCGCGAGCGCATTGATAAGCTCCTCGGCAATACCGTCACTGAAATATTCATTATCGGCATCGTTGCTCATGTTGACAAACGGCAAAACGGCCAGCTTACTCTTTGCATCTGCCAATTTAACTTTTACATCGGTGCGCTGAGGTACGGCTAGTCCTTCATTGATAATCGCGAAAATTTCTACCGGCCTTAGAACATTCTTCAGTTCAAATAAACCCATCGAAAGTGTATTGACCTGGGGTTGATTCTTTATTTCATCGAACACCTTATCGGAAATAAATACAGACCCGGCCACTGCTGACGATTCTATCCGCGACGCTATATTCACGCCATCCCCGTAGACACCGCTCTCATCCATGCTGATGTCTCCGAGATGAATACCAATCCTCAATGGAACTTGCGGTTCTTGTCGAAACAACAATTGCATTTCAAGTCCTGCGTTCACGGCATGAATAGCACTGGAGAAAATACTGAGCGTGCCATCCCCATAATACTGAATGATCTTACCTCCATGGTTCGCCATCGATGTTTCAAAAACGTCTCTATGCCGAGTCCGGCGGTCGATTGCCGCTCGCTCATTTTTTTGCATCAGAGCAGTATATCCCTCCATGTCTGTAAACATAATAGCAGCCAATTGGCGGGTAGTATTCATAGTCAGCTTAAACAAATTACATTAAAATGAGTAACCGTTTTTGTGAACATCGTCCTTTCGTCTTTAAGCGGGGATTCATTTCAAACATTTTTCTCTGTCGAATCCCACCAAACGCGCCGATCACCGGATCTATAAAACAAAATCATCAAATCACTTGTAAGATCTTTTTGATGCGATCTTCTTAATAAGTACGAGCCAAGGTTTGGTTTGTAATTAATATATAAACAATACAAATTAATTCTTTGTCAGTTTGTTTTCGAAGCTGTCAAATTTTGAAAGACGCTTTGCCGCGACCGAATCGAAGGGAAAATAGTCCAACACATCATATTTCCATATGTTGGTTGGAAAGATCACCACAAGATTTGCCGTTTGTTTACCTATATTCTTAAAAGCATGAGGAACACCCTCCGGAATATTCACGATATAGGGTCCTTTCATGACAAACATCGTATCGGCAAAGGCATAGAGTATTTCACCCTCCAGTAACACATGTGACTCCTCCCCCTCGTGAGAGTGCATTGGTGGTGCGCCGTTCGGGAAAGTTTCCGTTATCCCAATGGTCAAATTGCCATAGCCATGCCGTCGACCTTCCATCACGTGCACATATTCGCCGGGACCGGGGTTGATGACAGGTAGCTCCTCCACCTTAGCGATGTAGTCGGAATAATACTTCATGTCCGCCGGTTTGAAGGGTCCGGGCACGGTTCGTCTTTCCAACACTTTTAACTGATGATGTTGAGCATTTAATAGCCGAATGACTGAATCCGGAATAATCGTATTCTCTTTCACCAGGTTAAGTATAGAGTATACTTCCTTTGTTTTATTAATTGAAGTTGCGTCTGGCTTATCATTCGGGTTCTTGTTTGCACAGGAACTTAGAAGTGCCAAACCGATCACCATCACAAATAATGATTGTATTTTCATGGGATGTATCAAGTGTTTTTACAAATCGTTGATGTGATTATGCAGAGGTAGTATCGTCGGGGGTGCTGGTGTCCCTCCTACTTTTGTCAGAACCGGCAACATCACCGCGCCAAACGCATTAAAGTGTGCTTCACTTTCCCAGATATCGCATACAAACATACCTTTGCCATTTGGGGCTGCTGCATGAAATAGCAGCCCTGGATAGCGGGCTTTACGCAAGGGTTCCGTTTCAATAAGAATATTGTTGTATTGTTCCACAGTTAAATGTGGAAAATTGAAATTGACGACGATCTTTTTCATATTTTCTAATTTTATTTGGTGCATTTAATTTTTTCCGGCCATCATGACTTCCATATCTTCCGCCGTTGGTCCATATATTGATGGGTTTCTGACACCCATCTGCCTATAGTAGGTACTTAACTGGCCACGATGATGAATAATGTCGAACATCATCATCCAAAACATATCACGCATGGGATAGGCAAATAACTTGTTTCCATCCAGGCGAAAGTCAATCACTTTTTCATTCCAGATTGTATCATCTGTCGCCTGCAGTTTCTCTACCAGCCGCGTTGCATATGTTTCAAAATAAGTAGCGGCATCCTCAATGCTGTTGTACGTTTTACCGGTCGTCTCTGCGGCGACAAAGCTGGTGGTTGCTTTGCAAATCGATTCCGCATGAGGGAGCATATGTCCGATAATTTCTGCGGCCGACCTTGCTTTTCCGTCACACCGATAAGATAATTTTGACATATCTCGTGGCAGGGCCTTTACGGCTCCAGCAGTTTTTTTCATTTCACTTTGCCACGTTTGTATAAAGAATTCTTTGTTTGTCATCGATGAACTTTTACGATTGTGAAGTATGTCCAAAACGTTAGTGCTATTTATTACTTAGCCTGTTTGTAAAACTCGATCGTAGGCACACCTTCAACACCCGCGCTCTTCATCAGTTTTTTCTTCGCTTCAGAATTGATAGCGGCTTTTGCTTTAACCATATCTGTAACTGCAAATACAATATGAACGATGTTTGGATCGTCGATGCCACGAGCGAGCACTCTGTCCACCATGCCTTCACTTGCCCTCCTTGCCTTACCCTCTCCGTCATATACCTTCACCCATGCGTCAAAGTCCTTTACCTTATGTGTTACCATTATTCGGTCTTTCGTATTTATTTTTGAATCCTCATTCCTGACTACATTGTAGTAGAAAAATTCCGGTGCACTGGTGACTCCGGCCTTCTCCATAGTTTCTTTAAGGTCAGGCAGGACGGTAAAAGCTTTTGCTTTTTGAACATCACTTATCTTCTGCACTATTAGAAGCTGGTTGGGATTGTCAATTTCCCGGAGCAAATCCAGGTCGGTTTGACCATACTCTTTTCTGACAGAACTGTGGGCATCGAATGCCGGCTTCCATTTTTCGTAATTAGCAACAGTGTGCTTAATCAACATAACTTTAAAGGGAGCAATTGCTGCTTCTCTTTTATTTCCAGTATTGCTACTGAAAGAGAAAAGCATAGTACTGATGCATAATGCCAGCACAAGTTTTAATAGAGGATCTTTCATGTTGTTAATTTTTTATAGTGGTGAAGAAATTACTCTTTGCAGTCCACCCGATAGATGGCTGTCGCTATAAACATACCTCAGGGATGTTATGGATTGACTTTGTTCAGGACGAACACCGTCTAAAATTGTCCGAACGAAGGATTTACTTATCCGCGTGCCAGGCTGTCGAAAGAAACCAAACCTTTCGCCTACATCGCTATCGAAAACCTAATAGGCTACTTTCTCCAGTTTAAAATCAAAGAAAATACGGGTGCCATTTTTATTTTCTTCTTTCATGGAGCCATTCAACTGGCGTGTGAGAAGGGATACCAATTGTCCACCGAAACCAGTGCCGTGGGTTATGCCAGATTTACCCACGCCATTGTCGGAGACTTCTAAGTGTAAAACACCGTCTGTTTGTTTTTCTAGTTTAATACGAACTGTTCCATTTTGGCCAGGAAAAGCATATTTGATTGTATTGGTTAATAGTTCATTGACAATTAACCCAAGTGGTACTGCCGTGTCGATATCAACGTCTAATTTTTCCATAGCGAATTCCACGCTCACCCTGCCGTGGGCACCAAAGGAATCCAGGATGCTCTCACTCAGGTTGACGAAATAATCTTTCATTTCAATCGCGCCGAGGTTTTCGCCCTGATATAATTTCTGGTGTACGATGCCGATTGAATGTACCCTGTTTTGTCCTGCGAGCATCGCTTCTTTGGTGTTGGGGTCGTCGATCTGGGCACTTTGCAAGGCTAGCAAACTGCTCACTACTTCAAGGTTATTTTTTACGCGATGGTGAATCTCTTTCAACAGCAATTCATTCTCCGCATTTTTTGCTGCCAGAAGTTTGTTGCTTTTACTGCGGCTTCTAAGGTTTCGGTGGCCCAAGACAAGAAATCCAGCCAGCAAGACCGCTACACCGGAACTCAGCCACTGTACTTTTTTTTGTTGCGAAATTTCACTTTGTTGCGCAGCTATGGTGGCTTCTTTCTTTTCAGCCTGATATTGCGTAAGCAGTCTCGACATCGTAGTATCACTTTGGACGGAAGCGACGCGGTCTCTCATCAACCTTGCTTTTTTATGATATTCAAGAGCCAGCTGATAGTTGCCGAGTTTTTCGTAGATCGTGCTGACGTGCTCATAGTTTTCAGTAAGGTTAGTCAGGTTACCGTCTCGCTCCTGTAGCCGTACCGTTTCAAGCTGGTATTTCAAGGCATCGCGATAGTTGCCCGTGCGCATATTTACTTCACCAAGGTTGGCAATGGCAACCGCAATGGCGTTGACATAATTAATTTTGCTGGCAACATCATACATATAATTATAGTCTTCTAGGGCCTCGTGGTAACGTGTCAGTCGTTTCAGCGCATTACCACGGCCGCCAATAAAATGAATCAGGAACACGGGATCAAACTTAAGTAACTGACCTGCTTCCACGGCTTTGCTATAGAATTCGAGCGATTGCCTGTTACTATCCATTGCGATGTAAACGTTGCCGAGGTTAAACCATGCATATGCCAATTCGTTTGGAAAGTTATTCTTTTCACACAGGTCCATCGACTTCTTTGCATAGTCCATAGATTCCGTCATTCTTCCCTGCCGCCACAGTCCATCTGATATTCGTTCATACGCCACGGCAATACCTTTCTTATCGTCGAGCTGCTCCATTAACCGCAAACCATTGAGGTCAGCTCCCATTGCTTTTTCCTTTTCTCCGGTCCTTTTAAGCACCCAGGACAATTTGAAAGAAGCATGAGCCTGACCATTTTTATTATTCACTGTTAAATATCCTGTAATAGCTTTATTTAGAAAAAGCTTTGCTGAATCAAATTTCAGCAAGAAGGAATGCATCTGGCCTTCCATTTCATAAAAAATAGGCTGCCAATTAGTATCATTCATTTCGTCAGCCAGCTGAGCACCTTGTTTTGCATAGGCCAACGCGGAATTCAAATTTCTGGCAAAGGCCATCTTCACCAGCAGCGAGAGAATTTCCAGTTTTTCGGTGTCTGATTTTTCAGCCTTAAGCTGCCGCTCCAACTTTTCATAAGGGGTTTTCTGCCCATATATAAATGATGATGATAACAGAAGAAAAAGAAAGGAGATTTTTTTCATGTTTCAATCCGGAGTGTTTTTCCGTGTTCCGCTATTACAATGTTTGAATACGTTGCAGCAATTGTTCTTTTAATCCCGCGCTCAGGGGTATTGGTTTTTGAGCAATCATAACATAGCCCTCAGTAACTTCATCTATTTGAGCAAGATTTACGACATACGAACGGTGCGAGCGAAGAAAAATACTACTAGGCAATTTCTCCTCAATCGTTTTAAGCGTGATGCAAAGCACGTACTCTTTGTTCTTGGTAAAAATTCGACTATAGTTCCGATCAGCTTCGATGTACAATATTTCGGCGATAATAATTTTTATCATTTTTTCCTTGTGCCTGACGAATATCCGGTCCTTTAATATCAAAGGCCGTTGATCGTCCGCGTTTTCAGCAGGTGCATCAGCGTGAGGTCCAGTTTCAATTTCCGCCATGCGGCTGATCGTAAGTTCGATGGCCCGTTGAAGGTCCAGTTGTTTGTAAGGTTTTGCAATAAAGGCATAAGGTTTTGTTACTTTAGCTCGACTAAAAGTAGCCTCATCCGCATTCGCAGTAAGATAGATAATGGGTATGTCGGCAACTCTCTGTATTCGTAGCGCCGTCTCTATCCCATCGAAATTACCTTTGAGATTTATGTCTAGCAAGATGATATCGGGTTTATTTTCTTCCACGTGTACGATTGCTTCCTCACCACGGGGCAATAGGCCTGTCACTTCGTAGCCAAGGCTGGTGAGTTGCATGGAAATTTTAGCACCGATAATCATTTCGTCTTCGACGATCAGAATTTTAATCAGCGTATCCATTAATGAGCGTTTTAGGCTTAACGTGAGTTAAAACGGTAGATGATCCCGGAAGTTTTCCGGGCCTACAATAATGACAAGAAAGATAGTAACTGTTAACGAATTAATGGAGGAGATACTCGGAGATAGTACAGGGCCGCATGGGACAGGCAATTGTGAATCCACCGGCCGTGAGGAACTGTTGGATGCAACAATGGTAACGACGCCCCCTCTTTACACGGTTAGTTTCCACTCCGGTCTTTCATAGTGGCACGTATATCCACCCGGATGTTTCTGCAAATAGTCCTGATGTTCGATCTCGGCATTCCAGAAATCTGTCTCAGGAACGACTTCAGTTACTATCTTTCCCGGCCACTTGCCGGAAGCTTCCATTTCGGCAATTAATGCATTCGCCGTATCGCGTTGCTCTTCGTTTGAATAAAAGATAGCAGATCGATAAGAGCTGCCAATATCGTTACCCTGGCGATTGCGCGTGGTTGGATTGTGGATTTGAAAAAAATACTGCAATAGCTTCCGGTAAGACATAATTGAAGGATCAAATTGTATTTCGATGCCTTCGGCGTGCGTGCCATGATTTCGATAGGTAGCATTCTGAACGTCGCCGCCGGTATATCCAACAACAGTGGAAATAACTCCAGGCTGATGTCTAAACAATTCTTCGACGCCCCAGAAGCAGCCACCAGCTAATATTGCTTTGTCAGCACTCATATCGTCTTTAACGCTCACATTATCTCTTTAAATTGAACTTAATATACGGTTAGTTAACCCGTAATCGCTATGAATAACTAATCATTGGTTATCACTTCAACTTATACGCACAAATTGAGTTGCTCATCATCTGTGGGACGTACAAGGTTTTTGTCTTAGAATCGTAACCGAGATCTGCAGCATTGATTTTTTGACCGCGAGTATCGAGCAAACTTTGTTTTGATCCGTCTGATTTGACAAAATAAATGGTGCCTTCCCACCCTGTTACGAGAAATTCGTTCGGTGCTACCATCTCAATTCCGTCCAGTCCGCCTTCGAGTCCTTCTGCTATCACCGTTAATTTCTTATTTGCGTCTGACTTATGGAACGTGGTGCCCGCGAGAATGTAGAGATCGCTCCCGACAGCAAGAAGACCATTGATGTCGGTCAGGTTCTCTAGATAAACAGAAGCTTTCCCATCTGCGATTTTGTGCACTTTTCCTGTCTTTGAATCACTCACATAGACAATGCCCTTCGGATCAACAGTAACGTCATTAAGCATCTGCGATCCGTCTATGGCAACGCGGTTGAGAATTTTTCCGGAACTGATATCGATAATGGCGACTGAACTGTTCTCGGCAGCATAAAGCTTATCTTTGTATTGTCCAAGACCTTTGGTTGCAGTAAGGCCGGTCACCCAATCATTCTTAATCATCTTTCCATCAAGGCCAACTTTACTGACTGAGCCTTTTCCTTGAGAATCGAAAGGTCCGATGTTCGACACATACAGGACTTTTGCTTTCGTGTCGAGAAGGGCAGACTCAGGGTGATTAAGTGTTGAATCGCTTAACCAAAGTTTTTCAAGTGAATGTTGCGCGAATACTTGAATAGATACAAGTAAAGTGAACAGGAAGGCAGATGTCGTTTTCATGAATTGAGGTTTTGCTAGCGCAAGATACAAGATAGTTAACGATTGCCCATGCGTTGTGATAGCCGGTCAAAATTGGTGCATTTCATTTAAGGCTGATGACGCAAGAAACCTATCCTTCACGTATGTGACATTGACTGGAGACACTATTTTCTAAAATAATGAACGCTTCCAGCATTGTGTCGCCCCGAGATCATGGACCCAACCTTATAGCGGTGGACACAAGCCTGTTGCCGTATCCACTCTTTTTGGTACATTAAATCAATATTGACTGCCGTAAAGCGGAATGCAATACTTATGAAAAAGACAATAACGCTAGCTTTCTTTGCCGTGCTGATGATTACAGGCCAGCTTATAGCACAGCCTGCAAAGCACGTTATCTTTCTAACCATCGATGGATTCCGTCCTGATTTTTACCTTGACAGCGAATGGAAAATGCTTAACATTCGCGCGCTGATGAAAGACGGTGCTTATGCCAAAGGCGTAAATAGTGTGTTCCCTTCGGTTACTTATCCGTCGCATACCACGATCATCACAGGTGTCCAACCAGTGAAGCACGGCATTTACTATAACACCATTTTCACTCCAGATGGCGCGAAGCAGCAACCTTACTGGCAGGATAGTTCCATTCATGTTCCCACAATCTGGAAAGCGGCCAAAGAAAAAGGGATGACTGTTGCATCACTCTATTGGCCCGTATCCGCGAACGCCCCTGCGGAGTACAACATTTCCGACGTTGGCAGCATGGGCGATTCGATCTGTGAGCAATATTCTTCACCGCCTGGCTTTTATGCTGAGGTGAAAAAAGAAGTGTTTGGAGGAGTTGATAAGATCGATAAAGGAAAAAATCAGAACATCGCGAAGATCGCCGCTTACGTGATCAAGAAAAGCAGACCCGCGTTGATGACGATCCACGTATTCACTACCGATGGCGCTCAACATAATGCAGGTCGCCATGGAATACAAGTACAGGAAGCTGTGGCTGATGCTGATGCGGCCGTCGGTATACTCATCGACGCTTTGAAAAGCGCAGGTATCTGGGAAACCACGGTGCTATTGGTTGGGGGTGACCATGGGTTCTATGATGTGAAGAAGACGATCTCGCCCAATGTATGGCTTAAAGGAGCTGGGTTGATCAACGACCTCAAAACCGGAGACTGGAAAGCGCAATTCAATACAGTAGGCGGATCTGCTTTTCTATATCTGAAAGATCCTTCCGACAAAGCAACCGCGGATAAAGTAAAGGCATTGTTGGAAGCACAACCCGATACTACCAAACAATATTACCGCATCATCAGCAGAGTGCAATTGGACAATGGTGGCTACAATCCGAATATTGCCTTCGCACTTACAGCAGAGCACGACGCCGCGTTCAATGCTACTACTACGGGCGTTGCCATAACGTCCGGCAAAGGCGGCACACATGGTCACTTCCCGGATACAAAAAATATCCGAACTGGCCTTGTCGCTCACGGTCCGGGTATACGCAAAGGTGCCGTGATCGATGAAATGAATTTGTGCGATATGACGCCGATCATGGTAAAGCTTCTTGGCATTCCGTTTCCCAAAGTGGATGGAAAAATACCGGCGGGATTGTTAGAGAACGACTGATCATGCAACGAAGAGATTTTCTAAAAACTACAGGCGCTATCGGAGGCGTGATTGCCGGCAGCAAGTTCAACGCATTGGGTCAAATATATCAGTCAGCTCCGCCCGCGCCAGCCTGGTACGATAAAACTATGCGATGGGCACAACTCGCTTTTGTTGAAAATGATCCCGGTCAGTTCGATCCTGACTTTTGGCTAAGGTATTTTAAACGCATTCACGCCGATGGCGCATTGCTGTCGGCTGGAGGTGTCGTTGCATTTTACCCAACCAACATTCCTCTTCACCATCGCAGCGATTATCTCGGCAATACCGATCCGCTTGGGTACCTCGTCAACGGCTGTCGTAAAATGAATATGTCAATTTTATTGAGGACAGATCCACACGCAGCCCGCCAGGAAGTTTATGATGCCCATCCCGACTGGATCGCGGTAAGCGTCGATGGAAAGAAACGACGCCATTGGGCCAATCCTGAGTTATGGGTAACCTGTGCGTTGGGTCCTTTCAACTTCGATTTTATGACGCTCGTGAACGCCGAAATCATGGATCGCTTTCAACCCGATGGAATTTTTTCCAATCGCTGGAGTGGTCACGGCATTTGCTATTGTGAACACTGCCAAAGCAGCTTCAAATCCTTTTCCGGAGGACTCGACCTTCCAAAATCAACACACAACGCACTGAGTACAGCTATGCCGGCGGGCGATCTCAACGATCCCTCCTACGTAAAGTATCGCGTGTGGCGGACCGAGCGCTTGAAAGAACTTTGGTTCCTCTGGGATGGAGAGATCAGAAAGAAAAAATCCACCTCGCGCTTTATTCCCAACGGCTTTCCCGATAAACTCATCACTGGCAAACAATCTGATTTTTTCATAGCCGATCAACAGGCAAGAAGCGGATATATTCCACCTTGGGCAAATGCTAAGCACGCGAAAGAACTTCGCGCCACGATGGGCATGAAGCCACAAGTAGGCCTGTTTAGTGTGGGTGTAGAAGAATCATATCGATGGAAAGATTCAGTTCAGACGGACGCCGAAATTGCGGTCTGGGTAGCGGAAGGGGTTGCCAATGGATTGCGTCCTGCCTTTGTAAAATTCGGCGCAACGATCTTTGATAAAAGGTGGATGGATGGCGTCGCCGCGCTTTACGAGCGTTGCTATCAGCATGAAAAGTATCTCATGAATACAGCCTCCCTTGCTACCGTTGGGCTGGTATACTCGGAAGCAACGGAACAAAATTATGGTACCCAAAATTGGCAGAAGAACTTTAAAGATCATTCCTATGGAATGTACCATGCTTTGATTGAGGACAGGATGCCTTTTGAAATGGTGAATGACCGGCTGTTCGATGCAGAAAACCTCAGTCCTTTCAAGCTGCTAATACTTCCTAACATCGCAGCCTTGTCCGATTCGCAGTGTGATCAGCTGAGAGCTTTTGTCAAGCGTGGTGGAAGCATCGTCGCTACCTATGAAACATCATTGTATGATGAAACGGGTAAACCGCGCGGTAACTTTGCACTGAAAGATCTTTTTGGTGTCAGTTTTGAGAACAAGGTAGAAGGGCCATTGCAGAACAGCTACCTCAGGATCAAACCGGATGTCAATGGCAAATTCCATCCCATTACAAAAGGATTGGAAAATTCGTTCCGTATTATCAACACCACCCATCAGGTCAGCGTAACCACGAGTGCTGATTTTCCCAGTCCCGTGACAATCGTTCCAACCTATCCCGATCTTCCTATGGAAGATGTATACCCCAGGACAAAGGATGCTGACAATACATCACGGGGTGTCTATGCGCATGAGATCGGAAAGTCACGTGTTGTGTACTTTCCCGGCGATATCGATCGGGCCTTTTGGCAAATTCTAAGTGACGATCACGGCAAGCTAATTCGAAATGCTGTACGCTGGGCGTTGAATGATGAACCCATCGCACTCGTATCCGGCGTTGGGTTAATCGATGTCACGGCATGGAAGCAAGAGAAGTCGATGACCGTCCATTTAGTGAACCTCACCAACCCGATGATGATGAAGGGACCCTTCCGCGAATTCATCCCGATCGACGCAACAGTGTCGATCAAAGTACCTTCGACAATGAAAGTAAAAAGTGTAAAACTTTTGTTCCAGCAGCGCGAGGCCCTGTACAGAATGCAAAACGGAATGATCTCTCTCGACCTTTCACGCATCAATGACCATGAAATCATCGCCATCGATTTTACATAAGGTCATTAAAATTAATATTTATGTTTACACAGATGCTAAAATGATAGCTGTCGCAAATGGAAGATGCAGAAGGCAGCCCGCTGGTTGCGACCAATGGTAATCTGTACGAAAATGGGGTTACTTCCACAGCGACAACAGCACCCGTATTGGCAAAATTCATCAAGACCGATCTCCCCGAGATCGAGTCTGTAGTTAGGATTTTTCATTCCAACAGAAGTAAGATTTTTCACCATGGGGGAAAGTCATTTTATGAAACCGGAATGTATGATACCGATAGTTCAATCTTTAACGTTTTCACTTTTCCCTTACGCTCTTTCCCGATAGAGTAAACCTCTCAAGCATAGATCGCCTTTTCCTAGTTTACTGGTTTTCACTTGACCCAGCGCTTGACCTCAATACCAATTATGTTCTTGCTGAATTGACGGACGTAATATTTCTCCGCATAACGTTTGTTGGCTTACTGGGCGAGTAAGCCAAATTTGTTACCCTCAGCGATTTGGCCTATGAATCTCGGTCTTAGAATTTCACCACCCTCCTCACAATACGCTGATTCCCTACTTTGATTTTAATAACATACACGCCGGCAGGTGAATTTCCCAAATTCAACCTCCCATCATTATCCATCATCGCACCTGCTATCGCCCTTCCATCAATACTAAACACCTGCACCTGCGCATCTTTTGCAAAACTATCATTCAACCGAATCCGATAGATCCCTGTAGATGGATTGGGATAGATAGAAAAACCAGCTTCCAAATCTTCAACCCCTGTCACCTTGCTATTCGTAGTATAGCTCCAAAGCTGCACACCATTGGACTGCGTGTCAGCATAAAAAACCAATTTATCATTAACATCAATGAAGCCAAACGGATTCGAATACTCAGGACCAGGAATCACATCTACTAGCAGCTTGGTGTTATCGACCGACCCATCCGTACTCCAAACTTCGAAGCCATGCTCCGGTGTGTAGGCTTGAAAGTACAGCTTATCATTCAGCGACTTAAAACTAGCGGGAAGCGAGCTCCCCTCGCCCGGAACAATGTCCTTAAACAATGTCGTACTCTCCGGGGTGCCTGACGTTCTCCACAACTCAGTACCGTGTACACCATCGCCGGCAACGAAGTATACATGGTCTTGAAAAACGCCAAACTCACTGTTATATATACTTCCCTCAGATCCCGGAAAAACGTCTTTTACTAGCGTGGTGCCAGCTTCTGTTCCATCGGAAATCCACATTTCGCGTCCGGTAGCATCGTCTGTCGCCGCAAATACCACTCTGTCATTGAACGGCGTTAGTCCCATCGCGCCAGATGACTTGCTCCCGTTTATATCCTTGATCATTTTGGTTCCCGCTGCCGTGCCATCGCTAACAAAGACTTCAACTTCGCTAGCCTCTGTACCAGGCTGCCCCACAAAATATACTTTATCACCAACCGCTGTCAGTTCATTCATGTCAACCATGTCAGCGACCTTGACCGTTCCCGCGACTGTCCCGTTGCTCATCCACAAGTCTTCGCCTTCGTTGGACAGAGAGAAGTATAATCTGTCAGTACCCATGGCCATTTTTTCAAGCTTGAATCCGTAACCATACATACTCATTCCAAAATTCATTAGCTCTTGAGTTCCCGCTGGTGTTCCATCGCTGATAAATAAAGAACTGGTGAAACCTGGATTCGTCACATGAAAGAAGCACCGTTTGCCGTCACTGTGGCGAACGATGATTGGTCCGGTCTTGACTTCTGTAAATGAAGTGATCGGGGTAGTGCCCCCTTCGGTGCCATCAGACCTGAAAAACTGCATCTTTCCGTTGGTGTCAATCGCTGCAAACACAAGCATTCCGTTGATTTCGATCACATTATAAGCAAAGCCCGATGCCGCCCCGGCGGTTAAATTTTTTAACCGGCGTGTACCCTCTACGGTGCCGTCGGTGACAAACGGCTCGATGCCGGCCACAGCGTCCCGGACCGCAAAAATTGTCTGCGCGCCGTTAGTGATCAATGGTGTATTCGTCAAACCAGATACCGTGGTGTTAATGTCCTTCACCATATAGGTGCCAGTCACCGTTCCGTCTGACGTCCAGAGCTCCGAGCCCAAATCGGAGATGCGTCTGAAATAAATCTTGTCCTTAAATTGAATCATCGGACATGAAGTTTGATTATCCAGTAGCTTGACCGTAGTCGCCGCAGTGCCTTCCGTTACCCAAAGAGTTGATACTATTGGACTGTTGAATTTAGACTGGAAGAAAATCTTTCCTGTCGTAGTTGCGCTTGAGTTTAAATCCATCTCCGGAACGAAAAGGCCTGGTCGGTTCATCGGACCACCGACAGACTTCAGCATTTGGTGAAGCCGGGTAGTCAGATTTAGCTTGTAAAGGCCAGTGCCATCTACACCATCTCCGAGGGTCAGATAAAGAAAACCATCTCTGGCGACAATTTCTGATGGAGAAAAATACTTGGCAAAACCTATATCAAATATGATAGACGTCTTTGCAGCAGTTCCGTCCGACTCCGCGATGATGAATCGATAATTGTCCGTTTCAAAAAATGTAAAGTACATTTTACCATTGTACGTGAATCCCTGGCCATAACTCACAAGTCCTCCTTGAAGCGACATCACCGCTACAGTACCTGCTACCGTGCCGTCGGACTTCATCAAGCCGCTGTAATTTGGACTAAATGGCCCCCTTGCAATGAAATACAGTGCGCCATTGTATTCCATGAATTGCGTAGGGTGCGCCGTGCCGTTTGGCCCGCTGCCGTTGCCGTCTATTGACTCGGTTATCGGAAACGTTCCATCGGCAGTCCCATCACTTCTCCAAACGTGGGACGAGTTTTTGCCGACCGGCTGACATGAAAAGTATACCAGTCCGCCTGCCACGGTCAAATTTGCAGGTTGGTTCGAAATCTTAATATCACCTTTCACCAATACGGTACCAGATAACGATCCATCACTCTTCCATAATTGCAGGTTGTCAAGACTTTTTCTGAGGAGATAAATATAATTGCCATCTGCAACCACGTGAGTTATTCCCGTTCCTAGCGTGGTGGTAACCGGAAAAGTTCCTGTGGGCGTACCATCGGTCACCCACAATTGCTGACTTTTGATATTGTCGTTCGCGGTGAAGTACACTTTTCCCTTATACTGAACAAAGTTTGATATCGAAGACGACGCAGCGCCAAGGTTGATATCCTTGACCAACATGGTTCCCGCCTCGGTACCGTCAGTCTTCCATAGCTCACGTCCCAAATGCTTACTCTCAGCCACGAAGAATAACTGATCTTCGAGCGCAAAGAAAGTTTGCGGTAGGGAACCTACCGCTGCCCCGGTTCCGAGCGTAGTAATCTGCTGCAGTTCGACCTGGCCAAACCCGGTGGAAACAATAAATGACAAGAGTAGCGCAAACGCTGAAAAGCTGAAGAATTTCATGGACGACTAAGATTTCGATACCTCGAGGGGTTAGATCTGGTTGAAAACAGGATACTACATAACGAGAGGATAGAGCAAAGATAATAAAAGTTACAACTCGTGAATGCGCGTCCCGGCAGGCCTTCAGCAACATTCGAAACAATTTTTGAATACCGGGCTGGAGAGGAATCATTTTGATAATTTATTCTTAATGAAATTCGAGCTTGTATTAAAGTTAGAATCGCAGATATAAAGTCTTTTATTTTTCTCCTAAGCAGAATTTGAAAAGGCGTGGAAGATGATTCGGTTTCTGATTTATTAAACGCCTGGTGCATAAGACAGGTATTGCCAGCACCAGGCGTTCTGTCAAACAGTATTATTCGTCAGCAGCAGGGATACCATCTCGCTGTTTAGTCGATCCATTTTGATCATCTAATTGATCGTAGTTATCCGCATCAGGCGAAGCGGCGCTAGATCTTACAGGATCCGTGGGGATGAAAACGCGCATTACCATTCCCTTTGAAATTCCAATACCGTCACGTCTCTTAAATTTGTTGTAAAAGAAACGACCGGGAACTTTATACTTACTCCTTAAGGTTTCGAATTCCGAACAAGTCCGATCGAAGAGCTGTTCGTCAATCGCGACTTTTTTTTTGCTTTCGTAAAGAAGGTGATACTTGCAAAAGTAATTGATCATTAATTCAATCTCTTCGATTACATCATCATCAATCACTGAAGGGGAAAGTCCCCGAAGCATGACACCTTGGTCTTGATGTGTTCGGACATATAATCCAAGATGATACAGCAGATTTAAGGATTCATTCTCCTCGACAGATAAACTCAAACTAGGTAGGATCCGACTGAGCTTATTTCGAACAGATAACAAGACAGCGCAACTTTCCCGATCTGCTCATCTGAAATTCCGAAGTCGCTCATGACAATTTTTCTCGAAAAGAAACGTCAATATTTGTAGGCGACGTTGAGAATATAATTGTGCGACTAAACTCGGCTTATTTTTTTTGTAGGAATGAAGAAGTGCAAAAGATCAAGACAAGCTATTCCATTGGAAGTGGTCGGATGTTCGGAGAGACTATGGCACTTGACCCGGCACTTGACCCGTAAAATTCGAAAGGCCAAGGAGATATCTTCTTGACCTTTCTGTGTGATCCCGCTGGGACTCGAACCCAGGACCCATACATTAAAAGTGTATTGCTCTACCAACTGAGCTACGGAATCTGACATTACTTCAAATTTCTTCTTGATTATTAACCCTCACCAGACTGCGCACAGCGTGCTTTGCCCGGCGTTTAAGTGTATCGTCAACAAGAACCAAAGCTTCGTTTCAATAACGGTTTGGCCCTTTTCAAGGCTTTTCCGTAATTGAGGTCGCAAAGGTAGCAGGATATGAAAAATATGCAAAGGTGGGTTCTTAAAATTCTGGTCATTATATGCACGTGCGTGCCCGCCACAGCACAGGTCGCCTCCTTCCGCCTTACTCAAGCCGACTCACTCTACGCTAAGAAACAATACACACAATCACTGGAACACTACAAGGCCATCCTTGCCGGCAACGAATACACCCCAGCGATGCTCCTTAAAATGGCCTTTATTGAGGAAGGACTCAACCGTCCCGGCAAAGCCCTCTTCTACCTGAACCTCTATTACCTGGCCACCAGCGACAAAAGCGTCCTCACTAAAATGGATGACCTGGCAACGAAATTTAACCTTGATGGCTACAAGACATCCGACACCGACCTGGCCCTCTCCTTCTATCACGATTTCCATGTGTATATCTCACTAACGCTTTGTGCTACTGCTCTATTTTTCGTGAGCCTGATCCTATTCTGGAAACGCAAAGGAAAACGTTCACTGGTCACCGGAACATTGCTGGGCTTCATCCTGGTATTACTGATCGTGCACGTGAATATCGGTGAGCAAATTCTCACAGGTATCGTTGGCGAACCCAACACATATCTAATGGACGGTCCGTCGGCTGGCGCATCCGTTGTGAGCGTCATTGCCGAAGGTCACAGACTAGAAATTGTTGGCAAGGTGGATGTATGGTATAAAGTGAGGTGGAATGATCATACTGTATTCATCAAAGACAATAGCCTACTACCCGTCAAACTTTAACAGAGTTATGCTTGAGAGTCATGAGTTATGAGTCATGAGTTATGAGTTCCACGGTGCTGTGGAGGGCACGCTTGCGTTTATGCCGTCGGCATAAACGGATACACTACACTGACCATGCAAGAGCTGAATCTCGTTTTCGAGCGATTTGACAGGCCGAAGGCCTGAGGGCCCCGACACGGGCCCCCCCTCAACTCATAACCCATGACTCATAACTCATAACCTCATCTCGCTGATTGGGACTCGTCAAAAGCCAGTGTGATCATGCCTTTGTAGTCTTTGTCTGAATACTTCAATGTATAGAAATAGACACCTGAGACTTCGTTCTCGGCGTACCACCTGAAGTCCTTGTCAAAGCTTTCGTAGACTTGCTTGCCCCAGCGGTTGAAGATGCTGATGCCTTCGAAGTGACCAGCACAGTTGTCGCTGGGAAGAATATTGACAAGCTCGTGCGTTGAAGGGTCCTCCTTCAACATGGCAAAGAAATCGTTGAGATTGTCGCCATTGGGAGTAATGATGTTGGGAGGCATAAAGTCCTCGTCGTTCCTTTCGGTGTCCCGTATGGTGATGTTAACGGCCAGGGTATCGCCCTTTTGATTGAAGCAGCGATCATCGGTGACGTTGAAAGTAAAAACGAAGTTGTTCTCCGGAACGCCGCCGGCGAGCAGGGAGCATTCCGGCTTCCATGTGAACGTGGTAGACACGGACCGTTGTCCCTCCGCGGGCGCAAAGATGTAGCCGTCCGGTTCAGCGCTCCCTTCGACGTCGATAAGATCAAGTTTGAGCCAATCCGGTTGTGGTGATATGTCGGAGTCAGTTCCGGATAGCCCAAGCGTTATCTGCTGACCCAGCGTAACCGTCATGCTGTTGTTGATCATGGCGACGTTTTGCTCAAGGCTTGCGATCTGCAGCAACGGACCTTCATTGTCCGGGGGAAGCAGATCGACAGTCACGTCCAGTGTGTCAGCCCTATAGATACGGCATTTGTTGGCATTATCAACTACAATAAACTCAAACGTAAATTTGTCTTTGGCGTCCAGGTTGACCGCATCGCAGAAGATGTTCCATGTGAATGGAGATACGACGCTTCCACTACCCGCGGCACCTGGGAACACCACGTTGTAATCGGCCATATTAAATCCAACGCCGCGCGCACCGAGTACAATGTAATCGTTGTCAGTATCCCTGCCGGTGACGTGAAAGACCAGTGACTCATTGACTTTACGGGTGATTCCGGTAATGACACGCTCCGCCGGGTCCCCGGTGAGGTCAGAGTCGATAATGGGATCTGCGTTACCCGGGAGTTTAACAGCGAGCTTGAATGTCATGACATCAGGCTGGTTTATGTTGCATTCATCCACATCTTCCAACAGGACCTTCACTTCGAATTGTGTCTTATGGGAAAAGTCATAAACATCGCAGCGCGTGTCCCACTGCAACTCAGCTTCGTATGTTCCATTCTCCAACTTCTTTTGAACGAGTGTCATGCCGACGTCTGCCATACGAAAGTTGTCCAGGATTACACCCACGATCATCTGATCACCATCGGGATCCAGACCTGCGATGGGCCAACGCTTGATCTGACCCTCGTTTAATGTTTCAACCACATCCGGCGTCGTAAATTGCGCCGGTACGTTCGGCGGCGGCGTGATGTTAACGGTGATCATTAACGTATCGCTTAACGGAAGGCTACACGCGTCGTCGTACGCCACGATCCCAACCTTGAATGGTCCGTTGACATAGGGGCATTTATCAAAACATACTTGAAATATTTTAGTTGAGCCATTCACCAGCGTTGCCGTTGCCTCCACAGGCAGGATATCTTCCAGATTCTTGTGGAAACCCAAAGAGATCGCTCTGATCCTGACCTTCTCTAAGTAGTTGTCATCTGCCTTCGATGCGTCCGGGTCGGATACCTGGACCTGAATGCAACGGTTTTCGTCGGTGACGTCACTACTAAATGTAATGTTCATCTGTTCGTCATGTGTGAAGGTTGGATCAGCCAGCGCTTTGCCCAGGATCTGCGGAGGTTCCGCTTGCGGACAAACATCCACCACAAGCATTTGAAAGTCCCTCCTCACCTCTCCAATCTTTTCGCCATCGCGATATTCTGAGCATTTCACGGCGAAAACAAAAAGACCTTGCTGCGTGGGTGTCGCTGTGAGGAATCCATCACTACTGATCTTGAGATCGGGTGCGCCGGCAATGATGTTATTGATGCTAAAGGGAAACCGCCATTGCACTGGCGGATAGGGTGCCGGCTTCACCTGCGGAATTGCGTCGATAGTGTGTGTGCTGAGTGGTGTTACAAGTGAGTAAACGAGTGAGTCACCATCGTCGTCGGTGCCGGCGAAGTCAACGTAATAAGGTTTACGGGGACATGCGTAGTCGCTCAGCGGCGGAAACAAATGCGGTGTTGAATTGATAAATGGTTGTCCGTTTTTTACTACGGGCGGAAATTCAAGATAGAACGTTTGTCCTGCTGCCAACGAACTGATCGCCGGGTCGTTGCTATAGATGTTGGTAATGGTGTAGTTGCGGCAGCACCGCTCCCAGATAATATAGTATCCTTCCGGATCATTATACCGGGAGTCCGAAAGCGTTATTGTGGTAGTATAAACAAGCTTCTTCGTGACCACTTCTCCATGGGAACACGCTGGTTGAGTATACTCCACCGGAAACTCGGCAGGATTCCGGAAAAATACACTTTGCATGAAGGCGTTGTCATTTTTCCGGAAAATAGAAGCCGTGAACGATGCATCCCGCGCACCAGCGCTTCCGTTGAGGGAGTCGAAATAAAGGATGAGGCTTACGCTATAGTTGTTGCTTGTGGTATGGAGAATCTCAAACTCGCCTCCAACAATGTGTGAGGCTATGGCAGGAAAAGAAAGAGCAATCAAAATGATCAGTAAAATCCTCTTCATATCAACCCCATAAGGAACTCAAGATAGGAATTTACGACAAGGCATAAAACCCCCGACTTTGTGTAATTTGGCCACCCATGAAAAAAGGAGAAATAATCCAGGATCTCGTCGTCGAAACCATGGCGGCGGAGGGAAAATGCCTGTCCCGGATGAACGGAATTGTGATTTTTTTGGAGGGCGGGGCACCTGGAGATACCGTCGATGTTCAGCTTACAAAGATCAAAAGCTCATTCCTCGAAGGACGTGTTACGGCCATCAAAAAGTTGTCCCCGAGCCGCAGCACTCCTTTTTGTCAGCATTTTGGCACTTGCGGCGGATGTTCATGGCAACATATTCAATACGAAACGCAGCTTCTGTATAAGCATAAACAGGTTGTTGATAATCTCGAGCGTATTGGCGGCTTGCAATTGCCGCAAATCGAGCCCATTCTTGGGGCGCCGCAAACCCGTTATTATCGGAATAAGCTGGACTATACCTTTTCTTCCCAACGGTGGTTGAGCTTTGCCGAAATGGACGATCGCCGGGCCGAAAGCGGTGACCCATGGGGAACAGCAGAGCCTGCATTAGGCTATCACATCCCTCGAAAGTATGACCTCGTTTTTGATGTAAGGGAGTGCCATCTTCAAGCAGATCCGTCAAATGCGATCCGGTTGGCCGTTCGGGATGAAGCCTTGAAAAATAACATTCCCTTCTTTGACCTCCGTAAGCAAATTGGCTTTCTCAGAACGCTCACAATACGCACTGCCAATACTGGCGAAGTGATGGTGATCCTTCAAGTTACGTATGAAAAGATGGAGTGGATCGACAATATTTTGCTAAGACTGGAGAAAGACTTCCCCCAGATCAGTTCGTTCCAATACGTGATCAACGGGAAAAAAAATGACACCTTCAGCGACTTGAACATATCGACGTGGAAGGGAAACAATTACATCACGGAACGCATGCAAAAACCGGATGGCGGTAATTTGAATTTCAGGGTGGGTCCCAAGTCATTTTATCAGACTAACTCCGTGCAGGCACATGCATTGTATATGCTTGCCTTCAAAATGGCAGCGTTGAAAGGTGACGAGTTGGTGTATGACCTGTATACCGGTACCGGAACGATCGCGAACTTTGTGGCTGGACATGCTAAAAGAGTTGTCGGGCTGGAATATGTAGCCGCGTCAATAGCCGATGCGAAGATCAACGCTGATATCAATAATATTAAGAACACTGATTTCTTTGCTGGTGACATCAAGGACTTGCTCGACGAAGGATTTCTCGCCACGCACGGACGGCCGGACACCATCATAACGGATCCCCCGCGAGCAGGTATGCATGAAGGCGTCACACGCATGTTATTAAAGGCCGCGCCTCAAAGAATTGTATACGTAAGCTGCAATCCGGCGACGCAGGCGAGAGACCTTAGGATCTTGAATGACGACTATGAAATTGTTAGTGTGCAACCCGTGGATATGTTCCCGCATACCATGCACGTGGAGAACGTTGTTGGGTTGAACAGGAGATAAGTAAACTGCAAAGACGCGAAGGCGCAAAGGAAACGCCAAGGGTGGAGTGGTGAAAAAAACGCGCGACTGGCGCATCCCATCTACCTACTCTCTTGTCAAAAGGACACTATCAACGCACTCGCTGATTGATTATATTTGAATATGTCCTCCCTGCTTCCCGGTTTTGAGTATGATATATTCATCAGTTACCGCCACAAAGACAACAAGGGTGGACACTGGGTGACGGCTTTTGTAACCGCGCTCAAGGAAGAACTCGATGCCACTTTCAAGGAAGAAGTATCCATTTACTTCGATGAAAATCCTCACGACGGTTTGCTTGAAATGCATGACGTCGACAAAAGTTTGAAAGGAAAGTTAAAGTGTCTCATTTTCATTCCAATCATTTCAAGAACATATTGTGACCCCTCAAGCTTTGCCTGGACGCATGAGTTCCTGGCCTTCCGGGAGCAGGCCAAGACGGATTCGATAGGTCTTGATGTAGAACTCGCAGACGGTAATGTCGCAAGTCGTGTGTTGCCAATACAGATACACGAGCTCAATCCGGGCGACCTGCACTTGTTCGAAAAAGAAAATGGGGGACCGTTGCGGGCGATCTCATTTATCTTTAAATCTCTGGGTGTAAATCGTCCATTGACGCCGGCGGACAGCCGCGCCGAAAGCAGCAACAAAACGCTGTACCGCGACCAGATCAATAAGACCGCCAACGCTGTCGATAGAATAATGCTGGCGTTGCAAAGTGGCAAGCTGGAGTTGCCTGAAGAAGCAAGTGTTGCCGCCACGCGTCACGACGAACGGTGGACAGTCCAGTGGTTCTGGACGGAATTAATACGAAGAAATGTTTTCAGGGCCTTCTTTGTCTATCTGGTTGTAGCACTGGCTTCGCGACAAATGGCAATAATTCTTGCTAACGTAACTCACTTGCCTGAGCAGACAACGCACATCCTGGATCTGATCCTCGTAGGTCTTTTCCCTGTGGCAATGATAATGGCCTGGCTGTACGAAGCCAGCCCCCAGGGATTCATTAGGACGTCTTCCCCCGAGTCATCGGAAAACCCCTATAAGCCAGCCCAAAAAAAACCATTGACGGGCAACGTGATGATCACGCTGCTGAGCATCGTTGTGATTTTTCAATTCACATACTTTTACGTTACGCAAAATAATTCTAATCAGGTTTACGATACCGAACAATCCATTGCAGTTCTTCCATTCGAAAATCGAAGTGCCGACAAAAGCGATGAATATTTCGCGGACGGACTAACTGATGAGATCATTGAACATTTATCCATTATTGGTGATTTGCACGTCATCAACAGACAATCCATACAGGAGTATCGCGGAAAAGAAATCTCCTATAAGAAAATTGCCAGAGAACTCAGTGTTTCGAATATTCTGACGGGCAGTGTGCGCCGCTCGGGAGACCTGATCAAAATTACTGCAACGCTGATCGAGTGTTCAACCAATAAATACCTTTGGGGAGCGACGTTCCAGCGGACAACGCGTGACATCATGAGCGTTCAAAGTGAAATCGCCCAGAGCATCGCCACCGTTTTGAAGGTCAGGATCAACGAACTCGAGAAGGCAAAGCTTGTCCGGTGGCCAACACAAAATCCCACAGCATACGACTATTACATTAAAGGAAGAACGCTATACTATCTTTATCAGAGCAACAGCAACGACGTGGCTATTGATCAATTTAAAATGGCGATCTCCCTGGATCCCACGTATGCCCTGGCCTGGGCTGGATTGGGTGACGCATATAGTCAAATGCACAGCCGGTTCGGTCGTGAAGTTTCGTGGATTGACTCTAGCATCATGGCGGGAACAAAGGCGATACAGCTGGATTCAACTTCGTCAGCCGCCTATAAGGCATTGGCAAATGCCTACAACAACGCGAAGAAGTATGATACCGCATTCACGCTTCTTAAAAAAGCCGTTCAGCTAAATCCAACCAACGGTCAGGCTGTTGGCAACCTGGGCACATCGTACTTGTTTAAGGGCGACCTACCCGAAGCTTTGAGATGGGAAAAAAAAGCAGCTGGCTTGAATCCGAAAAATGCAATACCCTTTGAGATCAGTGGAATGATTTACAGGCTGCTCGGTGACTTGCCGCACGCGGAATCGTGGTTGAAGAAATCACTTGATCTCAATGCCACTACCTACTGGGACACGTATGAGAATCTTGCTTATTGTTAGGTAAGTCAGGGTCGCAAGCAGGAGGCATTGCACCTGGTTGATACGATGTTGCAGAAATTCAAACTGGATTCAAGGACATACGAGATTGCCGGACTCATGGCTCACTTCGCTGGAGACAAGCACAGCGCGCGAACGTATTTCGAACGTTCGATAGAGCTTAATGAGTCATATAATAATGATCCAAGTACGATAAGTCCGATTGGACTGGGGCAAATATTGTTGGACGAAGGAAAGAATGTTGAAGCAGAGGTATATTTATCCCATGCGCTGGAGATCAATCTGAATGAAGTAAAGAATGGATCGCAGGACGACGACACTCGCTTTTACATTGCAGGCATTTACGCAATTCGTAGTCAACGCGCAGAAGCGTTGTCATGGTTGACCAAGGCTGTTGATGCGAATTGGATTGACTACGCGCAGGTACAACACGGACCGTGGTTCGTGAAGTATCGGAACGATCCTGATTTGATTTCTCTTATTGAATCACTTCGTAATAAAACCGCGGCCATGAGGCAGAAAGTCGAATAAAATCTGTGCTTTAGTCTTTCAGGATGGTCCGCTCCATTATCTCCTTGCAACATTATAAAACTTACCCTCACAGTCTACCTGTGTTGCGGCGGCCTGAGGTGGACCGCCCCTGGCGTGGATTATTCCTGAAACCACCGCAGTAGCCATTGACGTTCCCGACATTGTTGCAAACCGAATTTTACCATTCTTCCTTGTAGGATAAGTCGAAAATACATTGTCGCCCACTGCAAGCCATTCAACCTCGGCCAGGCCAAGATTTGTATATACCGCGCACCGGTTAGTACAATCAATCGAACCAACTGTGAATACACCTGTATGGTTGTAACAGCCAGGGAAATTGTTGATGGCATCTCCCGCATCGTTCCCCGCAGCCATCACTACAAACATGTGGTTAAAATCTACAAGGTTGCCAATTGCCGTCGTTATCGCGGTCTTAAACGTTGAGCAATCACGACAATACGCACCTAAGCTAATATTGACTACTTCTCCGGGGGCACCCACTATTGCCAGTTCGTTAAGTGCAGTTTGCAAAAACGACCACTTTCCAACACCGAACTTGTCCAGGACCTTATAGCTCACTATCGGTGCTCCGGCGGAAACTCCACCACAAACCGTGAACACATTTGGTGCGACACCAATGGATAGTGCCCTTGCACTTGCTATTCCGGCAACGTGAGTACCATGTCCGTTCTTGTCCCTTTTGCCTCGCTCACCGCTAACATAAGATTTACATTGATCCCATTTGATGTTCAGAAAAATATTAGCTGAGTCTATACCAGTATCCAGGAAGAAAATTCTCTTGGTATTACCAGTTGCATCTCTACTGCCGCCTGCATTGGCAACGGCGCACGACGTAAACAAGCAACCAGGTCCCGGCGTATTCACTACATCGATCTCCGACAAATCGGTCTGCTGAATAGGATCCCTTTGCTGAATGGGGTCACGTTGACCAACGGGGTCTTCCAACCGTGTATAGATATTTTGAACAACGACAGCATTCAGTTGTTGAAACGCACCAACCTGAGCAATTGTAAGGGAAGCCGCTAAGCCAACATCGATATCGGCAAAAACCAAAGAGTCACTCATATCAACACCAAGACTATCAGCAATGTGAAATATCTTCTGCGTCATTTGCTGCCGTTTCGTGTACTTGTTCTGAAACGACAAGCCTGAAAGAATCAAAGGTTGGCCAACCTTTTTGTCCAAAAAGACGAGGTACTCCCCGGGGACGAATCGAGAACTCTGAGACGTCGAGTCAACAACAAGAGGAAGGGAGACAACGTGGGTTTCATTTTCCCCAAATTTGCTGCAAGCCGCGATCACGACGAGCACGAAAGGAAGGTATCTTTTCATACAACTTGAGTTTAGGAGGGGAGTTATAGGGGAACTGAATTTAAGAATTTCCCCCTGAAAAGCAAGATGAACCCCAGTTCATTATTTCTTGACGCTTGATGACTAGGAACCACCTAGGAATTCAAAAAGGGAACTCGCTACGTTAGTCGCACTTAAAGTCATCATCGCCGACCGCACTGCAGACATCTGGCCAACCATACTTGTTCCAATATCCCACAAGCCCCTTCTCCTTGACAAACTTTCTAAAACCCGGCAATTTTCTTATCTCCGACCGGTTTGGACGCAACCCATCTAAGAGAGCTTCTGTGACATCCAGATAGGAAATGACACCGTCCATGTCACCAACCAGGTAAGATAGTTTCGATGTTATTGCTGGAATAAATCCACGACGGTCATGAATAGATGACAAAATTTTTCTTAGACCGGCAACATCCTTTTTCCGTACGGCCGTTATCAAATGATGATAATCAACCTGAGATCCCATTTTCACGACCTTGGCATTTTGATCAAAATAAAATTCAGCTTTTTCCCATGCCTCGTGTTCGAGATAATAAAGTGCCAGGCGTTGATTTCCAGCCTTCCACCCCATTTTGATGGCTTCATTTAAGTGAAGAAATCCAATGCTGTCCTGTCCATAAAGATATTCCATGTATCCAAGTACGCCAAGGTTGACTGGTACGAGGGGGTCAATCTCTACGGCGAGACGCAGTTGTTCAAGCGCAGGCTGAAAAAGACCATAGTTTATTTTAATGATGCCGTACCACAACCGCGCGGTTGAATTTTGTGGATCGAGTTTGATCGCACGTTCAAAGTTGTCTTGAATGAAATCAGCGCGTTCAACCAATCTGTCAATTTCAACATAATTCTGACTTCTTCCAGCTGACCAGGCAAGAACAGCGTATGCGCTCGAGATCGTGGAATCTAGGGCCAACGCCTTGTTGGCAGAAAGTATGGCTTCATCAAGATTGCCAAAACCAAGGTCGTACACAGCATATGCTTCTGCAAGCCCTGCATGCGCCATCGCGAACTCAGGATCTAAGCGCACAGCCTCACGTAGTAGCTCCTGCGCTTGGACTACATGCTCCCCCTTTAACAAAAATTGCTGGTGTCCTTTCCAGTAAAGATCGTACGCCTCGAGGCTATGCGTCGGCTGCTTCTTTGTGGCCATGGTCCCACTAATTCCTAGCCGCTCCTGCAGCTCAGTAAAAATTCCCTTTGTAACGTCATCCTGAGCTTTAAATATGTCTTTCAGTTCGTGATCGTAAATTTTTGACCACAGGTGATAGCCATTCTTTGCATTTATTAATTGGGCGGTGATCCGCAATTGATCTCCCGACTTTCGGACCGAGCCTTCGAGAATAAGAGAAACACCAAGTTTATCGCCGATTTCCTTCAGGTCCATATTTTTTCCTTTGAACTGGAACGATGACGTTCTCCCGGAAACTTTGAGTCCTTCGATCTTCACAAGTGCGTTAATTATTTCCTCCGATATGCCGTCACTGAAATAGCCCTGATCTTTATTCTGGCTGAGGTCATCAAAAGGAAGAACAGCAATCGATCGCTCAAGAGGCTCGGATTCGGGCTCGGGTTCGGGACGGAAATTGGCGAAATAGTAAATTGCAAAAAGCGCTATCAACAGGCTAATGGTAATACCCCCGATCCAGGCCAACCGTTGGCTGGTAGCCGTGTGTTTTTCGACAGGAAAGTCAGCTTTTGATTTGACAGCCGTTACATTTCCTCGCTTGAGGCTTGCAACAATTTCCTTGATGCAATTCGCGACCTTGTTGACCTGATCGTTGTAGACAGTCTTGTTTAGATTATCAGCACGATTATCATCTATTGCCAGTGGCCGGTTGACACCTGGCGTCTTAAAAATAAAATCGACAGCACGCAACGGTCCAAGTTCGGCTTCAAGCAGGCGTTGATCGTCTGCGTCCAGGTTGTGTATTCTTACGGGCAGGATCCTGCTGGTGAAATTGCCGTTGGCTTGTTTGACCTTCAGCCCGATCTCATCCGCGTCTGCTCCCTGCTTAAAAACTAAGAATTCATGATGCCACGCAAAGCTTCTGGGATCGCAGTAGGTTTGCGATAGGATGGGAATAAAGATCACGCATCTAAGTTTGTCCTTCAACGAATCGTGAACGATATCCGTTTCCAACAGTCCGTCGTGCGGGTTTTCATCAAAGTAAATTGTCAACGGCTCTTTAACCGTTGTCGCCAGCTCTACCTGAAGCTGTTCAACAAAATGTCGTACCCATCCTGTCCGGTTATCATTATGTCGATAACTGATGAAAATGTCGTACTCAAAACCAGAAAGAAAGGACGCCATCACTGATCCGCCTGAAAACTCGAAAATATAGTACTACTCAATTAACACAAAGAGCGTTACAATGGCAAGCCTTCACCACACCTGATATTTGATCTCGTCTCTTTGACAAGACTTTTTTCAGGCTTACACCCACATTAAAAGACGTTATATTATATTACATAACGTTTCTGTAAACGATTCCATCAGTGGAAACACGAAGGTCAAAATTAATGTGGCATTTAGGTTAGCATAACTGACATGAAGTTGTCAACCATCACAATTATTTTCGGTTTAACTTCAGTCTGGGCAATTGCACAACCGATCTCTGCCGACAGTCTTAAATTTCTTGAAAGTCAACTTGTCTTGTCTCAACCTGATACCAACCGGGTCCTGCTCCTCTTACGGATTGGTTCAAAATATTCTTTATCGGACCCTGAATTCGCGACCAAATACTTTCAGGAAGGTCTCGCTCTATCACGCAAATTGAATTATCGCAAAGGCGAAGGAAATAGCTTAAGGTGGAGCGGCACCCTGCTTCTACGACAAGGCCAATATCCCGAAGCATTGGATACCTATCTTAAAGCTCTAAAAATCAGTGAAGAAATTCACGACTATAAGGCAATTTCAGCAGGCCTCGGACATATTGGCGATGTATACCTTGAACAGGGTGATTATGTCAAAGCCAGAACATATTTCCGCCGGGCCAAAAAAATAGATGAGACGACCAATAATCCTTTTGAATTGACCCTTATGCTTACGAACCTGGGCACCAGCTACCAGGAACAAAACAATCTAGATTCGGCATTAATATTTTATAATCAGGCTTCCGAAGCAATGACAAATGACAACAAATTTTTCCTCGGTCGCCTGTTCACAAAACTTGGTGAAGTACAGACGATCAAAGGAAATGGTGTCGAGGCAATGACTTATTTTCGGAAGAGCATTCCATTCGCAATCGCCAACAGTGCTCCTGCACATTTAAGTGAAAATTACCAAGGCATAGCAAACCTATTCAAAAAAAGAGGGGAATTGGACTCAAGTATTTTTTACGCACAAAAGGCGCTCGCTTCTGCCCATGAAGTTAATTATACCAAAGGCATTTTGGCAGCAAGTAAATTATTGTCTGAAGCGTACGAAGGTTTTGATAAGGATCGGGCCTTCCAATACTACAAAATCGCAATGTCACTTAAGGATAGCCTGTTCAATACTGAAAAAGTAAAGCAGGTACAAAACCTTGGTTTTGTAGAACAACAGCGGCTTCAATCAATAGAAGATGCAAAGCATGAGTATCAAAATAGAATGCGACTATACATTTTATTGTTTCTATTGGGTGTTTTTCTACTTCTCGCTGTGATGCTATTTAGAAATAGCCGGAACAAGCAAAAAGCAAACACCATACTCGAACAACAAAAGGAAGAAATTCAAAAGGCGTTAAATGACCTTAAGACAACTCAGGCACTATTGATCCAATCGGAAAAAATGGCCTCACTTGGCCAGCTAACTGCTGGTATTGCGCATGAAATTCAGAACCCGTTGAACTTTGTCAACAATTTCTCTGAAGTAAATAAAGAATTGTTGTTAGAAATGAATGAAGAAATAGAAAAAGGAAATTACGCAGGAGTACAAGCTATTTCAAAAGATGTTATTTCTAACCATGAAAAAATCGATTATCATGGCAAGCGGGCCGATGCAATTGTAAAAGGAATGTTGCAACACAGCCGCAACAGCAATGGACAAAAAGAACCAACAGACATAAACGCATTGGCGGATGAATATCTGAGGTTGGCTTACCATGGCCTCCTGGCAAAAGAAAAAGGATTCAATGCGACCATGAATACTGATTATGATAACAGCATTGGAAGTATCAACGTCATTCCGCAGGACATCGGAAGGGTAATTCTAAATCTCATTACAAATGCTTTCTATGCAGTAAATGAAAAAAGCAAACAGTCTCCTAATGGCTATCAACCAACCGTTTCAGTAAGCACCAAAAAGGCCAATGGCAAAATTGAGGTCACTATCGGAGACAATGGAAATGGTATTCCGCAAAAAGTGTTGGACAAGATCTTTCTTCCCTTCTTTACGACAAAACCAACCGGACAAGGCACCGGGCTTGGACTGAGCTTAAGTTATGATATCGTGAAAGCTCATGGCGGAGAGTTGAAAGTACAAACTGAGGAATACCAGTATACAAAGTTCACTGTAACGCTACCATTTGACAAACCCTCGTTACTAAGATGAAGTACGTGCGTTTTATTCTGTTTTTCCTTTGCGTTGGTAATGCCTTTGGTCAAAACCAGCAAATCGTAGACAGCCTGAACCAGGAATTGACGCTCACAAAACAGGATACCGCCAGGGTATTGATCTTGACAGAATTAGCCTATCAATATCGTTTTGCCAATACGGACACCGCTATGAAGCATGGACAGAATGCTTTAATACTGTAAGGCTACAATTCTTCGCGAATCCTTTGCGCCTTCGCGTCTTTCCGGTTACTTGCCGTTTTTTTAGAGGGATGCGACAAAAATTACTAACCGAGGGCGCTAATGAACTAAGCTACGAGATCCGTGAGATCGTTAAGAAAGCGGAACAGCTCAAGAAGCTTGGTATCAAGATATCGTGGGAAAACATTGGCGATCCCATTCAGAAAAACCATAAGCTTCCGCAATGGATAAAAGACGTTATAGCGGACCTGGTAAAAACCGATGATGTGTATAGCTATTGCCCCTCCAAAGGCATGCTGGAAACGCGCGAATTCCTCGCTGTGCAGACTAACGCCTCCGGCGGTGTGCAAATCTCCCCCGAAGACATCTGTTTTTTCAATGGTCTTGGCGACGCCATCTCCAAAGCTTACCAGTTCCTGACGCATACCGCACGCGTTATTGGGCCGTCGCCTGCCTATTCAACGCATTCCAGCGCAGAAGCTGCCCATGCCAACAGCGACCCGCTGACGTATCGCCTTGATCCCGATAATCACTGGTATCCGGATCTTGATGACCTCTACAACAAGATCAAATACAATCCCAATATCGTTGGGATCCTAATCATCAATCCCGATAACCCTACAGGGATGGTCTATCCGTTGGAAATGCTCCAGCGCATAGTCGCGATGGCGAAAGAATTCAAACTGTTTCTTATTGCCGACGAGATCTATATCAACATCACCTACAACGGCGCGCGTGCATATTCCCTGGCGGAGATTATAGACGATGTTCCGGGAATATCCATGAAAGGAATTTCAAAGGAACTCCCCTGGCCCGGTGCGCGGTGCGGATGGATGGAATACTATAACCGTGACAAGGATGAAGACTTCAATCGGTTTTGCCAGGTGCTGGACAATGCGAAGATGATCGAAGTCTGCTCCACAAAATTGCCACAGCTGGCTATCCCGAAAATATTTGGTGATCCCCGCTTCAAAACTTACAGGGAAGAAACAAACGAAAACATTGGGAGGCGCGCGCGGATCATCGCCGACATCCTTCATACCGTTCCGCAACTAACATTCAACGAAACGTATGGAGCATTTTACAATACCATCATCTTCAGCGAAGGTACCCTCAAGCCTCATCAAAAGATGAAGATCGGAAACGAAGTAGCCTCAAAGTTGGTGGAAGGCTGGACCAATCAACCAATTCAACTCGATAAGCGTTTTGTTTATTATCTGTTGGGAGCAAAGGGTGTGTGTGTTGTGCCCATCTCTTCGTTCTGTTCCGAACTCCAGGGCTTCAGGGTAACACTGTTGGAAGAGAATGAGGAAGAGCTGATCAAAACTTTTACGGCTATCCGGGATGGAATTGTAGAATATCTCAACAGTTGATTCGAGGATAGCTAACAGTCGTTCTTCTACCTAACATTTGTTTTAGATGATTTTGTACATATTTTCCCTAAAATCCTTGAATCATAGGTGATAATTCTTGAACATTGTAGTCAGACAAAATTAAATGTTGAACTTCCTTCAAATAGCAGAACGCAACCTGATCTCCCAACGGAGCATCTCTACCTTGTCTGTGCTATCACTAGTCGTGATTATTCGAAAACCTAAAGGGGCGATGGTATAACTTTATTACTAAAAAAATCATGGACCGCCCCGACTCAATCGGGGCGGTTTTGTTTTATATAAGCCAAAACAAACTAACAATTGTTATATGTACTACACCAAAGACACGATCCTTTTCTTGAATGGTAAGTTCATTAAAGCGGTTGATGCTCATACTGATCTCTACAGCCAAACCTTACATTATGGCTTTGGAGCATTTGAGGGCATCCGCGCTTACCAGTCATTAAATGGCGTGAAGATCTTTAAGGCGCGTGAACACTTTGAGCGCCTGAAGACAAGTTGTGCGCTGGTCGGCATTCCGTTGCAGTATGAAACCGAAGACCTGATACAAGTAGCCTATCAGCTGCTGAAAAAAAATAACCTTTCCGACGCCTATATCCGCCCGCTGGTATACTGCGGACCTAACATGACGTTGGATCGCGCTCAGGATGTATTCCTCATGATGTGTGCCTGGGAGTGGGATAAATATCACGGCAACAACCTGCTGAAACTGTGTATCTCCTCTTACCAACGTCCTAACCCAAACTCTCTGAAAATGGAAGCCAAGGTTACCGGTCACTATGTGAATTCAGTGCTTGCCACAAGCGAAGCAAAAGTACGGGGATACGACGATGCATTGATGCTCGACATGAATGGATTCGTGGCCGAAGCACCTGGTGCCAATTTCTTTATGGAGAAAAATGGCACACTGCATACACCTGCCGTTGGGCACATCCTGCCAGGTATCACGAGGCAAACTGTTCTAAACATCTGCAGAGAACTTGAGATCCCCGTCGAGGAAAGAAACATAAGAGTTGAAGAGCTTGAAAGCGCCGATGGGGCATTCCTCTGCGGCACGGCAGCTGAGATCGCTGGTATCGAATCAATTGATGCCAAACCATTTGCCAAAGAATGGGCAGACAGTGTGGGCGCAACTGTCCAGGAAGCTTATAAGTGCCAGGTGCTTGAAAAATCATTTAGCTACGTCATCATCTGACAACCAGATGCGGG
>Ga0193753_10000473_pt1 | contig 39796 bp, 37 predicted proteins | sample H1c2metaG_FD_144925 | JGI IMG/M metagenome (GOLD analysis project Ga0193753, IMG submission 144925) | Soil microbial communities from a riparian zone of the East river system, Colorado, United States - H1c2 | ecosystem: Environmental > Terrestrial > Soil > Riparian zone | place: USA: East...
GCGAATCCGACAGAAGCTGCAGGTAATGCTGCTGGCGATCAGAAGCCGCCAGAAGGTGGAGAAAATGTGAAGGATGCGGAGTTTAAGGAGAAGAAATAAAAAAGACCTTCGTAGCTCCCTTGCAGCTTACTGCTCGGGGGAGCGAACGAGGGCCATTAAGGCTTAACCGATTTCTTTTTTAATTTGAAGCTGAAACAATCGAGCCACGAACGCGCGATCGATGGCAATGTTGTATTACGCAAGGCGATACATATGAGGAGGTGTTGGAAAACATCAAAGATGCTATTGCCCTGTGTCTTGAAGATCTGTCTCCAAAGGACGAAAAGGAATTAGTTAAAAATTCAGGAACGCTTACATTCACCACCGTTGAGGTCTAAATTCACTCATGACACGTCTGCCTCGAATAACCGCCAAAGAAGCGGAGAAAGTCATTTATAAACTCGGTTTTGAGTTGCATGGGCAAACAGGAAGTCATAGAAAATTCTTCACCCAAAGATTCTAAGAGACATAATCAGAAATTCCGGAGTTGATTCGCAGGAGTTTATAGATTTACTCTAAACAAAAAAGACCCTTGAGCTTTCACCAAAGAGATCAAACTCAATATTCAAGGCATCCATAACTTCCTTTTGTTGTTTCCTCAACATTACCTTTTTCGTATGGAAAAGGAAATGCCAGCAGAATGGGTCTTGTTGATATAAAAAAGTCCGTACTGAATGTACTAGACCCGACGATTCACTCGCCACACATAATAGAGGAGCATTAAAAAAACCGACTAACCCCAGAAAGGAGCAGTCGGCCGACGAAATAGTCGTTTCAACACACACTTCGTCTTCGCGGAGGAGCGGAATGACCCAACTGCGAGGAGCTCGACGGCTCGCAGCTGAACATTCATAGAGGCAAGATTGTCATCTTCAAACTCCAGAACACCCGAGCCTCCCACGGAACCAGGCCTGTCGCTGATGATCACGCTGTACTTGCGTGAGAAAAGCCCGGTCCACTTCACCCGCACCGAAATCTTTCCTTCGGCCTCCAGACAGAAGTCTGAAAGTTTTCGGCATGAGTCCATCGAACCGACTGAGGTGCCCCTTTGTAAGGGGGACCCAAAGCGGTACCGGATAGTCCAACCGTTCAGGGTTCTCATTTGTGAGAAATTCATAGTTACAAAAACATTTAGGATGATTGTTGGGCATCCAGGGATCCTTTGGTCCTCTACCCGGTTAAATTGACGAACAACAGATTTAATGATACTATAGCACACATGAAGGCCTCCGTCAATGAGTAAAAATGATTAAAACGCGCTATCATTTATAGTCATAAATTCGGCCATATTTATTATTCATACTCATGAAAGACTACTACAAAATTCTTGGCGTCGAGAAGGGCGCTTCCAAAGATGAGATTAAAAAAGCCTTTCGCAGACTTGCACATGAACATCACCCTGACAAGACAAAGGGTGATCCTTCAGCTGGGCAGAAATTCAAAGAGGCAAGCGAGGCGTACTCAGTTCTCTCAGATGATCAGAAGCGTCAGCAGTACGATACCTTCGGTCAAGCCGGTGCAGGATTCAATCCAGGTGCAGGAGGTTTTGGTGGACAGGGCGGATTTAATGCAGCTGGCTTCGACTTCTCTCAGTTCACTCAAGGTAACGGACAGGGATTTGAATTCGATCTCGGAGATATCTTTGGAGACTTCTTCGGAGGTGGAAGACAGGCCAGGCAGCAGAGAGGTCGAGATATTTCTATAGACATCCAGATTTCATTTGAAGAGTCGATCTTCGGTATAGAACGAGATATCCTTGTAACAAAAACTTCCAAGTGTCTGACGTGCGAAGGTTCAGGTGGAGCTCCCGGTTCCGGCACCACTTCTTGTACGACCTGTAACGGAAAGGGAAAAGTCAATGAAACACGTCGCTCATTTATCGGAGTATTCAATACAACAAAAGTCTGTGACACGTGTCATGGCAAAGGGCAGGTTCCAAAGGAAAAGTGTAAAACATGTGACGGAAACGGTGTGCTCGAGCGACAGCAAGAGATCACGGTGAAGATCCCGCCTGGCATAGAAGATGGTGAGATGATACGTCTGGGGGGTATGGGAGAAGCTATCCCAAATGGGCAAGCGGGGGATCTCTACATAAAAATCCACGTCAAACCTCTTCCCCACATCCGTAAAGACGGTAGCAACCTCGTTATGGATGTGAAGATCAAGCTCACACAAGCTTTGCTTGGTGGAGAGATTATTCTGAAGAGTCTCGACGGAGACGTGCCACTCAAGATTCCTGTAGGCACCAATACAGGCGAGGTACTCAGGATCAAAAGCAAAGGAGTTCCCCATAGTCACAATAAGAGAGGGGATCTTCTGGTCAGAATCACCGTAGACATACCTCACAAGGTTTCAAAGACCGCATTACGTCTCATAGAAGAATTGGGGAAAGAGGGATTATAATCAAACCATTATGAATACATTCACGAGATACATAAAGAGTCATTCGGTACTTGTAGGCACTATAGTTATCGTAGCTGTAGCAGGTACCGCCATAGCCGGTCGTGTTGCTTCAGAAGCCAATAAGATCGCTTCGACAGAATCCAATATTAAGAAGGTCACCCTTGTAGCTGTTTCTACCTTCCGCACAGGAACCTCTGCTGTTTCGGCAGACGGAGTAGTAGAATCACTCTCGCAGGCCGATCTCAAAAGTCAGCTTGGCGCTCCAGTATCACAAGTCCATGTCTCTATAGGGGACACAGTTGCAACGGGGCAGGTTCTTGTCGAATTACAAAATGCAGACATACGTGCTCAGCTCGATCAGGCTCGGGCCTCTCTCAACCTTGCTCAAGGTCAATACTCTACAGGAAATATTTCTTTAGATTCTACCCGTAAAGCAACCATAGATAAGATTCGTGATAGCTACATCAAAGCAGATGACGCCATACACAGCCAGATCGATCAGATACTTTATAGTTCCACAGAGAGTGCTCCGCGGCTTTCTACATACATAGCAGATGTATACGTAAATGAACGCATGCGTGATCGCCGAAATCAGATCGAGAGTGATTTTAAGGAATGGAAAACTGCTGTAGATGGACTAAGCGCAAGTTCTACCCAGGGTCGCATAGAAGATACTCTTGGCATGTCTGAACGAAATCTCCAAAACATTAGTGCACTTTTGAATGACATTTCTGAATCCATAAACACACTGGCTCAAAATGCCCCTTCGTCACTCATCGCACAATTAAACGGGTGGAAGGTACTTGTAAGTAGTGCTCGTAACTCAATAAGCGGATCTTCCGCGGCCCTTACTGCCGGACAGGCATCTTTATCGGGTGCACAAGCATCACAGGAGTCTCCTGCAGAAGCGCAGATCTCTATCGCCACGGCCGGTGTCAAGAACTTAGAAGCTCAGCTCGCCAAAACCATCATTCGCGCTCCTATAGCAGGTAAGATCGCCGCATTACCCCTTCGCACAGGAGAACTTGCAAGTCCTGGTCAACTTATTGCAACCATCGTGGGAGGAGGAGGTCTTCGAGTCAAAGCATATGCAAGTGGAGAAGACTTTGCACTTATCAAAAAAGGTGCAGCCGTTATGATACGAGGAACTATTCCCGGCACTGTTGCAAACGTCGCCCCAAGTGTAAATCAGGACAACAAAAAAGTTGAGGTGGACATCCGTATCACCAATCCTGCCACATCAAATCTTGTGGTAGGGGAAAATGTTCAGGCTTCGATCGAGACTGCAAAAGCAGCCTTGGCAGCCGGAAGCATCGTCGAATACCGTCTTCCTATTCAAAATATAAAGATTGTGCCTGGAGATGCCTATGTCCTTACCGTAGGTCCAGACTCAAAGATCATCAAAAACACCGTGACCTTGGGGGAGGTAAAAGGGGATTTCATCGTCGTAAAGAGTGGCCTTACCGATGATATGAAGATCATATCTCCGATCTATGAACTCAATGAAGGAGAGACTGTTCATATACAATAATGATTTCATTTTTCTCACGCAAACAAAAAAATAACCGGATCAGGGAAGCAACCTCACAAGATATACATGTGCAGACTTCTCATACCGACCCTTCACACGACCCACATGATGGTTCAGCATCTTCTGATAGTCGGTATCTTGAGAGGTTGACCTTTGACCCACGACTTCGGGATACGTGGCTCAACTTTTTTGTGAAAAATTTCCGTGTAGTCATCCTTCTCATCGTCCTCATATCTGCGTGGGGTATTTATTCATTTATAGTCCTGCCTCGCGAGTCAACACCTGAGATTAAGATACCCATCGCCATAGTAAGCACACTTTATCCGGGGGCATCTCCTGCAGATGTAGAAGAGTTTGTTACCAAAAAAGTCGAAGCGGAAGTAGCCGGACTAAAAGGGCTCAAAAAGATCACTTCAAATTCCGTAAACTCACTTTCTTCGGTAACGGTTGAATTTGATGCAAAAGAAGATATCGAGGACTCTGTACGACGACTGCGCGATAAGATGGCAGACGTCAAACCAAAACTTTCTACTGACGCTGAAGATCCGCAAGTATTTGAGATCTCACTCGACGATACACCAATCTGGTCCATCTCTATTACAGGTCCGTATGATGGCTTTACTCTGCGCAAATATGCCGAAACCATCCAAGATGAACTCGAAAAGATCCCTGGAGTTCGTGAGATACAGGTATCTGGCGGAGATGAACTCGAATATGAGATCGCCTATCTTCCTGAAAGGCTACTTTTTTACCGCATCACCTCACAAGAAGCCAATCAGGCTGTCCTGGCATCCAATGTAGCTATCCCCGCAGGCAACTTCGAGTCGGGTAAACTCGTCGTACCTATCCGCTCGGATGCACGTGTCACTACGATCACCGAGATTGCAAACATTCCGGTTGCACACACGGCAAACGGAGGTAGCATTCTCCTCAAGGATGTTGCTCGTGTAACCGAACAGGGGATCAAAAAGACCTCATATTCTAGACTTTCCATAGATGGATCAGTGCCAAAAAATTCCGTCACACTTTCTCTTATCAAGCGACAAGGTTCATCCATCCTCGAGACCGTAGACACAGCCAAAGCTACAGTAGAAGAAGCTATTGCCTCATTTCCACCTGGAGTGACTTACGATATCTCCATGGACCTCGCCTCCCAAGTTCGTCGGGATTTTGATCAGCTTGGACACGATTTCTTGCTGACTCTTCTTTTGGTTATCATCATCCTCTTCCTTATCGTTGGTATGAAAGAAGCTTTTGTAGCCGGTCTTGCTATCCCGCTCGTATTCTTTGCCACCTTCGGTATGCTTCTGCAGTTTGGCATGACGCTCAATTTCCTTTCTTCATTCTCTCTTATCCTTGCTCTCGGTCTTCTCGTTGACGATGCTATCGTGGTGGTGTCAGCAACTAAACAATATTTAAACACGGGTAAATTTACCCCTGAAGAGGCCGTGCTCCTAGTTCTAAATGACTTCAAATGGGTACTCACGACCACCACTCTTGCCACGGTCTGGGCCTTTTTACCACTGCTCTTTGCAACTGGCATCATCGGAGAATATTTGAAGTCTATTCCTATCACCATCTCTATCACCCTTATATCGTCGCTCCTTATAGCTCTCATGGTTAACCATCCTTTGGCAGCAGTGCTTGAGCGCATACGTATGACTCGCAGATTTTTCTTTATCATCGAAGCACTCCTTATCGTCTTCGCAGGAGCTATGTTCTATATGGGTGGCATCATCCCTGTTATCTTGGGTATCTTCTCACTTGCGCTTGAGATCTATCTCATCTGGTGGTATGAAAGGGTTCATCCTCGTACCGGACAGACAGGTAAGCAAACACTCAAAGACAATGCGACCCTTATGAAACGCGAGTGGAAAGACGACGATCTCATAAAACAAAAACTGCAGAAACAGGGTTCTCGACAACATGAAAATTTCACCGGGAGACTTATGCACGGTATCATCGATTTCCATCGCTTCCTTCCTATTTATGAAAAATATTTCCGCCACTACATCCTCAATAAAAAACGTCGCCGATGGGTTATAGGGAGCATCATCGCACTCTTTATCATTTCAGTCGGACTTGTGGCATCGGGCGTGGTTAAGAGTGAATTCTTCCCGGTTACAGATGAAGACTACGTTTACGTAGATCTTCGAGCTCCAGTGGGCACTCGGCTTTCTGAAACAGATATGCAAGTACGAGCTATTGAAGAAAAGCTTCTTTCATATGACGACATCGCGAACTTTGCAACCATCATCGGTCAATCAAGTCCAAACTCAGGATTTACAGGAGGAAGTGGTGCAACAAACCTGGCTTCTATTACCATCACCCTCAAAGACAAGAAGGAACGTTCCATGAAGTCATATCAACTTTCAGACAAGATCCGTGAGGATCTGAGTGCGTCCAACACCACAAACCTCACCATAAACGTAGCTTCACTCGCAGGGGGTCCTCCATCAGGTGCAGCATTTGAAGGACGTATAAGTGGCGATAATCTCGATACGATCACTACGATCGTCAGTGCTCTACGACCTCTCCTTGCATCTATCCCCGGTGTCATAAACGTAAATACTTCCCAAAAAGACTCTGTACCTCAATACACATTTACTCTCAACCATGCACGCATGGAGCAAAATTATCTAAACGCTGCATATGTTGGATCGGTACTTCGAACAGCAGTCTCAGGAGTCGAGCTTACAAAGATCATCAAAGATGAAAAAGAAATAAAGCTCATCGCAACTTTCGACCCAGCATCTATCCCAACTCTCTCTTCTATTCAAAATCTCCAAATACTCAATACTCGTAAAGAGCCTGTGTACCTCAAAGATGTAGCGACAATCGAACTCAAACCGGCAGTGGATGTTATCACTCGTATCGATCAGAAACGTTCTATCATCCTCTCAGCAGGAGCAGACAGTACAACAAATAGTCCTGCCATACTTGCCGCATTTACCGAAAAGACCAAAGACTACAATTGGCCTCCTGGCTATGGTATCTACTTCGGTGGAGAAAATGAACAAAACGCAGAATCTGTTATGTCTATCTTGCGCGCCATGCTTATAGCACTCATATTGATCGTCGCTACGCTCATCATCCAGTTCAATTCATTCCGCAAGGCCCTTATCGTCTTGGTTCCTATCCCACTTGCTCTTATCGGTGTGTTTATGGGCATGGCAGTCTTCGGAACACCACTCAGTTTCCCAGCTCTTATCGGAGTATTGGCGCTCTTTGGTATCGTAGTTAAAAATGCGATCATCTTGGTGGATAAGATCAACCTCAACATAAAGAGTGGTATCGTTTTTGAAGATGCAGTAGCAGACGCGGGGAAGTCACGACTCGAAGCTATCTTCATCACTTCGATATGTACCATCGTCGGCATCCTTCCGGTTACTCTTTCAAATGAGTTCTGGCAGGCCCTCGGCTCTGCCATTATCTTTGGTCTGGCACTCTCTTCATTCCTCACTTTGTTCTTGGTCCCGGCATTCTATCTAGTGTGGGTTAAGGACGAAAATAAGGAGTAAGGAAAATGGACGATCAGCGGACGACTAACGAGTCGGATCGACGTAGAGCCGAAGCGAGGGAGCAAGAAGGAAAGGCATTGAAGACCTCGTTCACAGACGGGTAAGTTTGATCGGGCAGGCACATCCTTTTGAGGAGATACCTAAAACTACAACTTTATTGTAGTTTTTTGTACATGAGAAAAAATGGTGGCCAATCGAAAAAGGCTAACATATCTCCTTGTTCGTACTTGCGCAAACACTATTTCTATTGTATTATCCAAAACAGATTGTTGTTTGGAGTGAATGCTCGTTGGGCACCACGACAATAGTCACAATTCCTACACAGCCGCCACGAGGCGGCAAGGAGTGATAATGACAGATGTAAGTAACAAAGAATCGGGAAACGTAACGACTCAGTCCTTGATAGTCCAGTGCAGTCATGAGGCAGCCCTGGTCGTCGCACCAGAAATCGTCAATTTTCCTGAAGTGATTAAAGCGGGTCATGAATGGGGAGGGTGGGGATGGAGTTACTTTACAAAGGTGGATACTATTTTGTGGGATATTTATATCCAACAAGGATGCAGGAGTGATTTCGCCTTCCCCGGACCGGACTATCGATCTTTTCGAAATAGCCTTCTTTTTCCAAAAGAGAAGAGACCCTTCAATTGGGTGCTTGCGCAAAAGGCGCTCCAGGGAAAACTTATTTCATTTCATGAAGCGACTGATGCTCACGGATGTTCTTTCGAATCATATCCTCGTTGCGAACTCTTGGTGCTGTCGAAGTGGAGTAAAGCGGTTATCGAGCTTGTTCGAAAGTGGGGATTTTCTCAATTGCTTGAAAACAAAGAGAGTTGGCATGTTGGGATGTCATGGGATGGACATCGGTCAGAATCCTCACTCCCGTTTCTTGTAACTTGAGCTGTTCCAGTGTCACACAGCCCAACCTCTTGTTCGGGCTGTTTTTTTATATCCTGCAATGATATTATGACCCTACTATGTCACCAAAGATCCTTCTCTCCGGAGTCAAACCTACCGGCAGACCTCATATCGGCAACTACTTTGGTGCAATGAAGCAATTTATGAGCTCACAAGTAGTGGGGCAGTACGATTGCTTATTCATGCTTGCTGACTATCATGCTCTCAATTTTGTACAAAATGGCGAAGAGATGAAACGACTAACCCTCGATCTTGCTCTCGACTATCTTGCTATCGGTCTCGATCCTGAACGCTCCATCCTTTTCAAACAATCAGACGTTCCTGCGCACACTGAGCTTACCTGGATTTTCGATACTCTTGTAACCATGCCATACCTACAAAGGGCTCACGCCTTCAAAGACGCCGAAAATAAGAACAAAGAAATCAGTGTGGGTACTTTCAATTATCCTGTTCTTATGGCGGCCGATATACTTCTCTACGATACGGACATAGTTCCTGTAGGCCAAGACCAAAAACAACATATCGAGTATGCGCGTGATATCGCACTCAAATTTAATAATACATTTGGCGAAACATTTAAACTCCCCGAACCACTCATATTCGAAAATGTTGCCATCGTTCCGGGGGTCGATGGTCGCAAGATGTCAAAAAGTTACAACAACACTATCCCCCTTTTTGCAGAACGAGATGAGATCATCAAGGCGGTTATGTCTATTGTCACCGACTCTGGAGGTGATATTCCTATACATGTCTACAACATTCACAAACTATTTAAATCCGATGCAGAACTCAAGGATCTCTACGATGTAAACAAGGGCAAGTACAAGATACTCAAAGAAGCACTTATAGAAGATATAGACGCATTTATTGCACCCTTACGTGAAAGACGTGTAGAGCTCGAAAAAGATGAAGCAAATGTTATGGATATTCTCAAAAAAGGAAGTGAAAAGGCACATGAGAGGGCCCAGAAAAAACTTATGGAAGTAAAGCAAAAAATCGGGGTAGTCTAATCCTCATGTATTTTAGGGAAACTTGAGTTTTTCTTCAGTGTTTCTTGAATGTTTCTTCATTAAAAATTGATTTGGAATACGTATGATTAGTGATATTATTATAATAATTGCTTCATATGCTTAAGATCCCTCAAGATATTTCAGATTACATTGATTACGCTATCGAAAGAGAGCGTAAGATTTTCAACGAGGACCTCGATAAAATAGACGTCAAGTTCACTCAAAACCTAGAGCGAGTACAGTTTCAATTTAAAAAAGATATGGAGCACAATAACGGAGCTCTCATGGAAGGTTTCCGACATGAGATAGAGTTGATCGCAGAATTTGTAGACTCAAAACCTGGGCGTGAAGAAGTACGTGAGGTGATTCAAGAAGAAATAAAGTCGGCGGAGGCAAAGATTGACCTTGTAATAGAAGAAATCAGAGATCTTCGTGAGAGCTTCGATAGTCATATGGTCGCGTATCATAAGTAATCCATATTTTCCCGTGTCCTTTACCATAAAAACACAAGCCTACGAAGGTCCACTTGACCTCCTTCTTGACCTCATTGAAAAGAAAAAACTTTTTATAAGTGACATCTCTCTTGCGCAGGTAACCGATGATTTCATCGCCCATGTAAAACAGTTCGACACCATGCCCATGGATGAATCAGCTCACTTCATCCTCATAGCCTCCACACTGCTCCTTATCAAGTCCAAATCTCTCCTTCCTCAGTTACAGTTAACCCAAGAAGAACAGGGTGATATCCACGACCTGGAGACTCGTCTCAAGATCTACAAACGTATCAAAGATGCGGCAGTTCATGTGCGGTTACTTTTTGGTAAAGAGATCATCTTTTCACCATCGCAAGCACGACCTGTAGTTCCTGTTTTTACTCCTGATCCAGAATTTACCTTGAACCGAGCACTTTTGAGTTTACAAGATCTTATGAGCCGACTGCCAAAGAAGGAAAAGATTCCCCATACCATAGTCAAAAAAGTCGTAAGTCTTGAAGAGATGATAGGTACCCTCACGACCCGCATCACCAGCCACCTGCGGATGACCTTCAAAGAGTTCACCAAAGAACACAAAGAAAATAAGGTCAATGTTATCGTCAGTTTCCTAGCCATGCTGGAGCTCGTCAAACAGGGGATAGTTCACGTGAGTCAAGAAAAAGCCTTCGATGATATACATATGGAAACAAAGGAAGTGGGTGTGCCGAGGTATTGAGAGGTGGAATATTGAACCTCAAAACAAAAAATGTTATAACTACATCGGATCAACTTTCAATCAAAGGAGTCACACATGAACAGAAAAGTCTCTGTAACGGTAGGTGCCATTCTTACCACATTCTTTGTCGGGGCGGGCATCGGTGCTGTCGTTTCGATGGCATGTCTTTCCAAAAAGCACGAATCCGAGATGCGCAAGATGCACCCTTCATCCGCTCTGATTGTGAATAAGAAATAAGTACCCCGCGTTATTTAAAGGATTTAGTTTCGACCGCCACCCTTGGGCGGTCTTTTTCATTCCAAGAAATCCGTATCACGAATGCGAGAACCATACCTCATCTTGGAAAAAGGAGGTGCGATAAGCTATAATCCATCGCATGGATCATCCTTCAAGTCTTCCCTTATCTTCCCAGATCGAAGCAATCCTCTTCTGGAAAGCCGAACCTGTCTCATTTAAGAAACTCGCGTCACTCCTTAGTGTTGGTCAAGAAAGTATCAAAGAAGGACTTATCGAACTCAAAGAACAGCTGAAGGGGAGGGGGCTCACACTAGTTGAAACTGCAGATGAGGTGATGCTTGGCACATCAAAAGATCTCGGAGCGCTTATCGAACAGCTAACCAAGGAGGAACTCACTCATGATCTTGGTAAGGCTGGTCTTGAAACATTGTCTATAGTTCTCTATCAGGGCCCTATATCGCGTGCAGACATAGACTATATACGTGGCGTCAACTCGCAGTTTATCCTACGAAACCTACTCATACGCGGCCTTGTAGAGCGCGTAGATAACCCTAAAGATGCTCGTAGTTTTCTCTACAAGCCAACTCTCGCGCTTCTTTCCCATCTTGGTGTATCAAAAAGGGAAGACCTTCCTGAGTTTGAACGTATAGGGTCCGATATCCTTTCATTTAAGCAATCCTCACAAGAGATCGACAAGGAACTTGAGCAAAGTTCACAAACACATTAGATCGCAAAATTAAAGATGCTACAATAGGAGCACATGGCACCGCGAACTCGACACATCGATCGTTTCTTTGCATTCTCAGTCCTCGCGCTTACCGGATTTGGTTTCGTCATATTCCTTTCAGCTTCGCTCGGACTACTGGCTCAAGGCAACGTGAGCTTTAAAGGAGTGGCTCTCAATCAAGCGATTAGTTTGGTTATTGGAGTGGGTGCATTCTTCGCGCTAAGTAGACTCAACTATGTTTGGATACGTCGGGGAGCATTCTTCATCTTCCTTGGAGCAATCGCTCTCAACCTTTTACTTTTCATACCTACGCTGACCCTCTCACACGGAGGTGCTTCACGATGGATAGATTTTGGTTTTGTTACCTTTCAACCATCAGAGTTCCTTAAGATTGCTTTCATCATCTACATGGCAGCCTGGGCTTACTATGCAAAAAACCGCATAGAACAACTTCGTTATGGACTTTTGCCCTATCTCATCATGATGGCAATCTTGACGGTCCTTCTCCTTATTCAGTCTGATACGGACACCTTAGTCGTGATCGGCGTTACAGGCATCATCATGCTCATCATCGCTGGCGTACCTATAAAACATATCGTTCTTGCGGGTCTCGTTATGTGTATCGGTGTCGCGAGTGTTGTCTATTTCCGTCCCTATGCAGCAGAAAGAGTCAAAACATTTTTTAATAGAGGAAGTGATACGCAAGGATCTGGTTACCAGATCAATCAATCCCTTATCGCCATAGGGTCGGGCCAACTTACGGGACGAGGGTTCGGCCAAAGTGTGCAGAAGTTCGGTTACTTACCCCAACCCACCGACGACTCCATCTTTGCTGTCGCAGCTGAAGAGTTCGGATTTATCGGAAGTATCGGCCTCCTCGCCCTCTATGTTCTTCTCGCAGTGAGCGCCTTTCGCGTAGGGACTCGTAGTGAAAATGTCTTCGGGGGTCTCATGGCCATAGGTATCGCCGTTCTCATCGTCAGTGAGTCATTTATGAATATGGCGGCCATGCTCGGACTCATACCACTCTCAGGCATGCCTCTTCTTTTCGTAAGTCACGGAGGTACAGCGCTTATCATCACCCTCATGGCCGCTGGGATGGTCGCCAATATTTCTAAATTTGGTAAAGCGAGTTAGAACAGCAAAACTGTTACCTTGCGAAGAGTTGACAAGTATCCTGATTTCACTAGAGTTAGGAAGGTTTGATCAATCAAAACACGGCAAAGGAAACTAATGAAAAGTACATTAAATTGGAGAGGGTCGTTTGTGGCCCTTGTAACTCCGTTTACGAAAAAAGGGCGGATCGATTCCCGGTCTCTCCAGGCTCTCGTACGGTTCCACATTGAAGAAGGAACAAACGGTATCGTTGTGTGTGGCACAACAGGAGAAGCGTCGACACTTAGTCATAGTGAACACATCGATGTCATAAAAATCACCGTCGAAGCTGTCGAGGATAATATCCCGATCATTGCGGGGACGGGGAGTAATGATACAAAGGAAGCAATCGCTCTTACCGTAGCAGCAGAAAAAGTTGGTGCGGATGGAATTCTCCTCGTATCTCCGTACTACAATCGTCCTACTCAAGAGGGGTTGCGACAACATTTTGCTGCTGTCATGGAGCGAACAAAATTGCCAGTGTGCATCTACAATGTTCCTCTTCGCACTGGTGTAAATATCGACCCGGAGACTGTAGAATGGCTCGTCGATAAGTGTGCCCTTTCGGCGATCAAAGAGGCATCGGGTGATCTTGTTCAGATCGGAGAGATCATACGGCGCACCCAACCATTACTCGATGTCCTTTCGGGAGACGATATGTTGACCTTACCCATCATGTCCCTGGGAGGTACGGGAGTCATATCTGTAACGGCAAATGTTCTGCCGTACAAAATCCGCAGAATGGTGGAGTCTTACGAGATGGGCAAGGTGTGGGATGCTCGACGATATCACTATGAACTGCACAAAATCACACGAGCTCTTTTTCTGGAACCAAATCCGGTCCCAGTCAAAACTGCTCTAGCTATCATGGGAAAGATCAAACCGGTGTTTCGTCTTCCTCTATGCCGGATGAATCCAACCAATATAGTGCTCCTTAAGAATGAATTGAAATCTCAAAGCTTGCTCCCAGAAAAATGAACGAGTCATACGTTCCCATACCTACGGTGTGGGATTTTTAATTCCCAGGAAACCTTGCCCGGAAGACGAGGGCAGTAGTTCACGGTGCTGTTCTAACCCAGGGGAATCCCTTATCCTCTCACTTGCTCCTATTCGACATACGTCGTAAACTATCTGCATGAAAATCTTATTTGCAGGCGGCGGCACCGGCGGCCATTTTTACCCCATCATCGCTATCGCACAAGCTATACGTGAACGCACTGAGACTCGTAAGATACTTTCACCTACCATGTACTACATGGCCCCCACTCGTTATAACCCGCGAGCGCTTTTTGACGCCGAGATCACCTACGTCTATGTGCCAGCAGGGAAGTTGCGTCGCTATTTTTCATTACTCAACTTCACAGATCTTTTCAAGACAGCCTACGGATGTATACTTGCACTTTTTCGGATGTACACTATCTACCCGGACGTAGTTTTTGGAAAGGGAGGATATGCAAGTTTCCCGGTTCTTCTTGCGGCGCGCCTCCTCCGCATACCCGTTATCATCCATGAATCAGACAGTAAACCAGGAAGAGTGAACTCGTGGGCAGGGAAGTTTGCTCGTAAAATAGCAGTCTCCTATCCTGATGCTGCATCTTATTTCAAAATAGAGAAAGTAGCTCATACAGGACATCCTATACGTGCTGAGATCGCTGAGCCATTATCAAATGGGGCACGTGAGTTCCTCCAACTTGAAGAAAAAACTCCTGTTATACTTATCCTCGGAGGCTCACAGGGAGCACAAAATATAAATGACGTGGTACTCACTGCACTTCCAGAACTTCTAAATCGTTATCAGATCATCCACCAGGTGGGAAGAGCAAACATAGAAAGCGTCAAAGAGACCACTGCACTCGTACTTAAAAATCACCCCTTCAGCTATCGGTATCATCCTTTTGATTATCTAAATGAGCTAGCTCTCCGCATGGCCGCAGGTACTGCTGATGTTGCAGTCTCGCGAGCAGGATCTACCATTTTTGAGATCGCTTCATGGGGATTGGCCTCCATCCTAGTTCCGTTGCCAGCCGATGTAGGGCACGATCAGATCGCCAATGCACTTGCGTATGCTAAAACAGGTGCAGCCTCCGTCATAGCGGAAAACAACCTTACATCGCATATCCTTATAGAAGAGATAGATCGTATAGAGAATCATCCTGCGATAAAACAGACCATGAAAGACAAGGCCAAAGCTTTTTCGCGCCGTGACAGCGCCGGCCTTATAGCGGACGCCCTTCTAAACATAGCACTTGAACATGAAAATTAGTGTCACGTCAACTATAGCCATATCATTGTCCGTAAGGTAAAGAAGTGCTAGAATAATCGTCTAACAATAAGTCGACTTATAAGCTAACTTAGCGCATATATTATGGAACCAAACAACGGAGTAAAGACGTGGCAGTGGGTAGTTACGGCCATTGTCATCATTGTGCTCATTATCATAGGTATTATGGTTTTTGGTGGTAAGAAGGCAGGCGGTCCTACAGATGTAACCACAAGTCCATCTCCAACAGGTACAGCAAGCCAAGAGGTCAACCGTATCGTTATGGCTGATCAATACCCAGGCAACGTGGTGTATCTCTCATCCATTCAACTCGCTAAGGGAGGCTGGGTCGTTATCCACAAGGACAATGCCGGTCAACCAGGTGAGATCATTGGCTCACAGTGGTTCGATGCAGGTATCAATCCGGGTAAGATCACTCTCACATCTTCTACAGTAGAAGGTGGTACATATTACACAATTCTCCATTCAGATGACGGAGACAAGGTATTTAACGCCACAAAGGATCTTCCTCTCAAGGACTCAAACGGAGCTATTATCATGAAGATCTTCCGTGCACTCGCTTCAGTTGGTGCAGAGTTTAAAGGTTAATAGTCAACAGTAAGACAGTTAGTCAGTAAAATAAGTAACAAAAAAAGCGCCCATCGAGGACGCTTTTTTTGTTGGTTGGAAAAATGACTAACCAATGTTACATTAACAAGAGACCTTCTAAAAAGTTCATTTCGAAAAGGAGATCACCAAATGGAACTAGTACAAGACACTGAAATCCGACATCTTATTGGTCGATTGAAGACCTCTGAGCCAGGCAGAACTATCTGGTCAATAGAGTCAACCGTTTTGGATGACGCTATCATGCAAGGATTGATCGAATGCCGCACGGCTCTTGAGGACTCGCTAAGTGAGAAACACATTTTGATTGGAATCTTGCTTATTTGAAGTAGGGTCAAAATGTAAACACTTTAGTGACTAAAGTGAGCTGTTCCATATTAGGAACTGAACAATAGGATACATCATGAAAAAATGGTTTAGCGTTATGGTCAGTGAGAAATGGTTGGGTAATTCTCCAATCACAGATCAAGTAGTGCAGTTTGCCAATATGAACAACTTACAGCCCGGGGAAATCGTTGTTATTGGCCCACGAGAAGGTGGAAATACCTTTGATATTCTCTACTGGGCAGACAGAGATTTATCTATCAAGGAACCTCAAAAAACCTGAAGATTCGAGACCACCCTAAACGCAAGAGGTGGCTTTTTTAATCCTCATCACCCTCAAAGGAATTCACGAAGCGAGAGGTATGCTATCATTTAACTAGAACCTTATGAGTGCGCGTAAATTGGCTCGGAAACGAAGACTGAGATGTGAACACAGGGCGGAGGTCATCGATCAAATGATCTTGGGTGACGAGGAAAGCCCCAGAATCATTGACGATTGCTGTCCAGATTGTGGTCACCGTTTTAGCAAGGAGGAAGAAGCTATGTGGGGAATCGTTCATTTTTTCACCTACAAAGAATTAGAGCGACTGGAAAACTTTTAGTTTACCTCATAGGCTGTTTCCTCATGGCGAGACGGTCTTTTTTATTAAATACGCTATAATGAACCTTATGAATCCAGAGAATATTGTAACCCGTTTTCCACCAAGCCCCACCGGCTATCTGCATATAGGCCGTGCACGTACGGCGCTTTTCAATTATCTCTATGCAAAGAAAAACAAAGGAAAGATGGTTTTTCGTATCGAAGACACAGACAAGGAACGGTCAAAAAAAGAATATGATGAAAATATCATCGAGTGTCTTGCCTGGCTCAAGATAGGTTATGACGAAGGTCCTTTTCGTCAGTCAGAGCGGGGTCATATCTACAAAACGTACATCCAAAAATTGATCGACAATGGTTCAGCTTTTATCTCTAAGGAAGAAGACAATCTTGAGGGAGAGGGAAGTACGAACAACCCAGGTAAAGAAAAAAGGAAGGAAGTGATCCGTTTCAAAAATCCAAATAAGAAGATAAAATTCACCGACATTATCCGTGGTGAGATCGAGTTCGATACAACCGACCTCGGTGACTTTGTCATCGCAAAGTCTCTTGACGAACCGCTCTACCACCTCACTGTCGTTGTCGATGATCACGAGATGGGAATCACTCACGTCATCCGTGGCGAAGATGGCATATCCAACACTCCACGCCAGATCCTTCTTCAAGAAGGTATAGGAGCACAGCGTCCTCTCTACGCACACTTGCCACTTATCCTTGCAGCCGACAAATCCAAACTCTCGGGCCGACATGGAGCTATAGCCGTAACCGAATATCGCAATCAAGGGTACCTTCCAGAAGCTATACTTAACTTCCTTGCACTCCTTGGATGGAACCCGGGAACAGATCAGGAGATTTTCAATATGGACGAGCTTGTCTCGGCATTTGATCTAGAAAAAGTTCACAAAAGCGGGGCAATCTTCAATCTCGAGAAACTCAACTGGTTCAATCGCCATTACATCCAAAAATTAAGCGATACGGACTTTGCAGATTATGCCGCGTCATTTCTTCCTGAATGGATGTCTACGCACAGTCCACTTTTCCTTCGTGCACTTCCACTTTTGCGAGAAAAGATCGCAAAGTTCGCTGACCTTACTGCCCTCTTTGATGGGGCAGGGGAGATGAGCTTTATGAAGGGTACCGGCGACTATCCAAGCACTCTCCTTTTGTGGAAAAAAGATCCCGATCCGATAAAAGCACGAGAGCACCTTACACGGGCGCGCAATTTATTGAATGATCTTAATGAAAACAGTTTTACTCCTGAAGAGGTCAAAAATACTCTCTGGTCCTATGCAGAAACACATGGGAAAGGCGACGTCCTCTGGCCTCTTCGAGTTGCTCTTACCGGCAAAGAAAAATCTCCAGATCCATTTGCAAGTGCTGCTATTCTCGGCAAAAAAGAATCCTTAGAGAGGGTAGACAAGGCCATAGTTTCTTTGACCGCGAGTTCATCGTAACTTCCATGCCCTATCTATCGTATGACATTTTCTCCACGTATTAAGACCTTCACAATCATAAGCATCATCGCACTCAGTGTATGCGGTGCTTTATTTCAAAACACACTACCACTCCAGGCTGATACCGTTTCTGAACTCCAATCTAAGATCGATGAGCGTAATACCGATATCAAAGCTCTAGAAAAAGAGATAGCTGAATATCAAAAACAACTCACCACTTTAGGAACTCAGGCTTCTTCATTATCCTCCACTATCAAATCCCTCGAGCTCACTCAAAAGAAACTTGAAGCTGATATTTCTGTTAGTCAAAATAAGATTGCGGCCAAAAATCTAGAGATCGAGCAACTTTCAAATCAGATCAACGACAAAGAGGGGACCATAGAGGACAATAGGCGCATCATAGCGCAATCATTTACCACTATAGGTCAGCTCGATGACCTCTCCATGCTTGAGATGTTCCTCTCGAGCGGCTCTTTTTCTGATATATGGAGTAACCTTGACCATCTCGAGGCTTTGCAAGGAGGGCTGCGTGAACATATCATCTCACTTCGTGAAGTTAAAGCCGGACTTGTCACTAACCGAAGTTCTACAGAAAAGGCCAAGGCTGAGCTTCTGGCACTTCAAGCCAAACTCAATGACCAACGCAAAGTAGTTTTGGCTACGGCAGGTGAGAAAAATGCGCTCCTTAAGGAAACTAAACAATCTGAGTCATCCTACAAAAAACTCTTAGCCGATAAGAAAGCCCTCAAAGATGCATTTGAAAAAGAAATTCTCAATTTTGAATCACAGCTTCGCCTTGCTGTTGACTCATCACTTTTACCGCCTACAGGTAGCGGAGTACTTTCATGGCCAGTAGAGTCTGTTCTTATAACCCAGCACTTCGGCAATACAGAATTTGCTACTGCCAACTCTCAGATCTACAATGGTAAGGGTCATACAGGTATAGACCTGCGTGCCACCGTAGGCACACCACTTCTTGCAGCATTGTCAGGAACGGTAGTTGGTGTAAGCAATACCGACCTTGTTCGTGGATGCTACTCCTATGGTAAATGGGTCATGATCGATCACGGCAATGGTCTATCGACACTGTACGCCCACATGTCCGTCCAGTCGGTCACCAAGGGTCAGCTCGTCTCTACGGGCGAAATTATCGGCTACAGCGGCAACACCGGATACACTACTGGTCCTCATCTTCACTTCGGAGTCTATGCAACTCAAGGGGTTCAGATCACCACCTTCGACAACAGCGTGAACTGTAAGGGTGCAACCATCCCACTTGCAGACTTTAAAGCCTACCTGAATCCACTGTCCTATCTTCCAAAGTAAGGTAAAATATACTCATGAACACAACTTGTACACAACTTCAAAACTCCCCTCTTCAGAAAAAAAGAAAAGGGCAGGGGGGTCTTATCAAAACCATCGTCCTTATAGTCATCGCACTCCTCATCATAAGTTATTATGGATTGAACCTTAGAGACATCGCAACATCACCAACTGCACAGGACAACTTTGGGTATGTCGGATCCGTACTTGGACGAATCTGGGATCTAACCAAAGCACCGATACTATACGTTTGGAATGAGATCATCCTTAAACTCATCCTCCACCAAGTCTCAGAACGTGCAGGGGAGACCTTCACTGCAACGTCGACGCTCCCATAATGAACTGTTGGTCCCAATGTGGGGCCTATTGTTTTAATAGTAACCTGCACAAAACATATATTGTGCGACATGGCATTATTCTGGAGGGTTTGTTACTGTAGATACAGAAAGAAAACAAAAGGAGTTCCCTATGAAGAATGCTACACACTGCTGTAACTTTGAAAAGAATGGAACGGTGCATTGGCTAGGATGGATGATGCTTACGAGCCTCTCGGTATGAATTCAGTGGGCTAGTATAAAAACGAGTTCTGTAACTATTAGTGGTTTTGAGCTAGGTGTTGATGTTCCAATTTTTATGACACTTTGCTTCACCTCGTTGGGATTTCTGGCGGGTTACAAAAGATGGGGCCTACTCTCCTCTCCCATCTTACCAGCTGAGCTCAAACCTCTAGTCTCTGTAAAGATCACCCGATGTTTAGGGCCAGTATGGGTGATGCTTTCAATGGCAGTTGTATTAAAGTATTATGAGTTCACTAAAATCTGGATGCGAAACCCAATATCTTTTCCATTTGAAATGAAATGGCTGGAGATAAGTTTTTGCATAACATCGGGATGCTTTTTGCTTTCAATGATTTGCTGGGCAATCCAGGAGATGAGACTCGTCAAAACTGGTAGGTTTACATACTGAAACAAGATCTTACGACTATCTAGGGACCTTAGACAGGTCTCTTTTTTATTACGCATCCTCCCTATTTGGATTCACCTACAAAAAAGACCCCACTTTGGTAGGGTCTTTTTTGTGAGTTATGGTTGTTTACACTTCCCTGGATAAGAGAATTTTAATTACTTACGAGCGATATCTGACTTACTCCAACATGGAGCCGAAGCCGACCAAGGTTGGACACCATACTTACCGTGGAGGTACTTTGCGAAAGCAACGTTACCTTCTACAGTGCGTATATCGATACCAAGAGTCTTGGCAGTCACTCCATGATAGCGCTCGTTGATCTGCATGACACCGATGTCTGCATTGTCGACACGTCCGAGGAGCAACTTGCCGTTCTTATCGAACTGGCGAAATTCAGACTCGCAGCGTGCGATCTCCACGAGGATCGGAGTATCGGCATATGTTTTGCGGAGAAAGCTCTCCATAGCTTGTGGGTCTGTTAATGATCCTTCGAACGATACGACGATTTCTTTCTTTGCAGAATTGTCTTCAGTTGGGGCATTCGCTACTTCGGGAGTATAACTATGTACTCCGGCGCCGTAGAGAGATGACATAAGGAAGACGACACCAGTTGTAAGTTCAATCATATTAATTAAAAAAGACCTAAAGAGCATGGTGCTCTTAAAGTCCTTTCTTACTTATAATATTAGCACCTTTGCCCTTCCCTGTCAATGACTTAGTGGCTATAATATGGCTCAACTTGGCCATATTATCTAGGTGAAATAGGCCCAAGCAGAGCCGTTTGCGAGGATGTTGGTTTGGAAATCCATAAATACGGCTTTAAATATAGCCGTACCACTTCTCATTTTAAGACCCCTTTTGCTTGACATGTTTTACAATGAAGAGCCTCTGCTTACATAGATACACGACTTCCCTGCGTCCATCAGAGCCTCTATATAGTCATAGTAGACGCAAATGATGGCTTACTTGCGCGTTGTGTACTCTTTATGTTATCCTCTTCCTACATTCATTTTAACCATTCTTCCCTACCACCATGGCCCATAAAAAAGCAGCAGGAACAACAAAAAACGGTCGAGATTCAAATCCCAAATATCTTGGGGTTAAGATCAATCATGGCCAAGCTATCACTGTAGGCCAGATCATCCTCCGCCAGCGTGGTACGACTGTACTTCCCGGCAAAAATGTAGGTTTAGGTAAGGATCATACTCTCTTTGCACTGAAGGGTGGTGTTGTTAGTTTCGGCTCAAAACGCAAGACTAGTTTCAATAACGACATCGATAGGAAAAAGATAGTACATGTTGTGTAAGCTTCAAAGATAAGAAACCGGTATAATCCGGTTTCTTATTGGTTCTTATGTATCAAAATGTCATAAAAGTCATTACGTCTTTGTAAGTTCTATCTCAATTGACCGTCAGAAGCATTGGCAGACATGGTACAAAGGAAAGACATCTATGGAGACAATTTTAGGCCTCACCATTGCCATCATAGTGACGTTGCTAGTGATCGGCATTGCGTCCTCTTCCAAGGAAGACAAACGGGTATGGTGAGCTGCACCTCATCACCAAAAAGAGCGCTGCGGACCTCAGGTCGGCAGAGTTCTTTTTATGTGATAGTGTGCCAGGAGAAAGGAGGGCTATGAAAAGATTTTTTGTATGCTTCTGGAAAGATAGCACTTTTGATAACTTCGTTCGATCATTACGTCGGGGGCAAAAAGGTGCATGGATGTTTTTCCTCTCGGCAGCCTTAATTGCCGCAATCATGGTGTATGTCGAATGCAAAAAGAAAGGCTATCCTTGAAACTTGTTGATCGTTTTCGCAAACACTGGAAGGATTCCGTTTACTTCCGTATTTTAGTGGGAACCGTTGCCTATGCTTGTATGTGGGGCACGCTCGCTGTGATAATCCTCAATTTGCCCAAGTCTCCCTAAGTCTTTCCGGTACTTAGGGATTTTTAATTGTAAAGGAAACTAAATGTTACCAATTTGGCTCCAATACCAAAACTAAACTGCTTTCACTACCAACGTAAACTTCGCCGACTTCCCTCCCCCCTTAACCTCTACCTGGTGTTCGCCGATTTCTTTGATAGGATGTTCTACCTGGATAAATGAGGGGTCAATCTGCAGACCTGACTGCTTCGAGAGCTCTTGTGCGATCACTTCCCTGTGGAGTCCAGCAAAAAGATGACCTTTTTCGTTTGCCTTACCAGCGATGGTTATAGTCGTTGAGCCCAGATTTTTCATGTTCTGTGCAAGTAAACCTTCATGAACCTTTTTCTGACCTTCGGTTTTGGCTTTCTGGATCTCGAGCTGCTTCAAAGCTTCGGGCGTAGCTGGAATAACGAGACCCTGTGGGATGAGTAAGTTGAGGGCGTGACCATCGCTCACATTTTTTACATCATGCTTTCGTCCGAGTTTTGCAACATCTTTCAAGAGTATTATTTTCATGGGTGTATTATTGATTATCCATCATTTCTACCTCAAATTCGTTATTTGAGCAATTCTAATGCCTTTTCCATCTGAGGATCCTTCGTACCCTTCAAATCTTCTTCTGTGATAAGAACTTCATAGTCTGGTACGAGACCGTTTTGTGAGAGATTGTTGCCGTTAGGAGTTAGCCAGCGTGCGATGGTTACTTTGAGTGACGTCTCAGGTGTAAGTTGAACCAACTCCTGTACTGAGCCCTTTCCAAAGGTCTTCGTTCCAAGCAGTTTGGCAACTCCATGCTCTTGCAGGGCGCCTGCCAATATCTCTGCAGCTGATGCTGAACCCCCGTCTACGAGGATGATCATCTTGAGCGTATCGCCGAATATATTGTAGCCCTTACTTCGGTAAACTCGTGGTGTAGCATTGTTACCGAAATCTTCAGTTACTACAGTTTTCCCAGCCGGAAGGAACCACGAAGCCATGTCCCAGGCCGCATCAAGATACCCACCTGGATTGCTTCTCAAATCAAAGACGAGCTTGGAACTACCTGAACTTACAAACTCGCGAAGGGCACTACGAAAGAGATCTGGAGACTGTGCTGTGAAGCTAAAGAGACGTATGACGAAGATGTTTCCGGGCTTAATACTCGTCTCGATCGTAGGGATGTCGATGACGTCACGTACAATAGACCTTTCTACCGGCTTGGCAGATGAAGGGGTAAGAAAAGTTATCTTGACCACAGTACCCTTTTCCCCACGGATGAGCTTCACCGCCTTATCTACGGAAAGATCCGCCACCACTTTGCCGTCTACAGCAATGATCCTGTCCCCACTTCGAACTCCGGCACGATCAGCAGGACTGCCTTTGATAGGAGTCACGACTACAAGTTGTTTTTCTTTGATACCTATCTCCATACCAACACCTTCGAAGTTACCCGAGATCTCTTCATTGAATTGTTTGGCCTCTGGAGGAGGAAAAAAGACTGTATAGGGATCCCCATAAGATGCAGCGAGACCTTCTATCGCACCGTAAACCTTCTTTTGCGCCGTCGTAGATGTAGCATTTGCTCCTACAAACTTCTGGTCGAGGACGCTCCAAGCTCTCCAGAAAGGTTCAAATTCCTTTGCTGTAACCTCCTCTGTATTTGTAAGTTTGATTTTTGAACGCGCGAGAGGTGTATGCCCTTCTCCGACATAGATGCCAACAAAGAATGCTATGGCAACGATAGGAAGACCTGCAAGTACTAAAATTGTTTTCTTATCAGTCCTGTTCATGTTGCGATATTATTACATAAAAAAGAAATGAAAACCAACACGAAGCTTTACTTTGAAATGAAGCCTAAGCGGCACCTTGCCGCTATCTACACTCCCCTATATAATAAGCCGCATGATACATACTCACGCCAACAAAGGATTGGTTTGGCTCGACGTCGAGTCTCCACAGGAAGAAGAGATCGCAGGACTTATCAAACGTTACGGACTCCACCCTTTGGTCGGTGAAGAACTCAAAACATCTACTTCCAACGCTAAGATCGATTTCTACAAAGAGTATATTGTGATCGTGCTCAAACTCCCTGTCCGTACGAGAAGTGGCAAAAATTATGAGATCAAGGATCGTGAAGTCGACTTTATCATCGGCAAAAACTTCCTGATCACCTGCAGATATGACACTATCGAACAACTCGAATACTTCTCAAAGGTTTTTGAAGCCAATACCATCCTCAATAAAAATGAAAAGATTGAGCACGCTGGTCACCTCTTCTACTACATGGTTTCTCGTATTTATTCCGGCATGCGTGAGGACCTTGAAAACATACGCGACTCGCTTATCACTGCTGAATCCAAGATATTCAATGGCGAAGAACGCAAAATGGTAGAGGCAATATCTAACATCAGTCGTGAACTTATAGATTTCAAACAAACAGCTAGAGTTCACCGGGAGATTTGGGAGCAGATGCTTGAGCACGGCGCAACAGAGCTCTTTGGTTCGGACTATTCATCCTACATCGGCGACATCCACGATGAGTTCAGTCGTATCAATGACCTTATTGTAAACGCGCGTGAACTCCTTGCCGATCTTCGCGAAACCAATGACTCTCTCGTTGATACCAAGCAAAACGAGACCATTCGTATCCTTACCCTCGTCGCCTTCTTCTTTTCTCCTCTTACGTTCATTGCGGCTGTCTTCACCATACCAGCAGCCAAAGTACCCATTATTCATTCATCTTCAGGATGGCTTATGATCCTCTTTATTATGCTTGCTTTTGCGGGAGCTATTTGGTATTTCTTCAAGAAACATAAGTGGATCTAGTATAAATTTACCTGAGCCTTTGCCTCTATGGATATCCGACTACACAACACCTTTTCTCGAAAAACTGAGGTCTTCAAACCCCTTATACCTAGTGCCGTGGGCATGTATCACTGCGGACCGACAGTGTATGACTTTGCGCATATAGGAAACCTTCGCTCCTACGTATTTGCAGATATAGTGCGACGAGTTTTCGAATACAATGGCTATACGGTCAACCAAGTTATCAATATCACCGATGTAGGACACCTTTCGAGTGATGCTGACGAGGGAGAAGATAAAATGACCAAAGCTTTGAAACGTGACGGAAAGCCTTTGACTCTAGAGTCCATGCATGAAGTTGGTGCTTTTTATACAGAGCGGTTTATCGAGGATCTCAAAAGTTTAAATATCGAACTCCCGCAAAATTTTCCGCGTGCAAGTGAACATATACCTGAAGATCTGGAGATCATAGAAAAACTCATAACACAGGATATCGCTTACACTACGAGTGACGGCATCTATTTTGATACGTCCAAATTTCCCGAATATGGAAAACTAGGAAATATTCAGACTGATAAACAACAAGAAGGTAATCGTATTGCCATCAATCCAGAAAAAAGAAACCCGAGTGACTTTGCTCTATGGAAATTTGATTCCAAACTTGGCTGGGACACTTCCTGGGGTAAGGGATTTCCTGGATGGCACCTCGAATGTTCTGCTATGTCACGCAAATATCTTGGTCAACCTTTTGATATACATACAGGCGGCATAGATCATATCCCCACCCATCACAACAACGAGATCGCTCAATCAGAATCTGCATTTGGTTTACCTCTTGCGAACTTCTGGCTCCACAATGAATTTATTCTCCAAAATGGAGGTAAGATGGCAAAATCTGCAGGAGAATATCTCACATTAAAAAGCTTGGCTCATGAAGTAGTTTCACCTCTGGCCTATCGATACTGGCTCCTTACGGCCCACTATCGTTCCCCTATGAACTTCACCTTAGAGGCAGTCCATGCCGCCCAAACCGCTCTCATACGTCTTATCACCAATATACGTGACCTCCCCACAGGGGGAGCCATTGCCACCTCTTATCGTGATCGTTTCCAAACAGCTGTAAACGACGATCTCGATACTCCACAAGGCATCGCTCTACTCTGGGAACTTCTCAAAGACAAAAACCTCTCTGACGCAGATAAACGTGCCACGACAGAAGATTTTGACCGCATCTTCGGACTTAACCTCGCATCATTGTCTCCTATCGAAGAACTTCCCGTACCCGCAGAGGTTCAAGCCCTTGCAGATGCTCGCGAAGAAGCGCGAAAAGAGAAAGATTGGGGAAAAGCTGACGCTCTGCGCAAAGAGATAGAAGCTCGAGGGTTTGAAGTTATGGATACGACTGAAGGGATCAAGGTAAGAGAAAAGGAGTAACTACTCCCAAAGTAATCCACATCTCCTATAACATTATTTACTAACATTGCTATAATCTACCCATCATGAAAAATCTACATATCGCTGTTGCCGCATTAGCAATAATTTTGGGTGGTGTATACCTTTACACGCAACGAGGAACTCTTAGTATGAGTAATGACGAGCAAAACAACATGAGACCCCATATCTCTACTCCAGCAGCGGTCATAGAAGTTGCACCCTATCCAAATCTCGAATGGTCAGGTGGATCAAGTGAAGGCTACGTTGTGACCATATCTGACGGTCAAACACTCCCTCTTAAGGGCAAGGCATCGGTTGCTGTCCGTGACACTGAAGACGAAGATCCTGAGATTGAAATACTAGGAGATTTTGAAACCTATTACTACGCTTCGTTGATTCCAGGAGGGTGGAGTAGAGATGAAGTCGTTGTCTCTGGCAAAACCTACAGTGGACCGATAAGTGAAAGTGAGTCGGGTGGTACATGGAGTTATTTGAAGTACAAGGATGGTCAACTCTATGTAATAGTCCTTTCATCACACACCGAAGGAGCTGCGCGCAATGATGGAAACTTCGAAAAGACCTGTCCATGCAAAGATACATTTACCGTATTTACTGGAGATCCTCTCAAACTCAACTAGTTACTTTCGGACAGTGCGACTTTGTAATTGAACCTGAACATGTCTCGTACCTCTTCCCGGATATTGCCTACGGTATCCGAGATATCTTGGCGGCTCGACTCTACGCGATCGTCCACTTCTGACATGCGCGTATTGAGCCTTGCCTCAAGATTGTCTACACGTTCCTCAAGACGTTCAAAACTACGAGCAATAGAGACTGCTATGTCGTCAGAGTTTTTGTAAATGATCCTCTCGATAAGCTCTATATCTTTTGGTTCTAATGACATATGTGTATATATTTATATCTTTTAATGATGTCAGTCTACCCAAGTTTGATTCAAATTCTACTCAAGAAAAGTTCAAGAATTGTTCAAGAAAAAATAAATTATTAATGAAGAAATGGGTTATCCACATTTCTCCACATCTTGTCCACCAAAATCACATCCGAATCAGATTTCTTTCACGTAACCTCATGTTACAATAATTACTTCATTCCTGAAGAGATCAATGGTCCCTCCTCCACTACCTTACACCTCGGGTAGCTGGGGGAAGATTTTTTCAAAAAACTGATAAATCATCTATAATAGCCACATGAATACTGCCTCCCCTTATTTCAAGACCAAGGATCTCAAGATACCTCCTCAAAACGTCGAAGCAGAAAAAGCTCTTTTAGGTTCCGCCATGATTCGTGGTGAAGTCATGCACGATGTGGCAGATATTATTAACGAAAACTCTTTCTATTCCAACCAGCACAAAGCTGTGTGGTCAGTACTTTTTGAACTCCACACAAAGGGTGCCCCTATCGATATCCTCTCCATCTCTGCCCGTCTCAAAGAAAGAAATCTTTTGGATGAGGTTGGTGGCATGACTTATTTAAGTGAACTTATAAATGTCGTTCCTTCTTCGACCAATGCCTCGCACTATGCGGAGATCGTCGAGAAGAAACATGTCATGCGCGAACTCTTGCGTGCAGCGGAGCAGATCACTGGATTAGGCTATGACGAAGAGGCTGAACTCCACGATATTCTCGAAAAGGCCGAGAAGGCACTTTATACTGTTACCAATAAAACAGGTTCCAACAAATTTATCGCCCTTAAGGATACTCTTCATGAGGCATGGGAGAGACTCGACCACCTCCACAAGACCCGTCATGAACTTCGTGGAGTGCCCACGGGCTTCAAAGAACTCGACGACAAGCTTGCCGGCTTCCAGAAGTCTGACCTTATCATCCTTGCAGCTCGTCCTTCCATGGGAAAGACCGCACTTGCACTGGACATAGTTCGCCGTGCTGCGGTCAATCACAAAGTACCGGTGGCTATTTTTTCTCTTGAAATGAGCTCACAGCAGCTCGTGGACCGTATGCTCTCTGCAGAGTCGCAAGTGGACGCCTGGAAGATCCGTACCGGTCACAATCTTTCAGTTGAAGGTGACTTCAAAGCTATCGGAGATGCTATAAGTAGACTTTCAGATGCCCCGATATTTATCGATGACCAGCCAGGTAACAATATCTTGAAGATGCGTGCCGTCGCTCGCCGTCTCAAAAACGAAAAAGGCCTGGGACTTATCGTTGTCGACTACCTGCAACTTATGCTTCCCACCACCACCCGCAATAGTGACAACATGGTACAGCAGATCACAGAGATCTCCAGGTCCCTCAAAAATCTAGCACGTGAGCTCGAGCTACCCGTCCTTGCTCTTTCTCAGCTTTCTCGTGCAGTGGAACAACGTGGTGGCAAACCTCGCCTCTCAGACCTTCGTGATTCAGGCTCCATCGAGCAAGATGCAGATGTCGTGATGTTCATTCATCGCGAATCCCAAGACGATGGTGGTGGACGCAAAGAAGAAGCCGAGATCCTCATCGAAAAACACCGTAACGGTCCCACAGGTCTTGCCAAGCTATTCTTCGATACAAAGAAGGCAACATTCCTCAGTATAGATAAGGCGGATTTTGGTGGATTTGATGGGGTATAGTCACAAAGTAAATTAGTAAAAACTAGTAATATCCAGTAAACATTGTGGTAATTAGAGATTTCACAGACCTGGTGACCTGGCAGGAAGCGCATACGCTTGTTTTATATGTGTATACTCTTACCAAGCACTATCCTAAAAATGAAGCGTTCGGTCTTGTTACCCATATGCAACGCGCAGCTGTATCTGTCACTTCAAATATTGCCGAAGGTTTCGGCAGACGAACATTCAAGGATAAGTGTCACTTCTATTATCAATCGCGTGGTTCATTGACTGAACTCAAGAATCAATTGCTACTCTCACGAGATCTTTCATATATTTCTCCAACTGAGTATAGTAAAGTGAACGCCCTTATGGAGAAAAGTGGCCGCCTGTTGCATGGCCTCATCGTATCTACAACCAAGAATGATTCTTACTAGTTTTTACTAGATATTACTTTTTTACTCTCTTACTACTCAAATGGACTCCCTACACCGCCTCGAAGAACTCTTTGCCCACTTCCCTGGTATTGGTCCTCGCCAAGCTCGGCGGTTTGTATATTATTTGTTAAGTAAGTCTCCTACGTATACACGCGAGTTTATCCAGCTTATTGAAGAAGTCAGGAAGTCGAGTTCTGAGTGTAGTCAGTGTCACAGATTATTTATTGGCAAGGCAGGACCAGATAATTTCTGCTCAATTTGTAGTGACAAATCCCGTGACCAGAGCATTTTGATGGTTGTGGCCCGCGACTCCGATTTTGAAACGGTTGAGAAAAGTGGAGCATATCGCGGACTCTATTTTATTCTTGGTGGTACTATTCCCGTACTCGACAAGGAGCCAGAAAAAAGGATTCGTCTCCAGAAACTACTTGAGTACATTTCTGGGCTGTCCAATCGCCAACCTGCTCCTCCGCTTCGATCTGCTGATCGTCCAATACCCGATCTCTCTGAGATAATCCTCTCCTTGAACGCCACTCCCGATGGTGAACATACGGCGGACATAGTTAAGGATGCGCTTCTCAATACCCTGAGTGGTAAAGGAGTGAAAATCACTCTTCTCGGTCGTGGTATCTCCACAGGGGCCGAACTCGAGTATGTCGACGGTGAGACTATCAGGAATGCGTTGCACAATAGGCAATAACCCCACATTGACCTTTTTTCTAGATGAACTAAAATTTACCTAGAGCAACCAAAGGAGGTACATGAAGCAAATCTACCACAGCGGTCACTTGCCCGAAGATTTGGAATCCGCCCAAGGACGCCGAACATTCTTGATACTTGATCTGCGAAAGATCGAGTATGAACTGATAAGTAGTCCTCGCACCCCTGACCGCGAATGTAGACAAGTTCTCGGGCATCGCGTAGGACTGAAGTATTCGATCGAACGGGAACTCAGTTTTCTAAAAAAATGGATCCGCACGGAAAAAGCGAAGCTTCCTCCGCCGCCCATGGCGTATCGAGATGGCGATACCCTGCTTAGAGCTACCACTCACATCCTCCGTGGATTGGAGAGGCAAGGTATCCCCCTCCAACCACGAGAGGCCAGACTGTTGGGATTGATCGACAAATACTTTGCCGGCTGATGCCTTTCACCTTTTGTTCCCGCACCTTTTCTGCACTGACCCTGGTCAGTGCTTTTTATTACTCCTGTTTTTCCGTCTTACTATTTAACCGTCTTACCTTCTTACTATTTTACCGTTTAACCCTCCTCCTCCTACTCTGCCATCACCGTCTGAAAATCATCTGCAAAAACTACTTTGTGTTTCGCAAAATCTGAAATCTTTTTATCCATCAACGTAACTTTGAGAAGCATACCCTCTCTAGTATCTGTAGAGAAGTTCTGATCAAAAACGAAGTTGCCCAAGCTATATGCGATGAGACCATCTTTGTAGGATTCCACTTCTTGAACCACGTGGGGGTGATGTCCTATAACCATAAGTGCACCTGCGTCGATAGTTGCATGGGCGATCCTTTCTTGAAATGCGTTGTGAGTAGTTTGATATTCATCTCCCCAATGATATGAGACAACCACGATATCAGCACTTTCTTTGGCTTTGAGGATATCACGAGAAATCGTATCCATCTCGATAAACGCTACTGCAGGTCGAGAATCAACACCTGTCACTCCGTGGGGTATAAGATTGGTATAACCCAAGAATGCAATCTTCATTCCTTTTACGTCTTTGACCACCGCCGTATGTGCCTCCGCATAACTATTCCCTGCTCCTACGTATCCAATATCTACACTTTTTAATACATCGAAAGTATCACTCAAGGCAATACCTCCATAATCCCAGACATGGTTGTTTGCAAGCGAGACCACGTCAAAACCTGCATAGGAAAGCCCTTCTACGGCACGAGGATCTGCTCGAAATGAATAAATACTTCCCATAAGGGTACCCTGGGAAGATATAACACTCTCAAGATTGGCAAAGGCGAGATCAGCACTCGCAAGGACATCTCGTACATTCTTAAAATAATACGTCCAATCATCTTTCTCCTTCATAGTCTTCCCGATATTACGGGAGAGCATGATATCTCCGACGAAAACAAGTTCAGCTTTCTTGGAAATGAAAATATCAGAAATACTATAACTCATCTTCCCTGAAAACAGACCTGACAACCAAAGTATCCCTCCCAATACAATAAGCACAGATATAACGAGAGCCACGTATGATGGACGAGAACGCGAAGTCATAGAGAAAGTATAACAAGAATGTCTTGGAGACGCTCGCGCGAATTGTTCTTAACTCGCTGCTGATTTTATCCCTCGTTAGCCGACTTACTTCATCCCCCAATACCCCGTCACATATCCCGTCGTAAAGTCTGAATTCTGCATATAGTCATTAGTATTGGTCACCCGCACTAAAGCCGTTTCTCGTGCTTTCTTCTCGAGCATAGCTTCAACGAAGGCCACTAGTGATCCGTTAGAATCAGCTCGAATCATCTTCAAAGCATCCCTATCAAGATTCTCCAGTACTTGACCCGAAAGTTTGTCTATGGGTTCTGCCTGGTCAGTAGTGAGGTAATGAGAAAAATCTACACTGGCAATAAGTATTGTTTCATCGTCTAGATATGAGGCGAGCGCTTTACCGAGAGCCTCTGCTTGTCCTTCTGTAACATCGGATCTAATGATGATGGGCGTGACACGAGCTCCCGGGAAGATCCTACTTATGAGAAGTATCTGTGATCCTACCGAGTGCTCCGGAGGAAAAGGTGCCTCGTCTATAACGGCCACTTTTCGATCTTCAAGATCTTTTGCTAAACCTTTTATGGGTTTCATATCTCCAAAGTCCGTATAATAAATCGCCCCAGAAACACTTACCGGAGAACTACCTGCATCAGTATGGTCGGGCCCGATCACGATAATCTTTTCAACATCCTGATGTTTTTTTAGACTGGTATAAAATTCAACCAATCGAGGAATAGTAGTGGGTATGTGGTGAGGAACTATGCCTCCATACACCTGAGAAAGAGTGATGGGTGCGATTTTGACTATTTCACGTGCGCGATCAACTTCACGTGCGTACTCATTCCACTGTGACATGTGGTACACCGGGCGAGGAGCAGATTCTCCTTGTAAACTCACATAAAGAAACACCGCCACTCCCGCTACCACGAGAACGAGTAACAATTCTCTTATGTGAGTACTATTTAATACGGACGGTTTCTTCATTGGAGAGAGTAAGATTTTCCGGATTACGCACAGACTGGAGCAGGGCCGGTTCTGCTTTGTATGTCCCTTTGGAGACTACTCGTGCAAAATAGTACACAGGGAGATTTGTAAGCCTCTCTACAACAAACGTAACCTTTTGGTCGTTGATCTCTCGAGGTGATACACGTCGGTAATCAGTCCAGTAAATAGAACTCTCCTGATCTACCGCACGCAAACCACTTGGAAGATGGTCGATGATCTCATAGTAACCACCGAGGGCTCGAGTTCCTATCTGAGGTATAAGATAGACCTTAACCAAGTCACCTTCTTTGAACTCCTGTGTAGTACGCTCATCCACGCTATACCTGCGGCTCAAGCTTAGATTTGGGTCTTTACGGAGAGTCTCGGGGTTAGTTGATGTTTCGTATACTGAACTTATACCAAGCTTCCCTGTGACACTCTGAAGGGCAAATGTGGTCAACTGATCTAGAATGATCCGTACTCTATGGATCTCCCCGTCTTTCAGAGTCTTCGTTACCTCCTTCCCTGCAAGAGCATATGTAAAACTAACCTCCTCAGGATCAAGTTTTGGAAGCGCTTCTTCGAGATACAGAAGATGCTCAAAAGAGTGTAACGTTTCTTTGGGAGGATTGTCGATGGCAAAATAAGCGAACTTCTCTGCCTCAGGCAAATCCAGACGTGCGGCCAATGCGGCCAAAAGCATAGTGACCGTACTCGTATCATCTCCCTTCAAGTTTGTAACTGAAGCACTTGGACCATTTGTTTCTATGTGTGAAGAAAGTGCGATGCGGTAATACACGCGTGCTTCCTCTGTGGCCCCAAGAGAGGCGAGAGATAGAGCGATAAATACTTTATCTTTAAGACTCAAAGACTTGTCACTCTGTATGGTTTGCAACTTAGTAAGAATAGGTTCTTTGAATGCACTCAAGCCATAGAGGGCACGAACAATGCGAGACGTGTCGGCCTTCGTATCTTGTAGCGAAGCATAGAAATAATTTTTAAGAGATTGACTATCAAAAGTGCCCAAAGGAAAGACGTGTGCGGCGACAGCTGATAGTTCTAGATCATCACTACTGTAAGGAAGTAGCTGGATGGCACCCTGAGAATTTTGATATTTGGATGGGATGAACTCTGGCACTTCGTTTTCCTCCTGGAAATATGTGTTAAGAAGTCGTGTAGCAACCATGGCTGCACCTTTTTGATCTACGCGTAATCCACATCCACAACTTAGAGATGTGAGTTCATTGTAGAGTTTTCCACGACCAAATGATCCGAAACTGAGGGTCGTATCACCAAGTGCTTTGTTCGAAATCGTAAGTCCCGCTGTGCCTTCATAGAAATCAGCTGACTCTTTGGTGAAGTAACTATCGAGGACTCGGATAGGTCGAGTAAGCGCATCTTTGTAGCCACCAGCCTCTGCACGAACTGTCACTTGATGAATACCAAGTGTAAGCGCTCCCACAGGAGTCTCTATACTTCTTCCGGCTGTTTGCTCTATTTTCTTAAAGGGCAATGTCGAACTCTCCAAAGAATAACGCACAACATTTGAAGTAAGCGAGGTGCCAAATACTCTTGTGCGCAAAAGGATCTCATCTCCACTAAGGTAGGTATTGTTCAAAGTCATATCTACAAAGAACGGAAGTGTTACCGCTACAAAATCCACGCTCTTACCTGCGTAGAGGTCTGAAGTAACGGCCTGACTGGTAATACGCCATGACGTGATGTTATCCGGAAGCTTAAACTCCACGCGAGCCGAACCACCACCATCCGTCTCAACTGAACGAAAAAGTGCGATCTCTTGTATATCTGAACGTGGCGTATCACCATCTCCTCCACCACCCTTCTCTGCGCCTCCACCTCCATAGGGAGGTTCATTTGAAGCACGAAAGATGAACTGACCATATATATCGCGATATAGATCATTTATCACATCTTTTTCTTCACGATTTAGAGAAAATACAGCTTCATCCAATGCAGAAATATTGATCTCAGCTCTCACGGGGCGCTTGTTTTTATCAGTAACCTTAAGATCAAGAACTACCATATCACCCGGCTTATATACCTGCTTATCTTTGATCACATCTATAGTGAGATTTCTTTCCTGAGCATCAAAGGAAATATTCTCCACATAACTTGTATGAAATCGTCCTTCTTCAAACCATGCTGGCCACACACCTATATTGGGAACATCCACGTCTTGAAAAGTATGCATGTAGATAGGAGAATCTTGGATGTGGTATTCGATAAGGCCATTTCGCGTAACAACAAATATAAATCCATTTGATTTGCTTTGCGGCAATACCCCTTCCGCACTTTGAAGCTTGAGAGTGATAGGTTCACCTATCTTGGATGTGGATTTATTATGTATATTGAAAAGCCTATATTCGCCGTTGGTGCTGTAGGGGTTTGCATAGGCAGGATCGTTGCCGTATACGTATCTCGTATCCTCATCTTTTCTACCGCCGTTATCACGTGTAGTAAACACAACCTTGTAGGTCTTTTTTGCTTCAGGTGCAAAAGAATACCGAGCCATGCCTGCTGCGTCAGATACAACCGTCTGCGTAGAAAGAGGTTTATAGGTGGTATTGTAATAATATCGTGGGTACGTGAGCTTGTGTATAGGATCATATCCTGAGCCTTGTTCGACTCTGGTGTAGATAACTTCAGAGACTTCTATCTGGGTTATAGCGCCTATTGCTTTACCTCCTGCATACGATCCCATATCTCCATAATAATTTACTCCTTGAGGATCAAACGCTATGGCCCGTGTTTCAATATCAAATGATGTAGCTGTGCCTGTTTGACGTTCGGCTACAGTATTAAAGATCCGCGGACCAAATACCATGACGTAGGTGCTCGCTTCGATATTCCCCTCTTCCGAATTGACTGGAGTGACTCGAAAATTGGCATACGTTGGCCAAGATGAATAAGGAGTTTCAGTATACTGTGGAACCAGAGTCACTTCGACCTGCCCCAGCTCATTCAATAAAATATTGGATTTGGAACTACCCTCCTTAAATCCATATGTAGTATAGGCAAGCAGTGTACTTCCTACCGGAGTACCATCGAAAAAGGCTGCCTTTATCGTGAACTTCACAGGATCGCCAGCAAAGACTGCTTTTTTGTCTGGAGTCACAGTGATCTCGTAAGCCGGAACAGCGTAAGCCGCCACGGTAACAGTCTGTTTGGTTATGATCTCGTCACCTGTGCGGAAAGTGAGGTCATATAATCCCGGTTTGAGATTATTAAATAAAATCTTACCCGTGACAGCATTGTAGTCTGAGAGTTTAACAGTCGTTTCTCCATAGGTCACTACATTTTCACTATTTACATCCCAGTATGAATTTGTGAGGCGCACCTGGATCTCCTCATTTTTTGACTGACCTTCTCGGGCTTTTATAATACTCCAAAAATGCAACGTGTCTGTTGGAAGGTAGATGTTTTTATTTAATGAAACATAATCCCACCATCGTTCAGGCTGACCAAGGTAGGCTTCTCCGCCATATTCATTTTCAAAAGGTATAACAAGAGTGCCTGTAGGTATGGTTGCCGTAAAGAACTGACGTGCTTCTGGAGTATATTGGGTATAACTTGAACGAAGAAGCTCAGAAGGAGTCGTAAATGTTGCGACGCCATCTGTGCCCGTCTGACCTACTACTTTTCCTTTGTAAATTATGGGCACATTACCTATGGCGTTTCCTGTGACTATATCTTTGAGCCAGATCATGGACTGTTTACTTGCATATGCCGAGAGGCTTACGACTGGATTGACTTGGAACCATGCGAAAGTCTTGAGCTTACCGGTACTTACTGAAACGCCATAAAAACCTACCGGGAGAGTCTGTGGCAAACGTATATACTGATAATAGGAACTATCTACTCTCTCAATCGGTACGGTAACTGTCATGATCTTTGTCCCCTTCTCCACAGTATTCGTAGATTTTTTACTGTAACGCGTCCACCCGGCTGTTGTGTCACCATTTACCGCAGCGAGATATTCTTCTACTGTATTGAATGTATAGATTTCGAGAGGTGCATCAACGATTTGTGACGCATTCATACTAAAAACGATAGGCTCACTTGGTTTGAATTCAGAAAACAGCCGTGAAAAAGAAATGAACGGAGTTTGCTTGCCCGTATAGGCCTCGACAGTTTCAAAGTCAATAACTTTCTCTTCGAGAAGTGTATCGGTAGAATTTTTCGACTTCAAACCCGGTTTTACACGGACACTATAAAGAGTTCTTTCTGACAGTGGGTTGTGAGGGATAAATCTCACCTTACTCCCCACTACCTCAAATCTACCAGCGACAGATGGACTAATCTCTATAAACATCTGTGGATCAATGATATCTTCACGATTGAAATCTATCTCAATACCCGTATTGGTTGGCACACCCGTTCCTCTATGGGCGGGTACTGAAGAAACTATTTGAAAGGGAGCTTTGACCTGGTATGCCCAACTAAATGCATGAGAGGCTATCCCACTCTCTTCGATGGCTGCAGTATAAATCTTGTTTACATCCAAAAGAGTCCTAGGAATGATCGCGAAGGTGCCCGGCACCTCTGTTTTTTCTACAGCAAATTCTATTGGTGGGTCAAACCGTAAATGCTTCTCGATAACGGCCTCGCTTAGATCTACAGTACTCTTGAGGACAAACTGCGACTCCGCAGCAATACCGGAAGCATCGGCTGAGGTAGGAGTTAGCTCAAACTCTGAAATAGCCTCCTTAAGATTGGGGCCTCGAAAGAAAAAAATAGCGAGGACAACGAGCACCAAAACTGCCAAACCAACAAGTACAAGTGGCGTGCCAAATCTTTGAGGAGGCATGGCCTCAGGAACTACAGGCAGAGATTCGGACATGGTTAAATTATATCAGAGTTTATACTACTTCCCCATCTTCTCGAAAGCTCGGAGGATCTCAAGTGGTATAGCGAAAATAACGGTATTGGACTGATCCGATGAAATGTCATTTATAGAATGCAATGTGCGCAAATGGAGCGATCCAGGATGCTGTGAGAGAATCCCCGCTGCTTTGGAAATATTTTCTGCTGCAACAACCTCTCCCTCTGCCTTGATGATGACTGCACGGCGCTCGCGTTCTGCCTCGGCTTGCTTGCCGATCACACGTTTCATCTCTTCAGGAAGAGTGACGTCTTTGAGTTCAACTGAGTTAACTTTCACGCCCCAGACATTTGAAGCATCTGCAACTATAGTAAGGATACGCTCGGCTACTGCGTCGCGTTTTGAAAGAAGTTGGTCAAGATCTACTTCTCCCACGATGTTACGCATAGTGGTCTGCGCAAGCTGAGAAACCGCATAGTAGTAGTCTTCGACTTCGAGGATTGCCTTGCCTGCATCTGAAATCTTATAGTAGATCACGGCGTTGACCGTCACAGAGATATTGTCCTTAGTGATAGCTTCCTGGTTAGGCACATCCACAGCCTTCACACGCATATCTACTTTCTGATATGACTGAAATATAGGGATGACCAATCTCCAGCCAGGTTCCATCAGTTTAGTAAATTTACCGAGTGTAAACTTTACTCCACGTTGATACTGATTGATCTGTTTTATAGAAATAAGAAGTATGAAGAGTATGATGCCTATAATGACGTATATCATGTTATTGGTATTAAAATTGGTAATAGAATTGATAATAAACGGAAGGATCTGCCCACCAAAAGCCATCAGGATGATGAACCCAATAAACGGCGCTTTGAGTTTCTTGATTTTGCGCAAGTCGATCTGTTGATTGGGATCGAGGGGTTCTTTGATGGGCATGGCGTATTGGCATTGTACACCCAACAATACAGAATACAATAAGCGCCTATATACAAAAAATCGCACCCTACCAGGTACGAATCATTACGTTACGCTCAACGCAAGCCGAGCTTGTAAAGACATTCTCAAAAGTTTTCGCCAATCACGACCAACTTCTCTATTGCCACATATGGCTGAAAACAGAATAAACCCAGCGCCTGCACGAATTGTCACATATTGTTCTTTTTCAATAACCTGATCAGGGTCGTACTCTCCTCCGACGAGAGCCACAACCTGAAGTCCTGGAGCAAAAAAGCACACGCAACCGACAACACCAATAACGCAGTGCTCGATAATAGCTTGCATACCAGCTCGAGGATCAATGGTGTCAGCATTCTCAATGAGAACATATTGATCCGCCAGAACCGCATCGAAATATCTATGGGACGATGAGCCTCGAAAATACCTTTGTGCTTCCTCTAAACTGTATGCCACAGTGACCTCGTTTCCAGGTAATTTCCGAACGATGATCTCGGCGCTTGACTCATCCGCTACAGGATCTGAACAAATGCATAAAATCTTCATATCTACCTCCGAGCACTAATGTTACTTTTTGGAAGCAAGAAGTCAATCTCTCATAAGTACAGTACAAATATCTCTTTAAAAGGAAATTAAAAACCTACTAAAAGACGTTTCAACAAATAATATAGAGGTCGAAATAAGACACTTTAGTGACTAAAGTGAGAGCATTCCAATGTCTTGCTTACCGATTGCTTCTTCCTTACAGAAACAAGTGTCCTTAAATGAATATTATTTGACGTTCTTCGCAATTACGCAAGAGAATCAATCTTCACCTTGAAGAAAGGTTGGCGGTGACCGTTTTTCTTAAAATAACGACTCTTCTGTTTGTAGTGAACCACGATGATCTTAGCTGCACGGCCGATCTCAGTGATGGTGCCTTTAACTGCTGCCTTAGGTATAAAAGGAGTGCCGATAGTAGTGTCTTTGCCATTATCCCAAAGAAGAACCTCGTCAAATGAGACTTTGTCCCCTTCTTTGTGTGTGCCTGCAAGACGCTCAATAGTGACTACATCACCCTTTGAGACGGTATATTGCTTGCCTCCGGTCTTGATAACTGCAAATTCCATAGTTGAAGTATTATACATAATAGATAGAAAAAGGCAATAAAAAGCCCCGGAAGATCCAGGGGCTAGGAACCATTGTGACCAAGGATCACAGTATCAGTTGATCTTCCGCACGTTTCTGTTTACCGTAGTTTTCGCCATCAGGGAAATGAATCCGCATAGCTGACTCGAGATCTGCTGGAGAACAAAGAAACACCCCGACATCT
>Ga0193753_10000474_pt1 | contig 39763 bp, 33 predicted proteins | sample H1c2metaG_FD_144925 | JGI IMG/M metagenome (GOLD analysis project Ga0193753, IMG submission 144925) | Soil microbial communities from a riparian zone of the East river system, Colorado, United States - H1c2 | ecosystem: Environmental > Terrestrial > Soil > Riparian zone | place: USA: East...
GGCTAACCCGGCAGCGCTGTTGCCGAACGGACATTTCCAGGTCGGTTACTCGGGCGTGGCGGGTTACCTTTACACGGTGGAACGCGCGACGAACATTCTCGGGCCGTGGCAGGTGTTCACGAACATTGCGGCGGATGTGAATGGGCTGTTCCAGATTGATGACGCGAATACGCCGCCGGAGCCGATGCGATTCTATCGCGTCAAATATCCGTAACGGGCGTCGCGTAGGATGGGTTCAGGTTTTCAGGAAGCCGGGGAAATGTCCCCGGCTTCATTTTGTATGAGAAGCAAGCCGTTGCCGTTTTTGAACATGAAACAATTTCTTTCGCTTTCGTTCCTTGTCGCGTCGTTGCTCGCTGTTCGCGCGGACAGCGTCGTGGTCTTCAACGAGATAATGTATCACCCGCAAACCAGCGAGACGACGCTGGAGTGGGTCGAGCTTTGCAATCAGATGGCCGTCGATGTGGAGTTGAGTGGTTGGTCGATTCGCGGCGGCATCGACTACGATTTTCCAGAGGGCGCCGTGATCCCCGGCCGTGGCTATCTGCTGGTCGCGCTCTCACCAGCGACGATGACTGCGATCACCGGCGGCACGAATGTCGTCGGCCCGTTCAGCGGACGCCTGTCGAACAGCGGCGAAGAAATCCGGCTGCGGAACAACAACGGTCGCGTCGTCGATGCCGTGGAATACGGGGTCGAAGGTGATTGGCCGGTGGCGCCCGATGGCGCGGGACCGTCGCTGGCAAAGTTCGATGAAGATTCAGCCAGCGCGACGCCGACCAGTTGGCGCGCCAGTTCGAGAGTGGGAGGAACTCCCGGCGACGCGAACCAGCCGCGCGTTCTCCTCACGACCACGATGCGGACGCTAGTGCCGATCAACCAGACATGGCGATACGATCAAAGCGGCGCGGAACTCGGCCTCGCGTGGCGCACGACCAATTACAACGACAGCACGTGGGCTTCCGGCCCGGCCTTGCTCGCGGATGAAACGTGCAATTGCCTTCCCGAAGCGATTGGCACTGGCCTCACGGTCAGCGCGCAAAAGACCAATTTCTATTTCCGCACAGCGTTCAATTTCACCGGGAATCTCGCGAACGTCTCGCTCTCGCTGCGTCACGTCGTGGACGATGGCCTGATCGTTTATCTCAATGGAGCGGAGGTCTGGCGCCTCGGCATGCCGACGGGCGCGGTGGACAGCGCCACGCTTTCGAGCCGCAGCGTGGACAACGCGGTGTACGAGGGATCATTCGCGATTCCCTCCACGAGCCTGGTGCTCGGCACGAACGTTCTCGCCGTCGAAGTCCATCAGCAAGCCGCCGCCAGCACCGACATTGTCTTCGGTCTGCAACTCGATGATTCCACCACGGTGACGAATGCGCCCTCGCAGACTTCCGTCGCGCCGGTGCAACTCGCGTTCAACGAAATGTCTTCGGTGACCAACGCGCAATTCTGGGTGGAGATCGTCAACAGCAGCACGCAGAGCGTGGCGCTCGATAATTTTGTCCTCGCGCGTTTCGGCACCACGAATCGCGAGTATGTGATTCCCGCGCAGACGATTCCATCCGGCGGCTATCTCGTGCTGGACCGCGCCACGATTGGGTTCGGCGCTGATCCCGGCGATCAAGTCGTGCTCTACGGCCCAGGCAAGACGAATGTTTTTGATTCGGTGCTGGCCAAGAGTTTTCTGCGCGGCCGTTATCCCGACGCGACCGGCGCCTGGTTGCGTCCGAGCCTCGCAACTCCCGGCACGACCAACGTTTTCGCGTTCCACGACGAGATCGTCATCAACGAAATTCTGTATCAAGGCCGCCCGTTGCCCGCGATCCCGGCGGTCTATTTCACCAACGTGTTACTGACCATGACGAACGGCTGGCGCTACGATCAGACGGGCATCACGAACATCAGCCCGTTGTGGACAGCGGCGGATTACGACGACAGCCTTTGGCCCACGGGCCGCGCGGTTTTCTACACGAACATTACCACGCTGCCCGCGCCGAAGGGCACGACGCTGCAACTGACCAACATCTCGAGCTCCGCGACGCAGAGCATCACGACCTATTATTTCCGCACGCCGTTCGAGTTCACGAACTCGCTCGCCGGCTTGCAACTCACGCTGAATCACCTCACGGACGATGGTGCGATCTTCTATTTGAACGGGGTGGAAGTGTTTCGCTACAGCCTGCCTACGGGCACCGTCGTGGCGGCGACGCGCGCGTTGACCAACATCGGCGTGCCGGTGATCGCGGGGCCAATTACCATTCCCACGAGCAGCCTGATCGTCGGCACGAATATTCTGGCCGTTGAACTTCACCAGTACCTCCCGCCGCCAGGCAGCCGCGATATTGCGTTCGCGATGGAACTGACGGCGGTCGGACTGATCTCACCGTCGTTCCCGTCGCGCGAATCGCCGGAGTCGTGGATTGAATTGTTCAACCGCGGCAGCAACGCCGTGGACCTCACGGGCTGGCGGCTCGATGATGGAATTGATTTTCATTTCAACGGGACAACGATCCCGGCGGGTGGCTATCTGATCGTCGCCAAAGATGTCACGTTCATGCAGGAAAAATATCCTGGCGTGAACGTCGTTGGGCCATTCACCAACAGCCTCGCGCGCGGCAGCGATCACATTGAACTCAAAGACGCGTTCGAAAATCCCGCCGATGAAGTCCGTTACCATGACAGCAGGCCGTGGCCTGACTACGCGAATGGTTCTGGCTCCAGTATCGAGTTGCGCGATCCGCGGGCAGACAATTCCAAGCCTGAAGCCTGGGCGGCGAGCGATCAGAGCGGCCCGTCGCAATGGCAGACCTACGCCTATCGCGGCATCGCCGCGCTGGAGCCAGCCGCCAGCCCGACCCAGTGGAATGAATTTGTGATGGGTCTGTTGGGCGAAGGCGAAGTGTTGCTCGACGACATCAGCGTGCTGGAAAATCCCACCGGCACGCGCCGGCAGATGTTGCAGAACGGCACGTTCGAAACTGGATTGAATGCGTGGCGCACCATCGGCACACATCGCCAGAGCCAGGTCATCGTTGATCCAGCGAACGCGGCGAACAAAGTGTTGCGGCTGGTGGCCACGGGTGACACCGAACATCGGCACAACCAAGCGAGCACGACACTCACGAATGGCCTGGCGATCGTGAACGGGAATGAGTACGAGATTTCCTTCAAAGCGAAATGGATTGCGGGCAACAACAAGCTGAACACGCGGCTGTACTTCAATCGTCTTACGCGCACGACTTTGTTGCAGGTTCCAGAAGCGCACGGCACTCCGGGCGCGGTGAACTCGCGCTTCATTGCGAACGCCGGACCGACGTTCAGCAATTTGCGCCACACGCCGATCGTGCCGGCGAACAATGAATCCGTGACTATTTCCGCGGAAAGTTCCGATCTGGATGGCGTGGCTAGCGCGCAGCTGTTCTATTCCGTGAACGGCGGGGCGTGGCAGACCACGGCCATGACGCTCAGCAATCAGCCTGCATCGTTGTTGTTGCGCGGGACGATTCCACCGCAGTCCGCCGCGAGTCTCGTTCAATTCTACATTCGCGCGACTGATGGACTCGGCGCCACGGCGATGTATCCGGCCGCCGGCACGAATTCGCGCGCGTTGTATCGAGTGGGCAATAATCAGGCGCTCATGGCCCGCCTGCATAATGTGCGTCTTCTTATGACCGCGAGCGACGTCGCTTCCATGCACGCGCCCACCAATGTCATGAGCAATGAGCCGTGGGGCGTCACGGTGATTTACGACGACCGCGAAGTTTTTTACGACACGACGTTGCACCTTCAGGCGAGCGAGCGTGGCCGCAACGATTCCACGCGCGTGGGCTTCACCGTGAAACTTCCAGCCGACCACTTACTGCGCGGAGTGAACGGCGGTTTCACGCTGGACCGTTCCGGCGGTTACTCGGGTCTCGGCGGAAAGCATGACGAAATCCTCATCAAGCACGCCGTCAACAAAGCGCGCGGACTTCCTTGCATGTACGACGATATCGTGCAGGTGTTCGCGCCGCGCAGTTCCGAGGACGGCACGGCCCTGCTGCTGACCGCGAAGTACGAGGGTGATTTCCTGGATTCAGCATTTCAGGACGGCGGCGACGGCGAGATGTACAAACTTGAATTGATTTACTATCCCACGACCACTTCCGTGGCGGGCGATCCGCAGGCGCCCAAGCTGCCACAGCCGGACGGTGTGGTCGGCACCGACATTCGCGATCTGGGAAACAACCCGGATGACTATCGTTGGGTCTTTCTCAAGGAGAACCACGTCGCGCGCGACAATTACGATCCGATGATGGGCCTCGCGAAAGCCATGAATCAGACGGGTGCGGCTTTCGACGCGCAAATCCAGAACGTGATGGACGTGGATGAATGGCTGCGAGCGGGGGCGTTTCTCGCGATCATTGGAGGCAACGACATTTACACCTACGGCAATTCGCACAACCTGATCATTTACTTCCGGCCGGAAGATCAGAAGGCGATGGCCTTTTTATGGGACATGGATTTCTCGTTTGTCGCTGCTGTGAACGCGCCGTTCCCGGGCACCGGTTCGCCGAACACCAGCAAACTTTTCGCGAACCCCGACAACAATCGCCGCTACTACAATCATCTTTATGACCTGACGGCGGTCACGGGCGACGCGGCTTACATGACGCGCTGGGCCAATCATTACGCTGGGCTGCTCGGCCAAAACTGGGCTTCGGCGGTAAATTTTCTGGTGCAACGCGCGGCTTACGTGCGGAGCGTCATGCCGCTGGCGACGCCCTTCGTCATTTCGAACAATGGCGGAAATGATTTTGCGACGACCGACAGCAGTGTGGTCTTGACCGGCACGTCGCCGATGAGCGTGCGCGACATCGAGATCAATGGCATTCGATACGGGCTGACTTGGACGAGCCTGACCGATTGGCGGTTGACGCTTCCGTTGCCCGCCAATGTGAATCTCGTGCAGGTGAAGGGCGTGGACGCAGACGGCAATTATCTCACCAACGCGATCGATTCGATCACGATCACCAACGCCGGTGTTTCCGCGGCCGTGTCCGTGGTCATCAACGAGTGGATGGCTGATGACGCGGGACCGGGCGGCTTTTCGGATCCCCTCGATGGTTTGTTCCAGGATTGGTTCGAACTTTACAATCCCAACGATGTGCCGGTGAATTTGTCCGGCTATTATTTGACCGACACGCTGGCGAATCCTCAGATGTGGCCGGTGCCCACCAACACCATCATCGCTCCGCACGGCTTTCTGCTCGTGTGGGCGGACGAGAACGGCCTGCAGAACGGCACCGGCACGAACGGCGACCTGCACGCCAACTTCAAGCTGGGCGCGGGCGGGGAAGAGTTGGGTTTGTTCGCGCCCGATGGCACGAGGCAGCACGGTGTCCGATTTTTCCAGCAAGCTCAGAACATCAGCCAGGGGCTTTTCCCCGACGGCAACACCAATGGAGCTCACGCGATGACGAACTGGACTCCGCGCCGGGCCAATCAACTGGGCACTCCGCCGTCGCCGCAGGTCAGCCAGCTCGTGATGAGCGCAGGCAATCTCGCGACGTTGACGTTCAGCGCGATTCCAGGGCGCACGTATCGCATCGAATACAAGAACGCGCTGACCGATCCCATTTGGTTTCCTTTGGTGAATCAAACGGCCACGAGCACGCTCATCACCATTGCCAACGACGTCACTGGGCGGACGCAACGGTTCTATCGAATCGCGCTGGTGGAGTAGTTGGTTGAAGATCTCTCGAACGTGTTTTGATTGCATCGCGGAGCGATGAACTGACGGTAGCCATGGGATTTTATCCCACGGTAGGCGCAGACTCTGGACCGTGTCGCGGAGCGACGCATGAACTGTGGCTTGAAAGCCACGGCTACCATGAACAGGCGCTCCGTGATTCGCCCTCAGAACTCCAACCAAGATGTGGGTGGTGACAAGGTTTGACTCTGCGAACTACTTCTTCGCCGCGATGTGTTGCACCACATGCGCCGCGGCCACGAAGCCAAACGTGCCGGTGACGAAGGTCGCGGTGCCGAAGCCGGAATCGCAGTTGAGGCGGAGTGATTTTCCGTTGGCGCTGGCTTCGCGTTGCGCGCATACCGAACCATCGCGCGCGGGAAAGACCGGCGACTCAGGTGAGAAGACGGCATTCACGCCAAACTTTTTCCCACCGCGCGGAAAACCAAAGTTCTTGCGCAACTTGTCGCGCGTTTGCTGGAGCAGCCGGTCATGTGTCGTCAGTGTGAGATCGGCGATGCGAATGGCGGTGGGATCGCGCCGTCCGCCCGCGCCGCCGCACGTGATGATGGGAATTTGTTTTTCGCGACAGCGCGCGATGAGCAGGACTTTGTTGGTCAGACTGTCGATGGCGTCCACGACGAAATCATAGCGGGCGCCGAGCAGCGACTCGGCGGTGGACTCGGTGAAGAATTCCAGCACCGCGCGCACGTCGCACTCGGGATTGATGCCACGGATGCGGTCGGCCATGACTTTGGCTTTGGCCCGCCCCAGCTCGGAATTGAGAGCATGAAGCTGGCGATTCACGTTGCTGACGCAGACCTCATCGAGATCGACCAACGTGATGTGCCCGACGCCCGAGCGCGCCAGCGCCTCCGCAGTCCACGATCCCACGCCGCCGATGCCAACGACGCACACGTGCGCCGCGCGCAAACGCGCCAGGGCGTCCATGCCGAACAGCCGGCCGATGCCGCCGAAGCGAAAATCGAAGTCACTCATCCGCGGCGAAGTTACAACTGCTCTTCCGATTTCCGCCATTCACAACGTTGCTGTCTGTGGTATAGAAGCGGCGTGCAAGCGATGTTCAAACTACTCCTGTTACCGGCACTCGCGCTGTTTTCGTTCAGCAGCCAAGCGCAAGTGTTGAACCGGAACGCCACCAACAACTCTCTTCGTATGGAAACAAAAACTGTCACACCCGCTTCCGGCAACGCCACCAACGCCGCGGCGAAAACCGAAGTGGCCACGTTGGCGGGCGGTTGCTTCTGGGGCATGGAAGAAATCCTACGCAAGATTCCCGGCGTGCTCGACACCAAGGTCGGCTACACCGGCGGGACGATGGCAAACCCGACTTACAAGTTGATTTGCACCGGCATCACGGGACATGCCGAAGCGGTGGAGATTACTTTCGATCCAGCGAAGATTAGCTACGAGGAAATGCTCGGTTACTTTTTCCGCATGCACGATCCGACGACGCTGAACCAGCAGCACAACGATCGCGGCACGCAGTATCGCTCGGCTATTTTTTATCACAGCGACGAACAGAAGCAGACGGCCGAACGCGTGAAGGCGCGCGTGGACAAGTCCGGTAAGTGGAAGAAGCCCATCGTGACGGAGATTACCAAGGCCACGCAGTTTTACGTTGGGGAAGATTATCACCAGAAGTATCTCGTGAAGAATCCGGGCGGTTACAACTGCCACGTGTTGCGGGATTGAACGGCAGGGCGGAATTTCAGGCTATTCGCCGCATTAAAAGTTGCCGCTCGCGATCGTCAGAATTAGCAAAACAATTCCTGCTATCGCGAGCATCACTCCAAACCAAAGAAGAGTAAGCAAAGCCCGCAGACCGCGCGTTTGAATCAGGTAAAAGGGAACCACGAATGGAGCGGCCAGGAATACGAAGGAGCCGAAGTCGTAACAGAGTTTTCGGCCTCGTTTGCGGGCATCTGCTACGACCCACCAGGAAATAGCAAAGGGCCAAGCCATCCCGGACACCAAATCCGCACTTTCTTGCAGCCTTTCCGGCCCGGATGGGTTTGCAGAGAGTACGCCGAACCCAACGACGAAGACCCAGAGACAAACCGTGGGCGCGACCATCTCATGGAGGCACTGTGACCGCTTCATTGGCTTTCACCGGATTAGGAAAGCAGAATATCCCCGCACAACGAAGCGTTCTTCGCTTTGTATGTTACGCGCTACTACTTTTTCGGCAGGAAAGTGAAGGCCACCGCGGCGGCTATGCAGGCAAAAGCGGCGATGTGGTTCCAAAGCAGTTTCTCCCGCAAATATAGCGTTGCGAAAATGGTGAAGACGAGGAGCGTGATGACCTCTTGAATGATCTTTAACTCCGTGGCGGACCAGCTCGTGTTGCCCCAACGATTCGCCGGCACCATCAGGCAATACTCGAAGAAGGCGATGCCCCAGCTTGCCAGGATCACGAGCCAAAGGGGCTGGTGTTTGAATTTCAAGTGTCCGTACCAGGCGAATGTCATGAAGATGTTCGACAGCGTTAGCAGGACAACGGGCGCGAGGCGGGATTGAATCAGGGAATTCATAAAGTGATTTGGATCAGTCGTCGCTCTTCGCGTAGACGTTCGGCACGACGATCATTTCAGTCTCACCGGAATGTGGCGGAGGGTTAAATACTGTTTCACCTCCGCGATGGTGTATTCGCCGAAGTGAAAAATGCTCGCGGCGAGAACGGCGTCGGCTTTCCCTTGCTCCAGCACGTCGGCCATGTGCTCGAGTTTGCCCGCGCCGCCGCTGGCCACGACCGGCACGCCGACCGATTCGCTGATGCGCCGGGTGATTTCCAGATCGAAACCGGCTTTGGTTCCATCGGCGTCGATGCTGTTGAGAACGATTTCGCCGGAGCCGAGCGACACGGCGCGCTTAGCCCAATCCACGGCCTCCAGTCCGGTGGGCTTGCGTCCGCCGTGCGAGAAAACCTCCCAATGATCGGGCGCGACGCGTTTGCAATCAATCGAGACCACGATGCACTGGCTGCCAAACTTTTCGGCGCCCATGCGAATCAAGTCAGGCGTGGCGAGCGCGGAGGAATTGATGCTCACCTTGTCGGCGCCCGCGAGCAGCATCTGGTGCATGTCTTCGACAGTGCGAATGCCGCCGCCGACGGTCAGCGGCATGAAGCATTGATCGGCGGTGCGCTCGATGACGTCGATGATCGTGGCGCGTCCATGCGCGCTGGCGGTGATGTCGAAGAAAACCATTTCGTCTGCGCCCTGTTCGTTATAGCGAACCGCGAGTTCGACCGGATCGCCGACGTTACGAAGTTCGCCGGCTTCCGCGCGGCCGAACTGCACGCCGCGCGTGACGTGGCCTCCGTGAACGTCGAGGCAAGGGATAACTCGTTTCGCAAGCATCGCGGAAATTTCTCCCGGGAACGTGTTGCGGAGCAATCATTTCCTTCGATGGGGTGGGGCGAGACTCCGTCGAGCCGATTCTACCGCGCCGGCGGTGCAAGTGCCGCGAGCGTCTTCGGTCCTTGGCCGGGGAAAATGCTCACTCCGTTCGCCTCGCTGCGCTCGAAATGAGGATCGACGGAGTCTCGCCCCACCGGTTCATGGTGCTCCCGTCATTCTCGCCAAAAACCATTCCATGATCGGCTTGCCCGAAAAAATCCAGAGCGCGGCGGCCACGGCGATGTAAGGACCATAAGGGATGGGACTCGAACGCTCGTGGCGTTTCAACAGGATCAACATTCCGCCGAGCAGCGCGCCAATGAACGAGCTGACCACGAGGGAAAAGATCGTCGCCTGCCAGCCGAGGAACGCGCCAATGGCGGCCATGAATTTCACGTCGCCAAATCCCATCGCTTCGCGCGGCAGTACCAGTTTGTCGGTCACGGCTTCCATATAGGAATTCTGCTCGGGATCGAATTGCTGGCCGGCGATTTTCAATTTCAACGGGCTGAGCGCCACCTCGACATCGAAGAAGCAGCGGTCGGGAATTTCCACTCGCTTGGCGTGAAAACGAATGGCGTCCGACTTGCGATAAAAAATCTCTTCGTAAGGAAGTTCACGGTCGGGAAACACGATGCCAGTTTCGGCGAACAGTATTTTGGTGTCGCCTTCGAGGGCCAGTTTCATTCGACCGAAGGCGAGTTTTCCAGCCTGACGCACAGCCTCGATGCTCAATCCGCCGACGAGAATTCCGAAGAAACTTTCGCGCAAGGCTTTCGTCGGTGCGCCGGCATATTCGTGCAAGCCGGGCACCAGAAACGAGCAGACGAATCCGAGAACGATACCGCCGATGGTGATCTCATCAGGGATAATGAAGTGCGCGAGGTCAATGAATGTAGCGACGATCAACCCAGCCATGACGATGCAATAGACGAACGCGATGGCGGGTGATTGATGGCCGTAAAGCAGCCAGCACGCGAGGAACATTAACCCCGTGAGCAGTTCCACGAAGAAATAGCGGATGGAGATCGGCGCATGGCAGTTCGCGCATTTGCCGCGCAACATAAGCCACGTGACGAGCGGCACGTTCAGGTAAAACGGAATCGAATATTGGCAGTGTGGACAATGCGACGGCGGGGAAATGACGCTCTTGCCCGCAGGCATACGGTGAATGCAGACGTTGAGAAAACTGCCGACGATGCAACCGAACCAGAAGAACACACCGGACCAGAAATGAAATGGAACCTTGGCCCAGACGGCGGAGTCAAACATGGGAATGGATTTTCAACGTTGGCTTATCTTCCTTCATACACGTTTTCCTCCAGCGCACGCCGCATTACTTCGATAGGCGCTGTTTTCCCGCTCCAGATTTCGAGGGCCTTGGCGCCCTGGTGCAACAACATGCCGAGACCGTTGGTCACGCGGCAGCCGGCGAGTTTGCTCGCTTTCAGTAAGGGCGTTTCAGCCGGGCGATAAATCATGTCGTAAACGGCGTCTGCATTTTTCAGGGCGAATGCACTCTCATCCAGCGGCAGAGGATCGCCAGGCTTGAGTCCGAGCGAAGTGGCGTTGATCAGGAGATCCACGCGTTGATTCGGATAACCAACGGCGACGTAAACGTTCGGACATTGCTGGCGAATGTCCCGCGCGATCTCCTCGGCCTTGCTCTGTGTGCGGTTGATCAGGTGCAGTTCCGCGGCGCCTTCGTGCGCGAGCTTGAGTGCCGCGGCGCGGCCGGCGCCGCCCGCACCCAGCAGCAGAACGCGCGCTCCGCGCAAATCGATTTTTAGATCCTCGCGAATCGCGCGCGCGATGGCGTCCGCGTCTGTATTAAACCCGTGGGCGCGAATTTGATTCGGCACATCCTGGAAAGTGTGCAGCGGTTGCCAGGTGCCGGCGTCATCGCGCGCTTCGAAACGAATTGTGTTCACCGCGCCCCAGGCCCGCGCCGATTCATCCAGCACATCCACCATGTCGAGCGCCAACAGCTTGTGCGGCACGGTCAGATTCAATCCGACAAATTTCATCGCCTTGGCGCCAACGAGGGCGGCGCGCAAGTCGTCCGGCGGCACATCAAAGGCCATGTAGCGCCAATCGAGACCGAGTGTGGCAATGCCCGCATTCTGCATCGCGGGCGACGCGGAATGTTTCACGGGATGTCCGTACACCGCGCAATAGCGCGTGGCAGCAGAGATTTCTTTCTGAAACGGAGCGGACACGCCGCGGGTTATAGAGGAAGAGGATGGGACGCGGAAAGCAAAAGGCGCGAGTGTGAGCGAGCGCCCCGTCAACGTGCTGCCAGTTTGCAACTGGCAGAGGCGCACCGAGTTCGGGCGCGTCAATTTCTTTCGGCGTTTGAAACGCATCCGACTGCCGGTTGCAAACCGGCAGCACTTGCCAGAGCTACCGCGCCACGCAGCGGCTCACGCAGCGCTGGAGCAGTTCCTCCGCCTGTTCGACGAGTCCTTCGAAGGTTTGCGGCTTATGGATAAGTTCAGTCATGCCGGCGCTCCTCGCGCGCTCGCGAATGCTGGAGGGCGTTTCGGGCCCCACCCAGGCGGCGATCGGCGTCTCACGAAAGGGCGGCTGCGTGCGCATCCATCGCACCAGATCCATGACGTCATTGTCGCGCTCCGCGTGCCAGTTCAACACCACAATGTCGGGACGCGCGCGCAAGTGCGGCGCGTAAACCGATTCTTCGAGCCACGACTTCCCTTCGGCGATGCTGCGCACGGTGTCGCATGTGCCGGCGAATTGATTTTGTTCCAGCGCGCGGCAGAATTCGCGTCTCTCGATGTCGTCCTCATCGATGTGCAAGATCCTCCATTCTTCAAACATAGTGTGTCCCTCCTTTTCCGATGTAATTTCCTTCATTCCGCGCAATACGCAATTGCTCTGCTGAATTGGCGATCCAGGGATTTTGCCGCTTGCGAGCGACACGGACTGGCCTGACAACAACGCGCGTGCTGTTGTGGCGTGAGAAAATTCCCGCGGACTGGCTGCCGAAAGTGCTCGGTAATCTGCCGGCCGTGTTGGTGGACCACGCGCACCTGGAGCGCAAAGCCGCGACTACGGCGCTGAACCTCGAGAAGTATCGTGACCTTTACTCACGCGTGGACGAGTTGAACGCGATCGCCATCGAAGAACTACAACACTTCCAGCTTGTGCTGGGATTATTGCGCAAGCGCGGCCTCGAATTCGGCCAGCCTTTTCCTAGCGCCTGGATCAGCGGGCTGATGCGCGCTGTGCGTAACGGAGTGCGCCAGCAAGTCATCGATCATCTTATCTGCTGTTCGCTGATCGAGGGCCGCAGTTGCGAGAAATTTCAAATCCTGGCGAGCGCTCTGCGGGACACGGACACTGAACTCGCGGACTTCTACGCAGGCCTGGTCGAGTCGGAAGGCAACCATTACGCCACTTACATTCTGATGGCGCGCGCCATTGACGATGCGGAAACGGATCGCCGCCTCGACTTCTTTCTTGATCTGGACGCGCGGCTAATTCGTGAACCCAATCCCGTGCCGATCTTGCATTGAGACCGAGAAGGTTGATGCACCGCGAAGGAGTTTGAAGAAACGTGTTGCCCTTCCGAATTCGCGTGTCATGGTTTTTGTGAGGTTACGCAAGTAACTGAACATAAAACACCGTCAGCGAGATGCTGGCGGTTTTTTGTTGTTGCGTCGGAACGAAGGAAGAGCAGATTGATTCCGTAGTTCCTTAAGTGGGCCGTCAGTCGAAAGACTGGCGGTATTTTATTTTGGCCCCGAGATGGATCGTCCGCTTCACGCTTTCTTCTCTTTGGATTTATCCGCGGCGCGCCACAGATACCACGCGGCTGTCGTGCGATGCGGACGCCAGCGTTCGCCGAACGCGAGCAGCTCTTTAGGCTTCGGCATTTCCGGCAATCCATACGCGTGACGAAAACCGCTCCGCACCCCGAAATCATCGACGGGCAAAATATCCGGCCGGTTCAGCTTGAAAATCAGCAGCATCTCCACCGTCCATTGGCCCACGCCCCGTACGGCGGTGAGGCGTTCGATGATTTCCGCGTCGGCGAGCTTGGTAATGTGGCGCGAGGAAGGAACCGTGCCGTCGAGCGATTTGGCGGCGAGGTCGCGGAGCGCGGCGATCTTCGCGCGCGAGAAACCAGCCGCGCGAATGGCGTCGTCCTGCACACTGGCCAGATCTTCTGGCCGTGGAAATCTGCGCCCGGGGAAAAGTTTGATGAAACGAGAAAGGATCGTGTTCGCCGCCGTGCCGTTGAGTTGTTGATGCGCGATGGCCTGGGCCAGCGATTGGAACGGATGAAGCCGCGCCTTCGGTTTGATGCCGCAAGGCCCGTGGGCGCGGATCAGCCGACGCATGATTGGATCGCGCTTGGCCAGGAACTGGAGTGTTTCGGAATTCATCAGCAGTTCTGGAGATACACTGGCGCGGGACGAACGTGAAATTCAAATCGCGATTGCTGTTCAATCCAGTCAACGCTCGCTGCGCAATTGGAAAAACTTCTGAGCTTCAGTGGTAGGAACAGAAACCGACTTGCGGCGCCCATTCGTAACAAGGGTTCCGTTCACCGGCGACCAGTTCGGCTCTACCTTTCACGCCGTTGTGCCAGCCTACTGATTCGTCGCCAGGGCGGCGCGAATCCGCGCATCGAGATCCACCATCGCCCGGGTGCTGCGATGAGATGCGGGCAACCGCGCGATCGCAGTCAGGGCCTCATTGTAATTTTTTTTCGCTTCGTCTTCGCGCCCGGCCTGGTGCAAAATTTCCGCGCGGCGCACCAGCCATGTTTCCTTCCGTTGCAACCGCGCGGTGGCCGCGTCGATGCGGGCGAGCGCCGCGTCGTAATGCTTCAAGGCGATTTCCAAATCCACCGCGGGCAACTCCAGCGTGATGAGTGGCCCCATTTTTTTGATCCCTTCATCCAGCCCGCGCAACGCTTCCTCCAGCTTGCCGAGCGAGCGGCACGCGGCCGCTCGTTCAATGAACAGTTCAGGGTTTGGTTTGCCAAACGAGATGGCCCGTGTGTAATCGTTCACTGCCGCGCGGAAACTGCCCAGCTTGGACAGCACGCGGGCGCGAGTGGTGTAAGCCTCTTCGTCCTTGGGCCGCGCCGCCAAATATTTATCCAAAGGCGCCAGCGCGGCTTCCGGCCGGCCGGCCTCGAACTGCACGAGTCCGCGGCAAAAATCAACCCGGCCAAGGTTGGGATCCAACCGCGCCACGCGGTCCAGATCGGCTAGCGCATTCGTCCAATCTCCATCAGCCCGATACAAATCAGCTCGCTGGAAAAATAGCGTCGCGTTGGTGCGCGCGTCGGGGAACTGCGCAATCTGTTCCGTGAGAGCATCGATGCGCAAGTGTACGTCACCATGGGCGAAAACATTCGCGGAGCCAAAACCCAGCGCGGCGAAAAGCAAAACAGTGAATCGGCCCATTCTCATGATGGTCGCAACCATACTGGCCGCGTCCCGTCCTGGCAAGCCACGCACGGAGCATTCGTACCGATGCGCAAGAAGCCTCACGCAAAGACCGCGAAGGGCGCGAAGGGAAAAGGCAGAATCGAATCTCGGCGACGGATCTCGATCATTTTTTGGTGAAGCTCTCACCAGATGCGCTCCGGATCGCACGCCTCAATTTCTTAGTCCTAAGCCTGCGGATTTGCCGCGCTTCCGGGATCGGGAGCGGGTGCCGCAGGCTTCGGTGGCTTGGGCGCCTTCGGACGTTTGTCTTTGGGCAACGGACTGATGAGCACGTTCAGGTCGCGATCGCCGAGCATCTTGGGCGGTGAGTCAGCGCGACCGTAAGCCGCGGCGTCTTTTACGAAACGGTTCAGCACCTCGAAGCCAAATTCCTTGTGCGCCTTCTGCCGGCCCTTGAAACGCAGCTTGAGCCGCACCTTCATGTCTTCCGAAAGAAACTCGATGGCCTGCGCCAGCTTCACGCCGAAATCATGCGGATCGATCACAGCGCTGAGTTGAATCTCCTTCATCTTGTTGCCGGGCTGGCGGGTCTGGGATTCCTTTTCTTTCTTGGATTCCTCGTAGCGAAACTTCCCGTAATCGACGATGCGGCAAACCGGCGGTGACGCGGTCGCGGCAATCTCAATCAGGTCCAGCCCTTTGCTCTGCGCGAGGCGCAACGCGTCTCCCAGCGGCATGACGCCAAGCTGTTCTTTGTTATCATCAATGACGCGCACTTCGCGGGCGCGAATCTTGCCGTTGCGGCGATGCTGTGGCTCGCGTGGTTGAAAGGAACGGGATGGAAAGCGGCTCAATGCGCCTCCCCGAGTTGAGGTGTCTGCACGCAGTTTTGGCTCAAGGCCGCCGGCGAACTATTTTTTTGGTAACGAATAGGCGCGAACTGTCGCATCGAATGCCAGAGCCGCAAGCGCAATGTGCGAAGGGGAAGCTTGCAGGGTGCAGATTGAGATTGTTCTGAACCGGGGACCGGAAAGGCCCGGAACCCGCAGACATTCTTTGTCTGCGGGTTCCTCCTCCTCACACGGGCTTCACGACTTCACTCGCTTAAGCGTCGTGGGATGCTCGGGAACTTCCTTGCCGTCCATGAACGCTTTGCAGCTCGCCGTGATAGTGTCCGCATCGTCGAAGCGAATCGTCAACGCGTGCATGTGCGATTCCTTCTTCACGTTGATCCCGCAGTTTTTGTCGAAGGCGAACTTGATGGTGCTCGCGTCCGATGACTTGAGCAACATACCGGGGCGATTGCCCATCATGCAGTAATGCGTCAGGGCCAGCTTGCCGTCCTGGTCGTAATACATCGTCGTCATTTCGTTCGGCGTGCCGACGAAGCACTTTTCCTCCACCACGCTGCCGCCCGCCAGCAGCCGGTATTGCGATACCATCTCGATCGGTCCCTGGCCAATATCGACTTTGCCCTGCCACGTTCCGATCAGCGATTTCATTCGCTCGAATTCCGGCGAAGCAGGCTTGGGCTTGGGCGGTTCCCCCGCGTGCAAAGTCATGGCCAACAATAACGTGGCGCCAACTGAAGCTATCTTTGTTTTCATCGTGTTCCTTTGTTTCGTTGTTTGATTGTTTGATCGACTTTCATCTCTACAACGAACAAGCCGGCGCGTTCAGGACAGTACGGTCAAACTTTTTTTAGCTTAACGGCCGGCCGATCTCCCACATCAAGCGCCGTTCTCCGCAATTCGATCCCTCCGGATGAAGATCCATTGAATCGTGCCCGCGCGGCCATTGTGGCTGAGCTTCAACAAAGCTTGTCTTGCCCCCGCGTCTCCTATACTTGTCACGCAGCGCCCGCATGGATCCGAAAACACTCGTCATCGTTCCGACTTACAACGAACGCGATAATCTCCCCGCGTTGGTCAAGCGAGTGCTTTCCGTACCCGCCCGGGTCGAGTTGCTAATCGTGGATGACAATTCGCCGGACGGCACCGGACAAATGGCCGACGAACTCATTAAGACCAATCATGGCCTGCACGTCCTGCATCGCGCGGAGAAAAATGGTTTGGGCCGCGCTTACATCGCGGGCTTCAAGTGGGCGCTGGAACGCGATTACGAATTCATCATGGAAATGGACGGCGATTTCTCGCACAGCCCGGAGGAGATTCCAAATTTCATCAAAGCTGCGCTGGAACAGAACGCCGATTGCGTGATCGGCACGCGTTACAACAACGGCATCCGAGTCATCAACTGGCCGCTCAAGCGTCTCCTCCTCAGCATGGGCGCGGGGATTTATGTGCGGACGATCACGGGCATGCCGGTGAGCGATCCGACGGGCGGGTTCAAATTGTTTCGCCGTCGCGCGTTGCAAAGTCTCGATCTCGATGCCGTGCGCTCCAACGGTTACAGCTTTCAAATCGAGTTGTCGCACAAGCTCTGGCGGCGAGGCATGAAGATTGGTGAAACCCCCATCGTGTTCACCGATCGCTTCCAGGGTTCCTCGAAGTTTTCGCGCAAGATCGTACGCGAGGCGCTGATCATGGTGTGGCGGCTCTGGTTTCAAAATGGACTGCGCCGTTCGCCGCGAGTGAAGCACAGTTGACATTCCGCCCGTTGACCGGCTTTTTTCGTTTGTGTTGTTTCCGCCCAGCAGGAGGTCGAGCGAAGTTCACCGCGTGGTCATCACCGGCGCGGGCATCGTGACCGCCCTGGGTTTTGGCTGGAAAACGAACGCCGAGGGTTTTCGCGCAGGTCGCACCGCCTTTCGCCCGGTCACGTTGTTCGATGTCTCGCAGCAACGCGCAAAAATGGCGGCGGAGATTTCCCTGAACGATGACTTGCCGCGGACAAAACTCAGCCCACGTCAAATCACGCGGCTCGATCGCGCGTCGAAGCTTCTTCTTCACGCGGCGCACGAAGCGTGGACGCAGTCTGGATGGGAACCAACGGAATATCTGCCCATTGCCTTGGGAACGACCAGCGGCGGCATGAGTCTGGGCGAAGCATATTTTCGACAAGCCACGCAAATGCCGGGGCGGAATCGCCAGCAGCCTGCGCGCGTGAGCCATTACCAGGCGCAGCGGCAGGCGCTCGACCTCGCCGATGCGTTTGAGTTTCAAGGGCCGGTCACGATCATTTCGAATGCCTGCGCGTCAGGCGCGAATGCCATTGGTCACGCCTGGCATCTGGTGCGGACGGGACAAGCCGAGTGCGTTTTCACCGGCGGCTACGACGCAATCAGTCACCTGGTTTTTTCCGGCTTCGATTCGCTGCAAGCGCTCTCGACTACGAGTTGTCGTCCATTCGACGCGCACCGTGACGGTCTTGCGCTTGGCGAAGGCGCAGCCATGCTCGCGATTGAATCGCTTGATTCAGCGAAGAAACGAGGCGCGGAAATCCTCGGAGAAATTGTCGGATATGGGGCGGCGAATGATTCACATCACCTGACTCAACCGCATCCGCAAGGCACGGCTGCTGTAGCCACGATGACGGCCGCCGCGCGCGCCGCGCAAATCACGCCAGAACAAATCGGCTACATCAACGCTCACGGAACCGCGACGCCGCTCAATGACAGCGCGGAAGCCGCGGCCATCAACACGTGGGCTGGAACGCACGTCTCCAGAATTCCGGTGAGTTCAACGAAGGCCAGCATCGGCCATCTGCTCGGCGCGGCGGGTGCCGTGGAAGTAGCGGTGTGCGCGATGGCTTTGCGCGGGCAATGGCTGCCGCCGACCATGACGATCGAAACGCCCGATCCCATCTGCGCGTTCCCGCTCGTACGTGAACCGCGTGACACGAAGTTTGAGTACGCCCTCACGAATTCCTTCGGCTTCGGCGGCGCCAACGCGACGTTGATTCTGCGGAGGTGGTCATGAGTGCCGACGCTGATGACGAAGTTTTTGTATGCGGCACCGGTGCTGTTTCGCCGGCGGGCTGGGGAACCAAGCTGCTGCTCGATGCGGTTGCGAGCGAAACGCCGTTGCCCCTCAAAGAAATTCCACGGCCCGGCACAGACAGTTCGTTGCGCGTTCGCCCGGTGCCGCCGCTCGCCACGCGCCCACCGTGGTTGGCGCACGCCCGCTTGCGCCGGACCAGCCCGATCACGCAGTACGCCGTTGCGGCCGCTCTCGAAGCTCTGGGCGCTGATGCCGCGCGCGTCACCGACGGATCATTGAGGCTCGGCATCATCGTCTGCGTCATGTCGGGCTGCGTGAATTACTCGCGGCGGTTTTACGATGAAACGTTGCGCGATCCTGCGACAGCCAGCCCGCTCGTATTTCCAGAAACGGTTTTCAACGCGCCGGGCAGCCACATTGCCGCGCTGCTGGGCAGCAACGCGATCAACTACACACTCGTCGGCGATCCAGGAACGTTCGCGCAAGGACTCGCGCTTGGTGCTGATTGGCTGACGCGCGGCGAAGTGGACGGTTGTCTTGTCGTGGGCGCGGAAGAGATCGACTGGCTCACGTCACACGCTTTTCGGCTCTTCCATCGCAACATTGTCTTAAGCGACGGTGCCGGCGCGGTGTATTTGCGGAAGGAAACCACGCCCGTGAGATTGGCTGCGGTCTCCGACTCGCATCTCTTTCTCCAATCACGACCGCGCGCCACTGCGGTGCAGCGCATGCGCCATCAGTTGACCGAGAATTACAACGCCACGCTGCTCGTGGATGGCGTGCAAAACCTTCCGCGCTACGACGAGGACGAAGCTTTGGCGTGGGAAGATTGGAACGCGCGGCGCATTTCTCCAAAGAAAATTCTCGGCGAAGGATTGATGGCGGCGGCGGCCTGGCAAAGTGTCCTCGCCATCGATGCGGTGAAGCACGGCGTGGGTTCCGCGTTCGTCAGCATCGTGGGGACGAACCAGCAAGCCATCGGCGCGGCATTCAGCGGGGTTGGGCGAGACTCCGTCGAGCCGTAACTTTTTTACGTTCGGCCCGGTTACCGCCGGCCCGATTCGCCCGCTCGCGCCCGGCGAAATTCAGCACGCCCGCCCGTTCGATTGGGCCGTTCACTGACGGGAAGGGCCATCCACTACGGGACTACGAGATTCAGCCCCGGAAAGTTTGGCCGAAAGTCCGCAGGGTTGCTGGTGAGAAGGCCGTCGAAGCGCGAAGCAAAGGCACCAATCAGAATGTCGGCGATGGGCCGCTTGGGAACTTTGCCGGAGCGTTTTGCCAGCACATGGCGATGCCACGCCTCATGCGCGGTGGTCGTGTCGGCAAGCGTCCACGTCTCAGGCCAGTTGGCTCCGAGCTTGAGCAGAAATTCATCCAGCGCTTTGGCCTCGCCATTGAACACTGGAGCCAGTTCCACGTAAGTCACGGGGCAGATGGTCAGACCCTCGGGCCGCTTCGAGTCGATGAGCGTGGCGGAAGCGACGCCGAACGATGGATCGTTTTCTGCCACGTCGATCAGCAGGCAGGTGTCGATGACCCACGCCATTCAGTCCCGCTCCCCTTCGCGCAGTTCAGCCATCCAGCCGGCGGTGGGACGGGCCTCGGCGCGAAAGCGGCGGGCGAAACCCAGCAGCGCCCGCGCTCCGACCGGCGCGGCGGGCGCGGGAGCGAGCGGCTCCTGCGCTTGCAGCCAGACGAGCAATTGCCGCGCGTGCTGTTCATCCAGGTGCTTCACCTTTTCAATGGCCAGTTCGATGGCGCTCATGGCGAAAACCCTACCACAGCGTCGAGAATGGCAGCAAACACTCCTGCGCTCGTTTCCCGCGAGCGAGAGTTGTTCCAGCCGTAACCTGGCTCCGAAATCGCATGGGTGGCACGGGCAGCGCACGTTATAAATGTTCGGGCCGCACTCCCCGGGCCGCACTCCCATTCCGCGCGGCAGGTTGCCGCGCGGCACAGGCGAGTCGCCTGTGCTACCCAGTTTCCGCCGGCCGGATTCGTCCGCGCGCGCCCGACGAAATTCATCACGCCCGCCCGTTCGACCGGGCCGTGCCCTGACTGGAACGGCCCTCCCACGCTGGCCAGCCCGACTCGGCGGGACAGGAGATGTCAGACCATAGTTGACGCTGCTGTCACCTATAGATTACACTGCGCCGGTGCTGGAGAAGGAGATCAAGAAGCTGGAGCTTCAAAACGGACTCGTCCCGTTTGACGAGTGGTTTGATTCCCTTCGTGATCGGAAAATGCAGGCGGCGGTTGATACTCGTCTGGCCCGGGTGCGCGCTGGAAATTTCGGCGACCACAAATCCATGGGTGGCGGAGTCTTTGAGTTGCGCATCGCCCTCGGCCCCGGCCTGCGTGTCTATTACGGGTTGGAGGGCCGGCAGGTCGTCGTCCTTCTAGGTGGCGGGGACAAGGGCAGCCAGTCGCGCGACATCCGCCGCGCGCAACAATTATGGAAGGAGTTACATGCGTCTGAAAAATTACAGAACTGACCTGCTCAAGCGGCTGCGCGAGCCTGAATACGCCGCCGAATACCTCGCGCAAGTGCTGGCGGAAAAGGACAACGCGGCCTTCCTCATCGCGCTCAAGGACGTGGTGGAAGCCGGCGGCGGCGTGGGATCACTGGCTGGGCGCGTCGGTCTCAAGCGACCGAGCCTCTACAAGATTCTGTCGAAGAACGGCAACCCCACCCTCGCCACGTTGCAGGAGATTTTGGAACCGCTGGGCCTGCGCGTTTCCATCGCTTTGGACGAAGCAGCCTGAGCGCCCGCTCGCGCCCGACGAAATTCAGCACGCCCGCCCGTTCGACCGGGCCGTTCACGGACTGGAACGGCCCTCCCACGCTGGCCACCCCGACTCGGCGGGACAGGAAATTTTGGAACCACTGGGAATGCGAATCTCCGCGTGGATGCGGAAGTTCAAGTTGACACCTTCTCCCGATACGCTTCGCATCTGGCCATGCGGCCCAATGAGTTTGAGGATGCGAAACTCCTCTGGAAAATGTTCTACGCTCAGCAGTGCTTCAAGCACGCACAAGCAGCGGCTGAACACATCCTCAAGGACAAGCTGGCAGAAGACAGCCCTCTGTTTTATCCGCTCATCACGGCTGTCTATGTGGTGTACGGAAAACCATTTGGAAAATCTCGCGGCGTTGGACGCTTGGGAGAAGAGATGATTCCTGCCGAGCACTTGGAACTTCACCGTTTGCTTTTGGAACATCGTGATCAGCTTTACGCTCACACGGATTCAACGAGCTTCGAGTTGCCCGATTGCGGGCCAGCCAATCAAGTGCGTGTGCTGCGATTGCCATCCGAGGCAAGGTTGTTCGCCACGCAATTTTGTGCTCGGCCTCCGCTCCTGCCGGCTGTCATTGAGTTGTGCGGCAAGCTTCAAGAGAAGGCTGATTACCATGTGAGCAAACTGTTTGAACGGTACAGAACGCGCGTGCCGAGCCGGGTCGGCGAGTACGCGATAAATGTGTACGACCAAGCGGGTGATTTCTTTACGGCAGAAGCCCCGCTGGTGCTCAAAGGAAGTGGAAGATGAATCCTCAAAGCCGACCTGAACGCCTGTTCCGCTACTTTCCGGCAGCGGCATCTGACTTTTTCTCTACGAAGAAACTTTGGGTTTCCGCACTCAAGGATCTTAACGATCCTTTTGATGCGCTCCCTCGGTTCGACATCATGCTGGAGATGCAAAGACAGCGCGAGATTGAGGCGTTTGGCTGTCCGATACCTGAGTTGGAGCGCGAGTCCCGTGATTTTTGTGCCGAGGGAAATGAGGCGGTGGCAGAAAAATATCGTGATTTGGTGAACGAAGGACTGAGGTTGGTTTGTTTCTCTGAAAAAGTGGACGAACTGCTGATGTGGGGTCACTACGCATCGTCCCACAAAGGATTTGTGATTGAGTTTGATCCGAAGCACCCCTTGTTTTTGCCAGATGAATTTGGGCCGGTCGATTACCCGAATAGCGACGAACGGTTGGCCATCGAGGACGCTCAGCAAAGTCATGATGATTTCCGGAAGATATTGTTCAGAAAGAGTCACGACTGGATTTACGAAGGAGAGTGGCGGCTTGTGAAAACGTCCAATGCTTTGAGACTTGGGGACCGACGTGATGGAAAAAAATTGCGTTACTTGGAGCTTCCTACTGACGCGGTTCGCGCCCTGTATTTTGGGTGGCAAATTCCTACAGAGAACCGTGATGAACTTCTTCACTCACTCAAGACTGACGAGTGGCAACGGCAACGCGTCGAGGTGTTCATCATGCGCCCTCACAAAATAAAATACGCCGTCGTACCAATTCTTTGGGAGCAATGGCGGGACAAGCCGAACACGTTCGGGGCGGAACTAGATCGACTGGTTCCTTAGCACAATTTTTCAAAGCTGGTTGAATCAAAATGCTGCCGACCCCAGATAACGAAAACCGTTCTCTGATTAGTCGCCCTGGCAGGTTGCTTGAAAAAGCAGAATCCGGAGTGAAGCGCGTTCTTGCGGAGATGGTCGCTGATGTGCTTGGACTGGCGCCTGTCGAGGATGCGGAATTATTGTTCCAGACCGGTGCTTCCTACCACAGAAAGCAGGATTACGGCGAGGCAGTGAAGTATTTGCGCAAGGCGGCTCAGGCGAACCACGCACGCGCGCAATATATCCTTGGTCTTTGTTGTCACGAGGGGACAGGCACTCCGTCGGACAATGTGGAAGCTGTGACGTGGTTCACGCGTGCTGCAACACAAGGGCATGCTGATGGGCAACACAGCCTTGGTTTCTGTTACGCAAGCGGTCTTGGAGTTCGTCAAGACCACGCCCAATCTGTTGGCTGGTATCGCAAAGCGGCGGAACAGGGCAACGCCCAAGCTCAGAATAACTTGGCAAAATGTTATCAGAATGGATGTGGTGTTCCTCAGAATTACGACGAGGCAGTGAAATGGTTTCTGGAAGCTGCGCGGCAAGGTAACACCGAAAGCCAGTATGGCCTCGCGTATTGCTACATCCACGGTCAAGGCGTTACTCAGAGTTATGTGTGGAGGCAGCCAAGTGGTACCGAAAGGCAGTTGAACAGGGACACGAACGTGCTCGAAAGGCCTTGGAGGTGATCGAGAAGTTCATGACCGCTGAGGAGATCGCTGAAGCTCAACGTCGCTGCTTGGATGCCGAATAAATTCACTGAAAGCCGATCCGATATGCTGAACAGCAGATGGACTCTTCTCGACACTGAGACCACGGGCTTCGCTGCGCCTGTCTTCGTCGTCGAGTTGGCTGCGCAGCGGATGCAGGGCTGGAATCCAGACGGCGAACCATTCCGCAAGTTGCTCAACCAAAATGCAGACATTCCCGCTGAGGTGTCGCGCGTTCACGGTTACACGCGCGAGATTTTGGAGCGCGATGGCGAGCCGCCGCACGAAGTCTATCGGGAGTTTGCCGAATACACGGGCGGCCTGCCGCTCGTGGCCTTCAATCTGGAATACGATCTGGACGACGTGCTGACGCCGGAGTGGGCGCGGTTGCGCATCGCCGCCATCGGCCGCCGGGGACTCTGTGCGCTGCGGTTGGCCCAGCGCCTTCTCGATCCCGTGCCCGCCGGCAACTGCAAGCTGCAAACCCTGCGCCAGTATTATCGACTGCCGGAACGCGGCGCGCACACGGCGCTGGGCGATGTGCAAACGGTCGCGGATTTGTTTGCCCAGGTGCTCCGCCCCATCGCCGAGCATCGCGGCCTGGATACGTGGGAAAAGCTGGCGGCCTACGCGGCGGAAGAATGGTTTCCGTCGCGCATCGCGTTCGGCAAACACAAGGGGCGGTTGATTCAGGAAGCGCGGCACGATGCGGTGTTGCGGCGCTGGCTTGACTGGCTGGCTGGTTCTTCCAACGCCCGCAGCGCACGCATGGGCCGCTGGTATTTGCAGCAACTGGAAATCACGGCGGACCCGTCGGCGGATGGCGCGGTCTTTGCCGCGCCGGAAATGGAGAGCATCGGCGAGCGTCCCGGAGCAGTGCGCGCAGCGGGACTGGCCGCGCTGGTCATCTACGTGAACCCGGAGTTGGAGCAATTGCGGCAGCTTGTCGCCGGGGCCAGGGCGCGGCTGGCGGAATTGGAGTCCGGTTACACGAGGGAGAAGTCGCGCGTGGATGCGATGCAGGCCGCGCTGTTCCGGCGTTTGCGCGAGCATTACCAGAAGCGCGACCGGTTGCGGCTGGTGCTGGATTATCGGAAGAAGTATCTCGATCTCCTGCTGCGTGGCGGTGAGGAGGAGGCGAAACAGGCCGAGGCGGATTACGAACAGGCCAGAACGCAGGCGGACAAGGATTACGAGGAGACAGCGGCAGCCGTGGCGGACAAAAAGCAACTGACGCCGGACGAGGAAGCGGAGTTGAACCGGCTGTGGAAGAAGCTGGTCAAGCTGTATCATCCCGACCGCTTCGCGCACGAACCCGACAAGCTGGCCACGTACGAGAAGCTCACGGCGGCCATCAACCGGGCGAAGGACAATGGCGACATGGCTGCGCTGCGGGAGATCGCCGAAGACCCGCACGGGTTCATTCTGCGGCAAGGGTGGGCAAGCCTCGACTTCACGGACGAAATCGAACTCGCGCAACTGCGTCGTCTGCACGAGACGTTGCAACTGGAAATCGTGGCCGTCATCGAGTCGCTGAACCAGTTGAGGGAAAGCCCCGACTACGAGCTTTGCCAGATCAGCGAGCAGAAGCCCGGCGTGCTGGAGGAACTGGCGGCGGAGCGGGCCGCGTTGCTGGCGCAGGAAAGCGCGGAACTGGAGAAGCAGGCGATGCGACTGGCGGAGGAGATCAGGGAGTTGGGTGGAGCGGGAATCTCAGATTAGTTGAAGTCACTCTTGCGAATTATCGCGCGGCCATCCACTTCGCAACTTCGTTCCTCAATTCATCGCGTCCAATCTCATCCAATCCCTGCGGATCGAATCGATGACGCTGGTGCAGGAGGAGCGCGCGACGCAATGGCGCGGCGAGGCTTTCGTGTTGTTCCAATCGTCGTAGCCAATCAAACCAATACTCTCCGGCCTGTCGTTCGAGGCCACGCGCGGCCAGATGTTTCTCGATCAGATAAAACTCGGAGTCCATCCCGGCGCGGACCAACGACTGGCCTTGTCCCTTCTGTCTCGCGCGCATCTTCTTCCATTGTTTGCCGACGATAAATCGCGCGAGCACGATGACGAGCAGCGGCACCGGCGCCCACATGAAGTATTTGCGCCATTCCGTTTTGCTCCACCGAAACTTCGAGAATTGAAACCACGCATCCGAGAAAAAATCCTTGATGGGTTGCAGCCACGATGTGTGCTGCGACTCAATGGCGTTCCACGATGACGGCGTAGTATCGAAGTCGTGCCACGCGCCGTCGTAATACACCAGCGTCCACGAATGGGCATGACGTTCGCGCACGACATACTTTTTCCTCGAGCCTTCCTGCACCGAGTAACCGACTGCGTAGCGTGTGGGCACTCCGGCCTTGCGCAGCAACAGCGTCGTGGCAGTAGCGAAGTATTCGCAGTGGCCCGAGCGCGTGTGCAAAAGGAAACGCGCCAGCGCGGTCTCGTTCGTCGTCGCGGCGTGCGCCGTGGTGAGGTAAGTGGCGTACTGAAATTTCTCGGAAAAGAAGTTGGCGACGCGGCGCATGGCCTCCTTTGGCTCCAGCCCGTTGTACAATTGCAGATCGCGCGCGACGGAGAGGATGGCTGGCTCGTTCTCATCGAAGGAGCGGAGGTCGTCGGGCGTGAACGAGGAATCCACCGTGGCCCCACGTTCATCATAACGTGCCTGATAAAGCGCCAGCCCGGGCCCACCGGAAACTTTCACGACGCCGAAGTGATTGGTCTTCACTTCCACGACGGACAAGTCATCGAGTTGCGAGCTGCCGGTTGGCAGCGCGAGCAGTCCGCTGCCGCCGCGCAGATACTGCGCAATGGTGACGTTGAGTTTGGATTCCTTTTGCGGCAGCAGCTTCCACGTCGTGGCATCCGCTTCCGAGAAGACGCTGCCGAAGTCGCTCTTGAAATGGTTCCACAGCGTGGAGCGGTATGTGTTGTAGCTCGCTTCGCGCAGCAATTCAGGCGGCGCGATGCCGTCGGTGCGGACACGCAGCACGATGCGGTCGGACGCTTTCAGACTGCCGATGGCGCCAAGGCGGGTGCGCGATTCACGGTCATCAAATCCGCTCGAGAGCAAGCGCGTGAACCACGCGACGTTCATTTCTTCGAGCGTCTTTTGCAGATGAAAGAGGCCAGTGTGCCCACCGTAGCCCGCCGCCGCCACGATGAGAAAACACGCGCACCATACGACGATCGAATGACGCTTCGGACGCACACACCAGAGAGACCATCCGATCAAGCCGGCGATGCCGAAATAAAAGAGATCGTTGCGCGGAGTGGTGGCCGTCGTGGCGAGAATACAGATCGCCACGAACGGAAAGGTCACATTCACGCCGTCGCGCGGAAGGTTCGCATTCGGGTCGCGCGCCTCCTGTTTACGCAGCCACCACGAGAAAGTGGCCAGGCCGACTTGCGGACGTTCGTTGAATGCCTGCGCGAGCATGAAGGGCAGGAAGATAATCGGAAGCCATTGAAACCAGACGAGCGCGGACTTGCCGGCTTGCTTGATGGCCTCGGGCCGGCGCCCGGCGTTTACGAAGAGGTCGTTGAACGAGATGGTGCCTTCATTGATGAGCAGAAAAGCTCCGACGCCGATGAAGAGGACGATGCAAACATTCCAGAGCCGATTGAAGTCTGCCTGCGTGAGCGACCAGCGCGCTTTGATGAGACGCGAAGATTCCAGCATCGCCCCCGCCACGACGCCGATGGCGAGATGATCGGTTTGCCAGCCCCAGAAAAGAAGTGTGGCGAAGACGAGCAGGGGAGGCGTGTTCATAAACGTGCTGCCAGTTTGCAACTGGCAGGGCATGGTGACGAAAGAGGCTTGAGCAAGTTCGAGGATCGTTGCGTGGGCCGGACCCTCACCTGTCGGTTGCAAACCGGCAGTATGTTAAGGGCGAGTCGGGGCGAATTCATAATCTCGCAAGGCCTGCTTCAATCTTACCCACTTCGAGAATGTGTAAAGATTCCGTATCGTCCGCGGTTTGCTCGAAGGCCGGCGCGCCGGCTTCGCGAATGATCAAGACAAGCGAGGGCACGCCCATGGCCATCAGCTTGCGCACGAGTTCGCGGCGGGCCTCGTCCCACGTCAGGAAAATACAAATGCAACCGCTCACGGACGAGGCATGCTCGATGACGAGTTGTTCCAGCGCGGCGAAGGACTTCACCGGCGATGGCGCGACTGACGCTAGAATCTCCAGTATTTGATCCGCGTGGGCTACGCCCCGGCCAATCGTGAAGGAAAATGCTTCGGGACCGACGAAAAGCAGATCGAGCAACGACTCTTGCGTGTCGATCGTGCACGCGAACGACGCGGCGACCGAGACGGCTTCTTCAAACAGCACGCCATCGTGTGGTTCGGCGAACGTGTCGAGAATGAGGGCATGGCGGACGAAGAATTCGTCTTGAAACTCTTTCACCACGGGACGCCCGGCCTTCGCCCAACTGCGCCAATGGATCCGCCGCAACGGATCGCCCGGACGATAATCCCGCAGCGAAACAAATTCCTCCGACTCGCCAATCGCCGCGGCCAGCGCCACGCCGCCGTGCTGATACTGCTGCGAGCCGGGCAAGGCGATGCGCGGCAGCGAATAACGTTTCGGCAAAATGGTAATGGAGCCAGGCAGCTTCACCGTCTGGAACGCGCGAAACAACATGAACAGGTCCGGGCGGGCGAGGGTCACGGACTCGAAGTGCAGCACGCCACGTTTTAGCGGAAGCAGTTCGATCTCGACGCTGGCCTCGCCACGCGCCGACAGGGGAGCGAGTGGTTGCGGTTTGATACCGCGCACGCGGCGCAAGTCGGGAGCATTGCTCAGGCGCAAGGTTTTGCCGCGCTTGGCCGGACGAGTGAGCGCGACGAATTCAGCGAGCGTCGGGCGCGGGTCCGCCAAGTCATCGATCACTTGCAATCCCGATTGAACTTTGGCGCTGCGATTGCGGATTGAAACCGTGTAGCGCAAGAGCTGTCCAGCGCTGCCGAATTTGGGAAGCGCTCGTTCGGCAGAAAAGCGCGCGCGAAAGAACGGTGCGACGGCGATGGCCGCGACCGTCAGGCACATTAGCAGCGCGAACATCTGGTAGCCAAGCGATTGCTCCGTGTCTGTCGCCATGCCGCCCGTGAGGATCAAACCGACGAGAACGATCCATCCACCCGGCGTGAGCCGCCGCCTGGTCCAGTGGTGCACCGAGGAGACGCGCCGGTAGATGCGATAGACGAAACGGTTCATCCGGGGAAGACGCTGAAAGACTGAAAAGCTGAAAAACTGAAACCGGCAGGGCCGCGCTGCCGTGCGGTTGGGAAAGGGGGAAGGATATGCGGCAACGTGTCCCTACCGAATGAATTCCATTTCAGTTTTTCAGCCTTTGCGTCCATCACGCCGGCACGGGAGTTTTCTTCAGGACTTCTTCGACGATGCTGCGCGCGGTCACGCCGGAGAAGCGCGCTTGCGGTTCCATCACCATGCGGTGCGCGATGACCGGCACGGCGAGTTCCTGGATTTGCTCCGGCGTCACGAAATCCATTCCGTCCATCAGCGTCAGGGCTTGCGACATTTTCATCAACGCGAGCGAAGCGCGCGGGCTGGCGCCGAGTTGGACGCCGGGGCGTCCCCGCGTCGCGGCGCAGAGGTCCACGATGTAGCGCTTCAATTCTTCGCTCATGCGCACGCCGGTCACCGCGTGTTTCAGCGCGATGATGTCGGCCAGCGTGACAACGGAGGCGAGCGCTCCGAGCGGATGCACTTTCTCCTGCGCGGACAGAACGGCGACTTCCTCTTCGGGCGACACGTAGCCCAGCGTGAGCCGCACCGCGAAGCGATCCATCTGCGCTTCGGGCAGGGGATACGTGCCGCGAAAGTCCACCGGGTTCTGCGTCGCGATAACGAAGAACAATTCCGGTAACGCGCGGCGCTCGCCTTCGACGCTCACCTGCACTTCGCCCATCGCTTCGAGCAGCGCGGACTGCGTGCGCGGCGAGGCGCGATTGATTTCATCGGCCAGCAAAATGTTCGTGAAGATCGGCCCTTCGTGGAAACGGAACTGTTGCTCACGCGGGTTGAAAACACTGACGCCGAGAATGTCCGAAGGCAACAGGTCGGGCGTGAATTGCAACCGCTTGAACTGGGCGTCGATGGAGCGGGCCAAGGCCTTGGCCAGCGTCGTTTTGCCAGTGCCGGGAAAATCCTCGAGCAACACGTGACCGCCCGTGGCGAGGGCCGCGAGGACTTTGCGCAACGCTTCGCGCTGGCCGCGAATCACCTGTTCGATGTTGAAAATGATTTTCTGCGAAACGTCTCTCGGGGATGGATTCATGCTGCGGCGGGAATGTCATGAAAAAAACTTCCAGACACAAATGCAAACATCTCGCTCAGGCAAAAGTCCGCGCGCGCCGCGGTGATACTGAGGACATCCGAACGCTTGCGCTGACGGTTCCATCCGCCCTGTTGCGCTTCGCCCGCTTGGCCAGTGTGATTGAAGCGAAAGCGCGCTATCGCGTCTGTTGGCATGGTGTGCTGAACTTGCCGCGAATGTCTGAGCAGAAATATAATTGGCGCCTTGTCCTTGGCTGGAGCAGCCGCAACGCAGGATCGTAATGTCACTTGCCCCGGGCCAACAATTTGCCGGACACGAAATCATCGCCGAACTCGGACGCGGCGGCATGGGCACGGTTTACCAGGCGCGGCAAATCTCCTTGCAACGGATCGTCGCGCTGAAAATTCTCCATCCCCATTTCGCCAAAGATCAGGACTTTGTGACGCGCTTCCAATCCGAAGCCGTGGCGGCAGCGAGCCTCAACCATCCCAACATCGTCCAGGTTTACGCGGCGGGTGAAAGCGAGGGCATTGAGTACATCGCCATGGAGTTCGTCGAGGGCGAGACGATTCAGCAGCGGCTGCGGCGTTGCGGCAGGCTCCCGCTGACGGAGGCGCTCGACATCGCTTACCACGTCGCCCTGGTGCTCGAACATGGCTGGCAGACGGCGCAACTCATTCATCGCGACGTCAAGCCGGACAATATTTTCCTCGCGCAGGACGGCACCGTAAAGCTCGGGGATTTTGGTCTCGCGAAAATTCTTCGCGAAGGCGCGTCCAACGTCACCGTCACCGGCCACGTGATGGGTTCACCGCATTTCATCAGTCCAGAACAGGCGCGCGGACAGCGTGACATCGATTTCCGCGCCGACATTTACAGCCTCGGCTGCACGCTGCACTCCATGATGACGGGCCGCACGGTCTTCGAAGGGCCGGACTTCGTGAGCATCATGTACAAGCACGTGAATGAAGTGGCGCAGCCATTACACACGCTGCTGCCCAACTGCCCCGCATCCGTGAATCATCTGCTCGCGCGCATGATTGCGAAGGACCGCGAACAGCGGCCGCAAAGTTACTCCGAGTTGGTCCAGCAAATTGTCCACGCGCGGGATGACGCTGCGCTTTGGGAGCAAAGCGACGAACGCCAGCGCCAGCGCATGTCTGTCGCTGCCGATGAACGACGCGGAACGACTCGATGGGCTTATGCGGTGGCGGTCCTCGCCGCGCTGGCCGTGGCCGCGGCGCTGGTGTACGCGCGGCGCGTGGAACACACTGCCATGCTGGCGACCATCATCACATTGGCGGACCCAAGCGACCGGCGGGATTTCATTCGCAGCGTGGAATCGTTGCCACCGCTGGAGCGCATCGCGCGCGTGATGACGAAAATGGCCGAGGTGAATCCTGGATTTTCCGGGAACGAGCGGTTCACGGTCGAAGCGGATTTGATCACGGAACTTTCGCTTTCCGCCGTGGCGGTGAAGAATCTCTGGCCGCTTTGCGCGCTGCAACATCTGCGCGTGCTGCGTTGCACGGGCGACGCCGCGAACAAACGCCGAGGTGATCTCACGGACCTTTCTCCGCTGGCCGAGCTGCCGCTCGAAGAAGTGGATTGTAGTTGGACAAACGTGGAGGACTTGAGTCCGCTCACGAAGTTGCCGCTCAAAACTTTGCGGTGCGCCAACACGCGCGTGCAAAACCTGGCGCCGTTGCAAGGTCTTCCGCTCGTCGAACTGGACATCACGGCCACCGCCGTGTCCGATCTCATGCCGCTCAAAGGCATGGCGTTGGTGTCAATGCGCTGCGCCGACACGAGGGTGCGTGACCTTTCGCCGTTGCGAGGCGCGCCGCTCAAGAGCGTTTCTCTTGATCCGCGCCTGCTGCGTGGCGAGGGCGAGACCGTTAAGTCCTGGGCACAACTGGAAACCATCAACGGTTCACCGTTGCGCGCAGTCGCCGGGCGGCTCTTGCCTCGTGCGCCAAAATAAGCTGCTCGTGTTCATGGCCTGCTTCCTGACCGTGCGCGGCGGGCAGAAGTGCGTGATGCGGGTGAAGCGAAAGGGCGCCTTTCGCTCTACGCTATCACAGCGGCATCCGGCGAACTGATTGACTGTTTGCCTTTCCGGCTGAGGGTTCCTCCCTATACAGGCGTTAAGTCCTCCTGCCGAAGCACCTTTGGATGAGAGTTTCTACAGGATTGCCCGTGAGGCTAATGCAGGCGCATGAGGGAAGATGAACTCTTTGACCCTCAGGACCGCGGTTTATTGCGTCAGCATGGCCGCGATGTTTTCAGCGCTGTTCAACACCCAAGCGGCGACGTTCAGCAAACTGCAATTATTGATGCCGGGCGAAACCGCGTCGCCGGGCAGTGCCACCGGCAAGACAGGAACTCCGACCGCTCGGATCGCAGGCACCCCTTTCAATGTCACGGTCACTGCGGTGGACACCAATTGGAACGTGGTGAGTTCGACGGACACCGTCGCCATTATCTCCAGCGATACCAACGCGGCCTTGCCCGCAACCGCTGCGCTGGTCGCAGGCACGCAAACTTTCAGTGTGATCTTGAAGACGTCGGGCAGCCGGACCTTGACCGCAACGAACATCACGGACAGCAGCAAGACGAACAACACCAGCCCGGCCACGACGGTGAATGCAGCAGCATTCGCCCAATTACAATTGTTGATGCCCGGCGAGACCGCAGCGGCCGGCACGACCGGTGGCAAGAACGGCACTCCCACGGATCGCACGGCAGGCTCGGCTTTCACGGTGACAGTTAATTCCGTGGACACGAACTGGAATCTGGTGAGTTCGACACACACCGTCCGCATCATGTCGAGCGACGCGAATGCGACATTACCCGCGAACGCCGCGCTGTTGGCCGGGACCAAGACTTTTAGCGTGACTCTGAAAACGGCGGGCAGCCGGACCGTGACGGCCACGAACGTCACCGATGGGACAAAGACTTCCAACATCAGTTCGGCCACGACGGTAAACGCCGGCGTGTTCACCAAGATGCAATTGTTGATGCCGGGAGAAACCGCATCGCCAGGTAGTGTGAGCGGAAAAATAGGCGTTTCGACGGTTACGACCGCAGGCTTGGTTTTCATCGTGACCGTCAATGCGGTGGACGCCAATTGGAACGCAGTCAGTTCGACGGACGTTGTCGGCATCACCTCAAGCGACACCAATGCTGTGGTACCCGCAAATGCCGCATTGGTCGCCGGGACGGGCACTTTCAGTGTGACTTTGAACACCTCGGGCAGTCGAACCGTGACCGCCACGAACATTACTGACGCCGCAAAAACCATTAACGCGATTACGGTTGTAACGTCCAAAATTATTTGGAGAGACCAGATCTACACGGTAACCGGCACTGGAGCAGTCGCCGTCAACAACGCGGATGGAACGGTGGAACTGACGCGAGGTTCTGGGGATGCCAGCCTGGTTCTGAACGGGGTTGCGCCAACGAGTTCTGACGGATCATTTGTCAACGTGGGAGGCCGTCCATGGGTCCAATGGTCATACGTTGATCCGGGGGCAGCCAACAGCAAGAACGTGGATCTCTACATCGTGGACACGAATCTCGCGTCGAAACCCATCGTGCAGGCCGGCTCACTTTTCTTTTGGGATGGACTGGGCTACACGCGCTATGGAACTCCCGCAGTCGAAGAGATCCCTTTTCTGGTGGGAAAAGACACGAGAAACGCAGGCGAAGCGCATACATTGTACGTGGGAAAGCTGCCCGACGGCACGGTGGACTTTAAGTTCGACGGAGTCTGGTACACTTCCACCTTTCTGCAAACGAATGTCGGCGCCTGGGATTTCGACCAGATCACATTCCGCCTGCGCGGTGGTTTGTCCGGACAGAAAGCTGTTTTTTCCGACTTTCAGTACGGGGACAATCACACCAATCGGGCGCCCACTCTGGACACCATCTCCAACCCTGCTTCGATCCTGGAGGACGCGGGCGCACAAACAGTAATCCTGAACGGCATCAGCGCCGGCGGTGGCGGAAGCCAAACGTTAGCGGTCACAGCAACCGGCAACAATCCCGCCTTACTTACCAATCTCACCGTGAGCTACGTCAGTCCCGACACCAACGGCTCGGTGAGTTACCAGCTTGTGCACAACGCCAGCGGCACCAACGTGATCACCGTTCGGATTGAGTACGTCAGCGGTGGCAAAACCAATGCCATCGAACGGAGTTTTTCCGTCGTGGTCGTGGGCGTAAACGATGCGCCCACGCTGGCCGCCATTTCTAACCCGGCGCAGATTCTTTCAAGTGCCGGGCCACAAACCGTCTCCGTGAGCGGGATCAGCGTCGGCGCCGGTGAAACCCAAGTGCTGACAGTCACCGCGTCGAGCGACAATCCTGGATTGATCACGAATTTTACCGTCAGTTACACAAGTCCCGATAGCACGGGGACAGTGAGCTACCAACCCGTGAACGGCGCTAGCGGCAGTGCAACGATCACCGTCCGGGTTGATGACGACGGCGGTACGGCCAATGGCGGAGTGAATTGGGTCGAGAAAAGTTTCACTGTCCAAGTCACACCTGCCAATTCATTGGTTGCGCTCAGTTCGTCAGCCAATCCGTCCCCGACCGGATCAAACGTTATTTTTACCGCGACGGTGTCTGCCGTTTCGCCAGCCACTGGCACGCCTTCTGGCACGGTCCAGTTCGTCGTGAACGGAACACTGCTGGGTTCACCAGTTACCATGGTCGGAGGTATTGCCATTCTCGACACTTCTCCCCTTTCACACGGCACGCACACCATTGCCGCAGAGTATGCGGGCGATGGCGGTTTCTTCGGGAGCACCAACGGCCTCAACCCGAACCAGTTGATCAACACATCACCTGTAGCGAATTTGGCGACCTACACACGTCCAGCCAGCATGGTCTTCAAGATCCGCATTTCCGACATGCTGACCAACTTCACGAGCGACGCCGACAGCGATGTCCGGACGCTCCTGTCTGTGGGCTCCGGTACCAACAGTGCGACGATCACGAACAACGGCACTTACATTCTTTATCTCCCGTCTGGTTCCAATGCCCAAAGCAACGCGACCGATCATTTCGACTACGTAGTCAGCGATGGTTTTGCCGGCGGCATGGCTACCAACCAGGTTCGCATCAGCCTCGCTGATCCGGCCATCGGCAATCCTTCAGCGAACATGACGGGCATCGTCGTGGTGGGCGACGCGATTCAGATCACCTTCAATGGCATTCCAGGACACACATATCACGTTCAGCGCACGACCGCGCCGAGCGGCAGCGATACGATTTGGGAAATTTTGGGAACAGCCGTAGCGGATTCCCTGGGCGGCGGGGTATTTGTGGACGCCAGTCCGCCCGTGGGACAGGCGTTTTATCGGACGGTTTGGCCCTAAATGGGCCTCAATTATTTTAACGTGAAAAAGCAAATCGTAATCACGGCTCTGGGACTGATGTTCGCCTGCACGGCTGTAGCCGCGTTGTACACTTATGATTACAGTGTTGGGTCGGCGATTCCTGACGGCACCGCCACCGGCATTTACAATCAGCAAACCATCAGCGGTGTGCCCGCCGCGATTCAAAGCATGAACGTTACGATCAACGTTTCCGGCGGCTACAACGGGGATCTGTATTGTTACCTCAGACATGATGACAATCTGGTCGTGCTATTGAATCAAGTCGGCACGACAAGTTCCGACTCTTTCGGCTACGACAACACGGGATTCCAAATCACGTTGAGGGACACAGCCCCGCAAATTTCCGATGTTCATTTCTACCAAAACGCGAGCTACGCCCTGAATGGCAACGGCCAACTGACAGGCTCGTGGCGTCCGGACGGCGGCAGCCTGGCGACATTTAACAATGCAGATGCAAACGGTGATTGGACGATCTTCTTTGCCGATCTTTCCGGCGGTGAGCAAAGCACGCTGGTAAGCTGGGGCTTGGAAATCACAGCGGTGCCGGAGCCGGTCACGGTGGCGTTAGCCGTTTTTGCCGGACTCGCGATGGTCGGAAGTTTTGCCGGCTGGATCCGAAGAAGGTCGAGGCAGGGAGAAAGAAGAATTTCTTGAAATCCAGAATAGCGCTTCACTGCGCCGTGGTGGCCGCGATGCTTTTCGGAGCGGTAAGCTCCCGGGCCGGCACCGTCTTCTTCACCGATAATTTTGATTATCCCACCGGCGAATTGAACGGCTAAAACGGCGGCAGCGGTTTCTCCGGGGCGTGGGCCGCGCAGACGACCAACAGCGAGATTGCCAGCGCCTCTTTGAGTTACTCCGTGCCTGGCGGCGTGGTCAATGCGCGACCCGGCCGCTCGTTTGTATTGGCTTCTCCTTCTGGCTGAGTCGCTCTCCACGCACGCGATGGAACTCCTCGTGCAATGCGTCGAGATCTTCGTCGGTCATTTCCTCCAACTCCACCAACTGATTGCGCGCGCCTTTCGCGGCACGAATCAATTCATCCAGCTTCAGATGCACCGCACGCGCATCGCGGTTCTGCGTGTTCTGGATCAGGAAGACCATAAGAAAAGTCACGATCGTCGTGCCTGTGTTGATGACGAGCTGCCACGTGTCGGAATAATGAAATATCGGCCCCGTCACGGCCCAAGCGATGATGACCAGACACGCCAGAATAAACATCCAGGGCGAGCCAACGATTTGAGAAGTGCGATGCGCAAACCGCCGAAACTTTTCGCGCGCACAGTCCTTCTGGGCTGATGGCTGATGATTATTCCCCATGACTTTTCTCCTTCGCGACCAAGTTAAGCCGCCGCTGAAGAATTGCCAATCGGAGCAGGCGGCAGAGCTACCAAGCGAGCTTCGCGGGGAAATATTCCGCGATCAGTTCATCGTAGAAAGGGCGCAGCTTGTTCACATCCGGCTTCTCGTGGCTTTTGGTGTAGAGGTCGTAGGGATTGAACGTGCGCACCTGATCAAACATCGCCTTGTCCTTATCGTTCATCAGGTATTCGTAATCGCGCTCACGGTGCGCCGGGTAAAAGGAATGATAGCGCAGCATGTAGAGCGCTTCGTCCGGCAGGTGGTTCTTGGTGACGTGATATATGTATTCGTCGTGGCCCCAGGAGAGATGGACGTTGTCCAGCCCGCAGCCTTCTTCGTAAATGCCGGCGCGCGATTGGAACTTCGAGTTGTTCGAGTCCGGGTTGTCCTTGAAGAAATCCTTGAACACGATGCTGTCGGCATAAGCACAACCCACCGGGAACGTGTCGCCAACCACCGCCCACTGCGGTTCGCCGTAGAGGCAAAGAATTTTTCCAAGATCGTGAATGAGTCCGGTGAGAATAAACCAGCGCGGATGGCCGTCTTTGCGAATCTGCTCCGCCGCCTGCAACAGGTGTTCGAGCTGCGTCATGTCCGTATCGGGATCGCTGTCGTCCACGAGCGTGTTCAGAAATTCCATCGCTTCCCACACGCTCATCTGTTTGCGGGAGCGCGAGAGATATTCTTTCTTCTTCGCCTGCACGAAGTCGTAGGTCTGGTTCACGTGATTAAGCCGGTAGAATTCGCGCACGGTGGGACGCGCGTTCGCTTCGTAATTGCGAAACTGTTCCTTCGTCTTGGCCGCGTTGGCGCCGACGAGTTTTGTGGCGGCCGTGGGATAACGTTCGACCAGCGAATCTTCCCATTCGTCGAGGCTGTTTAGCGGTTGCCCTTCGCGTGTGGCTTGCATGGCGGGAAGTTAGTCAGGGCAGGGCGGCACGTCAACGCGCCGCTCAACGTGCTGCCGGTTTGTAATCGGCAGGAGCCACACATGGAATGAGTCTCTCACTAGCCCGCAACGCCTCCGTCTTCGGTGGCCCCGCCAGTTGCAAACTGGCAGCACGTTATGCCTGCCTGCCTTGCCGAAACTTGTCCAGCGCCACGGCCAGCACGATGACAATACCGATGATGATTTCTTGCATGTAAGTCGGCCAGCCCATCTGGTTCGAGCCGTTGCGCAGGACGGCCATAATCACCGCGCCGATCATCGAGCCGAGAATGCTTCCGGTGCCGCCACTCAGGCTCGCGCCACCGATGACGACGGCGGCGATGATGTCGAGTTCGAGGCCGATGGCCACCGTCGGATCACCTTGCGTGAGACGCGAGAGTTGCATGAGACCCGCGGCGCCGAAGAGCAATCCCGCCAGCGAGTAGATGATCACCTTCTGCATCGGCACGCGGATTCCGCACAAGCGCGCCGTGGCTTCGTTCGATCCAATCGCGAAGACGTAGCGGCCAAAAACAGTTTGGCGCAATACCACAGCCATGATGATCGCCAGCACGACAGCGATCCAAACGCCCGTCGGTAACGGAAAAAAATTGTACGGTTCATCCAACGCCATGATCGTGTTCACCGCGGCCTTCTCGTCGTAGTTGACCGTTTGATTCTGTCCAAGCCACTTAGCCACTCCACGCGCCACGCCCATCATGCCCAGCGTGACGATGAAGGGCATCATGCGCAGTCCAGCGACGAGCGAGCCATTGATCGCACCGACCAGCCCGCCGGCGAGAACGGTGATCGCAATCACCGCCGGCGTGCTCCACGGCTGCGACAGCGAAAGCAGCTTGGCCCCAACGACACTCGTCAGCGCCACGATCGAGCCAACGCTCAAGTCGATGCCGCCGCTGACAATGATCAGCGTCATGCCCAGCGCGCCGATGGCGACGATGACAGTTTGCGTGAGGACGATTTTGAAATTGCCGCCGGTCAAGAACACCTCGCGCACTTCCGGTTTGATGGAAAAAATGCCGATGACGAACAAGAGGCCAAGGAATGGGCCAAGCACCGTCAGAAGTTGTCGTAAGCCGAAACGGTTCATGCCTCGTTCATCGATTCGCCGCTCCGACGGCGGCGGCGATGATGCTGTGCTCCGTCCATTCGCCCACCGGTTTCGCTTCGCTCAAAATCCCTCGGCACATCACGCCCACTGTGTCGCAGACGCCGAGCAATTCCGGCAAATACGAACTGACAAACACGACGGACTTCCCGCGCCCGGCCAATTCGCCCATGAGCCGATAAATCTGCGCCTTGCTGCCCACGTCGATCCCGCGCGTCGGTTCATCGAGCAGGAAAATCTTCGCATCGTGATGCAGCAGCCGGCCAATCGCGATCTTCTGCTGGTTGCCGCCGGACAATTCTCCAATGGGCTGCGACGCGTCGCGCGCGCGAACTTGCAGTTGGGTCATCCATTCCTGCGTGCGCTGTCGTTGTCGTCCCGCGCTGACGAATCCCGCCGTCGCGACCGGCGCATAGCTCGTGATGGTTAAATTATCCGCCAGCGAGCGGTTCAACATCAGTCCTTCTTCCTTCCGGTTCTCGCTGAGCAAACCCATGCCTTCGTCCAGGCGTCGCGATGGACTCACGTGCGTCCGCTCACGTCCGCTGACGAAGACCGTGCCGTCGCGAACGCGGTCCAATCCAAACAACGCGCGCAATGTCTCCGTGCGTCCTGCGCCCACGAGGCCGGCGATTCCAAGAATCTCGCCTTCGTGCAACGTAAAGCTGACTGAGCGAGGCCTGATCGTGCCGGAAATGTTGCGCACCTCGAGTACCGGCGCGCCGAGCCGATGATTTGTGCGCGGATAAATTTCCGTAAGATCACGGCCCACCATCGCGCGAATGATCTCCGAGAGTTTCGCATCCGCCATCTCACCAGTCACGACGCTCTCACCGTCGCGCAGCACCGTGTAACGCTGGGCGATGCGCTGGCACTCTTCGAGAAAGTGGCTGATGTAAACGACACTCACGCCGCGCCCGCGCAAACGGTTGATGACGGTGAACAAGTTCTCCGTGTCCGCCTGCGCCAGACTGCTCGTCGGCTCGTCCATGATGAGCACCTTCGGTTCGCCAATCAG
>Ga0193753_10000475_pt1 | contig 39730 bp, 37 predicted proteins | sample H1c2metaG_FD_144925 | JGI IMG/M metagenome (GOLD analysis project Ga0193753, IMG submission 144925) | Soil microbial communities from a riparian zone of the East river system, Colorado, United States - H1c2 | ecosystem: Environmental > Terrestrial > Soil > Riparian zone | place: USA: East...
TGTTCAGCATTCAATAGATGAGAAACTTTTAACCAATCCTCTACTATTTGGCACACCCCTTAGATTTAGATTGACAGGAATGTGGAAGTTGCGAGTTGGCGATTGGAGAGTAGTATATACAATTGAGAAAGAGGTGGTTTCAATCATCCTTATCGCTCACCGTAAGGAAGTTTACAAACTCATAAATAAAAGAATGTAATATGTCCGGCCATAACAAATATTCCAAAATCAAACATATCAAAGCCAAAAACGATGCTCAAAAGAGCAAAGTCTTTGGTAAATACGTCCGCCTCATCACCGTAGAAGCCAAGAAAGCTGGTGGTAATGTCTCGTCACCTGGCCTTGCCGCAGCCATCGAAAAAGCTCGTTCCGAGAATATGCCCAACGACACTATAGACCGCGCGGTCAAGAAGGGTGCAACCGATAACAGTGCTGGCATGGAAGCTATCGTCTACGAGTCATACGGTCCAGGCGGAGTGGCCATACTCATCTCAGCTCTGACAGAAAACAAAAACAAAGCGGCGCAGGAGATCAAACACATTCTCTCACTCAACGGCTTCGAACTCGCCTCCCCTGGCAGTGCCGCATGGGCATTTCAGAAAACCGGCGCATCGTGGACCCCAACATCAACTACACCACTCGAAGACGCAGATATCGAATTACTTACAAAGCTTGTTGAGGAACTGGAAGCCAACGACGAAGTCCAGGAAGTATTTACCAACGCGGAGTAGCGCGAAAGATTAGCGCAGGAACAGAAAAGAGTTTTTGGTACACGGATATTTTTCTGCTGAAAAATTCCTAGTGCTCGCTCCGTCGAGCCTCGCAATGTACCAAAAACTCTTTTCTGTTCCTGCGCTATAATAACCCGATGATCATCCTCGGCATCGACCCCGGCTACGATAGACTCGGCCTCGCCATCTTGGAAAAACCTACCAAAGGTAAGGAGGTGGTGCTTTATTCAAACTGCCTCCAAACATCCGCAAAAGACCCGATCAGTAAACGTCTTCTTGAAATAGGCACGGAAGTCGGACGCATTCTCGATGAATACAAACCTGTTGCGATGGCCATCGAAAATCTTTTTATAAGTAAAAATCAAAAGACTGCCATGCGAGTAGCGGAAGCGCGAGGGATCATCATGTACGAAGCGTACAAACGTCACATCGACGTATTTGAATATACTCCCATGCAGATTAAAGTGGCAGTAACAAGTGATGGCAACAGCGATAAAGAAAGAATGATAAAGATGGTCCACCTTCTCGTAAAAATCCCAGAAAAAAAACGTGTAGACGACGAATTCGACGCTATCGCAGTAGCTCTCACCCACAGCGCAAATAGTCGAGGGATGTAAGCAAAACAAAATTCATGTTTTATTTTTGTTTTGCTCTTATCCCCACTTCTGCGTTATTGCAAAATTTCTCTGTCTTTGTTACAACGTATGCACAGGACGATTATCAAGGTAAAGTACACGCCATGAGTCGAGGAAAAACAACCACCAAAAAAACAAAAGCGTTTCCAGTTACAGAAGAGATAAAATCAGATGCAGTTGAAATTTTTCCTTTGAAAGGAAAAAATGTTATCGACATTGAAGAGAGGGAGGACATCATAACTACCGACAATAAGCTCATTGCCGACCCTCTTCTTAGCCCTGACGCTATCGTTGGTCCCGACACAACAGAAGCGGAAGGAGAAGAGGTTGGTCTCGATGAAGAAGAACTCGATCCTTTTGGTGATAAGTGGGAGGTATAGTACACATTCAAAACTTGGCTTTTCGCCAGGAGTGCTATAATGTAACACTCAATGAAAATCTGGCGAAAATACATCAAACGGCACCTTAAATCTCTTATTTATCTTGCTATTTCAGCGATATTTATCATCGTCGGATTGGCGGCACTTTGGGTAGCAACACTCAAGATGCCGGATCTTCAATCCTTCGAAAACCGCAAGATCATCGAATCAACGAAGATTTATGACCGTTCAGGTCAGGTTCTCCTTTACGACACAGGCATCAACACAAAAAGATCCAGTGTTCCCCTTTCTGACATCTCTCCATTTATTCAGAAAGCTGCTATCGCCATAGAAGACGCCAATTTTTATAAAAACATCGGCATAGAACCACTTGCCATCGTCCGTGCGGTGTTTACCAACCTTCTCGCCAATGATCTTCTCGGAGGCCAAGGTGGTTCTACCATTACCCAACAGGTTATAAAGAACTCTCTTCTCACCCAGGACAAAACTGCTTCACGTAAAATCAAAGAGTGGCTTCTGGCAGTCAAATTAACCCGTGTTATGAGCAAGGATGCTATTCTCAATATGTATTTCAATGAAACTGCATACGGGGGCACTATATATGGTGTAGAAGAGGCTAGTATGACCTTCTTCGCACGCAAGGCAAAAGATGTGACCCTTGCTCAAGCTGCGTATCTTGCTGCGATACCACAGGCTCCGACCTATTTTTCTCCTTTCGGCACTCACCGAGAAGCCCTCGATGCTCGTCAGCACCTTGTTCTTTCTCGCATGAAGACACTCGGGTTTATAAGTGACGAAGAATATCAAGGAGCTCTTGCAGAGAAAGTTCTTTTTACGACTAAAGGGGAATCTGGTATTCGTGCTCCTCATTTCGTGATGTTCGTTCGTGATTATCTCATAGAAAAATACGGAGAGGACACGGTTGCAAATGGGGGACTGCGCGTGACTACAACGCTCGATTACAAAATGCAGCAGACCGGACAAGATGTGGTGGCCCGTTTTGCCGGATCGCTCGAGAAGAACTACAACGCGAGCAACACGGCCATGGTAGCCATCGATCCTAAGAGTGGTGATATTGTCACCATGATCGGATCACGTGACTATTTTGATCCTAAGATCGATGGCAATTTCAATATCGCTTTGGCGAAGCGCCAACCAGGTTCTACATTTAAACCTTTCGTCTATGCCACCGCTTTCAAAGAAGGCTACACTCCCGAAACGGTTCTGTTTGATACAGAAACTGAATTCTCTACACGCTGTACTGTAGATGGTAAACCAAAGAACCCTGCAGATGATCCAAAAAAGGTTTGTTACTCTCCCGTAGAATACGACAGTATATTTGAAGGACCTATGTCTATACGTACTGCACTCGCTCATTCACGTAACATTCCCGCTGTGAAAACACTCTACCTTACGGGTATCAAAGATTCTATCCAGACGGCTGAAGATCTCGGGATAACAAGTCTTACCGATCCTGACCGGTACGGTCTGACCATGGTGCTTGGAGGAGGCGAAGTCAGTCTTCTTGAAATGACGAGTGCATATGGAGTATTTGCTCAAGACGGCATGCGTGTCCCCTATAGATCTGTACTCAAGGTCGTCGATGGTGAGGGTAATATCCTTGAAGAAGCTGCCTCATCGACACCCTCTCAAGTCATCCCGGCCGAAGTTGCACGCCAGATCTCTGACATTCTTTCAGATACCTCAGTTCGTATGGATAGTCTTAAACCAATAGGAGAAAGTGTTGGAAGACCAGTGGCCATAAAAACAGGAACTACCAACGATTTTCGAGATGTCTGGGCTATTGGATTTACTCCAAACCTCGTTATTGGTGCGTGGGGTGGAAAAAATGATAACACCCCTCTCCAGCACAACGTGGCAGGTCTTATCATAGCCCCTGTCTGGGGAGCCTTTATGTCTCAAGCTGTAAAGGAGCTTCCAGTAGAAAATTTCAAAGCTCCTCCAGCCCCTCTTGGAGACAACAAGCCTGTTCTTCGCGGTATATGGCAGGGAGGCAACTCATATATTACTGACACTATATCTGGAGGCCTTGCTACAGAATTTACCCCTCCCGAAACTCGCAAGGAGGTGGTCTCAGGTGGTGTCCATACTATTCTTCAGTGGGTGAATAAAGACGATCCTCGTGGACCTGCACCCCTCAATCCCACTCAGGACTCCCAATATCAAAATTGGGAGTATGGGGTACGCAAATGGTTTGAGACTTGGAAACTTTCCCACCCCGAATTTACCGAAACTACCGGTGCAGTGATCGTACCTACAAATACCGACACCATACACAATCCAGACAATGGCCCTCAAGTCACTATGATCTCGCCCCTCGCACATAGCGTCGTGAACCCTCACCAACCCCTCAATGTACAAATTCAGATCGTTGGAAGCAGTCCTGCGCTCAAGACAGAGGTGTACCTCAATGGTAAATTTGTAATGACCGCAACAGCAAGTCCACTCAACTTCTCATTCGTACCAGATGACGCGGGTAACTTTAGCTCAACAAACACTCTCACATTGCGTGTATACGACACAGTCTACAATCGTGGAGAAGTATCTGTGCCTATTACATTCACCAATTAACCTCACCCCCCCCTAACGAATATCCGTTATTTCGCGTACTGTTTGTTTTTCATTTATCTCTTTCAGAACACTTCCTTTCTTTATGAAAATAGCCGAACGCAACGACTGACTGACATTTTTTAAGATCACCGCAGAAGAATGTATAGAGATTGCCTCCATGGGGACCTCGAGACCGACATGATTCTTCATGGATTCTTGGACGACTTTTCGTAAAATATACCCTTTCATCCGCACGTTCTGTATTCGTTCAAAAAATTTCCCGATGGAGAGCATGGGTATATGGTCGGATTATCTATTCATCGGCATGACAAGATAGAGAAATGTTTGATCTCCGGAGACGGGCCGTATAACAAGAGGTTTTCCTATACCGTTAAATTGGAGGGAAACGCTATCTGCGTCGATGGATTGGAAACAATCGATGATGTATTTGTAATTGAAAGTTACTTCGATAGGCTCTCCTGACAAGGCGGCATCTACGACTGTTTTGTTCTCACCCACGTCGCTATTCTTCGACTGGATCTCAAATACACCCTTTTTAGGGTCCACAACAAGACGAGTCTGACTAAATTTATCAGAAAAGATATTTGAAATCTTGAGGGCACTCAATAAGTCTTCTTTAAGTACAATCACTTCTGTTATGAACCCTTTGGGGATGATTTGTCGGTAATCAGGAAATGTTCCGTCTATAACGCGAGAAACTACGCGAATCCCTTTCCCATCAAACGAAACAAGATTTTTACTCATATTCATCTTGACCTCATCCCCCATCTTTTCCAAAACCTGAATGATGTCTGTGCTGTTTTTATATGGGATAAGAGAACTATCTACAGAAAGGGTGCCTTGAGGCTTTATCTTCCTCTCAGCTAGACGAAATGAATCAGTGGCAGCAAAGACCAAGTAGTCCGTATCATAGTACATGTAGATACTTGAAAGTTCCGGCTTCACCCCAGAAGATGAGGCGCTGTAATACACAGATTTGAATCCCTTTATAAGTAAACTGGACTGAAGATTGAATTCCTTTCCGTCGATGACGGTAGGAATGCTAGGGAAATCGTCTGCAGGAAGTGTCTTAATGACCGCCTTGGATTTTGATAGATTAAGAACGAGATTCCCCCCCTCCAGCTCCATCTTAACTACCTGCTGAGGGTTGTGGGCCTGAGATATAAAAGAAGAAAGGATATGAGAAGGTACCGCAACCCTACCTGCAACCTCCACCTTGGTAGGAACCTCAACTTCTACACCGATCTCCAAATTGGTGGCGCGAAAAAAAGTAGAGTTTGTACCTGTCTCAATAAGAATGCACGAGAGTGTTGGTAGAGAGAGGTGTTTACCCGAAGCTCTCTCTACCAATGAAACAACATCTCTCAGTTTTTGAAATCCAATTTCCAATTTCATAGTAATAGTTTTATTTTTTTATATTTCACACAAACTTCTATTATTAGGGGTGGGGAGATGTTGATAAACTTCCCCACCCCTACACTTAGCCATTCTACACCAATTTGGTTCTATGTAGGATGGGGAATGGCAACTAACTACTTTTGTGTTTTTTAATAAGCACTTTTTTATGCTCAGTTCATCACCAGGCTATCCTCTGGGTTATACACAGGATCTACCCAGGTTAGAGCATGGACCTTACTTGATTGATCTCCTGTGACAAAACCACATCACTCTTTATCTCCTCTCTTACTTTTTCGTAGGAGTGGATGACTGTAGTGTGATCTCTTCCCCCCAACTTGTCTCCTATAGAAGGGAAAGATATTCCAAAGTCTTCACGGAGAATGAACATGATCACTTGGCGCGGACGAACCACTTCTTTCCTGCGGGTTTTGTTGTAGATACTATCTTCATCTACATTGTAATATTCGGAAACAATCTTCACCACATCCTTTACTGACATCATCTTCCTGGGTTTGGTGTTATTTTTGAGGATGTTTTTGACTTCGTTTAGGTTGAGCTCCCTGTTTTTGAGTTGTGTCTGGCAAGCAATGATGTTGACCACTCCTTCAATCTCGCGAATATTATCCTCGATGGAAGAAGAAAGATAGTCGATAACATCACTTGGGAGGGTGATGTTATGAACGCTGCACTTTGCTTTGACGATGGCAGTGCGAGATTCTTGGTCTGGTTCAGGTATGTCTATGACCATACCTGCGCTAAATCTTCCACGAAGACGATCTTCGAGACCTGGGATGACATTTGGGTGACGGTCAGAAGAAAATACGAGCTGACGACCTGTGTCGTGGAATGTATTGAAGAAATGGAACAACTCTTCTTGGAATTTCTCTTTATCGGCAAAGAACTGTACGTCATCCATGATAACTACGTCGTACTTGCGGTACCTGTCTTTAAATTGTTGAACCTTATTTTCACGTATAGCTACGAAAAATTCAGATCCGAAGCGTTCCGAGGTGAGATAGAAGACTTTTTTGTCAGTGTGACGTCTTTTGATCTCGTTGCCCACAGCTTGGATGAGGTGAGTTTTACCGCGACCTGTAGCCCCGTAGACGAAAAGTGGGTTGTACGAGTGTCCTGGATTGGCTATGACAGTCTGTGAGGCTGCGTGAGCGATCTCGTTGTAGGGGCCGACTACGAATGTATCGAAGATGTAGCGAGGATTGAGGTTGTCGTCCTTGTTGATATAGAAATCCTGTAAAGGCATGGCCATAGTAGGTGCCGTACCAAGCTTTCTTTTGCTTTCCTCCTTTTTTCCATCACTTCCCTTTACGATGACGTACTCCAGCGCTCGTACGCGCTCGTTCATCTGGCGTAGTATACGCAAAATAGAATTGTGGAATTTTTTGTAAAGCCACTCTTGTGTAAATGAGTTTGGAACTCCGAGATAGATTATGCCCTCTTCCTCTCGGAGGATGCAGGTTTCTTTGAACCACGTGGAAAAATTGGCCTGAGAAACGGCCAACTCGATTTCCACTAACGCGGTTTGCCACATTTTTGAATAATCAGTCACGGGTGTTTAGGTAATAATCTAGGTTAAAAAATTTCTATAAGTATATACCTGTTTATAATTCTGCAAACTTGTGAAGAGATGTTAAATATGTTGATAAGTTGTGGATTGCGGTGGATAGCCTCTTAAGTGTCAGAATCTTCTTCCAAAAAGTTCATCTGCGAGCTTTTTGAGCAAACATCCGAGCACTTGAGACTTTGGTTAACATAACCTTGAATTTTCTTCCATAATCTGCCATAGTAGTGAACATGTCATTTACGTATAATCCAAAAAAGAGAAAGCGTGCACGCAGTCACGGTTTCCGCGTACGCTCCAAGACCGCAGGTGGTCGTAAGACTCTGGCTCGCCGACGAGCAAAGGGTCGTGCTCGCATTGCTGTCTAACTATGCTTCCGCGCTCAGAGAGACTGTCCACTGAAGAATTGGCAGTTGTTATGGAAAAAGGGAGAGTCATTCACTCTCCCCTTTTTCTCATGCGGGTGATGAGATCCGAGGGCAGTACCAAGTTTGCCGCTGTTGCTCCCAAAAAAATTGCCAAAACAGCCGTAGATCGAAATAAGTTACGTCGGATTATCTATAATGCCATTAAAACGAGCTATCCCCGCCTTGTACCCAGTCATCATATCGGCCTCTTTGCCAAAGCAACTGCAGTCGGCGCTTCATTCGAGGTTATCGCCAAGGATGTTCACGATCTTTTTGTGAAAGCCGGCATTTTGAAGTAGAATAGGACAACTATGTACCACCAATTCATTTTCCGCCCTCTTTATAACGGTTTGGTCTATCTTATGGATATTTTGCCATGGATTGATATAGGCATCGCCGTGGTGATCTTTACCGTAGTGGTCAAATTTGTACTCTACCCACTTTCCAAGTCCTCTCTTCTCACGCAGGTACGCATGAAGGAGATCGAGCCTGAGGTCAATAAGATCAAAGCGCAGTATGCTAAAGATCGCCAAACTCAAACCATGAAGATCATGGCTCTCTATAAAGAGAAGAAAGTTAAGCCATTTTCGGGTATTTTGCTTGTCTTCATTCAACTTCCTATCCTTTTTGCTCTCATCTCTGTCTTTTACAAGGTTATCCCAACCGTTGACCCTACATTACTCTATAGCTTCGTCTCTCCTCCTGAGGTAAAGACGCTTTTTCTCGGTTTTATCGATCTGACGCAGAAAAGCCTCCTCTTGTCAGTGCTTACTGGTGTCATCCAGTATGCGCAACTCCACTTCTCTTTGTCCGGAAAGCCACCGGCGGCACTCGCCCCAGGGCAGGCACATGATTTTTCTACTCAGATGGCAACTTCTATGAGTAAACAGATGAAGTTCCTTGTGCCTATTATTGCCTTTGCATCGACCTATTGGCTTATTCCCGCGCAATTCCCTCAAGCAGCATCTATTATTGCTATATATTGGTCAGTAAGTTCTTTGTTCACGTTGGCTCAAGAGTTATGGATACGTCACCAGTACAAGAAGAGAGGGCAAATAGTTAATCAGTTAATCAGTTAATCAGTAAGACGGTTAGTCAGCATATCTTATTAACTTTCTTACCGTCTTACTGACTAACTCTCCCGTTTTCCTCACTTACTGATTAGAAACCAGATCGAGGGACCAAAGCGAAAGATCATTCTTGTTCATGAAGAAGAGGTAGTTGTCATTCATATCGAGATCGAGTTTGTAACCATCGATGATGCGGTCAGATTGGTCAAAAAGAGTGGATACGAGGTTTATCTCCCCGGTCCCGGCTTTTATCTGCCAGACCTTGTCACTAAAAGAAATCGTTCCTTTGTACCAGTCATCTGGGTACACACCCACAGGAAGTTGTGCGGGCACTGCGCAGTACAGGAGGTCTTTATAGAAATTACCCCAGGCACATTTGTCTGTAAGGGTGCGTATGGTTGCATCTGTTCCCGTGTTATTTTTGATGTCATAGATGCTTGTGAGAACATTATTATTGTTACCGGTTACAGAAATGACCGCATAACGTGCATCGTGACTTACTTTTACAGTAAGACCAGGAAGCGGACCTGCAAGTTTTTTCCATGTCCCTGTCTTAGCGTTTACTATATATGCGTATCCCTCGTATGAAGCGGAGGCGTTCGTGGTGATGACAATAGTATTCTCTTCGGGCCAGTCTGCGGTTACTTGTGTAAGGGGCGTCTCGAACAGACGTATAGGAGCTTTGCCATCGAAACCAGATATATATCCGACCCCGTTACCGTTTTCATTGACCATATAGAAAACCCGGTCCCTCTTTGGAGATGACGCAACGGCTAGGGGTGACTTGTTCCAGGTGTTCCCTTTGAGTTGATATGGAGTAAAGTTAGGGTCCGCTTGTGTTGAAGACGCTACATCCACTCTTTTTACGACATTGGCGCTTATTGTTTGGATGGAGGAAGAGTTACCTTCGATATACTGAGCAACAAAGGAGGTCAGATTTTTATTCCACCAACTATCATATATACGAGGAAAAACAGTATTTGATAGTGTAGTAACCTCTAGAGTATTACTTCCGGTTTCAAATACATTTCCTCTACCACGATCTACCCATCGAACAAGAGTGACGCTGGCGCTGCTTCCAAGTTTGCCGCTTGAAATAGTTGTACTCGCGGCAAAGCCTCCTACTGGGGCATTACTTATAAGGCGAAGTGAGGGAACTTTAACAAATGGTGATGTGGATGTGCCTATAGTCTGGCCCGGAGTAACAGTTTCAGTCGGAATATTCCCTGTCGGAGTCGGTATGTTACTACCGCCGCTTGGCGTCCGATCTATAGGAATAAAACCCCCTGAAGGCGCAGGAGAGTTCACAAGGACCACATCTGTAACTTGGCCCGATCCAAAAAAGAAATACCAATAGGCCCCAGCGGCGCCAAGGAGAAGAATGACAAGGATAAGAAGGAGGTATTTGAGCTTCATTGTTTTGGAGCAAACTTGATGTTAGCAGCGGCAGTTTGCCTATCGATTTTGACTTGGAGCTCAGCTCTTAAAGTAGGGTCTTGGACATTCCCAAGTTTACTGCTTATAACTTGGAGTTCAGCTAAGGAACGAGGTTTGGCCAATAAAACAGATTCTTTGTTGCCGTTGGTATAGCGAGCAACATTCTCTCCTCCGAGGCTTGGAACTACGGAAACAGTTTCCATGGCTGCTGCATGACGAAGCAAATCCAATGCTAGTTCTGAATAATTTGCATAATCATTGACATCTTTAATTTGATCGATAGCACCGAGTTCTGTAAGTTTTTTATTATTAATGGTTCTTATATCGCTCACTATTTTTTTACCATCAGCGATAATCTTATCTATTTCATCCGTTCGGGTGGTCTCAAATATTCGATCGTTCAAGCCGCTGATTTTGTTTTGGGTTAGCACGAGGCCCGATCCAGCCATACTAGCTTTGCTAGCCTCCACGACACCTCTCCCTTTAGCGGTTACGAGGGTATTGTCTACTGCACTAATCTGAGCCTTTATCTTTTGAATTTCGGGGTCAGTGTCTGGTAATTGAAGGTCGTATTCCAAATAATCAAGTTGATCTAAGAGCTCTTTTTTCTTTTTCTCGGCGTCATTTGCGGTCTGACGTGCCGCTGTAAAGTTGGAGTTAAATGTATCACTTTGATTGGCATACCTATCCATATCTGCTGCCAGTGAATTAAAGAAAAATGTATTGTACTGCAGTTTCCCTGCATCTATCTGCAATTTTGGCACCAAGTTTGGAGGTATTGCTACCAACTGAGGATTGATAGTTTTTAAGATAAGATAGGCACAGAGAACCAAGAGAAGGCCATAGACAGCATTTTGGGCTTTTTTGAGACCTTCCCCCTTCACTCCTACGGCGTCCGATGTCATATAGAGAAAGCCTCCCCAAGAGATCATGAAGACTGCAGCCACTGCAGCTAAAGCGATAAATAGATTGAAAGCATAGGTAACATACTGGTCGATTTGTACTACTTTGATGGTTCCGTTGGTACACCCCGTTTCTGTTCCGGTGATGCAGGGAAGTGGCTCCAAAAGAGTGTACGACTCTGGCGGATCGACGGCATACGTTGTTGTTGCTGGTAGCATAGAACAAAGTAGCAGTGCTGTGAATAATATTTTTTTGAATGTGTTAGGTGTAGTATCCATGGAAATTAAAATGGTGCACGTGCTGTTTGTGTGGGTGTACTAAATACAGTGGTAAAGTCGGCGTTACTCCCCTGCAGGACTTCCTTTTTGTTGCGTATCTGTAGACGCACGGCCGCTATGGCGCTTGAGTCTGCTGGCGCGCGTAATGTGATGGATTGTTTTTCGGATAATTCTGGTCGCGATGCACCATTTACTGACCATGCGTAGGTAAGATCAGACGCCTGGTCTTTGTTGAATCCGTATGGAGTAGCCAAAAAGGAAACTTCTCGAATAGTTCCTAGATTGGAGTTTAGCGGTCTTGCTTTGTTGTATAGTGTGCCGTACTGAGGATCATCTTGATAAAAAAGTATGGAGGGCTCGTCAGGTGTGATAGTTATAAATTTTTCTGCCTGAACACGACCGTCGCGTGACGCAACAGTCAGAGTCAATGTATATGGACGTGGGATAATGTCACCCTTCACGGAAATAGAACTTTTTCCGTATCCAGAATCACTAGGAAGCGCCTTAAGATCTTTATGCCACTGATAGACCAGAGAGTTTGGAGTGTATTCTTTGCCTTGAGCATCTATAAGATGAGGGATGGCAACCACTTTTACTTCATTTTGGTAGACCGGGGCGATCTTGCCTCGGAAAAATGGTGGGAGGTATCCGTCGGTCTCAACCATGAGATCTACCTCGCCCGATCCGATGACAAGAGTATTTCGGAGATGTATACCCTCCAAAGTAACCGCTCCGAAGCTTATAGTGAGGGTCTTGCCAGACGCCGGAGCCTGTATGGCTATTTGAGTTTTTCCTATTCCCCTTTCCACTTCTTTTCCATTTACTGTCCAGATGATAGTTGATGAATTGAGGTCAGCAACGTAACTTTCTGCTTTTACGGTCATTTTCTGATTTGGAATTGGAGAATTTGTAGAAGGTATAAGGATAATGTTGGTAGAGAGATTAGGAAGTGTCTGAGCATCCAGAGTATTGGCAACTGGCCAAAAAATAAGGCTGAGCAAGGTCATTCCTCCGATGAGAGTACGTATTGAAAAAGCAGTACGATGAGAAAACATTGCTCCTATTCTATCATGAACTATTCTTGTTCTGAGCCGAAGTTATTCACTTAATGATACTTCTTGTTGTTTAGGTGGTCGAACATCGCTACCTATCGATGGTTTGAGATTTCCCCGTTGCGAACGATTGACCAGAGGGTTGGTCTCCTTTCGTGGTGCACGAGCACCATTGTAGTTGAATGGCACGTTTATGATTCGGGCATTTCTAGCTGAGGAAGAAGTCGAGGTATCCCCATTTTGCTGGAGTTCCATACGTGGTGCACGCACACCCTCGACATTATAAGCCTCAAAATCAGCCATTTGAGTCATTTGTTCTTGTTTCTGCTGCTCCAAATACTCAGCGTCCTCTTTTTTGACGTCCATATATATATACCAGATATCCAGGATCCAAAACGGAGCCGCTCCCCCAGTTATCGCATCGAGTCCGAGGGCTCCCCCCATAGACAGGATACGGGTAGGTCTTGAAATAAGAGAAATGCCACTAAACTGGAAAGCAGGAATAAGGATAAATGGCATTGCAATCTCGATAATTTCGCTTAGGATAACTCCGATGCCGGTGAGATCGATGAGAATCTGGAGTACATCTATAGCGCCAGTAAATCCAAAAAAGAACCACCATTTAAAGCCTTTAGATTTTCGTCCAGGTATTGCCATCCAAGTAATTATAGCACCACTACATTTATAGAGCGGATCGAAATTCCGGAATAGTGATTGCGGCTCAAAAACTACAATCTTTTTGTAGTTTTCACCTTGTACTTAAAAGTGTGTATCCCCTCCATTACATTTAGAATTGCGCAGTGCCTTCGTTGGGGGCTCGTTCATCCTTGCTCTTCAAAGTAGATCGCAACGAGCCCTTCGGGGGGAGTTTCCTGGGAAATAAAAATGGCCGCAACCCGGTTGCGATCACTTATGAGAAATTTTGGTCGACGAGTACCTTCTTTGGAGTCTTTTTCGCTCTGTAGTAAAAACTCCAAAAAGATTGTAGTTTCTCCTACTTCCCTGCCTGTTCCAAATCACGCTTCGCTTGTTGTATGGAGAGAACTTGAGCAGGGTTGGTGGTGATGATCTGGTCTTCTGTATACGAAGCTACGATCTTTATAGCAACGTGCTTCAGACCTACGAAGAACATACCCTCTCCTACATCTGACTCGAGAAGCAGATACTTTTCTTCATCGGTGAGATTAAATGTTTGCTGGATATGATCGATAACGGTCGGAGATTGTTTGAGGAGGATCTGGATAGATGAGTTAGTGAGAATAGGTAGTCCGTACGGAGACTTCAAGAAATCGTCTACATCTTGAGTGATGGTTGCGAGTCCTAGGTAGTATTTACGTCCGCGTTTTGCTAAACCGAAGAGGAATGAAGCCGTATCTTCAGATTTCATCATCCACCACGCCTCATCGATAACAAGGAGACGCTTCTTCAAGTTTTTGCGAACGGCATTCCATATATAGTGTGTGACGATGTACATGGCCACCGGCTTGAGCTCGTCTTCCATATCTCGAAGTGAGAAAACCACGAACTTTTTATTGATGTCGACATTTGAAGGGCGATTGATGAAGCCTGACCATGTTCCCTTCGTATATTTCGACAGCCTCTGCACGAGCGATTCTGCACCTTCCATACCCGCGAGCACAAGTTCGAAATCGGAGAGAAGCGGCGGTTCGACGTTGGCGAAGTTGGACTCAGAGGTGATGTCTTTGAGGGCGTATGTTTCTGTGATAGCTCGATCGATGATAGCGTCCTCTTCTTGGGAGAGACCGCCTAACATGATACGGAAGAGGCCGACAAGGTTTACTATATTCGAACGAAGGATGTCGGCGGAAGATTCGTCTTCACGAGCGATGGGGAGATCAAATGGATTGATATGGTGCTCCGAGTTGAGTGAGATATTGAAGTACTTTCCTCCTGTAGCCTCTGCCATGTATTCGTATTCTTTTTCTGGATCAATGACGATGACATCGGTATCGAACATCAGAGTTCTGAGGATCTCAAGTTTGGTGCAATATGATTTACCTGCTCCAGCTACTGCAAATGTCACCGAGTTATAGTTTTCAAGAAGGAATCGATCGAACAAAACCAATGAAGAGTTGTGTCTGTTGATTCCATACAGGATACCTTTGTCGGATGTAAGATCGAAAGATACAAACGGGAAAAGACTAGAAAGTGGTGACGAGTTGAGTTTGGAATGAACGGCGAGCTGGTCATCTGCTATTGGGATCACACTTTTAAATCCCTGCTCTTGTTGAAAAAGTGCTGGCTTCACGTACACAAGTTTAGACTCGAGGATAGATTTGATCTCGGATTCGAGCTTGTCGAGTTCGCCTTCGTTGTCTGCAAAGAGGGTGATATAGACTCCAACATCAAAGAGATGTTCTTGTGCCTGCATGAGCTGATCGCGAAGAGCTTCGAGATCTTGGTACGCAGTATCGAGCGCAGGGTCGCGAACTAACCCCTTCTCTTCTCTTCGGGAGATCTGACTTTGTACTTCAGCTACTTTTTTCTGGAAATGACGCAGGATCTTGGCCGTATCTACGGGATGGATGAATATGGAAACATTGAAAACTTTGTCGAGGTTGATGATGGGCGCAAACCAACTTTCATCTAGAAAACGTGGATATGAAATAACAAAAAGAGTACGACCAACTTTCTCACCCAAGTTGAGGTTTTTTGGATTTACTTTGAGTGCAGAAGGGGCGATAACGTCCTTGAGTTCGAGAACTCCGGCTTCGTATATCTCCTGTGGCAGCACCGAAACGATAGGTGATACTTCTTTTTTATTAAATAATTTTGAAAGTAATGACATGGTAGTGGTACTTCTTACGTGATCTGTATTGGTTTCTCCGTCTCTCCGGGATTGAAGAGTTTGTAGAATAATTCTACCACTTCTTCTGTCCCCAGTTCTGCTGCACGGATGCCGCAGCGAACGAGCCCCTGTTCGACTACGGCAACACGCTGTTCCAACTGGCTCCGATATTCTTGAAACTGTCCATCGGCAGTTTTGTTTGCCTCGGCACTTCCCTTCTTTGCTCCTCCCATCATTGAAGAAAGAGGATTTTTGCTCGAAGTCATGATGGGCGGATCATAGGGGATGACCACGAAGAAACTTTTGGACATAATGTTGGTGCTTTCGACGAAGGTGCGGATAAATTCTATGTATTCACGCACCTGAATCTTCATGAGATCAGTGGTCTGTTCCTTGTAACGCTCTTCGAGGAGTGCGGTATAGGGGCGAATGTCGAGTTTTTTGGACTGGATAAATATCTGGATAGAAAAGTCGAGAGAATTAACAAAATTTTGAAACTGCAGGAGGATAGAACTTTGTTCATCCGAAGACTTCAAAGCAAAGTTAAGTGAAGATGCGAGTATAACTGCACGCATACCGCCGTTTTTGAGTACAATAACACCGTCGCGTATCTCTTGGATGGGAACGAAGTTTTGAGTTGTTTTTGGTGCAGCAGGCATAGTAGTTATCTCTGATTTTTATTGCTATACATACTCTCTTTTATATCGAGACTCCAGGTCAGATCTTTAAGTTTACTATCTGAAATCTTTGGAACCATAACTGATGCATAATTTTTTATATCAGAAAGAGGGTTTTGTGTGTTTTGAGGCCTGATGCTTTCTTCTTTCTTCCATATATATAGCTTGGCACCCTTGTAATACTTGAAAGCTGCTTCCACGACATTTACAAAGGATTTATTGTTTACTTTATAAAATGCCAGAGCGGCCGATACTGCCATAACAAGGATAACGGGAAGACTGGCAAAGAGGAGGCTCCCAAGAAACTTGTAGATCATAAACGACAGTCCCGCTCCCCCCGCAAGGTAAATGAACTGCTTAAGTGTAAGCGGTCCGAAGATCTTGTCTTCCACTTCTATAAATTGGGGAACTTGAAAGCGCATCGGTATGTATTATAGCATTATCACCCCTCGATGTCGGACATCGCGTCTCCACTATTTTGGAGTTTCGCGATACGGATCGTTCGCGCGAGGCTCTGATGGTGGTTGGGGCGCGGTAGTTGCTGGTGAAGGGGTGGAACCGGTGTTTATAGCAGGTTTTTCTGTTGTTTTTTGCTGAGGTTGTGAGGTGGGAGTTTGTAGAAGGTGATCGATAAGTGGCTCACTGTAGTTCTGGTCCTCCTTACGCGAGATCTTTGCTTGGCCGGAGGATGGATTTTCTATACCATCGAGAATACTTTCTTTGTTCTCAAGGTCAGCTGGTACGCCACTACTTTCTTTGTTGTCTTCATCCCCCGTCTTCTCCATATTGAAGTTGCCAGCCTGTTCGAGGTGCGAGATATCTGCGGCGGCGGTTGTGGTGGCACTGTCTTCTGAATATTCGTCCGTTTCAAGTTCCCTCTCCTCAGCTTCTCTTTTTTGCATCATCTCTTTTATATGTCCAAAGATTTCCTTATTTACATCTACTGCAATAAGAGCCGACTCTTTTTCGGTTATCCCAGTTTCCTTGGAGAATTTAGATACAAATTCACTTGAAGGGATAAGTCCGAGGAGGATATAGCCAGTAAGATCAAAAAGTATCGCTTCGGCATCAAGTTTGAGGCCATGCCTATCCCCTATGGCTTTGACCGCTTCGGCTATTTCTGGAGAGGTAAAAGCTACCTGTACGTCGAGGGGTAACTGTTTGAGTTTTTCTTCAATGATTTTGTAGTCGTAATCCATATATGTTATGAGACAAACTCATATTGTGATAATCGATCTTCCAGTTTCGTAACATCTGCAATTTTTGGACCCTCATCGCCCCTTGCCTTAGTGATCTTATCTGCAAGTTCTTTGATCTTACCCTTTGTTTTTGTAATTTCATTAGGATCTTTGATGCGTCCAGTACTGAGGCCTTCATTAAAATCATCAATTTTATCCTGATTTTTCTTGATTTTTTCTTGGAACTTCTCAAGTGACTTCTGAGCTCGTTCGAGCTGCTTTTTGATAATTTCTCCTTCGATTTTTGCGGCAGCCACCTTATCCTTACGAGCAACCTTTGTCCATACAGTCTGGTATGTTTTACTATTTGTTGTAGTAGCAAATGTCTCTTGACGGCTCGTTTTTGCTCTTTCGAGTTCTTCTTTAACGCGTTCAATGCCAGCATCCATCGCTTTAGCCTTATCTTCCTCACCTCTTGAACGCATAAGTCGCTGTGCTTCTCGCAAATTTTTCAAACGATTTTGCGCGTCACTTACCAAGTACTTATCCTGACCAAGTGAAGTTGCAAAATCAGTTTTAGACTTAACCTGTTTTGCCAATTTTTCTTCATAACCTCCTGCGACCCCTCGCACACTCTTGAAAGCAAGGCCGGCTATTCTGTTACTAGCTGCCAAATCTCTGAAACCTTCACTTCGGGCCGTAAGACTAGCCAGGCGCCCTCCCGTTCCCCTCCAAGCCCCGATCCCCCCGGCCTTCAATTTGTTAACCGACCACTTTCGCATAGTATTGGTCCAGTTATTTGCAAAAGAGGTGGCAGGTCCGCCGATCGAAAGCGCACCCCAGAGCGGTATAAGAAGAAGGATGATGACAAAGACAAAGTTTGCAATAAGCCCTATAATACCAAGCCAGAAATCATTGTCGGTGCCCGTATTGGTGATAAGCCCCAGGCTTGATCCAGTAAAGTTTCCTGTAGCAACGATCTTGAGAGCCATGTACATAAGGAGAAGATAGACAGGCATGAAGATAAGCTGCCCCTTGAAGAGGCTCCAGCCTCTTTTTGCATGGGTATCAAGATTAGGGATAATTGCTGCCGCAAAGAAGACCGGTGAAAAAGCCAGGATGAAGATGAGGATAGCGAGACGATACAAAAAAGCCAAAGAAGCAAAGATAAAGCTGAAACCAGCTATAAACATAGCAATGGCACCGGTCATTTGTACTGTAAACATACGTATAGCAAGTTCGCTTTGCTGACTACCTTCCTTAAATTGCCCGTTGTTCGAATAGATCTGAGTCAGGTTGAAAGCGCTCATAAATATATCTGTGATACCTCCCCGTTCATACGTTTGTGTCACTACAGATTTGACCAGTGCCTGCCCACTCATCTTCTGGCCATCTGGTAGACTCGCCATACCTCCAACCTTCACATTGTTGACTACGATTTCAGGAATCATCTGGCGATATATCTGAGATGAGACTAGGTTGGAAGCATCGATAAGAAGTCCTGTCAGAAAAAAACTAAAGTTGATAAGGACTCCGGCAACAATGATATTTTTGAGAAGTTTACCTATACTCTGCGTTTCTATGCCAAGGATGATCTGGAAAGCCGCCCAGAGGACAAGGAAGATGATGAGTGTTCCCGAGAGATCTCGGATAGCTAGCCATATCTCATATACTCCGGTGATGTTGGTAACGAAATCTTTTATATTGAGCGTGAGCACCAGAGAAACATTCAAAAGTACGCCGGTTGCCGTAAGGAAGAAACTCGCCAGAGTAAGAAGCACGTAGGACACTTGACTGGCCATTCCCCACACGAAGTCCGTCATGTTAAATCCAAAGAGACTTGCTACAGCACTAACCTGCGCGTGCGCTATGTGCGTGTAGGTCACAAATAAGAGTCCCGTGACTCCAAAGATGGAAAGTAATTTGTGAGGGATGAAGCGCTTCATAGGTTTAATTGGTGCCGGTCGAAGAGGTTGTTGTATAAGGGAAACCCGCACAGGTAGTTTCCTGAGCCTTAACAAGTTTGTTAAGGTCTGTTACCTCGACATTTATGAGGGTAACTTCTTGGCGTGCCGTAGTCACAGCTGTTGTGGCTTTGCGTGTTGATTTGGTAACGTTATTTATGTAACTTTCGAGTTTGCGAACTTCAGCGCGAATATCATCTGCTGTTTGATTTTCGATAAAGGTATCCCCTGTAGTTGAAGCGGCTATGCCACGAATCTCTGCATTCTCTGCCAGGATAGTTTCTTTTTTTGTAATAAGTGATGAGAGTTTAGGGTCGATACGAGTAGTTATTATGCCATCGATAGCGCGCATCTGACCTTCGGCAAATAGTTTGTCAGCAGGAGCCAGCGTGGCGATAGTTTTTATTTTGGTATCGTAACAAGCTCGTACAGCAACGAAGCGAGTTTTTGTAGCAGTCAAGGCGATGACACCTTCGTCGTATATAGCCAAAGAATCATTGTTGAGATTTATAAGGGAGTTACTTTCGCTGCTTAGGCGTTCACGGGTAGTTTGTGCGGAGAGACTGTTTCCGGAATTTGATTCGTCCACAAGAAGTTTGAGGTATGATTTGCCACTATTCCCTCCTGAAGCTTTGGTGCTAAGTGCTGAGAGACCCTGTGCCAACATCTGGTTGACCAGAGCATTGAGGACGGCGTCGATACTGTCACTGATCGTTTTGACAAGAACCATCTTTTCATCAGGAATATCGAGCTTTTTCTGAAGACTACCTTTGAGGATGGAGCCAGGCGTTTTGCTCTCACATTTTTGATACGAGGTTACACTAGTCTTTTTATCCACGGTTTTCTTTATGCGAGATCCATCGGAAGCGGTGAGGACTTGGTTTCCTTTTCGGTTGAGTTGGCTTACTTGTGAATTGTTTAGACCATATTGCCCATTAAATTCGTCGTCACCTTCGGTGAAGTTACCTTGAACATCTGTACAGTCTTCCCATGAGAGAAAACCACTGCCTCGATTGAGGTCGGTATTGAGCGCCTCCTTTCGTGCTGCCACCTGAGCTTGTACGTCTGACTGAGCTTGGAGAAATATGCCATTTGCATTGTTCTTGGGCTCCATAGTCATGGCCGTGTACGCTCTCCAGCCACCTTGTACAAAGTCCCCCCGCATAAACTCGTCTGCGTATCCCTCCGCACTTTGCCCATTGAGGTTGACTACGTCCGGATTACTTAGAAGATTGGAAGGATTCATGAAATCGCCAACGTTTGCACCCCCTGGTCTTTGACTCACACCTACGTTGATGCGTGCATCTTGAACGTTTTGTATAACTTTGCTCAGGGTACACTCGTAGCGAGGTCGGTCATTTACATAGTTAAGTGCCAAGGCGATCTGGATATCGAGGTTGAACTGCGAACAGACTGCCGTACTACCAAATCTTTCTATAAACTCCCCCGTGATCTGGTCGCCCACATCCAAGAAAAATCCTTCGGGATTGGTCAAGAAAGCCGGACCACCATCGAAGCCGTGGTTGATCCAGTCAACAACGCTTGCGGTCATACGTTGGATGATTTGGTTTGCAACCATCACAGCCAACTTATCGAGTACGAAGTCCTTGAGGTGGGACATGATACTGTTGAAATCAAAATCAGTATTTCCAGGAACAGTTTGTGCACGCGCCTGGAGAGGGGCGCTTACAAGAGTCGTGAATATAAAGATCACCAAGAGTGAAGAGATCAGGATTTTTTTGTAGAGAGACTTCATGGTGTTTATCGAATCGTCGAGAAAATCCTTCCTCCTTCGGTTTCAAAAAAAGTTATATCGTGACTATCGAGATAGTCCTGCATGTTCAAAAAACTTTGACGCATGGTGTCCTGCGCTCCCCCATATACGGAGAGGGCAACCAAGCCTTGCACGGGATCACTCGAAACTTTTTTCAGTCCTTCTGACGAAGAGCATGGCGCTCATACACCGTTTATAAGGTCTACATGGTACGGAGCAAGCTCAGACGGCGGAGAAATTGTGAGGTAATTTTTGACGAGAGTTGAATATGAAGTGATGACGGGATCCAGTTGTCCAAATATCTTCATGTCACTTTTCTCCAATGCTTCCGTGGCGATAGCTATGGCGTCGGCTCGAGGTGCATGACTATAAAAAAGAGAACCGATAGTATTTGCATAGGCACGTATGGATGCTTCGTCGTTTTTGGAAGAGGTTTTGATATCGACAAGATCGTAGGTGGTGGGTTGGTCAGCAGTAAATGCTAAGTCACTTATAGCCTGATCGACAGTGCTTTGTACTGCTTGGCCATTGTTGGTTTGTCCATTTTGCTGCAGATTCATAAACTGAGTGAAGAAACTTTTACCAAACTGGTCAGTCAAAGTTTCTTCCTCCACATTTCCCGTGCTCGTCGGAGAAGGTTTTACGGTGGTATTTGATATCTTTGGAAAATCTTTTTGCCAGTCTGTATTGGAAACGATAGAATCGGTGGGCAAAATGTCAGCAGAGGCTACAACATTTGCTCGGTAATTTCCCGAATGCGCCCTTTTTTCGCCCATTACGTACGTCGCCATACCTGCGACCGCCAGGCCACACACGAGAAAAGTGATCACGGTCGTTTTGTGCGGGTAGGATAATGCCATGCTACTCCAGTATTATAGCGAAGAAAGCTCGATATTAGTTAGAAAAAGTGGGGATAGGATGAAAGAAAAAAATGAGTGTATAATAAAGGCAATGAAGAACTTTTTTTCCAACAAAAGACAGCGCCATCTTCTACTTGTGGGAAGCATTGCCGTCGCATTTGTTGTGCTCAATTTTTTTGCCGCTGCCCCCGCCAAAAATAGTTTAGCTCAGAGTTCCGAGATCCCTTTTGGGGGCTTACGTTTTTTTACTCTTGAGTGCACCTGTTCAGCCAATTTCCTCTTGTATATACTCGATTACGCCAATCACTCTGTTTTGGCTTTGGTGTATCAGCCTGGGGGTTCTATGTTGTATAGCTATTTCAATATTTACGCCACATATCTCAAAGGTTCCTATACTCCAGGGGCTGGGCAGTGTCAGATATACGCAGGTACCAGTTGTTCTCAGGTCAATTCCGATGGTCAGTTGGGCAGTATGCCAGGTACTGGGACCTCAGATATATGACGAAAATAGTAGCAAGGCCTCGCCTTGCTACTCCATTACCCCAGCAACTGAGCCATTTTGAGCCATTTTTCAAGAGGGATATCTTCAGCACGAACTTTCTCCGATAAGTCGATATGCGGCCATATTTCTCGTATTTTCTCTTGGGAAACCACACTTTCTATATTTCTCATCACAAATTTCCTTTTATGGGTGAAACCGGCCTTAAGAATCTCAAAAAAGCGAGGTATCGCAACATTATTCCTCTTAAAGTGGCCATCTGAAATATTTTGCACACCCAAAATAGCAGAATCGACATTTGGTGGCGGAGTAAAGGCTCCAGCTGGGACTTTGGCTATGATAGAAGGTTCTCCAAATGCTTTTACGGATATCGAAAGAATACTTCCTTTGCCACCTTCTGTTCCGTCTATATTCTTAGCCACGATACGTTCGGCCACCTCCTTTTGAACAAGTAAAACCATGCGATTTGGTCGAGGAGTGTATTCCAAGAATGATTCTAGTATTGCACCGGTGATATAGTAAGGGATGTTAGCGATGAGCGCGTATGAAGTATGAGGTAGGAGGTATGAAGGAGGGAGAGTCTGTTTACCCTCGATTTCTTTACGTAAATCCAAAATATCCCCGGAAATAAGGGTCAATTGCCCACTTCCTACCTCCGGAGCAAATATTTCCTGCAGAAATCCGATAGCGCGGACATCTTTTTCTACGGCTGTGACTTTTGCACCCGCATCAAGAAGTGCTCGGGTGAGAAAGCCAGTTCCCGGTCCTATTTCCAATACATTTTCCTCTTTTTGGATGTGTGCGGCAGAAATAATTTGCCCCAGCACATGCGGAGAATTGAGAAAATGTTGCCCGAGAGATTTTTTGGCGGGAAGGTGCATGAGAGTACATTATCACAGACAGATAATAAAAAACGAGGTTTCCCTCGCTGTGTCGCATTTAGTTTTGGATAGTTAACCACCACCCCCCCATTTTGACTTTCCAAGTGATGATATCGAGAAATCGTTGACGATCCTTTTTCTTCACCAAAAGTACCAGCTTTTTTGGTGAAACGAGCTCGATTGCGTAGGAATACGCGTTATCAATGTGTGCGGGGATATCAATCTCTCCAATTTCAAAATCACTTTGAGCGTGCACCCATTCAACTGCAAATATGTAGGTCATAAGATCTTCCTCTCTTTGATTCTATTTGAGCTTACTACAGTTTTGAACTAAAAATCAATAAAGATCGCTTTTGCACCACTGGGCTTCTCGGGCATTTGTTCTTCGATCAGATTTTTTTCGATATCGTTTATAAATTCTGACGGAGTATTTACTCGCTGTGCACCGTAGACCGTACGGATGATGCAGTGACTTAGGTGAACTTGTTTCTTCGCTCGTGTGATCGCCACATAGAAAAGTCTTCGTTCCTCTTCTTCGGCCGCTTGGTCGATACCTGCATCGTCGATGTGTTTGAACGGAAATAGATCTTGCTCAAGGCCGGCGATAAATACATGATCAAACTCTAAACCTTTGGAAGCATGTACGGTCATAAGTTTCACCGCGTTCTCATTTTTGACCAGATCATCTTGATCAGTCGCAAGAGCTGCGTTCGAAAGCAATGATTCCATACCTTCTTCTCGAGTCATGTGGTCGTACTGTGTGGCAACTGAGACCAATTCTTGGATGTTCAGTAATCTTTCTTCATCTTCTGCATCTCCACTGTTACGCAAGGTGCGTTCGATACCGGTTTCTCGGATAACGAAACGAACTGCGTCGGATGTTTTGGCTTCAGCGATTTCCTTTTTTATATCATCGAGTAATTTCCAAAAATTGTTTACTTTTTGACGAGTGGCCACAGGAAGAGAACTTTCATTAGTAGCCATGATCTTAGCCACCGTAGCCTTGCCTATGCCACGTGCAGGAACGTTGATCACTCGTCCGATATCGCTCCAACTTTCTCTATTCAAAGCTGCACGAATATATGACAAAACATTTTTTACTTCCGCACGTTCGAAGAATCTGACACCAACGAGCTGGTACGGAATATTTTTTCTGATGAAGGCTTCTTCTATGACGCGCGACTGGAAGTTTGCACGATAGAGCACGGCGATCTCTCTTGCATCTGTGCCACTTTCCATGAAGTCACGTGCTCTATCTGCGATCACTCGTGCCTCTTCGGTCTCTGTGTAGGTAACTGACATGGAGATTTTCTCTCCCTGATCGTTGTCCGTGTAGAGAGTTTTCTTTCTGCGCATGCGATTTTTCTCGATGACACTGTTTGCCGCGGCGAGAATAGTTTTTGTGGAGCGATAATTTTTCTCGAGAGAGATAACTGTCGCTTCCGGATAATCTTTTTCAAAATTCATGATGTTCTCTATGGTCGCCCCTCTCCAGCTATAAATATTTTGATCGACATCCCCCACTACGCAGAGGTTGCGATGAGTAAGCGCGAGCGACTGAGCGATCTTGTACTGAACTTTGTTGGTGTCCTGATACTCATCGATGTGGATATATTTCCAGATAGAAGCATAGTGGTTACGAACGTCTGGATATTTTTCGAGCATGCGCGCAGTCTTCAAAAGAAGATCGTCGAAGTCCACGGCTTTTTCTTTTGCAAGAATGGTATCGTATTTTTCCCAGACGTTGGCGACAGTTTCTTGTGCGTAGCTTCCGGCTGCATCTTTGTATTCCAGATAATTCATGCCGTCACCCTTGGCTCGAGAGATCATGTTAAGTACCACTCCCGGTTCAAATGTTTTTGGATCCACAGAACACTGCACCATAGCTTCTTTGACTGCCCTCTTGGAGTCACCACGATCGAAGATAGTGAAATGACGTGTGAGACCCAGTAGTCGAGCATTTTCGCGGATGATATGTACGCCAAGAGCATGAAAAGTGCTCACGAAGGGCCTTTCATTCATGGAAATAGGAATATTGAGGTTTGTATCGTCGCTCAAGAGGTGGTGCACACGCTCTCGCATCTCTTTTGCAGACTTGTTGGTGAAAGTGATAGCGAGAATGGATGAAGGAGTTACGCCCTTTTTGATTAGATTGAGGATGCGATGCGTGATAACACGGGTTTTTCCCGCTCCTGCCCCCGCAATGATGAGAACTGGTCCTTCGGTGGTATCTACCCCCTTTTGTTGAGCGTCGTTGAGTGCGGGCATGGGCATCAGTGTACCATTTCATTCTAGATCTTTACATTTTATGATCATCGAAGCTCGACCGAAGCCTCTTTTATTACACCACAAATTCCCCCACCTCCCTCAACCGAGCCCTCCTTTCCCAACTCACCTTGAGACCACATTTATTGACATCACAGCAACAAAATAGACTGTGTACATCTTTCGTTGACAATAAATGTCAGCCTGATACTGTAAGGGAGCATCCAATCGATGTATGGCCAAACGGGAGCTTAGCAGAGCCATATATTCATTCGGATGCGTTTGCTTGTCTGATAAAAAACACCTTGGTCTCTCTTGAAAGATTGTTAGTTCCGTTATGAAATTTTCCTCTTATTCAAATACCTCCAATTTACGTACTTTGAAACGCTCTGTGCTCGGGGGCGCTATTTTTATTATCGCATGTGCCGCCCTTTTTGCGTTCTCAAAGAATGCCCATGGCAGTCTTTTTTCTTTTATTTCTTCTATGTTAAGCAGTCAGGAAGCTTCGGCCAAGATAAGTCCTCTTCCCCCCTCTCAAAACTCCCAAACCATCGCCCTCCTTCAAGCGGCAGTGAATTCTGACCCAAATCCAAACAAAGCCACTGAAGTTTCACCAGTAAACGCCAATGCTCTAGTTGCTGATATTGCCTCTTCTCAAGGCACGGGCGGCCCAGAAGAGATCAATACCCAGATCAGTATCTACACGGTGCGTCCTGGAGACAATCTGTCGACTATTGCCGAGATGTTCGATGTTTCGGTCAATACCATCATGTGGGCTAACGATCTTAAGAAGTCATCTTCTATCCAGCCAGGGCAAACTCTCGTTATCCTCCCCGTTTCAGGTATCACGTATACCGTAGTAAAAGGAGATACTATCAAAGGCATCGTTACAAAATACAAAGTAGATCTTCAGGAAGTGCTCGACTATAACGACATTTCGATAAATTCCACTCTTGCAGTTGGTGATAAGATCATCATTCCTGATGCGGAGATCCAAACGATTTCTCCTACTCATACAGCCTCGGGAACTACCAAAGGAGGATTGCCTTCATATAGCGGGTACTATTTACGACCTGTTCAAGGAGTAAAAACGCAAGGTATCCACGGTCACAACGGTGTTGATATCGCTAACTCTATTGGGACTTCTATCATCGCATCGGCAGAGGGTGTGGTGATCTCAAGTATGACTGGCGGATGGAATGGCGGTTATGGAAACTACATCATCATTTCTCATCCAAATGGCACACAGACCCTCTATGCTCACACCTCAAAGAACCTCGTGCGTGCTGGTCAATATGTAAACCAGGGCGAAAAGATCGCTCTCCTCGGGAATACCGGTAAGTCTACTGGTCCACATCTCCACTTTGAGATTCGCGGAGCTAAAAATCCTTTCTAATATAACTCCTGTACGATCCGTCCTTCTGGTTACTCATCTATCTTTCTTCTATATTGCAAGGCTTCCAGTATGTCTTTTTTCTCCACGAGTGCACGTGACGCAAGATCGGCGATAGTCTGTCCTACCTTCATGACCCTATGAAAGGCACGTCCCGATAATCCGAACTTTTGAGCAGAGACTGCAAGTACTGCTCGAGCCTCGTCACTCATATTGAGACACTTTTCTATGTCTTGAGCATTCATTTCACTGTTGTAATTTTTAGCTATGTTATATCGCTTGAAGCGTTCTTTTTGGAGTTTGCGGGCAGCGAGAACTCTGTCGCGGATACTGGCGGATGATTCTAGGGAAACGTTTTTTGCGGCAAGTTTCTCGTAGTCCACTTTGTTTACTGCAAGACACACATCTATACGATCCATGATGGGTCCAGAAATACGTCGCTTGTAGGCTTCTAGGAGCTTGATGGTGCATACACATCCCCGGTCACGACCCTTACCACAAGGACAGGGGTTCATAGAAGCTATGAGGATGCACTGAGCCGGAAAACTGACGCTTCCTTGTGCGCGTGAGATAGTGATAGCTCTCTCCTCAAGGGGTTGTCGGAGAGCCTCGAGAACTTTACGGTCGAATTCGGGAAATTCATCCAGAAATAAAACTCCACGATGAGCAAGTGTGATCTCTCCAGGTTTTGGAAAGGCGCCACCCCCGACTATCGATGGGTATGATGCGGTGTGGTGAGGTGACCGAAAAGGTGGATAAAGAATGAGACCTGCACCGAGAGTGTGGGCGGCAGAGTGGATACCAGTGACTTCTACGGATTGTTCGTACGTAAGTGGTGGAAGAAGTGAAACGAAACACTGTGCAAGCAAGGTTTTACCAGTGCCCGGTGGCCCATACATGAGGATGTTATGAGCTCCAGCTGCCGCTATCTCTAGTCCCCTCTTTGCCGATTCATTTCCTCGGACTATATTCATGTCCATGAGGTACTCTTGAGGTGATGGTGCGTGTTCGTGATGTGGAGGGAGAGGAGTGAGGAGAGTTGTCCCTGACAGGTGAGAGAGAACTTCATTTAAGGAAGTAACTGTATAAATCCTACAGTCTCGAGCGAGGCAGGCTTCATATGCATTTTGGAGTGGTACAAATGCTATGCGATAGCCCCTTTCCTTCATCTGACAAAGTATAGGTAAAATACCCGGAACTTTTCGTATATTACCTTCGAGTGACAGCTCTCCCAAAAAAAGTATCCCTTCCGGATCAAACGACACGGTCTGAGACGCACGAAGATAACCCACTGCCATGGCTAGATCGAACGATGTTCCGACTTTACGTATATCAGCAGGTGCAAGTGATATGATCACTTTCTGATTTTTCTGTTTAGGAGAAACATGGCCGCTATTTTTGATAGCGGCAGAGATACGGTCACGAGCTTCATCAACTGAACGATCCCCTAGCCCTACAACAGAAAAAGCGTGGAGACCGTTCGAGATGTCCACCTCTATAGTTATGATCTCAGCCTGCAAGCCGATAAGTTGAGCACTGTAGCATTTGGCGATACTCATAGAAGTATCGTATCAGGAGCAGGTTCAATTTTTCATCAAGAAAAACTCAAGAATTAATGAAGAAACAAAAACGCCCATAATGGGCCTTTTGAACAAAAGGAGTAGTCTTATTTTGTATGCCCGTGCTTAATAGAGATACGCGATGAAGGGTTAGCTTCGAGACGGTCTTTTTCTATAGGTTTGTCGCACGCTTCGCAAATACCATATGTTCCAGCCTCCACGCGCTCGAGAGCAGCTTTGACTTCGTTGAGTTGATTTTCGAGCTGGGTGACGATACCCGCATTATCTTCGAGCTCTTCAAGCTTGTCAGCCAGTTCGTTTTCGTCTGCAGCATCAACTTCCATCGTGCCTGGTGTGGCTTCCCAGCCTCCTGGAGTGCTGGAACTTGGTTGACCTATACTACCAAGCTCTTCTTCGAGCACGGCCTTTTCGGCAACAAGCTTCTTTTTGAAATATTCGGACTCTTTCTTATTCATGGGAGGGTGTGTGCCCTGAGTTTAGCGTATAGAAGCGGCTTTTTCAAGTCTACCTATAACCTCTCCCAATGTTTCCTCATTGTTGGTCAAAACAAGCTTTGCATTGTCGACAAATGAGTAAAGAAACAACACCGTCCCGTCTTCATTTATAAACTCCCGTACATCTCTATTTCGGATGATACGATCTACAAATTTTCCTCGAAGTGTAGGGTAGGCCGTCACTCGCTCGGAGGAAGCCGTGGTTGAGGCAGTGCTCGTAGAATGTGTGGTCGTGACATTAGCAACACCACGGATATTTGCGGGAAAAAGGTATAGTTTGAGATCGTCGGCCATGACATTTTCCCACTGGAGCATCCCCGCAAAAGTGTTCTGGGAAAAATTGGACGTAGTCACTACAAACGCATTGGTCTCTCCTTGGCTGTTAGTGTGAAGTCCGATCATTCCAGGAGCCGCAAGTGATCGTGACAATATACTTGGTACTGAGAGACTGAGAAAATCGAGTATCTCGGTCGTAGACATCCGAACGGAGGCCCCTGTTTTTGTAAGAACGAGATCCTTTATGGTGTTGGGGGTTTGAGAAGTCATCTCGGTACGGATGCGCGTAAGAAGTGATACGGCCGTAAGGTTGTCTACTGAAACCATGACACTGGTATCTGCGGGCACAAGAGAAAGGGTAACTTTCGGTGTCTCGATAGGAGCAGGGGGTGGCGCAAGAGGACTCATGCTATAGAAATAATATGCACCCCCTCCACCTACTATGACCAGGATGAGGCTTACGATCACTGCAAGAGTTTTTTTGCTCCCCTGTCCACGAGGAGCTTCAGGAGCTTGGCGAGGCGCTTGTTGTACTTTTTTTGTCTCTGCTACGGCGATACTTGCAACGGAGGTTTTATTTCGGGCCAGGATCTCCGCCACATCGCTTTCGTATGTGCGCAAAGGTTTGAGGTTGGGGTCACGAGGCTCATTTGGATTGACGAGCATGGGCTCTGTCATGGGGGGAAGTTTTGTGCCAAGCTCCCCACTTATCTCTTGACGAAGTTCTTGGGCAAGGGACTGCCTTTGAGCAGGTACATATAAGGGAGGAGCGGTCGGAGGAATGGGAGCAGGGGGATTGTTTGAAGGTACAGGTGGGGTAGTTGGTAGATCTTTGGTTATGAGTGAGACAGCTGGTCTAATAAGTTCTGGAGCGACTTGAGGCGGGGGTGTGGTTGCGACAATGGGGGATGAAATGGGCATCTTCACTGGCTCTGGAGCGGTAGGTGAACTGTTTGACGGAAGAATGATCCCAGGCGAAGTTTCTGAAGGAGGCCGGGTATGAGAAGGTATCTCTGTGTGTGGTTTGGGACGAATAAATTGGATGGGCACAGAAGGCAAGGACGACGCTTCTTCTGGCTCGTCTTTTACTGGTGAAATATTGAGATCGGCTGAAATATCAAAAAATCTTTCTCCACCTGTGTCTACATCAAGATCAGTATCGGGAGACGTGGCATCTCCCGGGCGGGAAGAGTTTGAACTTTGGGTATTTATAGACTCCGGCATTTACCTTAAGTATAGCGAGTAATGATTTACAATTCTAGTAGGAATCATACTAATTCGTATAATTAGTATAAACTTTTTACCGACTATGATTCCACTTTACTTTTTCCCTCCCCCATTTCCTCCACGCAGGAGGTATTTGTTTGGACTTTCGTCGAGGTCCATGAAATGATCCGTTGCTTCTATAAGTTTTGCAGAGGTGGATTTGCCAAAAGAGACAACTTCTACCTGACAACCTTGGTTCATTTGGAGATATTCAACAAGTGGCACGAAGTCGCCGTCCCCTGTTACAAGGATGACAGAGTCGAGCTTAGGTGATAGCTTGACTGCGTCTATAGCAAGACCTACGTCCCAGTCTGCCTTCTTGGCGCCAGAGCTAAATATCTGAAGGTCTTTGACTTTGGTTTCTATACCCATCTTTGTAAGCGCATCGAAGAAAGCATTTTCTTCACCTGACTCGGTTGCGATAACATATGCTACTGCACGGACAAGTTTACGGCCATCGAGAGCGTCTTTTACTATTGCCCCGAAGTTCACTTTTGAATGGTAAAGATTTTTTGCACTATGATAGAGGTTCTGTGCGTCGATGAAAACCCCGACGCGCTGTTCTTTATGTTTGATTACTGACATGTATTGAAATATTGATTACTAATTTATTAAAATGTTCCGTGGTTAGTATACTATGCAATTAAGCAAAGATCTAAGAAGGAAAGAGCCTACATTCATGAGTCCGAGGACTGTCTGAGCGGACATGTAGTCCTTAGGGTTGGAGGCATATGTAATGCCGAACAACACTTAGGAATACAGGACGCGAGTTCCGCAGGACGAAATGGAGGTAGGTTCTTTCCTTCTGCCTATAACCTATTTCTTCAGATCCAACTTCTTGATGATAGTAGAATAGCGACGAGGGTGGTTCTTTTTGAGATAGACGAGGTGAGTCTGGCGATCGGCAACCATGCCGAGCAAACCACGGCGTGAGTGGTTATCTTTCTTATGTTTCTTGAGGTGATCGGTGAGTTCGTTGATCCTTTTACTCAAAAGAGCGACCTGAACCTCTGGAGAGCCAGTGTCCTTGTCGTGAACTGAGGTTTCCTTGATAATGCGTGTCTTTTGTCGTGTAGTTAACATGGTGTAAACATCATAGCATGAATGCAGTTCTCATGCAAGACGATATAGGAGCTCAAAATATATAAAAAAGATAAATATTGCTACAATATACCCATGTCGCACAATCTTAAAACCCTGAAGCAGGAGTTTCTTGAATATATTGAGATCGAAAAAGGTCGATCTCTCCACACTGTTGAGAATTATGACCGTTACTTGAGCCGTTTTTTGAAATTTTTGAAGAGTGACAACCCCGGTGCGATCACCCCCGAAATTATGCGTGAATATCGTCTGTGGCTCAATCGCCAGTCCAGTGGTCAAGTAAATCGAGGCAATGAGACTTTGAAGAAGAGAACGCAGAGCTATTATCTCATTGCTCTGCGTGCATTTCTCAAATATTTGGCAAAACGTGGGGTCAAATCCCTTTCGGCTGAATATATCGAGCTTCCCAAAGTCGGTGAACGGCACCTTGACCTTATTTCTTCGCAAGAACTTCATCGACTTCTTGATGCGCCCAAGGGTAGTGACCTCAAGTCTCTACGTGACCGAGCCATCCTTGAATTGTTATTTTCCACTGGTTTACGCGTCTCGGAGCTCTGTTCCCTTTCTCGCGACCTTGATATTCACTCAGATGAGTTTTCTATTCGTGGAAAAGGAGAGAAGGTTCGTGTGGTGTTCCTTTCAGATGAGGCAAAAAAAGCCATAAAGCAGTATTTGGATAAGAGGGTGGATGTAGAAGACGCGCTTTTCGTCAAAGTTGCTCATGAAGACAAAAATGGTGATAAAGAAAAAGGTTTGACTAAGCGTTCTATTGAAAGAATTGTTAAATATTACGCAATTAAAGCTGGTATTTCTAAGAAAGTTACACCTCACGTCATTCGTCACTGCTTTGCCACCGATCTTCTTTCAAATGGTGCCGATCTACGATCGGTACAGATGCTACTCGGTCATGCACACATCGCCACTACCCAGGTCTATACACACGTTACTGACAGTCAGCTACGCAATATTCACAAGCAGTTTCATAATAAGAGGAAGTAGTTGAACGTGGGGAATAAATAAAAAACTTCCCTGAAATGGGAAGTGGAGATGATGGGGTTGTGCTAGCGTCGGCACGAATACGCTGCGGCATGTCGGGCATCATCGGCGGCTTTCAAAATTGCCTTCCAAGTGTTCCGCCATTCTTTGCACTCTTGGCGATATCGAGGACTGATAATCCAACGAATCCAATGTATGTTGAATAATGCATCTTTCATTCTAAAGCCACTATTACTTATTCTGATCAATTGCGCAAGATAAAAAGAATGAGCCGGCACCACGTGTGTGCCGGCTCGAGAAATGAAGAAATGAGAAAACGGTTAAAGGAAAAACACAGCTAAAACGTTAAATGGGTGCTCGGTAAGAGCTATGTTCACCAAAGTTTCCTTATAGATGAGGAGCTTCTGACGATTCATTTCCTATGCTAGCATAAACAATAACCTCGTCAATACTATATGAAAATCATCTCTTGGAACGTAAACGGTATACGCGCAGTGGTTAAAAAAGACGCTTTTATTCCCTTTGTGAATGAGCATAAGCCAGATATTCTCTGTCTTCAGGAAACAAAGGCTGAACGTGGGCAGGCTATTATCGACCTCCCTGAATATGAAGAATATTGGAACTCCGCCACCAAAAAGGGTTATTCAGGCACGGCTATCTTTACAAAGATAAAACCTATCTCAGTTATAAACGGTATTCCCGAAAAAATTTGCAAAAAGTTTGGTCTCGTTGCCGACAAATATGGCGATCCTTTAACAGAAGGCCGTGTTATTGCTGCTGAGTTCAAAGATTTCTATGTGGTGACTGTCTATACCCCGAATGCAAAGGATGATCTTAGCCGTATTCCCCTACGCCACAAACAATGGGATCCAGCATTTTTGGCATACTGCAAAGATCTTGAATCAAATGGTTCCACAGGGTCACCACAAGGAAAGCCGGTAGTATTTTGCGGCGACCTCAATGTCGCCCACACCCCCGACGATCTTGCTCGTCCCAAAGAAAACGAAGGTATGAAAGGGTTTACTCGCGAAGAGCGCGAAGGGTTTGATCATATCCTTTCTCTAGGCTTCGTTGATACATTTAGGATGTTCAATAAAGGCAATGGTTTTTATTCATGGTGGTCAAATTGGTCCAATGCTCGAGCTCGAAATATCGGTTGGAGGATTGATTATGTACTCGTATCAGAATCATTAAATAAAAAAGTGAAGTCCGCAGCCATACTTACTGAAGTGATGGGGTCTGATCACTGCCCTGTTGAGGTTGTATTGGATTAAAAATAACTGCCAAGCGATGTCTGATATCGAGAATTTGTATTTTGGGTAAAAGTAAATCGCCCATTGCGAATCCTTTATGAAGAAAGCGCTCTGAGCGATTTGGTGAAGTGCTGCTTAGAACATAAAGAGCTAATGGATCCACAGATCCGCCGATTCAAAGAGTGAATCAGATTTTGTCCGTACAATTCCTGAGGTGGCAATGTGCCGTGCTCGATAGAAGTGCTCTCCTGTTGGAGGCTGTATGTACAATTGAGAGGCGTACATCACCGATTGTAGCCTTAGCAACTGAGGGACAAAGAAAAAATTGTTCTTAGCAGACTTCGAGTGAAAGAAGCCTACCCTGCATCTGTGAAAGAGCATATTCGTCTGCTCGCGGACATGAGTTTGTTACTAAAATATTTCGTACCAAACTGCTGTTCGCGAGTACCTCGGACGACAAACTGTGATCTGGGAATAGTATAAGTCCTAGAGAGGTTCTCGTAAAGGACATGCCTGTGGATAACTTTGTCTTTTATCTTTTCAAAGACATTATTTAGGACACATGATGCTTTTGTCGTATCTTCTCTACTTCTTTTTCCTGTGCTTCTTCTTTTTTTTCCCTACCTTTTTCGCCTAATATCCTAAGCTCTGCCTCGGAAAGTTGACTCAATGCCTTAACTCGCGCCGTAAGATACTCTTCGGTATTTAATCTAGGGTCTTCAAGGACTTCTTCCAAAAGTGCATGTAAAATAGAGCCGATCCGTGGGCCGGCTGGTATCTGCGCGATTTCGATGACTTTTTTACCATCCAATTTGAGCATAGATACAGTTATAGGATCCGTAAGAGCCTCCTCTATCATGGATCTATACTTTCTAAGCCTGTATGGAGCCTCCTTTGGTCTTCCGGTACCGATACGATCGCAAATACGCACATTCATGAGATCCCAAATGTTTTCACGACCAACGTTTACGATCATGCGTCTTACAGCAGATAGGCTGATCTGCTCAGTATCGCTAAAAAACATATGCCAGCGTACGAGTTTACTGACTTTTTCGATTGTTGCACGTGAAAACTTCATCCTTTCGAGGATTTTACGTGTTTCACGTGAACCAACTACCTCGTGTCCATAAAAACTATATTCTTTTGTTTCACGTGAAAGTTCTCTAGTCTTTGGCTTTGAAATGTCATGAAATAGAGCCGCAAGCCGTATATCTAAATCCCAGGACTTATCGGCGGCGCACTGGAGACTTCGCAAAAGGTGTTCCCAAACATCATAAATGTGTATGCCTCCTTGTTCTACACCTATGGAAATCTCAAGCTCGGGCACTATATGCTTGAGTAGCCCTGTTTCATGAAGCATTTCAAGTCCTTGTTTAGGACTCGGCGAGAGCAGGATTTTGCTAAATTCATCGCGTATACGTTCAATTGAGACTTCCCTGAGGTGATCGTTTGAGGTTTTTATGGCAAAAAGAGTATCCTTTTCTATGTGAAACCCCAATTCTACGGCCAAACGTATGGCCCGCATCATCCTTAGAGCATCTTCACCAAATCTTTCTTCAGGTTTCCCTACCGTACGAATAATCTTGTCCTTTAAGTCCGTAAACCCGCCAAACATATCAACTATGTCTTTTATAGCTCCGTCCGATAAGTTGACCGCTATGGCGTTTATAGTGAAGTCCCGTCTTTTAAGGTCATCCTCGAGTTTATTACTAAACAACACCTCGTCCGGATGACGTCTGTCAGAATATTGGGTTTCTAATCTATATGGAGTGACTTCGACATTTCGGAAGGTAGGGTCTTCTGTTGCTTCGTTTATGACCGCTACGGTACCATAGATGTTCTCGTAGACTGTTTTTGGGAAAAGGGATTGGATCTGTGTAGGTGTCGCGCCAGTTGTGACATCCCAGTCGCGTGGAATGCGTCCTAGCAACAGATCACGCACGCAACCCCCCACTAGATATGCTTGAAAACCTCCCTTCTCTAAGGTCTCTACGATACTGATTATTTCCCTTGGAATAGGGCTTTTTTGAGCCATTTTCATTTTGATAGTCTACAATAATTTCCGCTTTTTTCCTATGTGCGCTACTATAGCCACACGACCTTATATTTTAGGTCCATTGCGCCCGTAGTGAAATGGATATCACATCGGTCTTCGGAACCGCTAGTGCAGGTTCGAATCCTGCCGGGCGCACAGAAATTGTTAGGCTAACGAAGTGGTAGTATCATACCCCCGATATGTTATTATATATGCATGAGAAAGGATAAGAAAACAGCTCATGAACTAAGGACGCTGGGTAAAAGCTACACAGAAATTCATCTGCAACTAGGAGTGCCAAAGAGCACTCTTTCGGGATGGTTTAGTAATCAAAAATGGTCAAATGACATTGCTATAAAGTGCGCAAAAAATGCTGTAAACTCATCTATTGTTCGGCTAGTTGCTTTAAATACAATTCGCGGCGAGCATCTAAAGAGATTATATGAAGAAGCTTTGGCCGATGCCGTTGAGGATTACAGTAAGTTGCGTTACCACCCACTTTTTATAGCTGGACTAATGATCTACTGGGGAGAAGGAGATAAAACATCTAAGTACAGAGTTTCTATAGCCAATACGGAGCCGCAAATGATAAAAATTTTTAAACTATTTCTTAAAAATATTTGCGGACTGGAAAATGCCAAAGCATGGATTCTCCTGTACCCAGATTTAGATGAGGTGACATGCAAAAAGTATTGGATGGAAAAGTGTGGCTTAAAATATGATCAGTTTACTAAAAGCATGGTTATTAAAGGCAAAACTCCTCTGAGGAAATTGAGTTACGGTGTTTGCAATATGGGAATCAGTAGTGCATACTTGAAAAATAAAATTTTGAAATGGATTGAGCTTCTTGCTCATGATATAGGTGAAGAAAAGTATATTGCGGGTATAGTTTAGTGGTAAAATATATCGTTGCCAACGATGTGATGGGAGTTCGATTCTCCCTACCCGCACAGATAGATTTGTTGTCCTACATCTTGTACTTAACAAACGGCTAATATTCTCACACTTATCCCCATAACTGGGGATAACCCTGTGAATTGTGTTCATAAGAGACACAAAATATGGCTTATATTCGTCAAAAGTGTCTTTTTGTCTTCATTCCATGATTTTAGTGTAGGGAGCTAAATCAAAAGAATTGAAGTGCTTTAGTCGAGATATGGCTTAAATATTGATAGCAATTGTTTCACAAGAAACATTTCACGTGTAACTACTTTGTATAGGATAGGGATAAGTAATGTCAAAGACGCATGCATAATCGACAAAAAGGCAATAAAGGTGAAGATTTGGCATGTAAATTCCTTGAGGACAAGGGTTATGTTATTGTGGTCCGTAATTATCTGAAGAAATGGGGAGAAATAGATATTGTGGCTAATAAACAAGGCTCCCTACACTTTGTTGAAGTAAAGAGTGTGATTCCGAAATATTCGGGCGGTTCAGATACACACAGGCCCGAGGACAACGTACATGGTCTTAAGGTCAGAAACATTCGAAGAATGATAGAAACATATTTAGAGGAAAAGGGAATAGGAGAGGAAGTAGAGTTTTATTTTCATGTAATTTGTGTTTATATGAACTCACAAAAAGGGAAGACACAGATAAAGTGGATCGAAAACGTAATTCTGTGATAGTATAGGGCGACTCGCGTTTCGGAGCGTGGTGTAACGGCTAACATCCCTCTTTTGGGAAGAGGTGACTCCGGGTTCGAATCCCGGCGCTCCGACAACTACAAGTAGTGCACTAGCACATCGCTCAAGCGATGTGCGTCCGGGATTCGAACGCCGGAGCGATGTTTCGCGTAGCAACGCGAAACCGCGAGGCGGTGCCCAGACCAAAACTCGCGGGTAGCGAGTTTTGAGTCGCGGGCGAATCCCGGCGCTCCGACAACACTATGTTATAATATTCTCAACACTCTGACGTGTGTGATTTTTGCCATGAAAATAAACAAATCTCCCTGGATACACCAACTCAATCCGAGTCGTAAGATGGTTAGTCTAAACACTGACTTAGATACGGATATTGCCGTGGTAGGTGCGGGCATCGCCGGAGTTTCTACCGCCTTCTTTCTTCTGAAATATACAAATCAACGAGTGGTCATACTTGAGCAGAGGAAACTTGCTCATGGTGCAACTGGTCACAATGCAGGACAGGTCGTAGCACAGTTTGAGCGACCGCTCACAGATCTTGTCGCTGAATTTGGTTTCAACATGACCAAAAACGCTCTTCATGATCTCCAGTCCGGGTGGATTCTCCTTGATGAGATGTATACAGATGGCAATCTAGACATTCTATTCTCACGTACTCCTCGCAGGAGGGGATTCTCAGATCTGTATCAGATACTTCTTGCGCTCAAGGACATGGAAATAGAAAAGATGGCAGGGTTGCCTCTCAATGAATTTCTCATCAGTGATACTGCACCCTTCCTTTCTTCATTACCAAAAGTATTTGAGAAATTCTATAAGATTGTTCCTCATGCTATGGTGTTGGAGAAACTTGAGACTAAAGAGAAGAATTTTCATGCAGTCGTGACTGATCAGGCGGCCTGCATGAATTCTGCTTTGTTTTGCCAGGAGATTGTCGCGTATCTATTCAAAAAATATCCTGAGAGGTTTGCTTTGTACGAAGATACTCACATCATCAAGACTGTCTTAAAAAAGAACCATGTATTACTGGATGCGGGGAAGCATACCATCCATGCTCATAAAGTAGTTTTGTGTACCAATGGTTTCGAAGGATTCGAAATATTTAATGAAGACGGTCTTGAGATCGATAAACGTTTTCATCATCTTATAACAGGGAAGGTGGGCTACATGTCAGGATATTTGGAGGATATGAATAAACCACCTACAGCTATTAATTATTATACGAGCGATGCAGATCCTTTGAGTGATGACCCTTATTATTACTTGACCAGGCGACCGCATGAGTTGGGTGACAAGAAACACAATCTTGTCTGCGCAGGGGGTCCAGAACTAGAAATTCGTGACAGGGAAGAGTATCTCCATGACTATGATTATCCTGAACGAATGCAAGGAGATATCGACGCTTTTATAAAAAGAGTTTATTCTGTTGATGCTGATCAGAAGATCGAGTATGAGTTTACTTGGCACGGTCTCATGGGTTATACACGTAACCGCGTGCGCCTCATCGGGGCAGAACCAAAAAATCCAGTACTCCTCTACAATCTAGGTTGCAATGGTATAGGTATCATCCCATCCATTTATGGAGGGCGTCGCATCGCACGTATACTTGCAGGAGAAAGACTCGAGAGGTCTATCTTCGATCCACAGGTTGATGTGAAGAGATAGTTAGGGTAGGATAGTGAAACATTGCGGGACTAGTTAAATGGTATAATAGGAGTTTTCCAAACTCTTGTTGGGAGTTCGATTCTCCCGTCCCGCACAACCGTTAGTTAAGCAAGAGGATGACACTTAAGTGTCATCCGTCAGAGAATCGAACGCCGGAGCGATGTTTCGCGTAGCAACGCGAAACCGCGAGGCGGTGCCCAGACCAAAACTCGCGGGTAGCGAGTTTTGAGTCGCGGGCGATTCTTTCCTCACTCCCCAACAATCCACGTCACCGCACCCTGTGCTGGTTTTATTTTCGTAGCAGGAAAATTCTCTTCATTCCAAATATTTTCTAGAATGGTTTTCTTGCTCGGATCATTTATTAAAAATATAATTTCCTTGGAAGAATTAAGCGCAGGATACGTAAGAGTAATACGTTTCTTGCCGAGTTGCGGCACATCATTGTCGACCACTAACTTTTTATTTTCATTTAATGCCGCTGTTCCAGGAAATAGGGAAGCGGTGTGACCATCACCACCGATGCCGAGTAAGGTAATATCAAATAAATAGTCGCGACCGAGTTTTGTTTTGAGAGTGATCAATTTTTGCTCATAATTTATAGCTGCCTCTACAACACCAAGCTCTGTTTCTATCCGTAAAATATTTGAAAGCGGTATATTGAT
>Ga0193753_10000476_pt1 | contig 39729 bp, 25 predicted proteins | sample H1c2metaG_FD_144925 | JGI IMG/M metagenome (GOLD analysis project Ga0193753, IMG submission 144925) | Soil microbial communities from a riparian zone of the East river system, Colorado, United States - H1c2 | ecosystem: Environmental > Terrestrial > Soil > Riparian zone | place: USA: East...
TGGATGGCGGCACGTTGACCGTTATGGGCGTGCCGCCGGGAACCGGGCCGCGCCTCGGCATCGATCACAATGTCAACGGCGTGCTCGATGGCGATGAACCGCTGCCTTCGCTTCGCGTCACACGCACGTCGAACGACGCCGTGATTGCCTGGTCCACCAACGCGAGCGGATTCGTCCTCGAAACCACGACGGCGTTGCCTGCCACCAACTGGTCCGCGGAGACGAGTGTGCGCGCCACTCTCGGAAGTGAATTCGCGGTGACGAACTTCCCGTCCGTGACCAATCGCTTCTTTCGCCTGAAGGGACTCTAGTTTGCGTGTCGCAACGTGCTGCCAGTTTGCAACTGGCAGAAACCACGCCACGCCAACCCAGTAGTCCGTGGTAAATCAGCGGGCTCCCGCGCAGTCGCACGCCCTGCCGGTTGCAAACCGGCAACACACGCTGATGGCCGAATCGCGCTGTCCTTTCCCTCGCTGGATTGCGCGCCAGGCAGTATTCTAGGGACATGGCAACTGGGGCCGAAACCATCCAAAAAAACGTCATGGCCGGGCGGCGCAACCGCTACGTGGGCGACGTCGTTTACATGTTCGCCTTCGACGTCGCTTACGAAATGACGCGCCATCCCGTACGCGAATTGCTTGGGCAGCCGGTGGCGCAATACGTCATCGATTCCAGCAAGCGCAACCCGCGGCACCTTTTCTTTTACCGTCCGCAAATGGTCCGTCTGCCCGCGCAGGAACGGCTCGGCCCGCATGGCCCGGTGCGCGTGGAGTTCGCGGTGAAGCTTCTTCCTGTCGGCGCGATCAGCATCACCGTGCGCGTTCCTTTTGCGGTGCAGCATGTCGAGGATCTCGTGGTTTATCACGACTTGCAGTTCAGTAATGGTTCGCTGAGCGAAGAAGTCCGGCGGCTCGCCGAAGAAGTGCGCCGCGAACTGAGTGCGTATTACATCCGGCCCGTGAAACAGATTCCGGAAGAGGAAGCCTACACTGTCTTCTGTCTCGAGGCGCCGGTCGTCGATCGCGACGGGATGCCGCAAAACGCCGAGGCATGGTTGAAGGCGCACCGCCGACAAGTCGCCGCATTGTTGACCCAAGAGCCGGAGGTCGATCGCCTCTCAACGCAGGAATCAGAAGAGTCCACCACGCGCGCTCTCAGCTATTATGAACACGACCTCGTGGTGGCGGATTGGGACGCCGCGCTTGTCATCGACAAGGCGAACAGCTTCGACGAAACGCTTTACGTCATGGAACTGGCGAACCTCCAACTCGCCGAGCTTGAAGCCTATGACCGCATTCTCGACGACGCATTGGAACGTTCCTATCGCGATCTGGGCGAGCGCCGCATTCGCAGCCAGCGCGATGTGCTCCGCGAGATTCGCGAACTGCGCATCGACCTCGCGCGCTTCAGTGACGAACTCCAGAACATCACCAAGTTCTTTGGCGACTGGCACGTCGCACGCATCTACGAAGCCATCGCTGCGCGCTTTCACCTCAACGACTGGCACCGGACCATCGATGAAAAGGTGAAGACCCTCGACGACCTCTACCAGCTAGGCAAGTCCGACCAACAGAACCGCTGGATGCTGATGCTGGAAGTCACCATCGTGCTCCTCTTCATCATCGACCTGGTGGCGTTATTCCTGGTGAAGAAATAACACTGGCCACGTGGTTCGGATGCCCGAAGAGCCAATGCTCAAACTCCAGCCGGTATTGACCGAAAATGCTTCGTGCGAACGAAATCTGCGAGCTGGCTTCGATGGGGACGGAAGCTCTACTTACTTTTTGACGTCGCTTGGCTGGAGTTTGGTTTGCAACGCGATAATAGCCGCGCCCATTTTTTTCACGTTCGCTTCGGTGGCCTTCTGCGCTCGGGCAGCGTTTTCACGAGGTCGCGAAAGGCGAAGGCGTGATCGTGAACTCGCCCAAATCTTTCCTGGCCACGGTGCTAACCAATTCCACCTGCTGTTTGTGAATCGCTTTCCGAATCCATCAGTGCCCGCAAGTGCAGGCGTACTCGGCGCGCTTGCAACCGCCGCAAGTGTGCGTGTCCAGACTGAAGCGAAAGTTTTGCGGCTTGGCCGTGGCGCTCTGTTTGAATTGCACCACGAGGTTGTAGCCGTCCCCTTCGGGCAGTTTCTTCTTGCTCACGAGCGCATCGCCCTTCTTTTCAAACTCGATGGTGGCTTTCCCTCCTTTCGCCTCGGCGACGACGATCACGGTCTGTCCGGTGACCGCCACCGGCTTCAGCGCAGCATCGTAGAATGTCACCGTCACCGCTTTATCCTTCTCGACGAAGAACTCAGCGCGCGGTTCGGTCTTTTCCAACAAGCGTCCGCCTTTGGGACCGCCCACGATTTTATCGGTGGCCTGCGCAGTAAATAACCCGGCGCAAAGCGCGACGGCCAATAGGAATGGTGTGATGGATGTCTTCATGGTTCTTGATGCTTGAGGTTTGATGTTTCTCTGGAGCTTGGACCTTGGACCTTGGACCTTCTTCCCTCCATCCACTCGTAAAGCACGGGCAGCAAGACGAGCGTGAGGAAGGTCGAGGTGATGATGCCGCCGATCGCGACGGTCGCGAGTGGGCGTTGCACTTCCGCACCCGCGCCGGTCGCGAGGGCCATCGGCACGAAGCCGAATGAGGCGACGAGCGCGGTCATGAGTTTTGGACGCAGGCGAGTGAGCGTGCCTTCCACCACGGCATCTCGTAGATTTTTTCCGTCGGCGCGCAACTGGTTAATGAAGCTGATGAGCATGATACCATTGAGCACGGCGATGCCGGAAAGCGCGATGAAGCCCACGGCGGCACTGATGGTGAAAGGCATTCCCCGTAGTTCGAGCGCGAAGATGCCGCCAGTGATCGCGAGCGGCACACAGACAAAGATAAGCACCGCCTGTTTGAGACTGCCGAAGCTCAGGTAGATAAGCGCAAAGATGAGCGCGAGCGCCAGTGGCACGACGATGAAGAGCCGCTTCTTCGCTTCAATGAGGTTCTTGAACTGTCCGCCGAACTCGAACCAATAACCTTCCGGCAGTTTCAATTGCGCGTGCAGTTTCGCCTGTGCCTCTTCGACGAATCCTGCGGTGTCGCGCCCGCGCACGTTGATTAGGATGGCCACGCGTCGTTGCGCGTTCTCGCGGTGGATGGTGCCGACTTGCGTGATGTTCGAAATGGTGGCGATGCGGCCCAGCGTCAGCATTCCGCCGCCATCCACTCCCACGGGCAATTGCTGGATGGCGTCCAGGTTGCCGCGCCGCTCCTCCGCCAGTCGCACGACGATGGGGAAACGCCGGTTACCATCTTGCAGGAAGCCGACCTCCGCGCCCGCCAGCGCGGTTTCTACCACCCGGTTTATGTCATCAGCGTGCAGGTTGTAGCGGCGGAGGGCGGCACGGTCGGGCGTGATTTCCAACTGCGGCGTGCGGCCGATCTTGTCCGTCTCCACGTCGCCCGCGCCGGGAACCTTGCGCAAAAGTTCCAGCGCCTCGCCCGCTAATCGCTCCAGCGTGGCATAGTCATCGCCGAAAATTTTCAACGATAATTCCGCGCGTGCGCCGGCCATGATTTCGTCGAAGCGCATTTGAATCGGTTGGTTGATGAGCGCGGCCTGGCCAGGAACTTTGCGCGTGAGCGTTTGCTCCATGAGTTCAAAGAGCGCGTCCTTGGGGATGGGTTTACCGTCTACTTTGCGCCACGTTTCGCGCGGCTTGAGCATCACATAAGTGTCGGCATCGCCGGGATCCATCGGATCAGTGGCGATTTCTGCCGCGCCCATGCGCGAGAAAATGTGGCTGATTTCGGGGAACTCCGCGAGCAGCACGCGCTCGGATCGTTTTTGAATTTCAATACCCGCCTGCAAGCCGGTGCTCTGGGCTTTGATCAGTTGGAGAATGCCGTCGCCTTCGTCGAGCTGCGGGATGAACTCCTGCCCCATGCGCGCCAGAATCATGAGCGACCACACGAACAGCGCCACGAGCGGCAACACGACGAGCAGTTTGTAGCGCAGTCCCCAGTGCAGCAGTGGTGTGTAGAGGCGCTTGGTCAGCGTGACGAACCAGTTGTCCGTCTCGCGGATTTTCCCGCCGAGCATGAATGAGCACAGCACGGGCATCAGTGTCACCGCCAATGCGAGCGCGCCGCCGAGCGCGAGCATCACCACGAGCGCCATCGGCTTGAACATTTTTCCCTCAATGCCCTGCAACGCGAGAATCGGCACATAGACGACCGTGATGATGACCACGCCGAAGAACATCGGACGCGCGACTTCCTTCGCAGACGACAACACCTCGCGCGCGCGTTCTTCCGCGGTCAGTGCGCGTCCAAGTTTTCGCTGCTTCTCGCCCAGATGACGGATGATGTTTTCAACCATCACGACCGCACCATCGATGATGAGGCCAAAATCTATCGCGCCGAGGCTCATCAAATTACCGGGGATGCCTAGTGCGACCATGCCCGTCATGGCGAAAAGCATGGAGAGTGGGATGGCGAGCGTGACAATGAGCGCGCCACGAAAGTTGCCGAGGAGCAGAAAGAGAACGACGACCACGAGCAGCGCACCTTCCGCGAGATTTTTTTCCACGGTGCGAATGGTGCGGTCCACCAAGTCGCTGCGGTCGTAGAGCGTGTGAATTTCCACGCCCGGAGGCAGCTTCGCCTGAATCTCCTTCAGCTTCTCGCCTACGGCGCGAGAGACGAGCCGTGAGTTCTCACCCGCCGTCATGATAGCCGCGCCCAGCAACGATTCCTCACCCATCTCCGTGCTCGCGCCCGCGCGATAGCTCGTGCCGATGCCCACGCTCGCCACGTCACCGACGAGCAAGGGCTTCACGCCGCCGCCGAACTTGAGCGGGAGCGTCGCCAACTCCTCGGCGAGGGTGACGCGGCTGTTTGCGCGAATGGTGATTTGTTCGCCGCCGATTTCGACGAGGCCGCCGCCAGCATTGCGCGTGTTCTCGGCGAGCTTGTCGGCTAGTTCCGTGAGCGTCAGTCCCGCGCTCATCAGCCGCGCGGGGTCGGGCTGAATGACATACACCTTTTCGTAGCCGCCGCTGGTGTTGACCTCCGCGATGCCCTTGGTCTGCCGGAGCAGCGGTTTGATCTGGTAATCCTGAATCAGCTTGAGCGCCATCAGCTGGTCGCGACGCGTGGCGGGTTTGTTCGTGGCGTCGGCGCGATAATCCAGGCCGTAGTAGAAAATCTCCCCGAGTCCGGTCGCAATGGGCGCGAGCTTGGGCGTAAGTCCGGGCGGTAGATCTTCGCCGACCTGTTGCAAGCGTTCGCTGACCAACTGCCGCGCACGGTAAAGGTCGGTGCCGTCCTCGAAAATCATCGTCACCTGCGACAAGCCGGACTTGGAGAGCGAGCGCAATTCGATCATGCCGGGGATGCCACTCATCTCGTTCTCGATCGGGAACGTGATCTGTTTTTCAATTTCCTCCGGCGCGAGCGCGTTGACGGCGGTGTTGATTTGCACCTGCGGATTCGTGATGTCCGGCACGGCATCCAACGGCAGCCGCAGCGTGGCCCACACACCCACGGCAACGAGCACGGCAACGGCCAGGAGCACAAACGCGCGCTGGCGCAGCGAGGCTTTAAGGAGACGGTTCAGCATGCGCGCGCGACTCTACGGTTTGGTTTCCCGCTTGATGCAGCACGCATCGCCGCCGTTGATATTGTGCAGTTCAGTCATCCAGAGCGACATCACAGAGCGCACGACCACTTTGTCTCCGGCGAGAAGCCCGTCGGTGATTTCCGTGAATTCGCCATCCGTCCGCCCCGGCTTCACGGCGGCGCGAGCGATGTGTGCCCCGTTCTCGAGGTAAACAAAATCCCCCGCCGTGGTGTGAAACAACGCCGTGTTCGGAACAACAGTGACGGCATTGGTGGAATCGACGGCGAACCGCACGGTCACAAATCTGCCTTCATGCAGCGCGAGCGCTGGATCATCCACTTGCAGAATCGCCTCGACCATTCCCGTCTGCGGCTCGCCGTTGCGTTCGAGCCGAAGCACTTCTGCGACGGGCGAAGACGGTGTATGGAGCGAAGTGAGTCCGGGCCGCAGCATCGCGGCGTCATTGGCGGGCACGACCGCACTCGCGAGCGCGTGTGGTTTGTTTGTGGCGGCCGCACGAAAAATGCGGGCAATGATTTCGTTCGTCGCATGGATGGGCCGCTCGGAAACTTCCACCGTTTCGAGACCGATGAACCGCGACGTTTCCGGCGACAGGAGCAGTCCATTCTTGGAACTGTAGGAGACGCCCGGTTCAACCGCGTGCTCCGCGTTCTTGTCCGAGAGTTCGTGACCGTCGCCATCTTTGCGCTCGCAACTAGCCAGCAACAAGGCGACGACGCCAACAAACACCGGAGCAAAGTATCGTGCGTTCATTTCGCTTCCTCCTTCGCGCCTGCGCTCACGAGCGATGGCGTCCATCCGGTGAGTTGTTCGAGACGGTGCGCCGCCACCAGGGCTTCCTTGCGTGCATCCAACAGCGCCTCGACCGCCTCGACATATTGCCGCTGCAACTCCACATACGTCCCCACCGGCACCGCGCCGAGGCGGTAGTGGCGGTCAGCCAGTTCGGCGGCGGCGCGAAAATGCTCGATGGCGTCGGGCCGCCATTTCCCCAACACGCCGAGCGCGTGCCCGTATTTGTGCCAATAATCGGCCACCTCGCTTTCCAGTTTGCGCTGTGCAGCCTCTAGCGTGGCCTCGGCCTGCGCGCGCCGGGTTTCGGCGACTTCGACTTTGCCGCGATTGTTTTGCCAGAGCGGCAGCGGCACGGAGACGGCCACGCCAACGATGCGCTCCCGGTCGCCCGCGCGTTCCTCGCTAATCGTCGGGCCGATTGTGAACACGGGAAACCGTTCGTTGCGGGCGAGGGCGGTCTTGAACCCTTGCTGCTCAAACTCGGCGACACGCACGCGCAGCTCAAAATTGTTCGTCGCGGCGGCGGCGTAGAAAACATCGAGCTTTGGGGCGGGAGCGAAGCGCAAACCGGCTTCCACGACGCGCAGCGGCGTGGTCGGCGGCTGGCCACGCAGGTAGTTGAGTTCAATGGCGAGATGCTCAACATCGTGCTCGGCCTCGGCGGCAGCGTGCTCGGCCTTCACTTCCGAAGCTTCGATCACGCGCGTCTCCAGCAGAGGAGTGAGTCCCGCCGGGTCGCGCGCCACGAGCGTCTCGCGCAACTCGCGCAAGCGATCCGCCACCACGCGGCTGGCCGCAACTTGTTCCTGCGCAACCGCGAGATCGAAGCCCAGCGCGCGGACGCGTTGCGCCAGCGCGGCGCGAAAACCGGCCAGCCCCAGTTCCGCCAGCGCCACGTCGCGATTGGCGATGGCTTTGCGAAGTCCCGAGCGCCCCGGCCATTCGATGGGCTGCTTCAAGCCCACGCTCCACGCCACGCCTTCGCCAAGAAAACGATTCGCGGGGTCGCGCGCGCTCTTGTGTCCGATGCTGGCGTCGAGTTCGGGCGGTGCCAACCGGCCAACCGTCTTCGCGCCGGCGCGAGCCACGGCGATCTCAGCCTGATAGAACTTCAGTTCGGGATTCTTCACCAACGCCTCGGTCACGAGCGACTCAAGCGCTATCGTCGGCGCGGGGGCAGTTTTGTTCGTGCTCTCTTGCGCTTCTGACTTCCAAGCCAGCGAAGCAACTCCACAAAGCACCAAACCATAGACCAATGACTTTCTCATAATCTTAAAACCAACGGGAACGGGACAATGACGGCGCGCGTGAACACACGACGCCTACGATTGGAATTTGCGCTCAGGAATGAGCGCGCGGATTACGAGAGAGAAGGGGCACGGGGCGGGAGAGCAACGCGCGAGATAAATCGCCAACTCACGGCAATTTCAGAAGGAGCAGCGGTTTGCGCCACGGCCTGTGCTGGCGGTGGCGGAACGAAAGCCGGCAAATGAAACAGCACCAGAGCAAAGATGGGAGCAGGGACATCCGGCGCGGCGTCCGAGACCTTGTAGCTTCCTGACTCGACTGCCGCGCAGTTATCGCCGTCATTGGCACAATCCGTTTCCTGCGCAGTGTCGGACGCGCATTGGAACATGCCGCCCGCCAGATCTTCCCAACTGCAATGCGTGGTGACTGGCGCCCAAAGCACCAGCAGCACCAGCGCAATCGTTGTTCGCAGTACTCGCATTGACTAATGAGTTACAATGGCGCGCGCACCGTGCAACTTAAATTTCCGAATTCGGAATGAAGCCGAATCATTGCCCCCAAATCTCAAAGCGTGCATCCTCGGCTTGATTGCTACCGCCCCGATAGTAAGTACCGTTGCTGTAAAGGCTACCGTCCTCCGCCGCTTCGACGTAAATCTTTCCGCCGTTCGCGGCTTCGCAATCCAGGTTGAGGTAGTAAGTCGTTCCCGCCGTGAAAGGTCCGACCGGCGACGTGTAAACAATTTCGTAAGTCTGAAAGGAATTGCCCGCGCTCGTGTTCGTGATGTTGGAGGAATTGATGGTCACGCTGCTCCCGCCGAGCGTGCCTGAGTTGAGTCTAGCGCCGATAGAAAAATTCAGGCTGGCGTTGGGCAACGTTGCGCTTCGCGAGAGATGCAGCACCACTTTGCTGATCGTGTAGCTGGCGCTTCCGACTGTTCCGTGACGGAACGATTGCGCGCCATTTTTCCTCTGCCGGACGTCGTTGTAGTGTTCTCCCACAGAACTTTGCTCCAAGACCGTCGTCGATTGCGTGCCGACGAGCGCGCCATAGAAGCGAAGCCCCTTCGAGGCGTTCGTGTCGGTGAACAGCAACGTTCCAGTGAGCGAGACATTGGTGGAAATGGGTGCCCAACTCACGTTGTCGGCCGAACTCAGAATCGTGTAAACGGCCGGGGCTGGCCCCGTCAGCAGGAGTTCGAATCCGTTGCTCTTCATCCCCGAAGGCACGATGCGCAAGGGTGTAGTGAGAAGTGTGTTGATGTTCACGGTACGGATCGCACTGGCGGCGGAACCATCCCAGGCACGATAAGTGAACGAGTCCGCGCCGAAGTAATTGCTGTTCGGTATGTACGTGAATGAACCGTTGGCATCCAAGACGACGACTCCGTGAGCCGCTTCGGTTACGAGCACACCGCTGAGCAAATCGCTATCGACATCGGTGTCGTTGCTCAACACACCGGGAGCTGGAACAGTCAAAGCGATGTTTTCCATCGTGGTGTAGGCATCATCGCGAGCCACTGGTGAGTCGTCCATCGGCGCAACATTAATTGTGACCGTGGCGAGGCTCGCGCTGCTGACGGCGTCGATTTCGAAGCGCATGTCCTTCGAATCGTCCGAACCACCTTTGTAATAAGTGCCCCGTGGGTAGGTGTTGTCGCCGGCATATTCGACGAAAACTTCTTTGCCGCTCGGGCTGTTGGCGAGATTGAGATAGTAGGGCGTTCCAGCGGTGAAAGGTCCCACGGACGTGTTGTAAACGATGTCGTAATTTTGAAACGAGGCGCCCTGGGTCGCGTTGCTGATCGTCGCCATGGTGATGGTGTATGCGCTGCCGACAACCGTTCCTGAATTGATCCCGGCGCCGATCGAGAAATCCAGGTCGTTCCCCTGGCCCGACTTCTTGGAAAGACGGAGCACCACTTTCTTGATGTTGTAACTCGGGTCTCCGGCGGTTCCGTGCCGGAATGATTGCGAGCCGGGTTCGCTCTTTTTGATTTCCTGCTTGTTCCCTCCCGACGTGTTTTGTTCCAGAACCGTGGTCGAGCCGTCCCATGCGTGGTACGTGAAGCTATCGACGCCGTTGAAATTGGTGTTCGGAACATAAGCAAACGAGCCGTTCGCATTCAGGGTCAAGCTGCCGTGACTCACGTTGCCGGCCAGCAGCGCGCTCAATCCTCCCGGGAATACATCCGAGTCGTTAGTGAGAATGCCGGATGTCGGAATGACCAAGGGCGTGTCTTCCTGCACTGTGTAGCTGTCGTCGTTCGCCACCGGCAGATCGTTGAACGACAGAATGGTCAGCGTGGCGGCGCGGCTCGTGGTGAGGCCCGCGGTGTTCCTGATCTCGACGTAGTATTCGCCGTCATCCACGCCCAGGCTCACTTTCGCAATCGTGTAGCTGCTGGCGGTCGCTCCGCTGATGAGAACCCCCTTGTGATACCATTTATAGGACATCCCGGTGGCGCTGGCCGCGACGACGACGAACGTCACGCTGGTTTTTTCCAAGGCAATTTGATCCAAAGGTTGGACAGCGATGATGGGCGGCAGGCCCACTTGAGCGTGGCCGGTGAAAGGGAGAATGACGGAGAAAACAAGGGCCAAAGCCGCCTTGCGCAGTTTCGCTCTCCAAAATTGTGCGTTCTTCTGATTCACCGTCGCGGAAAGGGGAGCGATTCATGTGCCCGTCCCAATTTCTGTTGGGCAGTATCGCCGGTGGACACTTCGTGCGGGACTCGGTTGGACAGTCCAGTTCTGGAGCCGGGAAAGGCAGAAGTGTTCTGCCGCGAAAGAAGTTTCTGTTTTCGTCGCGAAGCTCAGAAGCGGTAAGTCAGCTTCAACCGATACGTTCGGCCTTCACGCTCCAGCGTGTCCTGGACATGGAAACGTGTCGCGGGATCGGAATACTTTTTGTCGAATAAATTGTAAACGCTGGCGGAGAACTCCAGGTTCTCAATCAACTCGCGGCTGAAGAGCGTGAGATTGAAAACTCCAAAGTCGCCTGTATCCACACCTTGCACAGTGGACGGCACCGTCGTGTTGTGCAGCGAGTGCCGCGCGCTCGTATATTGATACTCCATTCCGGCGAAAATTTTGTCGCGCCATAAGGGAACGCTCAGGTTCAACTTAATCAGGTGCTCGGGAGAATCCGGCAACTCAAGGTCGCCCGTTTTGTTCTCGGTCTTCTGCAAGCTGTAGCTCACGCGGCCGCGCACCGCGTTGGTCCAAAAACCTTCCAGCGCGATTTCCATGCCTTTGGTCGTGGCGTCAAAGTTGGCAAAGGCGCCGCTCTCCAGGATGATCAAGTCATCCATTTCGTTATAGTAACCGGAGAGGGAACTACGCAGGTGAGGCGTGATCCGCTGTTCGTAAACCAGTTCGTAAGAAGTAATCTCCTCGGGTTGAAGTCGCATGGGAGTGACGGAATTCTGTGAATCTGCGAGTTCGAGGAAATTCGGCGCGCGAAACGCCGTGCCGTAAATCGTCTTGAAAGTGGATTTCGGGACTGGATTGTAAATTAACGCCAGGCGCGGGTTGCAGCTCGGATCAAAGTCGCCGTAATGATCATAGCGCACGCCGCCGTTGAAGTGCAGTTCCTCCACGATCTCGAAATCTCCTTGCGCATAAACGCCGTGGCTCTGACGCGTTTGGCGCACCGTGGCCTGACCGGAGATTTCGCGCTCCTGCCGGAAGTCGTCGCGATATTCCGCGCCGAGCGTCACGATGTGGCGTTCCCACAATTTTTTGTTCAGTTGCAGCTCAGCGCCCCACCATTCGCCGAGATCTTTTTCCCCGTAACCAATCTCGAATTCAGTCCGGTCGTAATAAACCTGCGCCGTCACATCGACGATCTCCGGAAAGCTGTGCGCATATTTCAAGGCTGCGTAACTCCGTTTGTCCGTCGTGCGGAGCCGCGGATCGTTGAACGTGGTGAAATACTGCGCCGTCGGATTGTCCTTCTCGCGATTGATGTAAGCCCCTTCTAGCGTGAAATCCAGATAGCTCAGTGAACCGAAGAAACTGCCGAAGGCGTCGTCGTCACGATTTCGCGCGATGCCATTATTCTGCGCCGGCGTGTTGAACTCTTTGTAGAAAAGTTTCTCCTTTCCGTCCGTGCCATAGAGCGAGCCAGAGAGAAGGAATTCAACTCCGTTGGAGAACACGTTGCCGTAGGTCACTCGTCCTTTGTAAGCGTCGAACTCACCGTATTCGCCGGAGACTTCGGCGCCATGCAACTGCCTGCCGCGGCGGGTCACGACATTGATCACGCCCAGGAAAGCATTGTTGCCATACAGCACGGAACCGGGGCCGCGAATGACTTCGACACGGTCGATCAGATCCACGTCCAGGATGAAAGCCGAGTCGATGAACGCGCCATCGGTGATGTTGTTGTTCACGCGATGCCCGTTTACCAGCAGGAGCACGCGGCTGTTGAAGTCTCCAAGGTTGATCCCGCGCGTGCCGAGGAAGGCGTAATTGCGGTCATACGACACGTGAAAGCCTTGCAGGCTTTGGAGAACATCCGCCAAGGTGCGATAGCCGTATTTCTTGATCTCGTCGGACGAAACGAGCGAGATGGAGGACGGAGCTTCAGTGGTCTTTTGTTCGAACTTGGAGGCGCCGTACACCTTGGGCACCTCGAGCTCCATCAATGCCTCCAGCGAAAGTTCGGACAAATCCGGGGCGGCTTTTGGCGAGGTGGTTTCCGCCGCGACAGCGGACAACATCGCTCCAAACATAAGGATTCCGCAGATTCCGCCGACAATGTGGGTGTGCAAGTACAGGACAACCAATCCATGCAAGAGCGCGGTGCGTTTGGGGTGATTCATGCTCAGCCGCGAAAGAATGATGCCAGGTCAGGCATTATCAAGCGCGTTTCTCAATCGCGTGGAAGAAACAGCGCGCTGCCGCCTACCTGTTTCCAGAGGGCAGATCCCGAAATCCCATAGCTCATGCGGTTGCGTACGATCTTCATTCTAGCCGTGGGTTTGCTGCTGATGTCCGGCAGCAATCGCGCACAGGACGCACCACAGCCATCCGAGTACCAGGTCAAAGCCGCGTTCATCTTTAACTTCGCGAAATTTGTAGAATGGCCGCCCGCGTCTTTCGCGGACGGCAAGGCGCCCCTGTGCATTGGCGTGATGGGTGAAAATCCTTTTGGGTCGGACCTCGAACACGTGCTGCGTGACAAAAGGCTCAACAGCCGCCTGCTCACCATCCGGGAGTGCCGCACGGTGGAAGAGGCGAAGACCTGCCAGGTTCTGTTCATCACTGCGTCGGAAAAAAGCCGGCTCAAAGAAATTTTAGACGGACTCAGCGAAACCCACATCCTGACTGTGGGTGAGACTGAAACTTTTGTTAAGAGCGGCGGCATGATCAATTTTGTCCGCGAGGGGAATCGTTTTCGTTTCGAGATCAACGACAAGGCGGCCAGGAAGGCAGGACTCAGGATCGCTTCCAAACTTTTAGAACTCGGCAAAAAACCCACCACTTAAACTCCAGCCACTCTGTCATCGTTTTATCCTTCGCTGTGGAAAGGGCACGCGACTGGCTTGCGGGCGACGCGGAGAGCAATCACGAGTCCCGGACCTGTGTGTCCTGACTCGTAGCTGGACTCTATTGCACCAAAACAAGACGCAGTGTTTAAATGGCGCGACATCTCGATTAAGCGAAAGCTGACGGGGATCATCATGGTCACAAGCGGCGCGGCGCTGCTGCTCGTCGCCGCGGGATTCGTCACTTACGAACTTCTGACGCGCCGCCAGAACATGACGCGCGATTTGTCCACCCTCGCGGAAGTTCTCGGCAACGAAAGCACGGGCGCGCTGAGTTTCGAGGAAACCAACCGGATGACGGAGATTCTTAGCGCCTTGCGCGCGAAGAAGCAGATCGTCGCCGCGGCTTTCTACAACCACGCCGGTCACCTTCTGGCGCGATACCAGCCGGAATCGGCGTCTCCTCAGATATTTCCGGCCTCGCCCGAATCGAGCGGGACTCGCTTCGAATCGGATCACCTCCTTCTCTTTCATGAGATCCGGTTCAAAAATGACAAGGTCGGCACGCTGTATCTGAAATCCGATCTCCAGGAACTCCATCAACGGCTCAAGCGCTACGCCACGATTGTTCTTCTGATTCTCCTGGCCTCTTCGACGGTCACTTACTTTCTTTCGCGAGTTCTCCAGCGCGTCATCTCGCGGCCGATTTATCATTTGGCTGAGACTGCGAAAGCGGTTTCCAAAGAGAAAAAGTATTCCGTGCGCGCCCTCAAACATGGCAACGACGAGTTGGGCGAACTCATCGACGGCTTTAACGCCATGCTCGGGCAGATTCAAGAGCGCGACGCCGCTTTGCAGGAGTCGCACGATGCTCTCGAGCGACGCGTCTGGGAGCGCACACAGGATTTGCGCGGGGAAATCGAGGAACGGCAACGGGCCGAGGCCGCGCTGCAACAACAGTTCACCCGCATCAGCCTGCTCAATCAAATCACCCAGGCCATCTCCGAGCGGCAGGACACACAAAGCATTCTCCACGTGGTGCTGCGCAAACTGGAAGATCACTTGAACCTCGATCTCGGAAGTGTCGCGTTGTTCGACGAGGAGGCCGGCACGTTGAACGTAGCTGCCGTGCGTGTGAAGAATTCCATGCTTACGGCTCGTGTCGATCTGGGCGAAGGCACCGTCCTTAAGCTCGCCGACACGGGGCTGCAACTATGTCAGCAGGGGCAGACCGTTTACCTGACCGACACGATTAAGGGCGCGGCGATGCTGCACGAGAAGTTGGCGGGCGCCGGACTGCGCTCCGCCGTCGCCGTGCCGTTGCTGGTGGACGGAAAACTTTTTGGCGTGTTGCTCGCCGCGCGTTTGAAGCCGAACGATTTCAGCAGTGGCGACGCGGAATTCCTCCGTATGTTGAGCGAGCACGTTGCGCTGGCTGCGCATCAGGCGCGTCTGCACAGCGAACTCGAGCACGCTTACAACGACTTGCGCCAAAGCCAGCAGACCGTGATGCAGCAGGAACGGCTCAAGGCGCTCGGGCAAATGGCTAGCGGCATCGCGCACGACATCAACAATGCGCTGTCGCCCGTGGTGGGCTTTGCGGATTTGCTGCTGCGCGGCGAGCAGGGGCTGACGACCAACGGCAAGCGATACTTGCAGCACATTCGCACGGCGGGCGAAGACATCGCGCACATCGTGGCCCGGCTGCGCGAGTTCTACCGCCGCCGCGACGATCAGGAATCCATGCTGTCGTTGGACATCAATCTTCTCGCGGATCAAGTCGTGGAAATGACGCGGCCGCGCTGGCGCGACATTCCTCAGTCCAACGGCGTCACCGTGGAGATGGAAACAGAGTTCGCGCCGCAAGTGCCGGAACTCGTCGGCATCGAAAGCGAAGTGCGCGAGGCCATGACCAACCTCGTTCTCAATGCGGTCGATGCCCTTCCGAACGGCGGCAAAATTATTCTCCGCACGCGCGTCACCATCTGCGACGTGCATCAGACGACCTCGGACTATCTCAAGCATGTCGTGGTCGAGGTGAGCGACACGGGCATCGGGATGAGCGAAGAGACGCGCAAGCGCTGCCTGGAACCGTTCTTTTCCACCAAAGGCAAACGCGGCACTGGATTGGGCCTCGCGATGGTCTATGGCGTTATGCAGCGGCATGAAGGCAACATCGAGATCGAGAGCGCGCCCGGCAAAGGCACGACGTTCCGCCTCGTGTTTCCCGTGCGCGACACCTCACTCATTCACACGGACGTTCAACAGATCAGTCCCGTGAGTAATCCGCTCCAGATTCTCTGCATCGATGACGAGCCGCTTCTGCGTGATCTGCTCAAGGAGATGCTCGGTCGCGAAGGGCACAACGTGGAAGTCAGCGACGGCGGCCAGTCCGGTCTCGAAGCGTTTCGCTCTGCGCGGCAGAACGGCAAACCGTTCGACGTGGTCATCACCGATCTGGGCATGCCCTACATGGATGGCCGGCAAGTAACGAAGCTGCTCAAGGGCGAATCTCCGGGCACGCCCATCGTCATGCTGACGGGTTGGGGCGCTTTCATGAAGGAAGATGGTTCCGCGCCCGCGCAAGTGGATGCCATTCTCAGCAAGCCGCCACGATCGAAAGAATTGCGGGAAACCCTGTCTCGCGTCGTCGGGCTCAGCAAAGCCTTACGCTGACGCGAACGTTCTGCGGTTCATCGGCGGATGTAAGCAATCAAATCCGCGAGTTGCTGCGGCGTGAAGGCGGCTTCCAATCCTTCCGGCATCAGAGACAAACCAGAGGCCGTGAGTTCCTTGAGCTCAGCGCGCAGAATGGTTTCATCCGCCTTGTTGGGCGCGCGCAACGTGAGCGTCGTCGGCGTTTCCGCGATGATGATGCCGCTAATGTCATGTCCATCCTTCGTCGTCGCGGTGAAGTTCTGATAGCGCGTTTCCATCGCGGCGTTTGGGTCCAGAATGGCTTGCACCAGTTGCTCGATTGGCTTCGCGCTCATCATCCCCAGATCGGGACCGACCTCCAATCCCTCGCCACGCAAACGGTGGCATTGCGCGCAATTCTGTTGGTAGAGCAGCGTGCCGTTCTGGGCGCCGCCCTTCAGCCTGGCAACGTCCGTGTAACGCGCGAGGATCTTCTCGCGCTCGGCGCGTTGCGCACTCGACATCGTGTTGGTGCGTTCGACGAAAGTTGTTTTTGGCGCAAGCGCCGGCGGATTGGCCTTCAACTTTTTCAGCATGGGAATAATCCGCCTCGCTACGTCTTCGGGGGGCAAAGTCTCCACTTGCGCCAGCATGGCCTTCGCATGTCGAGGCGCGGAAGTGAGTGCCGCGTTGCGAATGTTCTCGTCAGTGTCGCGCGCCAGTTTCACGAGCGCATCCGCCGCCCGTGAATCGCTCCACTCGCCGAGCGTGAATGCGACTTGATAGCGAACGCGCGCTTCCGGATCACTCGCCAACTTCAGCAGTCCGGCGTGGACAATCTCTGGCGAGATGGGGATCTGGAGGACCTGTCCGACTTTCAGGTGGTCCGGCTCGACGGGGTTCATCGCAAGAAGGACCGAAACGCTGGTCTTATACGCGCGGGCGATTGACGACAGTGTTTCTCCCGAATGAGTCGGCCGCAGTTGGGTCGTGCTGGCGCCCTGGAGAACACGCTCGGCCACGAGCACGGCCTGTTCGCGCACGCGCGCGTCCTCATCCTCGAACGCCGCCGCCAGCACGCCGGTATCGATGCCGCCCAGCGCCGCCATCGTAGCCAGCAGTTGGACGCGCACTTTGGGATTCGGGTTTTTCATCGCGGTGGTGAAGAGCGCGAGCCAAAGCGGAATCTTTTGCTCCGTCAGCAGACGCTGCGCGGTGTCGCGCTGCCAGCCGTTCCCACTTTGCAACGCCTCGCCCAACGCATACCGGTCCATTTGATCGAGGCGCGGAATTTTCCGCAGCGTGACGCCTTCGAGATAGCCGCGGTAAATGCGCCCTTTGTCCGCGCCCGCGCGCAGGTCGAGGCGCGCCTGCATTTCCTTGGGAATCCATTCTGGGTGTTCGATGACGAGCCGATACATGTCCGCGATGTAGAGCGCGCCATCCGGTCCGGTCTTGAGCATCGTGGGGCGAAACCAATTGTCGCTCGATGCCAGAAACTCACTGTTTGTCTCGTCGCTCGCGCGCTGCGAAGTGAACGTGACGCCGTCCGGCTTCAGCGCTTCGCGATGCACAAGGTTGTGGACCGGTTCGCTGATGAATACGCTCGTCTCAAAGTCTTTGCCGAACAGATCATCGCGATAAGGAGTCGGCGAATTTCCGGACGTAACATGGTTCGCCGCGTGCGCGTCGTTGAACCGCGAAAGCGTGCGGCTGATCGGGAAGCAACGCGCGGACTCAGCGTAGTTGGCGAGCATCCTCTTCGTGGTCTTGAGCGGGAGCAAGGGATTGCGCGCGAGATAATGTTCTGGAAAAAAATAATGCCATAGCCAACTCGGGTTGTTGTTGCCAAACCAGTTGCCGAAATCATCGCGGTGCCGGCCGAACTGAGTTTGTCCCGCGATCGGTTCAATCAGCCGGGTGTCCGGATGAATGCGGAAGTCCTGGCCGCGAAGATTCAAGGGTAGGCTGGGCGTTCCGCCTGGCCCGGAAAGGCGGGACGCCTGTCCTACTCCCCGCACATTTCCCCCGCTGTCGCCGTTCGCGCCGCAGAGCCAGCCATCGAGACCGTAATCAAAGCCGTTCACGCGATGCTGCTGATTGCCGGGGGTGAATCCAGTGAAGAGCACTTCACGCACGTCCGCTTTGCCGTCGCCGTTCGTGTCTTCCGCATAAAAAATGTCCGGCGCGGCGCTGACGATTACTCCATTCCGCCACGGATAAATCCCAGTAGGGAAATTCAATGCATCGAGAAACGTCGTTCCCTGGTCGTAGCGTCCGTCGCCATCCGGGTCTTCCAGCACACGCACTCGGCCCCCGCCTTTTCCTTTGCCATCGGTCCCGCTTGGGTAATCACCCATCTCCACGACCCAGAGGCGTCCATCCGCGGTCCACTCGAAGGCGACGGGTGATTGAATCAACGGCTCGCTTGCGATGAGTTCAATTTTGAAACCAGGACGAACACGCATCGCCCGCAACGATTCTTCCGGCGACCTCGCGCGCGGCTGAGAGCCGGAGAGCAACTGCTTGAACGTGCGCCGATCCACCTTGTCCGGCAGATGCGCCGTGTCCTCATTTTGAATCCACATCGTGCCATTCTTGAACCAGACACCGTTGTTGCGGTTCGTGCCGTCGCGGACAATCGGTGGAATCGAATCGGTGAGCACATTGACGCGCGTACCAGAAATGATTTCGTCCGTCCATCCCGGCTTCAGCCGCAGATTGCGCGCGTCATTGCGGAACAGGTGCAGCGAATAACGCTCGTGGTTCGAGAAGAGGATATCATCGTAACCGTCACCATCCACATCGGCAAAGCGCAGACCCGCGTCCTGGCCTCGCGCATCAACGATGCCGGTGCGCTCGGGCAAACTGTATGGCAAACGGATCCAACGCTTTTCGGAAGCGCTCCACTTGAAGAGGACGTTCTGTGATTCATTGCCGACCAACAGTTCGCATCTCCCGTCACGATCGATGTCGCGCAGTCTCACTCCGCGGTCGCGTCCCATGCGCGGGCGAGCCAGATCGATCCCCGCCTCCCAGCTTTTATCCTCCATCCATTGCCGCCCATCGAAGTGCCACGCGCTTTGCGGAAGAGCACCGGGACCGATAGCAGTCGCATTCCCGTCCGCGCGCAGAACACCGAACTTCACGCCGGTGTCGAAGCTGCTGCCATCAGGATTGGAATCAATCAACGCCAAAGGAAACTCCATGTCGCGCCACGCCCGACGGGCCGGTTCCCAAACCCGAGTCACTCGGCGGTCTTGAAACCCAAGCGTCACGTCGAGGAAGCCATCATTGTTCACGTCGAGCAGGCGCACCCCGTTGTCGCCGCCGTCGCTGCTGCGACGCAGGGTCTGGCCCGAGAGAAGGTGTTGCTGCAAACGCTCCTGCGCTTCGCGGAAATTCAAAAATTTCACGCGCCTGCCGTACTTCGCCGCGGCGTAGTGGATGAACTCCACCATTTGCTCGGGCTTAATCCATCCATGTGGATGAAAGATGAACGTCATCACGCCCTGCTTGAGCACGATGGCGTCGAGGGCACGCTTCCAGTCTTCGACGGTTTTCGGATTGTTCGGCGCGTGCAGATTGTTCGCCTCCCAATCGCTCGGCACGATGCACGGGAATTCCCAGCACGTCTTCCCGATGACGTAGGGATATGGGTAATCCTCAATCGTGGTGGTGAACGATCCCATGCTCACGCGCGTCGTGGCATTCGTCTGCGTGGGAAGATATTTGCGGAAGCGCTCACGGCCATCAGCGTCCAAGACGAGTGCGTGTGGCAGCGTTGTGTCGTTGGTGGTGAGAATCACCATCACGCTCGAATCGACGCCGAGAAAATTTTCCTGCGGCGAAAGCCGATTGAAAATCTCCGCGTAAAAGCGCGGCGAAGGTGAATTCATCGAATCGCAACACGGCATCCGAAACGCGACTGGTTTGTTGCCCGGAATGGAACTCATCAGGTCCACGCACGCGTGATAGTTCGTGGAAGCTGCGGTGAAGTCGCCGCGCTGGCACAGAGGGCAGGGGTGCTGAATCGTGTGCGCTTCGATCGAAACACCTTCCTTGAGCCACGATTGAATCTGTGCGTTGGCCGGTGCGATGGTGTTCGCCATGATGCTCACTGGCGCGCGGCCATCGATCTTCTTCAAGCGTTCGAGGATGGGCCGTAGCATCGCTTCGTACTTCGGCGTCTCGCGCATGTCGTCGATGGAGAGAATCACCACAGCGTCCACACCTTCCTCCCCGACCCATTGCGGTGTAATGAGCTTCGGGAAATCGCGCCCCACATAGAACGGATCGTCCGAGTCGAGATACGTGAGCCGATTACCGTTGGTGGAGAAGGGCGCGGCCACGGCGAAGTGAAACGCCACGAGGAACGCCGCCAGGAGCACGCGCAGTTTCATAGGAGTGGCGGAAGAATACGCAGGCGAATCGGTCTCGCGAGAAATTTCAGTGTTGGGCAAAGTAGCCGCCGACGTGAAAAGGCGGACGAGCGACACGGGTTGTGCGGGAATCCGCCTCGTTTCCTCGGCGGCTACAAGCCAGCGATCGGTCCGCTACGGCTTCAGGACGCAGTTGCTCCAGGCGCCCGTCCCCGTTTCGGGGTTCCCTACGTCGCCAGTGTTTTGCAGATGCTCGAGCAACTGAAACTGGTTGAACGAATGTACGCTGCCGTCAGCCAGCGCCATGTTGCCTTCATTTTTGTGCAGTTCGGGCGTCCACATCGTGCCTGCGTTGAACGGATTCAGCGTGGTGGAGGTCGTCATAATTCCGGCGAGCGAGCAGCGTTGGCCATCTTTCCCGTTGATATTGCGGTCCACGGTAATGTGCATCTTTGGGTTCCCTTCCGACGCCTCCGTGCCAATGGCGTAGCTGAGCGCCTGGTTCTCCAGTGCCACGAATCCATCGGCCCCGTTAAACGTTTCAGCCATGGTGCGGTCTTTATCCATGGGACAGTGCAACACCTTCGGAGAACTCAATTCATTTGATAGCGTGGCGAAATGTTTCCACGCCACTTCGAGTGCATGCGTGCCGCCATCATTGGTCTTCACGAGCCAAGGATATTTCCCTTCGTGATCCTGGGACCAAAGAATAATGGCGATCCCGTTCTGCTTCATGTTACTGACGCACGCGATGCGTTTGGCCTTGGCCTTTGCCACGGCGAGAGACGGCAGCAGCATCGCCGCGAGAATGCCAATAATGGCAATCACCACCAACAATTCGATCAGGGTGAACGCTCCCTTTTCTTTTGAGATCACTCGCATCACGCGTATTGAGACGACAGAAGATCGCAAAGGTTCAATAGTTTTACAGTTTGGGCCAGAGCGAAACAGAGCAGACGCGTCGAAATGTTCCGTGAACATCACGTTTCGCTTTCAGCAATCCGCAAGTATCCCTCCGCGCATTGCACGAATTGTTTCAACGGCGATACGGGCACGCCCCGGTTCGGCCGCAGCGGCTCGCCGGCGCGAAAAATTTCCTCCACGGTGTGGCAACCCAACATGCGGTAGCTCTCGAATTGCGTTTCGCTGAAAAACTGATCGCCCGTGCTCTCGTGCGGGAATGCAGCCGACGTGCTCGCGTAGTTGAACACGTCCATGGGCTGGCCGCGGCGAATGACCGGCTTGAGATAAATCAACGTGCCGTTGCGCGCGGACGGGCCATCCACGGCCTGGTAGTTGATGGTTCCAATCGCGCAGTAGCGGCTGGCCTTGTCCGCGAGGCGGCGCGAGTAAATGAGCGGCTCCTTCAATTCGATGGGCACGCCGAGATCGATGCGGACTTTGCGAATGGCGTTGCCTAGATCTTCGAATGCGCATTCCGGGTCGCACCCAGCATCGCTCACCACAATGCAATGACAGCGGCGCAGGACCATTTCGTAAACGCCGAGGTTCTCGAAGTGGCCGCCGTCGGAAAGGTAGATGTAAGGATTGCGATTCGTGGTCAGCCCCAGCGCTTCGTGAATCATCGGTTTGATGGCGATGTTCGGGCAGGAAAGTTTGTAAGTGCGCTGGCCGTGAATGCCGGGATTGCCCAGCCACCAGCCGAGCCGCACGTTGAACAGCGCCAGGAGAAACGTGACCACGGGCGACGAGTGGTAACCCATGTTCGGGCTGGCGGCGGCGCCGGAAATCGTGACGGCGGTGCCGAGCGAAATGGCGCGGCCGGATTTGCGATTGCGCCCGTAATCTTCCGAGCGCCGATAGCCCAGCCGGAAATTTCCCGAGTGCAGCGCGGACACGGTGAAGGTCTCGGCTTTGCGCTCCTGCCACGCGAGGTTTTCTCCCTTCACGAGGTTCAGCGCGATGTTGATGATGTGCAAAGGCCTCGGTGAATTGCCCTCGCGCAGTTGGTGCATCGGCATGTTGTCGTCGGGATCGAAGCCCGTGAATGGATTCGGGCAGCGGCACAAGCGCGACGCGCCCAGATACGCGCGGATGAGGCGGTCGCGATAAATGGAGTGCAGCGAGAATTTGTTCACGTTCAGGAGGAGCGCCATCACCAGCCCGAAAAGTCCGCACGCGAGGATGAAACCGATGACAATCAACCATCCGCTGTCCACGAGAATTTCCCACGGCCATTGCGAGTCGGGGAAGACGAGTTGCGGAACGAAAAACCGCGCGCCCCGATCGGTGCCCGAGAACCCATGGAGGGCGAGGCTCGTCACAAACGAGAGCAGGACGAGGAAAACGACGATGAAGAGCGGCGCGGCTAGGCAGGAAATTTTGTTGAGCACCAGAGACTTCCAGTCGGATTTCCCGGCTTCGCCCTTCGTGCCGGGTGTCGTGGGACTGCGACCCAGCAGCAGCGCCACGAGTCCGGACAAGCCGCCCACGGAGGTCGCGGCCGCTTGCCATTTCCAACCGAGCCAAACGAAGCCCATCGGCCCCAGTACCACCAGCGCGCAGAGGATCGTCCAGGCCGTCAATGCGATGAGCACCCACGCGCCGACACGGCCCCACCATTCGCGGTCTTCGTCGCTGGTCCAGCGGCTGACCGCGCCGACGAACAGTGTGGCTGCCATCAGAAACAACGCGAGGAACGCCGGTGTCGCGAACGAAGCGAAGAGCAATTCATTCGCAGGCTGGATCAGCAACGTTGGTGAAAAAAGTTTGAGCGCGCCCCAGCCGACCAACAATCCGCCCGCCGCGCCAGTGACGACCACGCCGATGAATTCATGCACCCAGGCCGTGCGCCGGGCCTTGCCGGATTGCGGTTCATTTTCCTGCCGCGCGAGGATGAGGAAGCCGGCCAGCCAGCCGACGCTATGCACGGCTGTTCCAAAGAGGGCGAATTGCCACCACGCGTACGGTGGCCGGCCCGAGGCGCAGAACCAAATCCAGTGCAGTTGAAAACAAAGTGCGGCCAGCAACAGCGGCGTGAGGCACAGGCGCAGAAATCCGCTTTGGGTTTGCGCGAAACACCAAAAGCTTCCCTCGCGAATTCGCACGTGGCGGTGCGCGCCGGGACGGTTCACGGACGCATACACGATGGCGGCGATCGCGGCGACGGTGCCGAGCGCCAGCGCGGCGGTTTGCAGCGCGTGGTTCGCGGGCAGCCACATGGCCATGACGAGAAAACGCGGCAACGCCAGCAATGCGAGGAGCAGCGGAATGATGACGAGCCAATTGAGCAGCAGATTGCGCAAATAAATCGTGCCGAGCGTCCAGGCGTCCGCAGAGAGAAAGCCAAGTTTCGGACTGAGGTAATTGCTGTAACTGCGCAGATGACGAATGGGCGGCACTTCCGGTTCCAGTTTCGGTTTGGAAGTGAAAGCATCGGGCGCTTGGGCCAAAGCCAGTTCGCGCACCACGCCGTCGAGTCCCTGTGGATGTCGATGAATCCACGCGGAAAACCAGCTTCCGACAAAACCGCCGCCCGACACTGTGGAAACAAAACTGAACGCGCCGATGACTCCGCGCCGCGCCAGAGCCTGCAATACACCGAGTCCAAACGTCGCGCTGCGAATGCCGCCGCCGGACAGGCACAGCGCCGCGCGATTCGCATACGGGGCCGCGCCGGTCTCCGCTTCTTCACTCAAGCGATGAATGGCGTCATAAACCTGCCGCAACCGGATTTCGTGAATCGGCTCAATGTCATCGGGAAAGCTTTCTTCAATGGCGTGTCGCCGGAGAGACGCGCTGTCCACTCCGCTGCGGAGGCCAAGAAGTTTTTGCAGCGGCGTCGCATGGGATGCGGGCTGCGACGCTTGAGCGATGGAATTCAACGCGGGCGCCTGGAGCAGCGCATTGAGTTTGGCGGACAACTCGTCGGCAGAGAGAATTGAGCGTAACCCGACTTGATCGAGTAAATGTTTGGCCAGTTCGTCCTCGCGCGTCTTCAAAGTTGTCAGCAATCGCGGTGTGCCTGAAGCATCCGTGCGGAAATGCGCGCCTTTAAATTCCCACGAAGGCGCATAGGGCAGCTTCCCGTGCAATTGCACGAACTCCTCCTCCAGCACCTCACACAATAATAGCGGCGGCTGTTCCGTCGCGGACTTTGTTTTCATACGCTGTCTTACTTTGGATGTGTGTTTGAACCCGCGGCGGCTGGGGATGCCCGTCGCGCGCCCGACCGTAGAGGAGCGAGCGGGCCGGGAACAAGGTTGGAGTGGCGGGCAAGGTTGCGTTGACAGGACGAATCCCAAATGGATTCACAGATTGGCGTGGTTGCGCCCTGGACTTTGGACATTGGACTTTGAACAGCGCCTCCGCATAAATTCCGCCATGCATGATTTTCGGTATGTCGGCAACAAGCTGTTCTGCGAGCGCGTGAGCATCGAGTCGCTCGTGAAGAAATACGGCACGCCACTTTACGTCTATTCCCAACACACGCTCGAAGATCATTTTCAGAAGCTCGACTCGGCGCTCGGTTCGCTGGACCACATGATTTGCTACGCGATGAAGGCGAACTCAAACCTCGCCGTGATGCGCACCTTCGCGAACCTCGGCAGCGGCTTCGACGTGGTGAGCGAAGGCGAATTGCGCCGCGTGATTGCCGCCGGCGGCGATGCGAAGAAATGCGTGTTCGCCGGCGTGGGCAAGACCGAAAAGGAAATCGAATTCGCACTGCGCGAAGGCATTTATTCCTTCAACGTCGAGAGCGAACCGGAATTGCAGCGCATTAACAAAGTCGCGGCGCGCTTGAAAAAGATCGCGCCGATCGCCGTGCGCGTGAACCCGAACATCGATGCCGGCACGCACGCGAAAATCACCACTGGCACTTACGAGAACAAGTTCGGCATTGCCTTCGAGCAAGTGGAAGGCGTGTATGCGCGCGCAAGCAAGCTGAAGAACCTGCGGTTGCGCGGCATTCAAATGCACATTGGCTCGCAGCTCACGCAAGTGAAACCGTTCGAGCTGGCGGTGAAGAAAGTGTTGCCGCTCGTGCAGAAGCTCGCGAAGAAATACAACTTCGAGTTCTTCAGCATCGGAGGCGGACTTGGCATCATTTACAACCCGGCGCTTGCCAGCGGCGCGGCGAATTGGTGGCAACAACCGAGCGCCAAAAAAATTCTCACTCCGAAATCGTACGCGGACACGCTCGTGCCGTTGCTCAAACCACTCGGCCTCAAGATTCTCATCGAGCCAGGCCGCTTCATGGTCGGCAATGCGGGCATCCTCGTGACGCGCGTCGAGTACGTGAAGCGCACTGGCCGGAAGAACTTCGTCATTGTCGATGCCGCCATGAACGACCTCATCCGTCCGGCGTTTTACGACTCATATCACGAGATCATTCCGTTGGCGAAGAACGGCAAGGCAACCATCTCCAGCGATGTCGTGGGCCCAATCTGCGAGTCCGGCGATTACTTCGCCAAAGATCGCCCGCTCGCGAAAGTAGGCGAAGGCGATTACCTCGCGCTGCTCAGCGCCGGCGCGTATGGCTTTGTGATGGCTTCGAACTACAACTCACGCGGCACGGCGGCGGAGGTTTTGGTGAAGGGCAATCGGGCCGAAGTGGTGCGATCCCGGCAGAGCGTGGAGGAGATTTGGAAGAGTGAACGCGTAGCGGTGTGGATGTGACGGCTGCTTAATCCTCGTGCTCATTTGGACTGTGCATTTCTCTTCACCAGAAACGCATCGATTTCACGACGAGTGGGAATGCTTTGTTGCGCACCACGCCGGGTAACGGCGAGAGCAGCAGCAGCACATCCGAACTGTGCTGCTGCTCGCGGGGCGAGTCCTTCAGCAACGCGCACAGCGAAAGAGCCGATAAAGGTGTCGCCTGCGCCCACCGTATCAACAGCTTCCACGGAGACTGCTGGTACATGGCCAGTGAACGAGTCCGTGTCCAGCCACACGCCGTTCGCGCCGAGGGTGACGAGCACATTTGCTTTCGAACGTTCGCGAAGTCGCTTCGCCGCCATCTCTGCACTGGCGATGTCGCGCACTTCCACGCCCGTGAGTTTCGAAGCTTCGTTCTCGTTGGGAATTACGAAGTCGCAGAGTTGGAGCAATTCATCCGGCACGGGAGCGAACGGTGCAGGATTGAGGATGGTTAAAATTTTCGCGGCACGGCCCAGGCGAAGCGCGGCGCTTACGCTGTCCAAAGGCGTTTCGAGTTGAACGAGTAACGCGCGGCTGCGGCGGATTTGTTCTTCGCAGCACTCCACGTCTTGGGCGGAGAGTGTGTCGTTGGCGCCGTTGGCCACCACGATTTGGTTTTGTCCGGTTGCGTCGAGAACGATCATCGCGGTGCCGCTCGTCACGTCCGCACGGCGCGCGACACCGGAGGTGTTCACGCCAAAAGAGTTCAGTCCCGCGAGCATCTCATCGCCGAATGCGTCCTGACCGACGGCGCCTATCATGAACGCGGACATTCCCATGCGCGCGACGGCGCAAGCCTGATTGGCACCTTTGCCGCCACAGGCACGACGGAAGTTCTTTCCGAGAATTGCTTCGCCGGGCGTGGGAAAGAGCGGCGCTTCAATCACGAGATCCATGTTGAAGCTGCCGACGACGGTGATCATTGGGGCGGGAGTGATTACGATTAGGATTAGGATTAGGATGAAGAAAAGGAGCGGGCTGGAGTCGTTGATTCTTCATCCTAATCTCTTCGGTCGTCAGCGTTTCACCGCGACAAAGCCGCGGGCGAAAGCTTCGTGTGACACCGCATTGTGCGCACGTCCACCGCGTCCATGCCCGCCGCGCGAATGGCTTGCATGCCCAGGTCCGTATCTTCGTAAGCGCGGCAGAACTTTGGCTCGACGTCAATCCGGCGCGCAGCTTCGAGAAAAATATCCGGCGCGGGCTTTTGGTTCTGGACCATCTCACTGGTCACCACGGCATTGAAGAGTTGCCGAATGCCAAGCTGTTCCAGCACCGAACAAATGATTGGCTGAATGCCGCCGGACGCAACTGCCATCGGAATCTTGCCGTAATGCGCGCGCGCGATTTCCACCACTTCGTGCACGGGTCCGCACTCGTGCATGAGGCGGAGATACTCATCCTCTTTCTCGTGCGCGACGGCGAGCGGGTCGAGGTCGAGGCCTTGCTCCTCGCGCAACAGTTTCAGGATGTCGCGCGAAGGCACGCCGCCCATCGCGTAAAAGCGTTCCTCGGGAAAATGCAGTTTGTGCTTCGCGGTCACGGTGCTCCACGCGCGCCAGTGGATCGGCATCGTGTCGGCGAGTGTGCCGTCGCAGTCGAAAATGAGTCCTTTAATCATAGCTTCCATCACATTGGCTTTCACACCGAGAGCGCCGCGAGTTTCTCTTCCAGATCATGCACCATCAGAGGATCAACCAGCGGATCGATGTCCCCTTCGATGACGTTGGCGAGGTTGTAGAGGGTTAATTCGATGCGGTGATCGGTGACGCGGTTCTGCGGAAAATTATAGGTGCGAATTTTTTCGCTGCGTTCGCCAGTGCCGACCTGGTCTTTGCGGTGAGCCGCGTACTTCGCGTTTTCTTCAGCAATCTTTCGTTCCAGCAAACGTGAACGGAGGACAGTCATGGCCTGCACTCTGTTCTTCTGCTGCGAACGTTGATCGGCACAGCGCACAATCAGGCCGGTGGGCTTGTGAATGATTTGGACCGCGGAGTCGGTCGTGTTCACACCTTGTCCGCCTTTGCCCGAGGCGCGGCAGGTGTTGATTTCCAGTTCGTCGCTTTTGATTTCGATATCGACTTCCTGCGCTTCGGGCAGCACGGCCACGGTGCAAGTGCTGGTGTGAATGCGGCCCTGCGCCTCCGTGGCGGGCACACGTTGGACGCGATGAACACCGCTTTCATACTTCAACCGCTTGTAAACGTCGTTTCCGGTGACGTTGAAAATGATCTCCTTGAAACCGCCGAGATCGGAGGGATTGGAATCCATCGGCTCGACCTTCCACCCGTGTTCTTCCGCGTAACGTGTGTACATGCGGTAAAGATCGGCCGCGAAGAGCGCGGACTCAGAGCCGCCGGCACCGGCGCGGATTTCGATAATGGTGTTGCGCGAGTCCGTCGGGTCGGGCGGAAGAATCCCGGCCTGCACCGCCAGGGCGAGACGTTTCTCCTGGGGTTCAAGGCGGGCAATTTCGTCGCGAGCCATCTGCGCGAGTTCTGAATTCTCCGTTTCGCTTCCCAGCAGCGCGCGATTTTCGGAAAGGTCCCGTTCCACTTTCAGATACGCTTCACCGTCGGCTACCAATTCCTTGAGCCGCGCATATTCCCGCGAGAGTTCCTGCGACCGGGTGGTGTTGGCAAAAGTCTTCGGATCGCTGAGCACTGTTTCCAGTTCGGCAAAGCGTTGGCGGAACTTTTCGATGTGTGGCTTGAGGTCCATGTGCCTGAGTTACAGGTTGAAGGTTGAAGGTTCAAACGCGCGCGTGCAGCGTGCTAACCAGCAACTTTCAACCCGCAAACCTTCAACTTCATAAAAAGAATCCGCCCGCGGCGCGCGAACGCACAGCGGGCGGATGCGAAAGTCGTTTGCTACTTCTTTTTCTTCTTGCCGGTGGCTTCCGCGGCGGCGGCTTGCGCGGCCTGCGTCTTGACCATGCGCTGCTGGAACTTGTCCACGCGCCCAGCGGTATCGACGAATTTCTGCGTCCCCGTGTAGAAGGGATGGCAATTGTTGCAGATGCCGATGATGGTGACCGGCTTCACGGAACGGGTTTTGATCACATTGCCGCAAGCGCAACGGATTTCCGCTTCGCGATAGTTCGGATGAATGTCTGCTTTCATAAAAGAGCGGCGAAGGTATCAGCGAAAGGCGCTTTGACAAGGGAGAATTTCAAATCAGGGCCATCAAAATTCGCCGTGGCCGCGGCTCTGAACGACGCCTCACCTTGCATTCGATCTTGTCCCTCTTACATTCGCTCCATGCAACTGCCTGACGCGGTTCCGGTGATGACGCTGCCGAGTGCGACCCTTTTCCCGCAGGCTCTTCTGCCTCTCTACATCTTCGAGCCGCGCTATCGCCGCATGCTCACCGATGCGCTGAACACAGATCGGATGTTCTCCGTGGCCATGCAAAAGCCCGGGCGCACTCGCGAGACTCCTTGTCCGATTGCCGGCCTGGGATTGATCCGCGTCTCCGTCGGACACAATGACGGCACCTCGCACCTGATTCTCCAGGGACTTACGCGCGTGAAGCTCCGCGAAACGGTTCAATACAAACCGTATCGCGTGCAGCGCATCCAGCCGCTCGTCGCCGACGACAAAGACAGCGTGACCGTGGATGCGCTCATCGCCAAAGTCCACGAACTGGTCGAGCAACGGCTGGAGCTAGCGCCTTTTCCGTCTCCTTTCCCGGCGAAGAAAAAGACGGATGCTGACCCACACAAGCCCAGGTGTTTTCCCAAAAAGGAAGTTCTCAACTATCTCGAACAGCTCCCGGGCGCCGATCAAGTTGCCGACCTCGTCACTTGCGCTTTGCTTTCGGACGCGTTAGAGCGACAGACCATTTTGGAGACAGTTGAAATCGAAGGACGGCTCAAACACCTGATTCATTTTTTGATGGCAGAGATTTCGCGCCGGCGAAAGGACAAGGTATGAACGACACGGATTTGTCTGAAGACCCGCTGCGTAATGCCTCTCGCGAGGAAATCATGTCCGCCCTCTTCGGACACATGGTGATTCAAAATACGAACATGGCCCTGATGTTCCTCGGCCAGGTGCCGCACCCGCAGTCGGGCGAAGTCGTGCAGGACTTAGAAGCGGCGCGGATGTTTATCGATCAGCTCGAAATGCTCGAGGCGAAGACCAAGGGCAATCTTTCACGCGAAGAGGAAAAGATCCTTCAGCAAAGCCTCACGCATCTGAGACTAACTTTTGTGCAGGCGATCGATAATCCATCGAAGCCGGAAGCTGCGGGAAAGTCTGAGGACATTTCGAAGCCCGCTGCTGCGGCAACAGAACCGCCACTGCAACCCACCGCATCTGAGAAAGTGCTGCAAGCCGAGGAATCTGTCGCGCCCGAATCCCACAAGCGTTACTCGAAGAAATTCTGAGCGGCGATGGCATGTTGCCGAAGGGTGGGGCGCGTCGCTCCGCTCGCGCCGCGAATGGAAAAAAATTCTGCTGACTTCATGAGTCTCTGACCGCAGCGCCGGCGCACGGAGCGACGCGCCCCACGTTCACGTTGCGAAAGCGCTTTCCTGAACTTGCTCCCGCCGCGTGCTCCTTCAACAATCACGCCACGAACATGATTCGCCTCGTTCTATTCGACATCGACGGCACGCTCATTCACACGAGTGGCGCTGGGGAAAAAGCCTTCGCGCGCGTGTTTTCCAACTTCTTCGGCATCGCCGACGGCACGGAAAAGCTAAAGTTCGCAGGGCGCACCGATGCCTCCATCCTTCGCGAATTTTTTGTTCACAACGCCATCGAGCCGTCGCCGGAGAACATGGAACAGTTCTTCGATGCCTACGTCTTTTTGCTCGAACACATGCTCCAGACTTTGCCTGGCACCGTGCATCCCGGTGTCTCGACCTGGCTGAACGACCTGCGCGCGCTGCCGCATCCGCCTGTGATCGGCCTGCTCACCGGCAACATCCGCCTCGGCGCCGAAATCAAACTGCGGCGGTTCCATCTTTGGGGAGAATTCGCGACCGGCGCGTTCGCGGATGATTCCAGCGAACGAAATGAAATTGCAGCCATCGCCAAACGGCGCGGCGAGCATTTGCTGGGCAAAAAATTGCGCGGCGACGAAGTGCTCGTCATCGGCGACACGCCGCTCGACATCGCCTGCGCCCGCGCCATCGGCGCCAAAGTGCTGGCCGTCGGCACCGGGATGTATCGGCCCAAAGATTTGTTGCCGCTCGAACCGGATTGGGCGGTGATCAACCTGGAGCAACTCAGCGCCCATGAAGTTTGCGCATAAGGCAGATGCTGCCTGCAGTGAAGGTGCTCGGCATAGTTGCCGCTCATGTCTGTTTCTCCCGTCGTCTTGCGCGGCGGATTTGTTCTTGTTTCCCACCGTGGCCCTCCCTTGGATCGCTGCGTGCATCCTTGGATTTGTTTCTTAATGATCCTTGTTTTTCTGGCTGCCGGACCAGCCAGCGCCGGCGCCGCCGTCACCAACGAAGCCTTCGCCATACGCGGCTATTACACCACCTTCATGCGCATGCCCACGTTCGGGCTGCCCGAGTGGAAGCAGATGATTGACGCGATGGAAAAGGAAGGTGGTGTCTTCCTCATCCTCTGGACCGTAGGCGCATTCCATTCCAAGCAATTTCCCATCACTTGGAAATACAACGCCGACCACAAGAACGTGGAAAAAGATTCGCGTCCTGCTGGGCTTCACGCCCTTCGCTTACGACGGCGCGAATCAGTACCCGCTCGAACATCCTGAGCTGAAAGCGACGCAGAAGGACGGCACGCCCGCGAAGTTCGTGGGGCCTGCACGCGTGGGGTTACAACATGTGCCCGTCACACCCGGCGTCGCAGAAATTCATGCGCGAGTACGTGCGCGAAATGCTCTTCGAGTTTTATCCGAACGCGGATGGACTGCTGATTGAGTCGCGCGATTATGCAATTTGTTACTGCGCCCAGTGCAAAGGAAAGTTTTTCGACCGCGAGTTCGAGTTTGTGCGCCAGATTTCCGACGACGTATGGCGCGTGAAGACCAATGCGACCATTTTCGCTTACCCGCATTATTTCTCCGCGAAAGCGGTGTCGGGATTCGGTGTGACGGGCGCGAAACAAAAATTCGACCCGCGCTGGTTTCTGAGCTTCACCCCGCAAAGCGCGCACATCGATGATGAACTCGCGAAGCAAGCGAAGAGCGCTCTCTACTGGAATGACGGACTGACTATCGGGACACCTGCGAAGATCCGTGACGGCGCACGCACCGCGCGGGAGCGTGGCCTGAGCGGCTACATCACTTCCTGCGAGCCTTTCAGTTGCATCGACGGCCCGCCCGGCAGCAACAAGCCGCGCCTGAAGCCGTTTCACATTCCCTGGCTCCGCGATGGCGAAATGCCGCTGAATGAACTGGTCGTGCGGGTGAACCGCATCGCCTATCGGGAATACACCAAAGACCCTGGCCTGAGTGATGTGGCCTTTCGTGCCGCACTGGGGAAGGAACTGTTCGCGGTGCGCACGAGTGAGCAGAAGGTGAATGATTTGCTCTTCGTGCAAGAGTGCTGGTTCAGCGGCGCGGATTGGTTTGCGCCCGGAATTTTTCATCGCCCCGGTGATCTCCTCAACCGCGCTCGGCGCGAAAAATGGCCCGCAGAGAAAACTCAACGCTACCGAACGCGCGTGGAGCGTCTCCGCGAGATCGGGAAGACTTATCAGTTTTCAACCGACCTCAACGAGAAAGAAGTGGGGCGCGTCTCGAACTACATCGTTAGTTTGTGGGACGCAGGGAAATAGTTCGCGATTTGATGGTTGCCTCATAGTGGTGCGCGTTGACTGACCGAACGGTGAGGGCGAAATGTCCGCGTGCTGCATGAACCAGGCAGGTGCAGGTGCTGGGCTGGCAAGTCCTTGGAGTTTAATCATTGTTCGTCCGGTTCCTTTCCACTCGGAGCGTCTTTTAGTGTTGGAGCCGGTTTGGATCCAGAACGACTTCGTCGCGATCGTTTTGCAGGGGTTGTCGGCTTTGAACGTTCTAAGTGCGTCCACAGAGAGCGCATCAAGAACACGCCCGCAGCGAACAAAAAGAAAATTGTACCGGCTTGAATTCCGTTTCCGGAATTTATCCACCGTGCGGCGAGGTCAGGTCCAACTCCATAAAACTCTCGTGCTTCTCTGAGGGGGACTGAACCCTTAGAATGGTGCAACACTGGATTGAGTCGAGAGAAGCTTCGGAACAGAAATGCGAAGTCGCCCGACCAAATCCTTAAGTGAAGTTCGGAACGTGGCCGAATTTCCCCGATCACGATTTGATTCGTCCAAGGGACTGCCTGTTGCCTTCGGTCAAAAATGTCGGTTTCCGAAAAATCGACTTCTCCCTTTCCTGAAAGCAGGACCCGCAGATCCTTCGCCACGTCGTTCCCTTTGTTCGCAATTACGACGTCCATGAAAGACTCAGGCAGCACATGTTGGAACATGTAGAGATAGCGCCAGCCATCGGAATTTGTTGCGAGATTTGAGCGTAAACTCTCAACAAGGTTGGTTGTAGAGCTCGCGTTTGTGCTTTGCTCTGACAGGAAAGTGAGCACTTCGTTTGAGCGCAACGCCTGCGAAAAATCTCTCCGAATCTCAGGAGACAGCGAATACATGGTCAGCTTGGCCGTCGCAAACAACGAGGGGCTGTTAAAATAATTCGTCAATGTTATTACGCCTGCAAGAATTGCGACCAACGTGGCGACTATGCCGAGGAATGCTTGCAACGTCTTTGTGGAGAATTTCATCTCACTTTCATCCCTCGAAATGGAAATTGTTCATGCGTTTTCTCGAGACTTGATGGAAATGTGCTCAAAATCAACTCTGACGCTGCCCGCGCCCACTGCTGGCCTTTCTGAATGTTGCGCCCGCGCGCTTCCTCTGAAATCCTCACAAATATGAACCGTTTCATTTTCCTTCTGGCGATGCTGTCTCCAGTGCTGATGTTTGCCGCCGCACCGACAAAGCCCTTCGAGTTGCGCGATGGCGACCGCGTGGTGTTTCTCGGTGATACGCTTATGGAGCGGGAGAAGGATTATGGCTACATCGAGTTGATGATGACGCTGCGGTTCCCGGAGCGGAACGTCACGTTCCGCAATTTGGGCTGGAGCGCGGACACGCCGGTGGGGATTTCGCGGGTGAGTTTCGATTGGCCCAAGGGCGAGGGCGAAATGTTCCGCGTGCTCATGGAACAGGTGCGGCAGGTGCAGCCCACGGTCGTGGTGCTCGGCTACGGCATGGCGAGTTCGTTCGACGGCGCGGCGGGGCTGGAGAAGTTCACGGCGGACTACAACAAGCTGATTGATGGCATCCTCGCGCTGAACAAGGAGACGCGTTTCATCCTGCTCAGTCCGATTCGCCATGAGAAATTGCCCGCGCCGCTGCCGGACCCGGCGCGGCACAATGAGATGCTCGCGGGTTACGTGAAGGCGATTCAGGGGGTGGCGGAGAAGCGGGGGTTCAACTTTGTGAATCTAGACTTTGCGTTTGGAAATCTCCCCAAAGAGCGTCGCAAACTCATCGATAATGGAATTGTTTGGTTGGACAAGAAAGAGAATGCGCAGTCGCTCCTCGGTCCGGTGACGGACAATGGAATTCATCTCAATCACAACGGTTACATGCTGGCAGGGTACTTTGTCGGTACTGTGCTGTCGGGAAAGGGCTTGGATTTGGCGGGATTCGAGCCGCTCCGCCAAAACATCATCGCCAAGAACCAGCTCTTCTTCCACCGCTGGCGACCCGAGAATAGCACTTACCTTTTCCTCTTCCGCAAGCACGAGCAGGGCAAAAACGCGCAGGAGATTCCCAAGTTCGATCCACTCATCGAAGCCGAGGAGAAGAAGATTGCAACGCTTCGCAAACAACCGCCGCAAGATCCTTCGCCCGGTCAGCTCGCGCGCAAGCCTTCGCAGAATCCTTTGCCCGAACATCCCGCTACTCCCAAAAAGGATCAGCCGCACCCCACCTTCCAACTCGCCGACCCGAATCTCGAAGTCACGCTTTGGGCCGAGAACCCGTTGCTCGCCAAACCCATCGCCATGAATTGGGACGCGCGCGGGCGGCTCTTCATCGCCAGTTCCTCCCTCTATCCGCAGATTGAGCCGGGCCAGGCGCAGGACGACAAAATCCTCATCCTCGAAGACACCGACGGCGACGGCAAAGCCGACAAGACCACCGTGTTCGCCGACGGCCTGTTGATTCCCACTGGCATTGAGCCGGGCGATGGCGGCTGCTACGTCGGCCAGAGCACCGAGTTGCTGCATTTCAAAGACACCGACGGCGACGGCATCGCGGACCAGCGGCGCGTGGTGTTGAGTGGATTTGGCACCGAGGACACGCATCACATCCTGCACACGTTGCGCTGGGGACCGGACGGCCAGCTCTACATGAACCAGTCCATTTACATCCACAGCCACATCGAGACGCCGCACGGCGTGGTGCGGTTGAACAGCGGCGGCACGCTCGCCTTGCGCCTGGACACGCTGGAACTCGGCGTGACCATGAAGGGCCTCGTCAACGGCTGGGGCCATGTGTGGGACGACTTTGGCCAGGAATTTCAAACCGACGGCGCGGGCGGCGCGGGCCTTAACTGGAATTTTCCGCAGGCGACCTTTCTCACTTACGAAGGCGCGCGGCGCATCATCGGCAGCGTGAGTCCCGGCTCGTATCCGAAGTTCTGCGGGCTGGAACTGATCAAGAGCGAGCGCTTCCCGAAAGAGTGGCAGGGCAACGCCGTGACGCTCGACTTCCGCGCGAACCGCATGGTGCGCTTCGAGATTCTGGAGCAAGGCGCCGGCTACACGACGAAGCAGCACGAATTCCTGCGCAGCACCAACGTCACGTTCCGTCCCATCGACGTGAAGCTCGGCCCCGACGGCGCGCTCTACATTGAGGATTGGAGCAATCCGATCATCCAGCACGGCGAAGTGGATTTCCGGGACCCGCGCCGCGACCGCGAGCACGGGCGCATCTGGCGCGTGGGTTACAAAGGCGGGAAGGATGTGAAGGCGCCGGAGTTGGTGAAGGCGACGAACAAGGAGCTGTTGGATCAATTGCTCTCGTCGAACGAATGGAATGCCAAGCACGCACAGCGTTTGTTAATCGAGCGGGGTAGCACGAACGAAGCGACCAAAACGTTAGTCATTGAGGAGATGAAGACTTGGCTTAACGGAGAACATTCCAAGGAACTACCCGCACATCTCCGGGCACTTTGGCTCGCGCAAGCTCTTGATGTTCAGAGGGACAGTTTTTGGGATTGGGCGTGGCAAGAGAAAGACCATCGATTTCGCGCTGCGGTAGTGCGGGCTGTTGGACAGTGGGCCGGAGGCACGCCAGGATTTCCAACGTTGGCTCAACCACGAATTGCATCGGGGACCAAACTTCTCGACGCCGCGCTTTATCGCGCCATCAACGACGACCACCCGCGCGTGCGCATCGAAGCGTTGCGGGCGCTGGCGCGCATTCCGACGGCACGCTCGGCAGAACTCGCGTTGAGCGTGCTCGGGGATGCCGGGGATCGCGGGCGTCCCGCCCGCACTGGCCAGCGTCCCGCTGACCAGATCGAACGCACGGACAGCGCACAAAATGATTCTGCATCCCCGCGCGCGATAACCATCGGCGGGACGCCGATGGCAGCGACCGGGACGGTTGCGATCCCCGATTCATTGGAACCCTTCCTCGAATACGCGCTCTGGCTGACGATCAACGACCTCGCCGAGCCGTGGGCCGCCGCCGTCGAATCCGGCGCGTGGAAGATCGAAGGCCGCGAGAAGCAACTGCAATACGCCCTCAAAGCCATCGAACCCAAACTCGCGACGAAGCTGATGGCCAAAGTCATCGGCGACAAACCGCTCCCGCGCGACGGCTCCGGCGGCATGATTGAATTGATCGGCCAGGCCGGCGGTCCCGCGCAATTGCGCCAGCTCTTTGATCAGGCGTTGAGCGGCGGCTTCACCGATGAGGCCACCGCGCGTGCATTGAACTCGCTGGGCGAAGCGACGCGTCTGCGCAATGCGAAGCCGAGCGGCGATGTGGCGGCGGTCTCGAAACTCGTGGAGAGCGGCAAGGATAACGTGCGCGCTTCGGCGGCGAGATTGGTCGGCACCTGGAAACTGGCCAGCGCCGCGCCGGCGCTCGACAAGCTCGCGGGCGATGCTGCGACTCCGGTTTCCTTGCGGCAGGCGAGCATCGAGGGCTTGCGCGATCTCGGCGGGCGCAACTCGATCACCGCCCTGCGTTCACTCGCGAAGGATAAGGATTCTTCCATTCAACGTTCCGCCGCCGCCGCGCTCGCCGCGACCGACTTGAACGGCTCCATGCCACAGATTCTCGAAGTCGTTTCTGCGACCACGAAGGAAGATGAAGCGCTCACGCTCTGGCGTTCGTTGCTCGCCGCGAAAGGTTCTTCGGCAGCGCTGGCGAAAGCGTTGTCCACGAATGCGTTGCCTGAATCCGCGGCTCGCGCGGGACTTCGCGTCGCACGTGAAGGCGGTCGCAGCGAACCCAACCTGGTGCTGGCGTTGAATCGCGCGGGCGGCCTGAGCGATCCGAGTGCGGCGCTGACGGAAGGAGAAATTCATTCGATCGCCTACGAGGTGACGAAGGGGAATCCGGCCAATGGCGAAAAGATTTATCGCCAGAAGCAACTCGGTTGCGTGCTCTGCCATTCCGTGGGCGGCGCGGGCGGCAAAGTCGGTCCCGACATGACGAGCCTCGGTGCATCCACGCCCGTCGCGGATTACATCGTCGAGTCCGTGCTGCTGCCAAACAAGCGGGTGAAGGAAGGCTACAACTCCGTGCAAGTGACGACGAAGGATGGCGAGGATCTGAGCGGTAATCTGGTTCGCGAAACGGCGGAAGAATTGATCCTGCGTGATGCGACGGCGCGTGAAGTTTCCATTCCCAAGCGCACCATCGCCTCGCGTAAGATGGGCGGCTCGCTCATGCCGGGTGGCCTGTTGGATTTCATTTCGCCGCAGGAACGTCTCGACCTCTACGCGTTCCTCGCGCAGCTCGGCAAACCCGGTCCCTACGACGCCACCAAGCAAAACGTCGCGCGCGTGTGGCGGCTCAACTCGAAGGTCGGCACGGTCAACGCAGACGAAATGTTGAAGTCCGATCTGCGCGGCAACGACTGGACGCCTGTGTATGCCACGGTCGGCGGTTCACTGCCGAAGGCGGACGTGATGGCGGAACTCGAGGGCAAGGACACGACGGTGTGGCTCGCCAGCAAGTTCCAAACGGCGAAGGCGGGTTCGAGCAAATTCAAGATCACCGGCACCGCGAGTCCGAAAGCGTGGATCGATGGCAAGCCCATCGGCGGCGACGGCGATCTGACGGTGGATTTGTCCGCCGGCGCACACACGTTCTTCCTCAAGGTCACGACGACGGACATCGCGCAAGGACTGAAGCTGGAAAGCAACGACGTCACGTTCCTGACGGAGTGAAGAAAGGTAGGGCGCGTCGCTAACGGAGAGAAGCGTGTAATATTCGTGGAATTCTGGATCGACGTCCGGCGCGCGCGGAGCGACGCGCCCTACCTTTCACGCCGCCGTACATTCACCGCCCCCGGGCTCCATTCGCTGTTGTCCAGCAGTTCGATGCCGGGCTTCACGAAGCGAATGCGCCGGCTCTTATAGAGCGCGCCGAGAGCTTGCTTGAACGCTTTCTTGCTCACGCCAAACGCCGCGCGAATCGCATCGGGTGAACTGTCGTCGTCGAAGGCCAGTGGCCCGCCTTTGCGTTCAAGCGCCTCCACGATTTGTTGCTGCAATGAAGCGACGCGTTTGTAGCCCGAGGCGTCGAGGCTCAGATCGATCTTGCCGCCGGGACGAATGGTGCGCACGAATCCTTTCAGCTTCTGCCCCACTTGGAGCGGCGGTGAAATCTGATCGCGATAGAGCAAGCCGCGGTGCGCATTCTCGATCATGGCGTTGTAGCCCAACGGCGTCTCGCTGGCGATGAGCAGGTTGACGCGCTGGCCCTCGGAGTAGGCCGGTGTCGCGCGACTCAAGTGCCGGTGCAAGCGCGCGCTGGCCACGATGCGATCGGTTTTCGGATCGAGGTAAATGAAGACAACGACCTTTTGTCCGACGCGCGCCGGCGTCTCCTGTTCGCGGAACGGAAGCAGCAAATCTTTTTGCAGTCCCCAATTCAGGAAGGCACCCACCCGAAGGTTGACGCTGACGATTTCCAGAAACGCAAACTCGCCGACGGTTGCGTAAGGCACCTCGGTCGTCGCGACCAGCCGATCATCGGAATCGCGATAGATAAAAACATCGAGCTGCTCACCTTGTTTCAAACCGCGCGGGATGTAGCGGCCGGGCAAGAGGATTTCGCCGAGTTCGCCGCCGTCGAGATAGAGGCCCGGCGCGGACTCGCGCACGATCGAGAGTGTGTTGCGCTTGCCGATGGTTGCCATGTCTCTCCGACTGTAATGAGGCCGTATCCGTGGAGCAACGCGGTCTTGAATATCGGGGAAACAGAATTCAACCGATGCGAACACTGGAAATGCCCTTCCCAAATCGCGATCTTGTTGTTTTCGAGTTTAAGCTTTTGTCGGCGGAAACGTTCTGAATACCTTTCGCCGTGGATTTCACGCCTTGGCTGGTCGTGTTCGGGGTCCTTGTATTCGCCGCGGCGAGTTTCTTTTTCGCGCTCGCCGAATCCGCCCTTTTCGCGCTCAGCAAATGGCAGGTGGAGCAGCTCGCCGAGCGCGCGCCGCGAAGAGGGGCCGTCGTCGCGCAACTGTTGCAACGCCCCTCGGAACTTCTCGCAACCATTGTGCTGGGCAACACCGTCGCGAATGCCGTCGTCGTGGCCGTCGGCCTGGGCGTCACCGTTTGGCGCGGCGGCTCCATCCCGCTCGCCGTCACGGGACTT